>Ga0307372_10002065_pt1 | contig 33857 bp, 30 predicted proteins | sample OX1MG_FD_202533 | JGI IMG/M metagenome (GOLD analysis project Ga0307372, IMG submission 202533) | Soil microbial communities from Risofladan, Vaasa, Finland - OX-1 | ecosystem: Environmental > Terrestrial > Soil > Coastal area > Acid sulfate soil | place: Finland: Risofladan, Vaasa | collected... | reverse complement strand
CCCAGTACTGCCATTGTAGAGAATATAAGCTAACTGGTCGTAACCTCTTCCCAGGAAGTCACCGGCTACAAATGTACCACTTGATGCACTGACCCCGCTCAGATCTGTCGATACATCGTAGTAACCAATAGCTTGTTTCAGTGTTGGATCAAACATATGTACCTCTACATGCCCAGTACTGCCATTGTAGAGAATATAAGCTAACTGGTCGTAACCTCTTCCCAGGAAGTCACCGGCTACAAATGTACCACTTGATGCACTGACCCCGCTCAGATCTGTCGATACATCGTAGTAACCAGGAAAAGTAAGCAGATTTGGGCTAAATCTATGAACCTCAACATTACCGTTGGCATCGTTATAGAGAATATAATTTAGGCTTTCTTGATTGTCTACTGCTGCCTTTGATGCGACAAGCATACCTTGGCTAGGGTCAACTGCCCTCATACCAGTAGCAATATGGGCTATCCAGCTTTGAGTATCAGAGCTCAAGACATGAGCTTCAACGCAGGCCGTACCAGTATTATTCAGCTGAACATATGCCAGATTAGTTGCTCCGCTAGAATTGTACTGATAGCTGATGACATTACTGCCCGAAAGAGCAGAGGTTATGTTATTAATAGCCGAACAGGGAGTGGTTGGATTACCAAACCAATTGGTAAATATATTGTCGAAGTTTTGATTGCCTGGAAAATGAGGCGTGTACGTATAGAGTGATGCCGTAGCCCCTGAATCTAGGGTAATTGTGGTGCCGTCAACCGAACCAGTACCATCATAGTAAATTGGACTATAGCAGCTAGCAGGATTGTTACTATTTGGTGCTCCTGCCCCTAAGCGGTTGCCCTGAGTCATATAAGTTGGATAATCACAGAATGGTGGATCATCAGAGTTATTCCAGGTCTCAGTGGTGCCATCGAGTGGATTTACAAGTGTTTTGTTGACTTCCCAACCGACATTTCCTTCTGACCGCTGTTCCCAAAATTTAAACTTCCAGGTAGCAGTAATTACTTGACGAGAAAAACCGGCCGATTTATAAGTATCAACACACGTACCGCTGACGCTAGTAACAGCTGTCCCATTCAGACTATAGAGCTCAAACCCACTGTAGTTGTTATATGTCGTACTATCTGGGCAGTCATTGCCCATAGCTGCTACATATTGTAACTCGCTACAACCCGAGCTACCTGTTACCAGTGACTCCTCTTTTTGCAAGGTGGTAAGTATAACCTGAGGGTTAAGACCATACGCTTGGGCAGCATTCCAAACTATAGTTCCAGCCGTTGCATCAGCCCCGTATGTGTAGTTGGTTGAGGGAGAGTAACCAGTAGGCAAGGGTGCCCTAAAGCCGCTGTTAGGACTAATGCAACTTCCGCTAAAAGTGTTGAGCCAGGTGTCTATTTGGGTTGGAGAAGTGAAAGAATTGACATTGTCAAAAGTCCGATCATCAATCAGCAGGTTAGGGTTAAAGGCGGCATAAGCGTTAAGAGCAGGCAATAATGCTGCTAGCAAGAGAGCAGGGCCAATTAGCAAGGCGCTTAATTTCTTAAGTGTCATGGCTGAACTTGTAAATTAAGCTGATCCGATGTGTCTTTAGTCTGCCCGTTTAATGAAGCAACCGCCGTAATCTGCCAGGTACCAGTCGTAAAACCAGCCTGGTTGACATTCCAGGTCCAAGATACTACCCCATTGCTGTCAGCTACCTGGGATTTGAGGGTCTTGACCACACCCTGCTGGGTAAACTCTATATAGCAGGATGCCCCAGGAGTTGTGTTACAGGTAGATAATTCTTGGCTAGGGGAGCTTGTTCCACTCAAACTAGGACTGTGATTACTTACAAAAGTACCAAAAGGAGCGATTAATCCTGTACTACTACTGGTAGGAGTTTGAGCCTCTGGGCCTTGGGGCGCAGTGGGTGTGGCAGCAGTTGTTGGTGGGCTACTACTCGTCGTCTTACTGCCTGAACTGGCCGCACTTTTAGTGGTGTTAGAGGAACTAGTACTAGGTATGATTCCCGAAGTGGCCTTTTGTTTATGGAAAAAATGAGTGGTGTTTGTAAGCTCTAATCCGGCCACAGCAATTATGGCGATACCCAAGATAATGGGCAGAAGTAGCTTCAGCCCTATAAAACCATTGTGGCATCTTACATTTTTTTCCAACATAGTACTTTTATTTTAAACTATTAACACTATGGTAGCATACCATCTGCCAAGATATCAAACTATTTTGAGTTCGTTTCGAATGTTTGGATTGAATGAAACGCGAATACTGCTCATACATCCCCAGAGACAATTTACGATCCTCTCGATAGTTCTTCTAACAGCTTTAGCAAAGCACTTTTCGCTACATCAGGCGAGAAGTACTTGTCTAGTACTTCTTGGGAATTGACACTCAGCTTTTCCCAGGTCTTTTTGTTTGTATAAAGCTTAATTACAGCTTTAGCAAAGGCTTTTGGGACATCGGCCACTAAACAACTTTCATTGTCAACAAGATGCATTCCTTCAATACCAATCGAAGTACTAACGACAGGCAGACCGTATTCCATGGCTTGGCCAATTTTCCCCTTAACACCAGCCCCATATCTTAATGGTGCAATGAATACCCGTGAGCGGCGAAAAATATCATCCACATTTTCAATATAACCCATAACTTTCACATTATCTGTTGCTAGTGCCAAGACTTTAGTGGGAGGGCTACTGCCAACAATTTTGACCAAAATATTGGGTAACTCTTTTGTTACTAATGGCAGTATCTCTTTACAAAACCAGAGTGTTGCATCTACATTTGGTTGGTGAGAAAAGCCACCAATAAATACGATATCTCTCCGTTTTTCAAAAGAAAGATAGGGCCCGGGTTTTTGTATATGTATGTTTGAAACGACAGAAACTTTAGAATCAGGGGATAATTTATTAAGTAATTTTTGTTCCACTGGACTAACCACAAGAGAAGCGTCTGTGCGCTGAATCAGTCCGAGCTCAACTTTTTCCCAGCCATCTGCTATCTCTCCCAGCCTATCATCATGTTCTATCCTGGCCTGTCTACGTATTCTCAAAAAGGCCAGATCAACAGTGTCATAGATAATCTTAGCGCGCCCATACAGGCTACGGACGACATCAATATAAGAAGGAGCCACTGAAGGTCGAGATAACAAAACAAGATCATAGTTGTTGCCGCGCTCCTGAGAAAATTTAAGAAAATCAACGCTGCCATATACTACTTCTACGCCACGGCCTTGAAGGTGTTTCGTATAAGGCCGAGAATTAAATAAATTTTGGGGCCAAAATGTTATTTTGTACCCCATGTCTTGCAAGACGCCGATTAGATGGTTCATTCTAACCGAACCTGAATCCTTATCGGGCTCTGGCACATAGTGGTCAATAACTAACGCAAGTCGTTCCCTAGATCGATCACGGGCTTGAAGTAAACTTTTGGGGGACAAGTAATGCTGCTGCTCGAGAACATCACTCCACTTTTCAACAAACTTAGATTGATTAATCAATTGATACTTTTTCATACCGCGAGTAAGATCTTGACCAGCCGTAGCTCCTTCGTGGTGAAAAAGCTGAGAAGCTGGTTCATAGATGACTTTATACCCTGCCTGCCTTATTGAGAAAGCCAGATCTGTATCTTCATAGTAGGCGGGGACATATCTGGTATCAAAACAACCCACTTCATCAAAGAGCTTTCTCGGAACAGCAATACTGGCCCCTGAACAATAGTCTACCTCGCGAACATAATTATACTCATAATCATCTCTATTGCCCCCTCGGCCGTAGTTCCAGCCACTAGCATCTGAGAATATAATGCCACCCGCCTCTTGTAGGGTACCATTAGGGTAGACAAGCTTAGATCCTACGAGGCCCACATCTGGGCTTGCCTCTAATCTGTTGATCAAAGGATCAAGCCACTGACTATCCACTACCGTGTCATTGTTAAGGAAGACTAGGTACTTTCCTTTTGCAAGCTTAGCCCCTGTATTGCAGGAAATAACAAAACCTTGGTTTTTCTGATTGCTATGGAATATCATTCCTGGGATTGTCGAGAAGATCTCAGAGGAGGCATCTTTTGAGCAGTCATCTATTACGATAACCTCAAAAGAGTATTTGGTCTCTAGCTTTGTAAGAGACATCAGACAATTAAGCGTAAAAGTGGCCTTGCCAAAAATCGGAATAATAATAGACACTTGTGGCTTCTTGTTGGTGGCGAACCGGATATTCCTTAAACGGGACCTCCCATAAGCCGGTATACCCGTCTTTATACGCCATAAGAGGGCCGGTGGGTACAAATAAACTCCATATCCAGATATGTGCTTTAAGGTTCTGGCCAGTTTCCAAAACCGACTAACAAATAAGCAGTATGTCCTAGATGATCGGAGCCAGGATAGGGCTCTCCAACTTTTTGACGCTTTAACTTGGTTTAACTCTGCCCTAATTTTAGTAATTTCTTGTTTCATTAAATCTAGCTGGTTACGCTCTATAGGGATGTAGGCACCGACTTTTAAGGCTGCTTTCAAGTATTCATTATTAGTAATTGAACCATTATTTTCCTGGAGAAAGTATTTCATAGTTTGGACAATCGGTACTAAGCTCTTGAAGTCTTCGGAAGTTGGTACATTACTTAATTCGGGCTGTTTTAGAGTCTCTTTACTGATAGCAAAAATCTGCCGGTAGGCAGGCGCTTCTGCTGGGTAACGATTCCTGGTTTGATTAAAGTTTAAGAATCTTTTTCTGAGTAGTTCTGAGCCTTTCCGTGAGGGTAAATTTTCAAGTACGAAATAGTGGCTAATTAACGATCGCCACTCTTCCAAATTATTATTAGCAATACTGAAGTAATTAAGTCCATGCTTCTTGGCCCAGGCTGTTACGACCTCAGTCTTGGGTAATCCAGTCTCAACATGTTCTTTAAGCCAGGGATAAGGTTTGCCCGCAAGAGCTCGATAGACATTGTTAACTTCTTTTTCTGTCCGGCTGGTATTACCACTCTCAAATGGCGCAACCACAATTAGGAACTCTTTGGAAACTCGATAACACTCCTCTAGAAAAAGCTGCCGTTTATCAGCGCTAATATGCTCGAGTGTGTCAGTCGTCACCACGACATCAAAATATTTGTCATCAAACGGCATATTAAGGCCGTTACCACGGACATAGTTTTCCTGAGAGTCGTCAATGATATCAAGAATCGTAACTGAGTCTTGTGGCAAGAAATCTGCCGTTTTACCAGCATAGCCACCCACGTCTAGGATGGTTAGCCCTTTTTTGCTACGGTTTGCTTCTATAATCTTAGCTGTCAGAAAGAAGCGCCCGTATTGGTCAAAAGTAGCCTCAACGTCAGGATCTATCATCAGTGAGTTAATTGTTTATGATTTTTCTTGTACATATAATAAACCGAGCTTTTATACTGAAAACTTCTTAAAATACCTAGTCTAACTAGTATTGAGGAAGGCAATGCTCTAGTCAAGTTTTTGCCCAGATTGCAATAGATGGGATCGGTAAGACATGCTACTTAACCAATAATCATCAAAGATTAAATTAATGATTATCTGAATTTATCAGAGACTCTATATAGATAGAAGGTAATTGCTGGATAATGTACTTCACCCACATTGCTAACACATGGATCTTCAACCGGACTTGTTGATAGGGCATAGTTGACATGTTTTTCAATGAACTGAGAACAGTCAAATTTTACTTGGAAATTATCTTCCTGAACTAAACTAACCTTCTTTATAAATGCAGGATCAGAATTAAAGACTACATGCGCATATCGATTATAAATGTAATCTGCTTGCTTACCTTCGATCTGCCGCCAAAATCTTAGATCCGGATATGGCTGCACACCACTCAAGGAATTACGATTACTGATCATTGCCACGTTTTCAAAGTATATGTTATTCAAGGTCACCCAAGTAGAGCCTGGTCTAGACACGGAATCAATAGCAGCGGTTAACTCGCTTTTATAGATTGGCCCAAGCCCATGGTAAAGGGGGTTAATACGAAAAACACTCCACAGCGAAAACAATAAGAATAGTATTACCCCAACAATAATTCTCCGGGTCAAGAAACTAAACAAAATTGCTGCAAAAAATAGACCCAGAAAAGCAATTAGTAACCAGTCATGAATAAAAATAGGATAATGATTCCGAACATACTCTCCGGCCCAGGCTAAGACCAAAACACAAGGGATAAGATAAAGCATAGACACAAAATGTAGTAGTTTTGTAGAAATCTTAAGGCGCCCCAGCGACTCTACTATCAATAGCAGTTGCAATATTCCTGCAAAACCCAGTCCCATAATAAGACGCCCATGAGGGACTCTATCCAAGAACGTAATATTATAAAGTGGTTGCAAATTAGAGATAAACAGATCGGCCAAAAAAAGTATGGCAATCAGCTCTATGCCCAGCAGTGGCCAGTTAACGCGAGTCGTTTTCTTGTATTCTGCGAATAAAAGCATCAACCCTGGTAAAAAAAGAAAAGGTAAGAAAAGTATGAAATCAGATGCCTCACTTTGGTTTGTGTAGTAATTTACTGCTCGGATGGGCCGCTCCAGTTGTGGCTGCAAGTAGGAAGAAAATATTTCAAAAACTGGGGTTCCACCTCCTTGAGCTATCCTATTGCCTGGATAAACAGTATGCGTAACAGCACTTATGGCACCCGATCTTGTATAGACAAAAGCCAAGACCACTAAAACAGCTATCAGGATACTTACAAAAAAGGTGCCCAGCTGCCAAAGCAAAGATCTAGACAGCAGCCTCTTGTTGGGGCCAAACTCCTTAATCAAATAGCCCAATACGAAAAAGGCTATTGTTAGCGCAATCGGTATTTGGAAAGGGGGATACAGAATTAGTGCAAAGCACGCTAATAAGTAAGACAATGCAAGGACATATATAAGTCGTGTGTAGAAAAATCTTCTGTTCTTTAAAAAGGGCAGAGGCTCTTTACTGATTATTCGCATACCCAATATGATTATAAAAAATCCATAAAATATCGGAGCAAAGGTACCAGTTTCATACCACCAAAACAAAAACGGGCTACATCCTACGGCGATACTGAACAAAGAGGAGAATAATCTTTTTTGCGGAAAGAGTCGCAGCACAAAGAAGTAACATCCTAATATCACCAGGTAGAGCAGTAGCCACCACTTAAAAGCGAAAGCATTTTCAAATGGAAGAACGAAGAATGCCAGATTTTGTGGTCTAAATATTTCTGACCAATCTTTATATGGGACGTCGCTGACCAAAGACATGTCACGACCGTTTTCAACGTCAGGGTTGACTCTAGGATAACCAGCAACTTTCTGGGCAATAGTTAATTGAGTATTAACTAGCCACTCGTCTGAGCGTATTGGCTGAGGGCTATTGAGTAATAGATTTTTGTCGGGAGTATTTCCATAAAGAACAGAATGATAAATACCTATCGATGTGCCACTGATTTGAAAAACCGTTAACAATAAAAGCAGTACAGTGATAATTGTCGGGAAAAGCCAAACACTTCTCAAAAATTGTTTAGCTTGCTTTCTAGAAGTATTAAATTTCTCTTCTTTTCGAGAGATCATCATAATTACTTTTTAAAATTGAGTAATATGAGGCCGCTTAATATAAGTAATATTCCAAGAATCTTTAGGGGGGTGAAAACTTCTTTAAAAACGAAGTAAGAAGCAGTGAAGATCAGTACATACACCAAGGCAGTGGTGAGGGGTATAATGTAACCGAGGTCATACCTTGAGATTAAATACATGTATATCAGGAAGCTAACTCCATAGAGGATCACACCAGTCACTGCAAATGGAGTAATATTAAAACGTATCCTACCGTTGATAAGTTGTGCTGGTGCGCCGGACTTTGACCCAAGCTTTAAAGCCACCAACGCAAGAGAGGTTGCCAGCACATATATAGTAACTATCAATTTCGACATTCAATTGTATTCTACAGAAATTCATCCGAAGATAAAACCATAGCATTTAGTATAATAGTTCTGTCAGGGCAGCTGAATCGGTAGTCGTGTTGGTACATTCAGAGACCACGTCAAGTATTACTCGCGACACTTTTTTGAAACACAAGAAAATGAAAGATTTTTTAAGAACCTCAATCTGTCTGATAATAAACCGTATTCTTATTTTCTTAGCGCAAATTAGGAATTTTTTATACGTACAATTAAATAATCATTGTTATGAGGAATAACAAAAAATGACGGAAAAACGATTAGTAAATAAATCAGTTCCCAAAGTGGCTGTGATTATTGTGTCCTACGGGCATGATTCGATTCTAAGGCAGCTATTAACTGATATAGGGGCCCAAAAAAAGAATTATGATAAGCTGGTTGTGGTTGATAATCATCCCAATAGAAAGGGTGCATTGGTTGCTCGTGAAACGGGATTAGTAGATATTGTAATAGAAACACAAAATAATGGCTTTTCTGCCGGTTGTAACATAGGCGTAAAGGCTATAGAAGATGAAGTAGATATACTTTTTTTCTTGAATCCGGACACATTGCCCGGGACTAATGTCCTAGATGTTATCCGTAGAAAGCAAGGAAACTATGCATTAACAATGCCCCTACTAACTCTTCCTAGTGGAAAAGTAAATAGTGCAGGTAATGTTGTTCATATTTCTGGTCTCTCTTGGTGCGCTGGTCTCGAAGACGATCAATCTTCTCACACTAAGGAAACTAAATTATGTGTCGCTTCAGGCGCTTGCCTAGCAGTTAGTGTTGAGTGGTGGAGAAAGCTTGGAGGGATGGAGGAGAATTATTTTATGTATTATGAGGATACAGACTTTAGCACAAGAGCCTTGCTACTCGGTGCCGACATTGGGTTATTACCAGAAGCACGAGTCGAGCATTACTATGAATATCACAAGGGACAATATAAATGGTTTTACCTCGAGAGAAACCGCTTAATATATATAATACGTTGTTGGCCAGGAAAGGTCATAGCAGTACTCCTCCCTCTCCTGTTCGTTGTAGAAATTTCTCTTTGGTTTGTCGCCATCATTCAGAAACGATTTATTTTGAAATTAAAGGCAACAATTTCTATGATAAAGGCATTGCCGTTCGCTTTCCATTCGCGATTATCCATACAAAGCACCAGGCTAATAGGTGCAAACGAGTTTTACAAGACTCTTGTCAGTAGACTTGATAGTCCAGCGCTAGGCTTGATAGGTAATAACTCAGCCATCAACAACCTACTCAGTGCATATTACAAGGGGGCAGGAGCTCTTCTGAAATGGTTATAGCGCTCTAACTATCTTTTCGGGACAGTCGGATTGAGAGTTCTTGATGCAAATCTTGTACACGTCGTTCAAGAGACTCTATCTTAATACGTGAACGGTTTGTCATAAAAAGCACCAATATAATACCTGTTATTTGTATGACATCGAACAGGCTTAGTGGTTCCGTTTGGGTTAAATGATTTGAGAATAAGAACACATAGATAAATTGAGCCGAAGCTAACCCGGTAAAAATAATAACCCAGACTAGCACCTGAGCAATGAATTTTTTTAGTGAAATCTTACCAGTTTTATAATTGACAAGCGCACTCAAAAGAGCAATCAAAACAAGTGGCGTGTTCAAAATTAGAAGAACCAGATATCTACTCACTGAAGAACTCCACAATCCGACGCTGTAGCAGAACCTTTACAATATTAAAAGCATTCCAGTTATTCTGTCCTTTTGCTCGTGAATAATCAGTATATATAGCTTTTATGGGGAATTCATCAATTTTAAGCTTAATCTGCTTAGCTCGCCACAACATCTCAGAACAGAATTCGTAGCCACTGGTTTTCCACTTGAGTCTTGTAAGGGCTTGGTTTGAAAAAATTCTCAAACCCGATTGAGAATCAGTAACACTAATGCCAAAAAGAATGTATGTGATGAAACTGAGCCCCTTATTACCAAATCTTTTTAGCCGAGACATGCCACCTGTATTAATAAGTCGGCTACCGATAAGTAAATCTATATTGGTGTCCTCTAAGGCCTCAATCCCTCTGAGAACATCATTTGCAGCATGTTGGCCGTCGGCATCGAGCGTGGCTGCAATATCAAAATTATTCTGTTGCGCGTAGCTAAGGCCAGTTGCTGTTGCGCTCCCGCTCCCGCTATTAAGTATATGTCTTATGACGTAAGCCCCAGCTCTCTCGGCTATGACCGCGGTATTATCTTGTGAGCCATCATCTACCACCACAATCTGATAAAAATAAGATTTTTTATCAAACTTTTTATGAAGATCTGAAATCACGGATGCAATGACAGCCTGTTCGTTATAAGCAGGAATGACTAAGGCAACTCTCTTTTTACTCAACTCAAGCATAGTTATAATTTAGATTAATTCTAACAAATATTTGTCAAAGCTGCCGCGCAAAATTTCACACCGCGTTGATCCATATACACAAAATGCATATCAGTCAGCTTATTATGAGGTAAAATGAATAGGAATAATAATCAAACGATCAAATGAAACACATAAGCAACCATACAACAGTACAAGATTTAGTAGACCAAACTCCTGTTTTTGCCGCAGACCTTTGGAAATTAAAAACAAGCATTGCGACCAAAGAACACTGGTATCCTTATGACATTCTTGGTAATTTAATACACCTCAATTCTTTTGTCCCAAAAGAGCTAAGCGATTTTAATAAGCTGGCGTCGAATAGGGTTATTTGTGATATCGGCGCGGCTGATGGTGATTTTGCTTTTCTATTGGCAAAAAATGGCTTTAATGTAGATGTCATTGATTGGCCACAGACCAACTGGAATGGTATGAGCGGCGTGAAGTCTCTAACAAAATATTTTAGACCACGTGTGCATGTTTATGAAGTAGATCTTAATAACCAGTTTGATTTACCTCACAAAAAATATGACCTGGTGTTATTTCTGGGGATACTTTACCATCTAGAAAATCCATACTATGTATTGAGGAAGTTGTCCGGATATTCAACCTACTTATTCTTATCTACTCGTATAGCTCGCGAAACTGATGATGGAAAGGTTAGGTTGAATGATGCTCCTGTAGCTTATTTAGTAGATAGTGATGAAAGCAATAATGACCCTACCAATTACTGGATGTTTTCCCTATCAGGCTTAACGAGACTTATTAAGCGTACGGGCTGGGAGATAGTTGCGGAGACCACTGTGGGGCGAACCAATGGCGATTCTACTCCTTCTAACCCAAACCGAGACGAAAGAGCATTCTTTATGCTGAAGAGTCTAAAAAATCGTCATGCTGACAGCGGCATTAGAAGTCCATTTGTCACATGACATACGTCAAATATACAAACTAACGTTCGTTAAAATAGAGACGATCATCCTCATCGATGTTAATATCTCACCGTGGCTATGAAATCAAGTACAGGTTAATATAAAATAACACGAAATGATCAAATACCAACTCACGGGTTTAAAGAAGAAGCTAGCCAAAAGTTTCCACTACAGTAGCTCATTTGAAATTTATTTTTTGATCTTTTTAGCTTCTCTTATTCCCATCAGTATTTTTTTAAATAGATTTCTTATTCCCGATTTTAGTTTTGATACATTCTTTTACCACTTATTTAATGGTGTGAGGGGAACCCATAATTATCTTTGGTCATTCTCCCCTAACGAATTTTACCCATTAGGATTTGGTACCATAGCACCCGTCTATGACTCTATAATTTATTTATTCCGCGTATTGTTAGGATACAGACTCGGGACAATTATAGATCTCATTTCATATATAGGAATAATCTGGATAACTTATAGATTAATTATAAGAGTTGTTAATTTTAAAATAAAAGTCCTGTCACCTATATTAAGGCTAATATTCTTCTTAAACGCAGTAATCGTTACGGAACTACTATTCCAACTTGCTACGCAATATGTAGATGTAATCAATGCATTTTTTATTCTATTGGCTATCTATAGTATGGCAGTATTCTTAGATACTCGTAAAAACATTAATCTATGGTTAGCAGCAGCGATATTCGGCATAGCTTTGTTGGCTAAAGCAACGAACATAATATACGCTTTACCTTTCTATATTATTGTAGCTGTTGATGTTTTTGGGTCTAAACATAAAAGCCTGCAATATAAAATTGTAATATTGGTCTTGGTGGGGGCTATAACGGCAATTCCAACTCTAATTTATGGATATATTAATTTTAGACTAACCAGTAATCCAATCTTCCCAATGTACAATGAAATCTTCCATTCACCATATTCAGCACCTATAAGTTTTTCGGCAAAGCAATCTGGTGCTGGTGGCCAAACCTTATTACAAATAATATTTTGGCCGATTGTATCATTTTGGCACGCGTCTAGACTTGCCGAACCCCACAGCGTATTTAATGATTGGAAACTGGGCATATACTGGGTTATATCCATCATTATGTTTATTCCACTAATATGGAAAAAATTAGATAAGAGTGAGAAAAGCCTAATAATCTTTTTCGTCTTATCAACTGAAATATGGGGCTTCCTACTCGGTATTATGCGATATGCAACAGTAGATATAATACTAGGAGGCATAATTCTTCTAGTATTTTTTATACGTATATCTATGATAATAGGTAAAAAGTCATTGATGTTGGCGGTACCACTCATATTGGTTCTAGTTTTTGATAACTACAGAATTATTAACTTTAACCTAACATATGATATGAGTTGGAGGCCAAATCTCATACATAATACAAAACTGTATTTAGCTCAACGGAGTAACCTATTTTACAACTATCTAAAATATCCTCAGGGAGTAAATAATAAAATCAATAATAGCCAAATATTTCTTGACTGTGTTCATCAATCCCCTGGGCTGATTGCTCTAAGTGGATATACTAATAAACCCGTACTCAACATAGAAAGCGAAGCGCCAAGTGAGGCAATAACCGGTGAGATTAAATATAGAGAAGTTGCTGTTAGAAAGATATTTGATATATATCATCATTACAATCTAACGTTTACAACTTTTGCGATAACTAATGGGCTTGATGTTGAATACCAGGCGTGTATACAAAACCTGTCAGTAATGGGTGGTTCTATAACACACATAATCCCCTTAAACTCTTTTCTCGGATACGCCAATGAAAAACCAGTAGTAATAATAGGAAAAATAAACCTAACTTCATATATTCATTCTCCGCCCTACATTCAACCGTAGGCAGCACGGAACTTAAAAAAAGCCATTTTGCTGAAGTTAAGAAAAGTAAGCTATGGTTCCTGAATCAATTTCACTAATTTTTATCTCATTGCTATAGTTTATAAAATCACAATGCATAACAATATCAAAAAAGATTATCTCTGGAACACTATCGGTGTTTTTGCGCAAAATGCTATCTCACCATTGCTTCTAATTGTAATCACACGGATAAACGGCATATACGACTCTGGAGTATTTTCGTTTGCTTTCTCTGTGGCAATTATTTTCTGGGCAGTGGGCATGTGGGGTGGACGAACCCACCAAGCTTCTGACGTTAAGCATGAATTTTCGCACCGCAGTTATATCATGGTACGCCTGGTCCTAGGGATTTTAATCTTTTTAGGTGCGATCACGTTTGATTTAATTAATCGTTACAATGTGACGAAAAGTAGCATAATAGTTGCTCTTGTATTATTTAAAGCAGTTGAATCGATCGCTGATTCATTATACGGAATTCTACAGGTTCATGGCTACTTGTTTAGTGTTGGCAAATCGCTGTTATATAAAGCCGTGAGTGGTTTTAGCTTATTTATGTTTATCGATATTTATAAAAAAAATATTTTACTAGGCAGCCTGGGTATCGTGTTAGTCAATATTGGGTTTGTCCTCTTGTATGACTTACGAATTGCTAAAAGGCTAGAAAACATTCACATTAAAGTCAGCCAGATTAATTACTATACAAGAAATGCTGGCATTATAATGAAGCGCTGCGCGCCTATATTTGCCGTACTCTTCCTGGCGATGTTTTCACTGAACATTCCACGATATTTTATTGATTTATATCACGGAGAACAAATAGGTTATTTCGGCATCATTGCTATGCCAATAACTCTCATAGTGTTGCTGATGTCATTTGTTCTACAACCCAACGTAGTTAGCTTATCCAGATTGTATAAAAAAGGAAAATACATAGAGTTTCACAAAATTGTTAAAAGGATAGCTTATATAGTGACTTTTATCGGAGCTATTATCTTAGTAACTACATTTATACTAGGTGTTCCTGTACTTAAATTCGTATTCGGAATAAACTTTTCTGGTTATAAATTAGCGCTAATCATTATGGTTGCTGGTGGAGTTGTTAATGCGCTGGTTGCATTATTTATCAACATATTAATTATTATGAGGCAGCTTAAGGATCAGTTTTATATTTTGCTAGTAACAAATGTTGTACTAGGGATACTCTCAGCAACATTAGTGAGAAAATATGGACTACTTGGGGGTGTAAGTCTATTCGCAACCATTAATATTTTACAAATATCTCTACTTAGTGTGGTGTATAGAATGATTGTGAAGAGGGTAACAACGAATGCAGAAAATTAGCGTGATAGTCCCAGTATACAACGGCGAAAAATATATTAAACATTGTTTAGACAGCATTTTAAATCAGTCTTTTGAGTATGTTGAGGTCCTGGCCATTAATGATGGATCGAAAGATAATTCACTAAAGATACTACGGGAATATGAAAGAACTAACCCAGAGAGGATAAAAGTTTTTACGCAACGAAATGGAGGTGTTGCGGAAGCTCGTAATAGAGGCATCGAGCTAGCAAAGACGAAATATTTAATGTTTATAGATCAAGATGACTTTATTGATCCAGACTATTGTGAAACATTTTACAGTGCAGCCGAAGAGGGCGGCTATGATGTTGTTTTGGGAGGATTTAAACGCCCTAATGTAGGCAGAAGAATTATCAATAGATACGTCAGGTTAAAGAATACTCCATATGCAAAGTATGTATGTACTAGTTTATTTGCAAAAATACATAAAACATCATTTGTGAAAGCAAACAAGATATCTGTCCTTAATACTATGTACGGCGAGGACACAGTTTTTATTCTGCGCGAGTATGCCAAGACAGACAGCATAAAGGTCATAGAGAATTACGCGGGATACAATTGGTTTTATAACGAAAAGAGTGTGTCAAACACAAGCCAGAAGAGCATATTAGACATGTTGCAACCTCATCTGGCGCTATTACAAAAAGCCAAAAAATACGACACCAATAATAGTCCAGAGTATGAGTATTATATATTGCAGACAATTGTGTTTTACTTGCTTTGGGGTGGTCGTTCGGCGAGAATAAGTGATTTCATGCATGCCCATGGTGAAGTATTTAAATGGTTAAATGTAAACTATCCGAATTTTCAGAATAACAAATATTTATTGTTTGGTCCTTGTGGAGCGCCAGGACTAAATAGATTATCAATAAGTATTTTCTTGTTTATGCATAAATTACATTTGGTGCGACTGTTTGCAAATATCTATTGTAAGGGCGCCTAATCTAAGTGGTCATAAACTGAGCGCCCCGGCTATAGTCGTGGGTATCTACTTACGATCCGAACACTACCAAAAAGTTCGACTGGTAGGATGAAAACGGAGAAACTATAACCATAGAATGAAATATCACAATGGGCATATTATGAGGCCAAACTCAATAAATACTTGCCATAGCCAGATTTTACTAAGGGCTCAGCTAGTGCTCGTAGCTGTTCTTTGTCAATAAAACCTTGTCTATAAGCAGCCTCTTCAATACAGCCAATCTTTAGCCCTTGGCGCTCCTCAATAACTTGCACAAATTGAGCGGCTTGGTTCATGCTGGCAAAGGTGCCGGTATCTAGCCAAGCTGTACCACGGTCAAGCAAATAAACTTTTAGTTTTCCTACTCGTAAATAGGCATTTTGAACTTCTGTAATCTCAATCTCACCCCGCTCACTAGGTTGAGCTTGCTTAGCATACTCAACTACTTGATTGTCAAAAAAGTAAAGTCCCGGAACAGCATAATTAGATTTTGGTTTATCTGGCTTTTCTTCTATCGACACCACCTTATTGTTTTCATCAAACTCAACAATACCGTAACGTTCAGGATCAACAACCTGCTGCCCAAAAATTACACCACCATCTAAGTCTTTAGCAGCTTGCCGTATTTTCCTTTCAAAATCACTACCATAGAAAATGTTGTCGCCTAAAATCATGGCCACACTATCGCTGCCCATAAATTCTTCCCCGACAATAAAGGCGTCAGCTAAACCCTTTGGCTCAGCCTGCTCTATATAACTAAACTGACAACCAATTCTTGACCCATCACCAAGTAATTGCTGAAAGCGGGGAAGGTCATGAGGCGTTGAGATAATTAGAATATCTCTGATTCCGGCACTGATTAGAGTGCTGAGCGGATAATATATCATAGGCTTGTCGTAGATTGGCATCAGCTGCTTGCTGATAGCCATTGTAATAGGGTAGAGACGAGTGCCTGAACCTCCAGCTAGAATAATTCCTTTCATTGTTCCCTCCGGTGGATACATTGTATAAAATTAGTTATCATTTTAAGTATAGATCACCACGACTAAGGCCCTTGCGATGTTCCGTCTTCACAGGGGGCTTTTTTTAGTTTCATGCCGCTTGCTCCCTAGCAAGGTAGTCCTTTAGATCATCTTCCCAGTTGCGGGAAGAAAAACCACTGGCCTGTAGTTTGCTTAAATCCAAGCTACTTTTTAGCGGGCGTGGGGCAATACCTTCTTTATCCTTGTAATACTGAGCGGTTGTGACGTCAGTGACGCTACTACTATAGCCGGCAACTTTAAAGATCTGTCTGGTTATATCGGCCCAGCTGACACTATCGCCACTATTGCTGACATTGTAAGTGCCGTAAGGCAGCTGGTTACCTAGCAAGTGGTCTATAACTTTGACTAACTCACTAGTAAAAGTTAGCCTGCCGATCTGATCAGCAACGACGCTAGGGTTAATACCTTTTTTACCAAGTTCTAACATTGTTCGAACAAAGTTTTTGCCTTCACCAATCACCCAACTGGTTCGCAAGATGTAGTGTTTTGGCAGCAAGCTAACAACTAGGTCACCGGCGGCCTTACTTTGACCGTAAACTGACAGCGGGCTAAACGGCTCGTCTTCTAAGTGCGGGTTCTTTGTGCCGTCAAAAACGTAATCGGTCGATACATGAATCAGACTTAAATCATGTTTTAGGGCAGCTTTTACTAAATGGCCAACAGCCACAGCATTAACTTGCCAGGCCGCTACCCTTCCTTCAGCCGTCTCAGCCCCGTCAACATTAGTGTAGGCTGCGGCATTAAGAATTATTTTGACCTTGCTCCAGTCGTAGCCAGCGACTGATGCTGGATTAGTAATATCTAACTCATTGATATCGGCTGTCTGGGCAGCGGGATAGCGCTGCGTTAGGGCACGCCCCAGTTGACCGTTTGCTCCAACTATTAATATTGACTCCGTATCCATCACTAGACCTCCATGGGAATTACATCAGCCAGTAAAGGGTGAGCACTGTCTTTATCTGATATGATCGAGTCTGTTTTAGAGTAGGGCCAGTTAATAGCTAGTGCTGGGTCAAATAGGTTGAGGAAGGTATATTTTGATTCAGGCGACCAATGGGCATTAACCAGGTAGGTATAAGTGACATTCTCCTCCAGTGTCTGGTAGCCATTAGCCACACCCCTAGGCACAAATACAGCTTTACCTGGTGTGATGGTCAGGCTTAGGCTTTTACCAAATCCAGGACCGGCACGCAGGTCAACCCAGGCTCCAAAAACGCTGCCGTTGGCCACCGAGATAAACTTTTCCCATGGTTCGGCATGTAATCCGCGGCTGACAGCCTTTTGTTGGTTGTAGGAAATGTTATTCTGCACCACTTCAAAATGGGGTAAACCCATAGCCTCCATTTTCTGTTGTTGATAGTTCTCTTTAAACCAGCCTCGGTTATCACCGTTAACAATCAGGTCTATTTCATAGAAGCCCGGGATGGCTGTTTGGTTAACTCGTAACTGGTTAGAGCTACTTGGATCAAAGCTCATGCTTGGCCCCGGTCTTTATACTTGGCTTCAGTGGCCTCTTTTTGGGGCTTCCACCAATCTTCATTTTGCTTGTACCAATCGATGGTTGCCAGGAGCCCACTACGAAAGTCAGTGTACTTTGGCTGCCAATTAAGCTCGCTACTCAGTTTGCTAGCGTCAATGGCGTAGCGCAGATCATGGCCAGGACGATCATTGACCAGTTCATAGGCCTCTTTTGGTTTGCCCATTAGCTCCAGGATTAGATCAACAACTTGCTTATTGCTGCGTTCACCGTCAGCACCAATCAGGTAGGTATCGCCTATCTTACCTTTTTCTAAAATAGTTAAGACCCCCGAAGAGTGATCCTCAGTGTGGATCCAATCCCGGACATTCCGGCCATTGCCGTATAGTTTCGGCTGACGGCCCTCCAAAACTTCAGTAATTTGGCGAGGAATAAACTTCTCAACGTGTTGGTAAGGCCCGTAGTTATTGGAGCAGTTAGAGATAGTGGCCTGAACCCCAAAGCTGCGTACCCAGGCTCTAACAAGTAGATCTGAGCTGGCCTTAGTAGAAGAGTAGGGACTAGACGGGTTATATGGCGTAACAGGAGTAAATTTGGCTGGATCATCAAGTGCCAGATCACCGTAAACCTCATCAGTTGAAATATGATGCAAGCGCTTGCTATATTTACGGACTGCCTCTAGGATCCTGAAAGTGCCAACAATATTAGTCTGCACAAAAGGCCAGGGGCTAGAAAGAGAGTTATCATTGTGAGACTCAGCCGCAAAGTGAATCACAGCGTCACAAGCCTGAACCGCTTGATCTATAGCCGCCTGATCACAAATATCGGCTTTAATAAACTGTACTCGACTGGCATCTAGTCCTTCAATATTTTTAACATTTCCAGCATAAGTCAGAGCATCGTAGACATTAATTTGCCAATCCGGTCGCTGACCGTAGACATATCTCACAAAGTTGGAGCCAATAAAACCGGCACCTCCGGTAACAAGAATTTTCATACTTCTCCAGTATACCAACTATTTTTCGCTAATAAGTCCCGTAACTTTATTAACCAGAGTTTCAAGCTCCAGCTTAGTTTTAGCCTCAGCATTGAGCCGCAACAAAGGCTCTGTGTTACTGGCCCTGACATTAAACCAAGCACTAGGAAAACTAACCGTTAAACCATCCAACTCATCGATTTTAAGACCCCTAAAATACTGCTTGATTCGCTTAATGACTGATGTCTTATCTGTAACCTCAAAGTTAGTTTCATTTAATTGGACATAAGCTTTTCTAAAAGGAGCGGCTAGTTCAGACAATTTCCGTCCACTTCTACTAAGAATATAAAGACCAATTAAAGCAGCAATCAAGCCACTATCAGCCATAAAGTTATCCCTAAAGTAGTAGTGTCCACTATGTTCTCCGGCAAAGACAGCACTATAGTGGCGCATATCTGCTTTAATGAAGGAATGACCAACACGGGTCCTAATAGGCTTACCGCCCCCTCTTTTAATAGCCTCAATTGCCGCCCGTCCACAAATAGCATTAACTAGCACACTAGCCCCCGGGTTACTAGTCAAAAAGTGCTCGGCTAGTATAGCAGTCATCACCGTTCCGCTAAGTGGTTCACCAGTTTCATCGAGCAATACTGCCCGGTCACCATCACCATCAAAAGCTACTCCGACGTCACAATGCTTATTACGAATGACCTTCTGGATATCAAGTAAATTCTTGGGCTCCAGAGGGTTAGCAATATGATTAGGAAATGACCCATCAAGATCAAAAAAGAGTTCTTCTACCTGAAATGGTAGATAAGGCTCAAGCTCAGGGAAAATCTTACCAGCCATACCATTACCAGCATCAACTACTATACTAAGCGGCCTAAGTTTCTTGGGATCAATGAAAGATAAAACATGAGAAATCCAATCTTCAACAATATCTTTACTAGTCAAAACCCCCTCTTTAGTCGGCTCGAAGCTATTGGCTGCTGCTAAATCCCGAACTTCAAACAGACCAGATTCTTGACCGACTGGCTTAGCTTCTTCCCGACAAAACTTGATACCGTTATATGCTCCGGGATTATGGCTGGCAGTGACCATGATGCCGCCAGCTAACTTGTGATGACCAACAGCAAAGTAGATCATGTCAGAAGTAACCTGACCTATATCAAGCACGTCTTGTCCCTGCGAACGCAGACCATTAATGAGAGCCATAGCTAGCTCAGCCGAGTCAGGACGCATATCACGGCCAACCGCAACCGTTCCTTTAGTTGGTAGCCAAGCAGCAAAAGCCTTACCGATCTTGTTGGCTACCTCAACCGTTAGCTCACTGCCAACGCGGCCCCGTACGTCATAAGCTTTGAAAATGTTGTCCAGTACTGTCACAAGCAACCCTCAAATTATTGTATTTTCAATTGTAGCGTATCTTAAGCCTGCTGACTTGACCTTTTTGTGAGGCCTCGAGACTTCTTTATTGGGTAACACAAGAGCTATCTCCGCAATTTTGTTGAAACCTAAACCAAGTCTAGCCCCTTAACTAGACGAGTATCCCTCTTATATCATGAATGAGTAGGGGATTCTTGCTTCTTATAGTTCTCAAACCCTTAAATACATAGCCTTCTAAGGATAGAACCTAGCGCTAGTCCTTATTTATTGAGTTAAGAATACTTAGTGTATCTTTATATAAACTCGTGGTTTTAAATAAATCCATGTTCAATGGGACAGGTACAGCACTTTGAGCATACTGTCCTGTGTCAGTCCCAATATTTATTTGATAAGTTTTGTTGTTGTAAGCAACCGTTCCAGCATCTACAAAAGTATTTGGTGAGCTGCTGTATTGGGTATCGGTCACTATTCCTGTATCTGGCAAGGTTTGAGACTTATCGCCGGTTGTGCTACCGAAGAATGTCAGCCAGTCTTCTTTAAAAACACCACTGGTTATTTGGTCTGAAGACTGTAGATATGTATACTCATCTCCCTTAAAGTTGTTTCCGTCTGGGGCACACTTAGAGCTTTGTGTACCAAAAAGCACTATGCCTGCACTATACTTCTTTAAATTAGTATTAAGTGTTGTTGCTGCTTGTGATATCTCTGAGTCAGGTGGAGTCATTGAAACTTGAATTGCACCAGTACATTGAGGCTCTCCCTGCGTAACCGTCCAAGATGATGGATATTGAAAGCTTAGGCCCAGTGAGGACAGCGAGAAAGTCTTCCACCCTGCATACGGATTAGCCGGTTGAACTGGTGTAGTTGTAGGCGATTTAGTAGTTGTCGTTGGCTCAGCAGATGTAGTAGTCGTAATTGCAGTTGTGTTTATCTTATGATGGTTCCTGTAGACTAGCCATCCGACAACACCAATTAGTACTACTACGGCTAGAACTAATACTATCTCTACTGCGCTAAAACCAGATTGATTATTTTTTAACTTGCCCATATCTTAAGCTATTCCTTATAGTTACACTTAATTATCAGTATGAGTTAATAAAACCCAAAAAACAAACGATATATAAACTTACCAGATTGCTTGATAGATAACCAAGAGCTATTATCTAAAGGATGATAATCGCAATAATTGCCGGTGGATCAGGCAGCCGGCTGTGGCCGCTTTCTACTCCAGGCTACCCAAAACACCTACTAAAAGTTAATGGCGACAGTCGTTCGCTTCTCCAAAATACATATCATCGGGCTAGCCAACTGAGCCATAATATTTATGTCATCTCAGAAACAGGACACGTTGAACATGTCAAGAAACAACTAAAAGAGCTCAACCCCGAAAACCTCATTATTGAACCCGCCAGAAGGGGTACAGCAAGCTGCATTCTGGCTGGACTAGAGCAAATTGCCAGGAACCATGACCCGGAAGAGATAATAGCTTTTTTGGCATCCGATCACTACGTCCGTGACCTAGCTGGCTTCAAACATAGCTTAGAGCTAGCCGAACAGACCTCTAAGAACGAAAAACGGATTGTCCTAGTTGGCATTGAACCCGACCATCCGGCTACCGGATTTGGCTATATTGAAAAAGGTCAACTTTTAAGTAACGAACCATTTGTCTATAACGTTAAGTCCTTCAGTGAAAAACCAAACTACCAGACTGCCCAAAAGTTTTTAAAAAGCGGTAATTATCTTTGGAACAGTGGCTACTTTGTTGGCTCACTAAATAATTTCAAAAACAAAATGAAAAGCAATGCTCCCAAACTGTTTGCTGACTTTAATAAGCTTGCCAATGCTAGTGCCGACAATTACCGAGAGGTCTATTTAAGCTTTCAGAACACTTCAATTGACTACGCCTTAATTGAGAAAATAGACGATCTACTGGTGGTGCCAGCTAGCTTTGACTGGATGGATCTGGGAGCCTATACCGACCTTGCTAAAGCAGCTTCGGTCGACCAAAACGGCAATCATATTTATGGACAGCAAGTAGCGATCGAGGAAGTTCAAAACAGTTTTATCTATAATCTTGGCCATAAGCCTCTAGCCGTTATAGGACTAGATAACTGCGTAGTAGTCAATAATAAGCAAGGCATATTGGTTACCCGAAAAGACCTATCACAAAAAGTAGGTGATGTCAGCAAAAGACTACAGATCTAAAATATGAAAATTCTGTTTCTAACCCGTAAGTATCCACCAAGTGTTGGTGGTATGGAAACCTTTGCCTATAGCCTATATAACGAACTTCAAAAACAGACCGAGACCAAACTGGTTAAATGGGGAGGCTCCAATAAGTACCTGCCACTAATTCTGCCTTGGCTCTTTGCCCAAGCTGCCTGGCAGCTCATAACAACAGACATTGACATTATTCATCTCCAAGACGGTGTCCTGGCTCCTCTGGGCTACATCCTTAGCCGGTTGTTTAATAAACCGATGGTCATTGTTATCCACGGTCTAGACGTTACTTACCCAAACAGTTTCTACCAAGCAGTAATCCCCAGAATGATTAACAAAGCAAAGATCATATTTTGTATTAGCCAAGCAACAGCTGATCAGGCAATCAAAAGAGGCATAGCTGAAACCAAAATCAAGATTATCCCGCTTGGCATGTCAGATAACTACTATCAAAAGGCAACAGACCTAGAACTACGCCCCAGCCTAAACATTAATCCGACCGCCAAAGTCTTAATAACTGTCGGCCGGTTGGTTAAACGTAAGGGCATAGCCTGGTTTATAGAGAAGGTCATGCCTAGCCTAGTAGCCCAAAACCGAAAGCTACTTTATCTAGTCGCCGGGGAAGGAAGCCAGAGACCAGCAATTGAGCAGGCCATAACTCTAAGTCATCTGGACCAAAACGTTCGCCTGCTTGGTAGAGTAAGCGACCAGCAACTAAGCGTCTTGTATAACGGAGCCGATATCTTTGTCATGCCTAACATCAAGGTGCTTGGAGATATGGAAGGCTTCGGTCTAGTTTGCCTGGAAGCGGCAATAGCTGGACTGCCGGTTGTTGCCAGTAAACTGGAGGGTATTACCGATGCCATAACTGACGGACAAAACGGAATCCTGGTTACTGCAGAGGACGCCAGGGGCTTTGAGTCAGCCATTAGCCATTTGCTAAACCCCGAGACGGCTCGCCAGCTTGGCCAGCAGGCTAGAGACTTCAGTCTCCAAAAGTATCGCTGGAGCAATGTGGCCACTGCCTACCTAGCCAGCTACCAGGCACTTCTATCGCCCCTCGCTAAAGTAAAAAAGCACAAATAGTGAAATATTCTAGCTCAGCAAAGACCAATAGATTCCCCAAACCACTGCTCATAAGCATCAGCTTAATAATTGCTCTAAGCAGCCTGGGCACAATATATCTATTAAACTACTATCATAAAGCTTTTCCGCCAAAGCTGGTGTCAGCCAAACAATAGCTGCCCGTTTAGAAAGTGGCGAGACAAACCCAACATTTTAGCACTGTAAACCGTGTTGCAGGCATACTTGGTAAAGAGTTGGGGCTAGCAATTAAGAAGTGACATTTCGGGCAAGCCCGGCTACGTATTTTTTTATTTTCGGTGCTTGCCACTGAAGTAATCGACAATGGCATCGATCTCATCAGCGTCAATAGCTTCCTCTAGGCGTATTCTTTCTAACCCTGATGCCACTTGTCTGACCACCAACCTTTGTTTTTGTTTTTGCCTGGAACCCGAAGATCCCTTAAATAAGGTGTATGCTTTGTCGTTTATTTCGTTAATGTTCCTGCCAATATTGCTGAGGTCGACATAGCTTTCGTCAGCATAGATGGCCATCATATGGGCCAGATTAACATTGCGAATTCTTAAGTATTGCCCACTCGGGTCGAGGTTGCTGGGGTCATCGTCAGACAAAGTATTTTGGGCGCCTGGTTGATCTAAAGAAGGTGGTTCAGAATAAGCCCGCTCAAACAAATCGGTTAGGGGATCATAATTTGGCTGTTCTGTCATAATACAGTTTTAGTACTTTATTACATAAAAGTCAAATACATTTTGACAATTACTCTTCTTTGGCTACTAAACTATCGTTAATTAAGTCAGTCATTTTCTGACGAAAGTTTTTGAGTGAAAAGGTCTGAGCGTGGGCAATAATCTTATGGCTGTCAAAACTTCTGGAGTTAAATTCATTTATGGCTTGAACCAGGCTCTTAACGTTTTGTTTGTCGAAAAATAAACCGCTTTTACCAGGGATAACTGAATCCAGAGCCCCGCCTCCCTTGTAGGCAATAACTGGTGCCCCGCCAGCCATAGCCTCTACGGCCACCATACCAAAGTCTTCGAGGCCAGGGAAAATAAAAGCCTGTGCCGAAGCAAAATGACGAGCCATTTCTAAATCAGAGCTACCAGTCAGAAAGATAACGCTCCGACCAGCCATTTTCTCTAGCCTCTTATGTTCCGGTCCGTTACCAATAACTACTAAAGGGATATTAAGCTTACTACAAGCCTCTATCGCTAGATCAATTCTCTTATACGGTGTCTGCCTGCCGGCAACCACAAAACCGTGCCTAGGCTCGTCCTTAGAGGGCTTAAAAAGATTAACATCTACAGGCGGGTGAATGACTACCGAGTCGCGACGGTAGTACTTTTTGATCATAGCTTGGGTGTGGGTTGAATTAGCGACCATAATATCCGGTCTCTTAGCGGCTAGATAGTCCCAGTGCTTCATCGGTTTAAAGAAAAGTTTTAGCCCCAAACGAGCCAGCCAGTTAAAATGACCAAATCCAGGACTCTTCAGATACTCTCTAGTCCGGATCCAGTAGTAATGAGTCGGTGAGTGGCAATAGCTAATATGGACAGTCTTTGGCCCCCCGCGGACAGCCTTGGCTTCAGCCCCGCTGCTGGAGAGTATTAGATCATAGTCTGACAGATCCAGACGCCCAAAAGCGATGGCTCGAAGGACCGGCAAGAATTTCTTAAATCCTGGCGGTAACTTCTGCAACCAAGTAGTACGAACATCGGCATCCTTAAACCAGTCGATTGCCTGGGGATCATACTGCGAAGTATAAATCGGTGCCTTAGGGTACAACCGATGCAATTCAAGAACGACTCGCTCAGCACCACCAATACCAGTCAACCAGTCACAAACAATAGCTACTTTCATGCCCGGATACCCCTATGAAAAAAGACAACCCAGATTGTCTTAACAAAGATAACTATGTCACCCCACCAACTCCAGTTCTGGACATAATAGAGGTCTAGTTTGCGTCTCTCCTGATAGCTTATATCACGTCTTCCCGAGACTTGAGCTAGACCAGTTAACCCGGACTTAACGCTTAGTATGGTATGGCGCTTAGAGTAAATGGCTAGCTCTTCTGGGATCAGAGCCCGAGGCCCAACCAGGCTAATATCGCCTCGGACAACGTTGAATAACTGCGGCAACTCATCGAGACTGGTTCTTCTTAGAAAATGACCGAGCGGAGTTACCCTGGGATCATTCTCAATAAAATCACCATTGGCCCGGTAGGTTTTAATTAGGTCTGGCCGATTCATCTTCTGAAAGGCTGCCTCAGGCGATAAACCGTTATAGGTTAGGTTATTGGAACGAAACTTAAATACTTTGAACTTTTGATTAAAGCGGGTTAAGCGGACTTGACGGAAAAAGACCGGCCCGCCATCGGATAGCTTGATAAAGAAGCCAATTACAAGCATCAGTGGTGAGGCAAGCACCAGCAAGATACTGCCAAAGAAGATATCAGACAAGCGTTTAACGATTCGTCCCCAACCAGTTAAGGCTGTTTGGTGGACGGCAATGATCGGTACTCCCCGGAATAAATCAACCTCAATGTTGCCAACAAATAACTCACTGTTGCCAGGCACAAAACGGTAGGCAACATGATGCTCCTGAGCATAGGTTAAGATCTCATCATTTCTGTCGCTTGAGGCGTATAGCTCGGTTTGAATAATGGTGTGCAGTGGCTGGTCCCCCAAAGAGGCAATAGCTGTCTCGAAGTTCGGGAATTGCTGATAGTCAGTAGCCGGCTTCAGCTGATGCCTCAAACCGCCGACTATACCGAGTACTCGGTAACCGCTAGTAGTGCTATTGGCCAGCGAGTCCATCAATATCTGGCTGATAGGCGTATCACCGACGATCAAGGTGTTATTAATGCCAATGCCGTAGCTGAACAGTTCACGGCGCAGACCCCGGGCAGTAGTCCTAAATAGGAGCACAAAGAAGAAAGCTAGGCCAAAACCATAAACGGTGACTAGTCTAGCCGGAAAAATAGGCGTAACAGTCATATAGCTGTAACTGATAATGAACAAAATGCCAATAAATGAACCGACAAATAAGCGGCCTAGCTCACTGAAACGATTCTCGTGAGTCCGGGCATTGTATAGCCCAAGTAAGGCAAAAATGAGGATCCAAAAGGGCAGCAGACTTACGAATATGGTCAGATAAGTTCGGGCGTGGACAGGAGTTGCTAAGGCTCTGTGACTGATAGAGACTCTTAAAATATAGGCGATCACGAAAGCCGAAACTAAGGCCAAGAAATCACCAATTACTAGACAGGCATTGTAAATTACGGAAGCGTTATTCTTCATAAGGACATATTATTACAGGTATACTAAATTGTAACACTATGAAAGCTTCCGCCCTTAAGTACGCTGTTTTAACAACTATGGTCTGGCTAATAAGTCTGATCATAGCTCTGCTACCGTTTCATGCCTTCTTAAGCGTTTGGCTAGCTAGTCAGCTTGGCCACTACACTCTTCTACGCCTCTGGAAAGAATACCTCTTGCTTATCTGTAGTCTTGGCGCCATCTATCTGCTAATAACTGACAGCAAGATTCGGGCCCAGACACTACCCCGCCGATTAGTCTGGTTAATTATAGCCTACAGCCTGGTTCAAATGATCTGGGGAGCAGTGGCTCTGAAGTACCATAGCGTTAATCTTAAAGCTCTGGGTTACGGCCTGATAGTCAATCTGCGCTTTGGGGCTTTCTTCTTGATCAGCTGGACCGTAGCTGCCCGCACGGCTAGGCTTAAGGATCACTGGCCAAAACTGGTACTTTGGCCAGCTTTGATAGTTGTCCTCTTTGGCCTACTCCAGATTTTTGTTCTGCCCCTCAACTTCTTAAGTCACTTTGGCTACAGTGCCCAGACTATTCCAGCCTACGAAACTATTAATCACAACAATCTTTACGTGCGTATCGCATCAACTCTGCGCGGCGCTAACCCTCTAGGGGCCTATCTACTGATTCCCCTTACCACCCTCGCCGTTTTAATAATCCGTGGCCAGAGAAACCTTTCCAAATTGCTTTTTCTAGCTGGCAGCTTAGGAGTCCTCTTCTTTAGCTATTCGAGGAGTGCTTGGCTGGGTGCTTTGGCCAGCGCTCTAGTTATTCTGCTGACTCATAAATGGTCGCCTCGGACTAAGAGATTATTGATCTCAACAGCAACAGCTCTAGTTGTCCTAGTTCTTCTAGGCAGCTTTATGCTGCGCCACAGCTTGGTCTTCCAGAATATAGTGTCGCATACCCAGCAAGACTCAGCAGTGGCCACCACATCTGACCAGGGTCACAGCAGTGCCCTAAAAGCCGGACTACGGGATATCATAGATCAACCTCTTGGCCGTGGCCCGGGTACGGCTGGTCCAGCCAGTATCTTTAACAACCACCCTCCTAGAATTGCCGAGAACTACTTTTTGCAGATTGGCCAAGAAACCGGCTGGCTGGGTCTAGGCCTCTTTCTGTTAATTAACGCTGGTGTGGGCTACATTCTGTGGCTTAGACGTCAAGATACGCTGGCAGTCATCCTACTGGCCAGTTTAGTCGGTATCTCGTTAGTTAATTTGTTATCTCACGCCTGGAGTGACGACACTCTAGCCTATGTCTGGTGGGGTCTGGCCGGTATTGCTATCGGCACTTCACTTGATCAAGTAGCGAGTAACAAACGTGAAGCTTAAGCCAAGCCGCCAGGAAGTTAATCGTTTTTCACGCTATCTGGTTGGGGGTAGTTTGTACTTTTGGGTTGGCTACGGCGTCTTTGCCCTTGGCTATTCAGGGCTGCACTGGAACTGGCTGCCGGCAAAAGTTGTGGCTGACATTATTGGCTGGACTAGCAATTACTTTGTCCAACGTTTCTGGGCTTTTTCTGATCGGATACACCTTTCTGAGATACGCCACCTTGGACGCTATATCTTCATTGAAAGTATCGGCTTTGTCTTAGACTATCTAATTATTGGTGGCCTAAAGCATATCGGCATCAGCCCGTACATTGGTTTCTTCATCTCGGGTGCCTTTTTTACGGTCTGGAGCTATCTTTGGTACAAATACTGGGTCTTCCCAGATACCACAAAAATCCCAAAAGTGACCTAGAGTCGCCTTATTTGCTAGTAGCTACTCAGCTACCGGCTGTCTGTCTTCTGGAGTCTCCTCAGAAGATTTCAAAAGTTCAGCATCTATTTCAGGTGATGGTTTTTTAGACGAAACATTTAGAGACATCCCCCCTAAGGCCCGGTACTCTTCAAGGGTAATGGTTTTAGTTGGAATCTTGCCGAAATCACAATCGAACGTATTAATAGCAACATTAGGATCGACCGGAGACAAAGACCTTCGATTAACAGGCATGATATATACATATATACAACTTTATTGGCTTAGAGTCAAACCCCATTCTCTCAAAAATCGCTAGTCTCTACTAACGGGTCGTAGGGCGCCACCACTAAAACAAAAGATGCAAGTCCTAATTACAGGACTCTTGCCTTGGTTAGCAAGTATAATATCCTCTAAGCAAACTCGCAGTATTCCGTCCTACCATCAAGCTATGCCATAATAGCAATATGAACGAAAAGCAAACAATCAGACCTACTAAAAAACAAAAAGAACTACTGACTTATATAGAAGACTTTATTACCGCTCATGGCTATAGCCCCAGTTACCGGGAAATAATGAGCGGCTTAAACTACAACTCGGTAGCCACCGTAGCCTTACATGTCAAGAGTCTTATCAGTCGTGGCCATCTTCGGAAGCGTGATCACTCGGCTCGTTCACTGGAAGTTGTTAGCAGCAGTGAACAAACCAAAATTACTTCTAACCAGATTCAACCCCGGGAAGAAAAATGGCTGGTTGAAAAAGTCGAACATGCATTCTTGGAGGTTGAACGAACTGCGGCAACCAGTTTTGACCACCTCTATGTCTTAGTTGGAGCGCTCAAGGTGCTAGGCCTAGAAGGTGCTGCTCAGAGCTTTATCCCTAGATTAAGTGTTATCAAAAGGGGCAATAGTCAATCAACTGATCCGGTGTGATTAATACTATATGTAGCGTCCTGGCCTAGTGCTACACTACTAGAAGGTATTTAACAAACAAATGCTGGAAGTGGGTGAAACTCCCACACTGTGCCGCAACGGTTAAAGTCCGATACAGCAACTAAAGCCTCCCGAGCAGGAGCACCTGAAGAGTACTTCAGACCCTCGCTCGCTGAAGCAGAGGGTATTTTTATGGCCGTTGCAGCCACTATACAAAATAATTTATCAAGCCCCGAAGTTTACTTTGCGGCTAGTTCTGAGCAAGATATTGAGACGCGTCGGCGCTTGATACGTTTACTGGGTACTATATCTTTGGAGGCCACAATAAGTTCCGAGCAAGAAGCGGCTGAAACAGCTTCTCTGCCAACAGTAGCCAAAGAATATTTTACGGATGATCCAAAGATAGCTGAACGTGCCGGGCTTCGTCTAAAGACGGATTTCCGGACCAATGTCTTTGAAATATTGCGCGAAAGTGGCCATGTTTCTATCAGCCATTCAGTTTATAGCAGAGACGGATTTTACCAGAGCGGCTATAGTCAGCGGGCAATGTACGCTCATGGCGTGCTGCATACCGACCACCCAGTTGAAAACCGCCGACGAGTAGCTGAAACACTTAATGAACTTCGGATTGAAGACGGCTTTCTGGCTGGCCGATTCGACAATCATTTTTTAGTTGAAGTAAGTCGTAGTCCCGATCAAGACGAAATGTCTGACCAGACCAGTGAAAAATATGGTTATAATACTCGAACCCGAAAGGCTATGTTGCGCTGCACCGAAGTTAATCAATCAGGAGAAAGAATAACTGCTTCAGCCTCGGTCTTGGGAGCGAATGCTGGCGGACAGAGATATGACCAAAGAGGCGTTCGAAACATTTACTACAAACTGCAGCTTACCCCATCCGAAGTTTCCTCAAGCGCCAATTTAGAGAATGCTTTCTGGGTCAATAAAAGTCTGCTGCCTGGAGGGATTATCGACGTCGTAAGGGCCTATGACCAAGGTTTAGCCCAGGAAGCCTTCTGCGGAGTCATCGGCCAAAAAGGCAACTACGAAACGCTAATTGAGCAGTCTTTAAATCGCGAACAACAGATAGAGCAGGAACTAAACGCTGAAGTACGGGCCTTGGCCCTAAGTTTACAAAACGTCACCTGCGATCAAGCGCTACAGATTATGGCCCGTCAGGCCAAAGACTATGCGACCGAACTTTGCGTCCAAGACAAGCAATATGATCCGACACAATTCGGATACCAGGCCGCAAAACATATTCAACAAGCTCGCTACTATGCTCAAGCAGGCATGGACATTTTATTCCGTCAAGAACTAGCTGACGCCAAACAGAAGGCGATTGTTTTTATGTGTGGCATGTCGTTAAGAGGTATCAGCTCAATAGAAGGCACGGAAGTCGAAAACAGTAACTCAAGCTCTTCGGATAACTGCGAATATATTTCTAGCAAGTGTCCGCTCTGTAGGAACAAGAACGTGCGGACCATTCAAACAAAGACAACTATAACCTGCGGCACCTGTCATAAATCGGTCACTCGATCAGCCCCACAGGCCGCTTAAGCCATAAGTTTGGGCTATAATAAAAATATGGCTGAAGACCAAACAACGTCTAGCGAATATGATGCCTACCAAATACTGGTTCAAGAAAAATCAGCTTATCTTTTTTGCGACGCCTGCGGTTTTTATCCCATAACTCCGCAACATGGCCATTTCGCCTGCCCAAGTTGCCACTATCAGACTAGATGTTGCGAAGGAGCACCCAGCGAATGAAGTCCTCCTTACCGAAGCGGATCGGTATTTATGCCGGTACATTTAATCCGGTGCACAGCGGACATCTAAGTTTTGCTCTCCAGGCTAGGCAAGTAGCTAAACTCGATCAACTCTATTTTTTACCTGAGCGTTGTCCTAGAAGCAAGCAAAGCGTAGAACACTTTGCTCACCGGGTAGCAATGCTCAAACAAGCTTGTCGGCCTTACCATAACTTCAAGGTTTTAGAACTCGATGAATTGAGCTTTAGTGTTCGGTATACCTTGCCGAAACTGGAAGCCAGATTCGATACTAGCCAATTAGTTCTGTTGCTCGGGTCAGACGTTTTAAGCAGTTTGTTAACCTGGCCACTAGTAGATCGTTTACTGCAAAGCTGTGAGCTAGTAGTTGCTGTCCGGGATGGTGACGACAAAACAAAAATCAGCCAATTGGTTGCCAGCTGGTCAACTCAACCGAAGGGCTTAACCGTCTTTAACAGCTATGCTTCGACTGTTTCATCGGCAACAGTGCGACAAGCTCTCGGTAACCGCCAGCCGACTGATGGCCTCTTGAGCTCTGTGGCAGATTACGCTAATCGCAACTGGCTGTATATCTCGCTCTAGATGAAAATAGGCACCCTATTCTCTAAAAAAGTTGACAAGCATAACCTCTTTGCTACAATTGGCCTGTATTCCCGTAAAAAGCGGAAAAAAGCGAGAGCCGCTTAAGGTGAGACAAAAACATTAAAATAATCTAAAAAATAATGCCGTGCTGTTTGTGTTTTGGCAAATGGCTATGTTCTTTTGGCGTATCAAGGAGAGGGAATTGTTGAAATGCCGGTCAAAATAAAAATAGTTAACTCTAAACCGGAAAGGGTTGCCTTTAGGGTATATCGTCCCTATTGGCAACAATTCTTGCACTACTAAGGCTGGTTCTTGTTTGTGTAAGTGTTTAATTAATATAAATACTGTTTACTATGAATGATGACACAATCGCGCCGAACTTAAACAGTTTATTAAAACTACGTTGTCTCAGTATGCCGCAGATCTAGCATCAAAGGATGATCTTAAAAAGATTGAGACAAAAGTAGATAATATCCAAACTGCTATTAATAATGTCGGTCACCCCTTTTATTTAAACTGTTGACGAACAGGTCCAAGACCATGAAAGACGCTTAAATAGACTAGAACATAAAACAGCTTGATGATTCGAGCCAGTCAATAGTCTAGTGTTCAAACTCTTCTTCCCCAACCAAAATTAGTATTGACACAATGTTCAACCTAAGTTAAACTTAAAATATGAAAACAATTGGCGCTAAAGAATTACGAATGAATCTTGATACAGTCTTAGATCGTGTTTTAAGCGGTGAAGACATTGTAATAAGCCATCGGTTCAAAAAACCTGTGAGACTAACAGCAGAACGACAATATCCTCATAAGAATTATTCAGCTCTACAGGGGCTTAGAGCTTTCGATAAGTCAGCTAAAAGAAAGCCTTCTTTTGATGTGAACAAACCGTTGAATGAACTATATAATGAATCGCTGTTTAAGAAGTATGGATAAAGATAGACTTTTTGTCGATGCCAATGTATTGCTAGAAATAATTTTAAGCAGGAAAAATGAAAAGTTAGCTAGAAACATTTTAGAAGATAATAGCAACAACTTGTTCATATCAGCGCTAACGGCTCACCTGGTTGTGCATTTTGGTCAGTTAGTTGTAGATTTACCAATCTTACGCAGTTTTCTGGAAGATTATACTATTCTATCGCTTAACGAATCTGACTTTGAATGGGCGTTTACAAATATGAGAAATCAGGATTTTGAAGATGCTCTGCAATTAGCTGTCGCTATTCGCAACGGATGCAATACGTTCATAACACTCGATAAAGATCTTGCGACAACCTACAATAATCTTCCGCAAATTAAAACCAGTTTACTCAATTAAGAATTTAAGTAATAAGCATAGGTTGAATCCCTCATGTCCAGCCAAGAGCATGTATTTTACAAACTATCCACTAGGCGTTTAAGCTATTAGTTTTTGATATTATTCATCCCGCCATCAATGGTTCTTTAGGAATGCAAAATAGAAGGCTACATATACCAGAACAATTCCAATATTTGCCATTAGCCGTTCCCAGAACCGATGCCTAAAGAAGAGTAGATCCACAGCAACTACGGTAGCTACCATAGCTAGGACATAAATTGCAATTATTGCGTTTTTACCCATCTTTTTAATTCCCCATTTCAAATTATATGCTTAGGGCGAAGTAGAACAAAGTATGAAAAGGTTCTAGCCCGCTATACCCAGCCAATTTGGTAATATACAACCACAGTAACTCCTTAGGTTCGAAAATCCGGCCATAGTCCCAGCCAGCTAATATTTTGCATCATCCACAAGCTATAATTAATAAAGGTTGACGAACATGAGCGTCGAGAACCCACCTAGGTAGTAGTCATAAAAGTACCCAC
>Ga0307372_10002063_pt1 | contig 33874 bp, 23 predicted proteins | sample OX1MG_FD_202533 | JGI IMG/M metagenome (GOLD analysis project Ga0307372, IMG submission 202533) | Soil microbial communities from Risofladan, Vaasa, Finland - OX-1 | ecosystem: Environmental > Terrestrial > Soil > Coastal area > Acid sulfate soil | place: Finland: Risofladan, Vaasa | collected... | reverse complement strand
CTGGATTCAGGGCACGAGGTCCGCGGCTACAACCGGACCCGTGAGCGGGCGGCCCGGCTTGTGGCCGACGGACTGATCCTTTGCGATTCGCCGCGGCAGGTGGCAGAGGGCAGAGGGCAGAGGGCAGAGGGCAGAGGGCAGAGGGCAGAGGGCAGAGGGCAGAGGGCAGAGGGCAGAGGGCAGAGGGCAGCGAGATCGTCCTGTCGATGGTCACCAACACCAGCGCCCTAGAGGCCGTCACCCTTGGTGAGGAAGGCATCCTCCAAGGCCTCCGAGAGGACCAGATCTACGTCGACATGAGCACCGTCTCGCCTGAGGCGAGCGTCAAGATGGCCCTAGCGGTCAGGGAGCTGGGGGCGCACATGCTCGACGCCCCGGTTTCGGGCAGTGTTGAGACCCTGGAAGCAGGCAAGCTGTCGATCATGGTGGGGGGCGATCCGGCCGTCTTCAATCGGGCGCGGCCCATCCTCCTCGACGTCGGCCCAGTGGTCAACTACGTTGGACCCAACGGTCAGGCGGTGCTGATGAAGGTCGCGGTCAACCTTGGACTTGCCGTGCAGATGCTGGCATTGAGCGAGGCGCTCCTGCTCGCCGAGCGGGGCGGCATCGACCGCAAGACCGCCTTCCAAGTCCTTTGCGACAGCGTCATCGCCTCACCCATGATCAAGTACCGCGGTCCGTTTGTTTTTGGGCTCCCCGAGGAGCCCTGGTTCGACGTCCACATGATGCAGAAGGACATGTTGCTGGCCCTGGAGGCGGCGCGCAGGCTCGAAGTTCCGATGCCGACCACCGCGGTCACCAACGAGATGCTGACCGCGGCCAGCGGCATGGGCTATGGCGACGAGGACTTCGCCGCCCTATTCCACACCCTGGCCCGCATGTCGGGGGTGCAGGATGTCTAGATCTCACCACCCCAAACGCCGAGGACGGCGCGCGCGGCTCACGCCGCCATCTCGGAGGGGGTGACCCAATGGGGATGAAGACCAAGACGTTCGGCATCAACGGAACCGACTGGGAACAACGGGTTGACTACGACCGGCTCCGCACTCAGCGGCTGGGGAGGGTCAAGCGGCTGCTCCTCGAGTCGGAGATGGGCGCCCTGCTCTGCTTCGACATGAACAACATCCGCTACATCACCGCCACCCACATCGGTACTTGGGCGACGGACAAGCTGGCGCGGTTCACGCTCCTCCCCCAGCATGACGAGCCGATCATGTGGGACTTCGGCTCCGCGGCCCGCCACCACAAGCTGTACTGCCCGTGGCTGGGCGACGAGAGGTCGCGGGCGGGGATCTCGACCATGCGGGGCGCATTTGCGCCCGGCGCAGGCCGGGCTGAGGACGTCGCCCGCAAGGTGCGCATTGAGCTCGAGCAGCGCGGGCTCCTGGGTGAGCCGCTCGGGGTAGACGTGGTCGAGCCGCCCGTCCTGTTCGCCCTCCAGGCGGAGGGGATCAAGATCGTCGACGCCCAGCAACTCATGCAGCAGGCACGGATCATCAAGACTGAGGACGAGATCACCCTCCTCAGCACCGCCTGCATGATGGTGGACGCTGCTTACGACCATCTTTACGAAGCGCTCCGACCTGGTATTCGCGAGAACGAGTGCGTGGGTCTTGTCGCCAAGGTGCTCTACGACCTCGGCTCTGAAAACGTGGAGGGCGTCAACGCCATCTCCGGGGAGCGCTGCAGCCCGCACCCGCACGTCTATACCGACCGGGCGCTGCGGCCTGGCGATCCGGCGTACTTCGACATTCTCCACAGCTTCAACGGCTACCGGACCTGCTACTACCGGACCTTCGCCGTGGGCAGCGCGTCGCCGGCCTTGGTCGACGCCTACAAACGCTGCCGGTTCCTGCTCGACAACGCCATCAGTCGGATCCGGCCGGGCGTGACGACGTCCGAGGTGGCCGGAATCTGGCCGGCGGCACCGGAATTCGGCTTCCCCGACGAGGAGGCCGCGTTCGCGCTGCAGTTCGGTCACGGCGTCGGCCTCTCGATATGGGAGAAGCCGATCTTCAGCCGACTGGTCTCCCTCGAACACCCGGAGGTGATCGAGGAGGGTATGGTCTTTGCGCTGGAGACCTTCTGGCCGGCCACCGATGGCTGGTCTGCGGCGCGGATCGAGGAGCAGCTGGTCGTCACCGCCGACGGCTGCGAGTTGATCACTCGCTTTCCGGCCGAGCAACTGCTCATCTCCGGCCAGAGCTACCGCACCGCAACCGGTCCGCTTGACACCCTGCGCGAGGTCGAATCGCACCGCAACCGGAAAGACTGAGCGGTGGAGCTTGAGGCGATCATGCCCGCCGACCGGGTTTCATCCGCCGCGGGGCGGCGCTCACCGACCTCGCGCTGGCGGCCCTGGTCAGCGAGGCCCGGGTGGGGATGACCGAGCACGACCTGGTGGCGATCGTCGAATCCGCCTACCTCTCCCTCGGCGGCACCACCCATATCCATTTCATCGGCTCCACCTCGATGGCCGATCCAGACCTTTGCGCTCCCGCCCAGACCCCGTCCGGCCGGCGGCTCCGGGCCGGCGACGTGGTCCTGACCGAGATCAGTGCCCAATATCACGGTTACTGGGGGCAGGTGCTGCGCACCCTGTCGGTGGCCGCCGACCCGATTCCCCGATACCAGCGGATGCACGATCTCGCGGTGGAGGCATTCGAGCGCATCATCGCTCTGATCCAGGCGGGCACGCGCAGCGAGGTCGTGCTGGACGCCGCCGAGCTCATCCACGACGCCGGCTTCACCATCTACGACGACCTCGTCCACTGTGCGGTGGGCGGTGTCTACGCGCCCTACCTGCGGACCCGTCGCACGGCGCTCGGGCCAGGATCTTCCTTCACCTTTGACGAGGGGATGGTGATCGTAGTCCAGCCGAACGTGATCACCCCGGACGAGCGGAGCGGGGTCCAGTGCGGAGAGATGTTCCGGGTCACCGCGAGCGGAGTAGAACCGCTCCATCGGGCCCCACGCGGTTTCCTGCGACTGGGCTGAGCCTTCGCTCGGCGCCGGCTCCCCGAGTGCTCGCTCGCGGTCCTCTGACCAGCGCCCGAGCCTATATAGATCGGATCTGCCCTCCTGGCTACGGGCGGAACGCGACCCAATTGATGTGAAGCATCCATATGAGGTGCTATTGAAGCAGCTGTCGTCGCGATGCCAGGAGCTTCGGAGCCAGGCGACGCGTCTGTGAACAAGAATCGAGCGGGCCTGGGGCTTCCCAACAATCTGGAGATTGTTCAGCTGGATCTGGACGGCCCCACGGCGACCGCCCAAATGCCGTGCCCTCGGCTCCCGCTCCTATAAACGCGCCTCCGCCATCTTCGCGGCAAGCCAGCGCTCCGGCTCGAGGACGGACACGCCACCGCCGATCCGGTCGGTGGCCCATCCTGCCCCAACACTCGGGAGATACATAACCCTGGTGGGGTTCGGCAATTCCTATTCTTCAGCCGCAGGCTGCGGTTGACCCGATGAGTGTGCGCCCGATCGACACTTGAGTTGGTCCGGCCGCCGAGCAGAGAAATTGCCATCTGGCCGGGCACCCCGACCCCATGGACTGCTGCCAGTGGGGCCAGTCAGGGTATTGCCCGAGGCGCCTGACCGCCGTGATCGAGCAACCCCGTCACGCGGTCCAGGAACCCGCCCACCGAGGATTCCGCCAGTTTATGTAGAACGGCCTGATCGATGGAGGCGCCCAGCCTGCCCCCCGGGGGTGAGTACCGAGCGTCGAGGCGGAGACTGCATCCCGCCGGCTGGCGGCGTTCCAGGCGAAGGTGCCCCTCAAGCTCGGGATACAACTCAGCATGTCGGGCTGCCCGCCATTGAATGCGCACCGTCACCCCGTAGGCGTACCGCTCGACATTGCCGGTGGTGACCACGATGCGCCGCCGAATTCGGCGCCCGGCCTGCTCGACTGAAATTTCAGCCGTGTTTGCCTGGCCCTGACGCGTGAACCCGGGCAACCATTCTTGCGGCCCCGCCCGAAGCACGCTCTCCAGAGTTTCATAGGGCCCGCTCAGGACCCGAAGCAGATGAAGTTCAAACCCCTCCCGCACAATCTCAGCCTACCCCGTCGCGCATGCTCCAAATGCCAGCCCAGTTGCAAGCGCACGCTGGGCCCGGACACTCCCCGGGGGCTTGGGACGCCGAGAGTCGGGGGGAGATTGGAAGCCGACCCGGGAAATCGGGAAGCCCCCGCTGCGGCCCGAGGCAGCGCCGCCTCAACTCATCCCGCCGGGGCCCCGGCGGGGTCGCCGGGAGGATGGCCACAGCGGTGAGAACCAGGAGATGGCCATCCAGATGGCAACGGCGACCCAGGCCGCCGCGGCCAGCCAGATCTCGATCCGAGCAATATCGCCCAAGAGCAGGAGCCGTGCCGCGCGGCCGTAATCATCGGTTGCCACTGCGTACATGCCGAGGGGAAACACCATGCTCCAGAGGGTCTCCTCGAATTTTGGAGCGGACAGCTTCGCGTATCGCCAGATCGTGAGCAGGATCAGGAAGGGGAACCACCAGGTTCCAAAGGCCCACAGGAAGAGGGTCATGCCCTCGACGGTTGAGCGCGCGGCGAGCAGCGAGGGGAGGTACTGCGGCAGTCGAAGCAGTGTTGAGCCGGCCACCACGGTGATTGCGGTTGCTCCCATGGTGATCCAGTAGGGAGGCGTCGCATGGACCGGATCAAGGGGCGCCAGGACCAGTCGAGCCAGGATGATGCCCATCAGGAGCAGGTAGAGGAGGGCGCCAAAGGCCCACAGTGAGACCGCCACCAGAGCCACCAGTCGGGCCTCCAGACCCAGGCTCAGGCCGAGGGTCGAGACGGCAACGGACACCGATTGGGTGCCGACCACCCAGATCAGCCAGGTCCCGTTCACCGCCGCTGGGGGAGCCGGCTTGACCGCGGCCAGCACCACCCGGGCCAGGATGCCGTAGGCCAGCAGCAGCCAGGCCGCTGCTGCCACCACCGCCAGGCCCGCGGCGAGATCTTTGAGCCCGGCCGAATCGAGCCTCAAAGCGAGCACATTCGAGCCGGCCACGAAAGTGAAGAAGGCGAAGGCGCGCTCGGGCCGGGCGGTGTCGGCCCACATCTGGCGGGGGAACCACACTCCGCGCAGCACAAAGAGCACGCAGAGGACCAGGTAGCCCAGCCCGGCGATGGCCAGCAGCCCCAACGACAACGGCTGCTGACCGAACCGAGCCAGCGCGATGGACATGATTCCGGTCGCCATGACGAAGGCGAACGAGCCGGGGGCCAGGTCGGACAGGCGGCGGCCAAGTCGCTCTCGCGAAAGCAGCCGGGCGGAAGCTGGTAAAGCTTCCGCGGGGGCGGGCGCTCCCGGCTTGGATTGGGGCTCCCGCGGGCTCAAGCCAGCCTCGTCAACGGCGCCGCCGACGACGGCGAGCACCACTCACAATCCGGCGCCGGGAGTAACGCCACGCCCGGACCCCAGATAACCAGAGGCCGCTGCCAGCAGTCGACCCCGCCCGTCAGGATCGTCGCTCCAGCCAATCCCGGCCTCGTCCAACTTCAGATCGACCAGGCTGGCGGCAACTCCTCACCTCGCCAAATGTTAGTTTGTCGTCTTTTGGAAAGTGGGATGGGGCGGGAGCCAAGCCCAGGGATCCAATCGGTGGTCGGTTTTCGTTCGAGGTGACGGTGCGGGCGGGGGCCACTCGGAAGCTGGCCACCTGACCGCCTCGTGAAGGGGAAGGCGCATGCTGGAGAGGGACCAAAGAATGGGTCAACGAAACCGCCCAGGAGGTGCGTGATGAGAATCAACTACGGCACGGAGATGCCCGAGGCGCAGGAGGCGATGATCCACCTGCAGCATGTGGTTGAGGGCAGCGGACTGGAGCCAGGGCTGCTGGAACTGGTGAAGATTCGCGCCTCTCAGATCAATGGCTGCGCCTTCTGCCTCGACATGCACACCAAGGACGCCCTCGCCATCGGCGAAGAGCCTCAGCGTTTGCATTTGCTCGCTGCCTGGAGGGAGGCGCCCGGCTTCACGGTTCGAGAGAGGGCCGCGCTGGCGTGGTGTGAGAGCCTGACCCTCATAGCCGATACGGGGGCTCCGGACGCCACCTACGAGGAGGTCGCCGCGCGGTTCTCGCCGCGCGAGATGGTCGCCCTGACGACCGCCATCATCGTCATCAACGGTTGGAACCGGCTTGCGGTCGGTTTCCGTTCCCCGGTCGGGTCTTATCGCTCCAAGCGCCAACCGGCCCACCTGACTGAAGTTCCCACACACCAATGAGAGTGGTTCATCCAGCATCGATGGCCTCCTGGATCTACGCTGGCGCCCTCAGCCGATGGACGGCGGCTAGCTCGTCGCCCTGCGCGAAGAGGGGCTGATGACCGCAAGCCCTCGGGCGAGAGCTTGAGCTCGGACCTGGAGATGCGCTCCGGCAGCCTCGGGCCGGAGATCTCGCAGCGGTTCTTGAGGCGAGGAGTTTGTTGGACTACCGGCTGGTGCAACCGGTGCCTCATCCCCCGCCGGTGGGGACAGAGTTCCGGGTAGACCTCGGTGTAGGTCGCTCGAGAAGGTGACCTACGTTTCGGGATCCGGCGCCATCGCGGAGGCTGACCCTGGGCCATCGCTCCCCCGTGGCCACCCTGGCCCGGGTCGTCACCCCGCCCACCGCGCTCCCAACGCCCTGGCGCTGAGGGGAATCGGACACACGGGGACCCCGGCCGTTCGCTGGCCCCCAGCGTGAGCGACGCTCCCGATTGGTTCTGTGAGTCCTCCGGGTTAAGGCCTGAGCGGAGGGCGCTGTGGATGCCTGGCCCCAGCCGCGGGCGTGGCCATCCGGACGTTCGGGGGCGCGTTGAAAAAAAGGCCTGAAATGGCAACCGCCGCCGCCGACTCGGATGCGGATAATGGAGTGGGCCCGAACGTACGCAGGCGGCGGGCCCTCCGCTGTCGTCAGATGGAAGTCGAGTGGAGGGATGGTGCCGGATCTGAAAAACTCGTTGCTCAAGGCCCACCAATTCTTCCGCCAGGGACCCGTATCGGCCGAGGGCTGGAGCGAGCTGGTGGCCAAGGACCGGGATTGGGAGTCGTTCTACCGGGACCGATGGCAGCACGACAAGGTGGTGCGCTCCACGCATGGCGTCAACTGCACCGGCTCCTGCTCCTGGAACGTCTACGTCAAGGACGGCCTTATCACCTGGGAGTCACAGGCGGTTGACTACCCCTCGGTGGGACCCGACATGCCCGAGTACGAGCCGCGCGGCTGCCCCCGAGGAGCCTCCTTCTCCTGGTACACCTACTCGCCCCTGAGGGTCAAGTACCCCTACGTACGGGGCAGCCTGCTGAAGATGTACCGGGAGGCTCTGATCCAGCATCCGGATCCTGTCGACGCCTGGGCCTCGATCGTCGAGGATCCCGAGCGCTCGGCACTTTACAAGTCGCAGCGCGGCAAGGGTGGTTTCGTGCGGGCGAGCTGGCAGGAGGCGCGGGAGATGGTCGCCGCCGCCCACGTTCATACGATCAAGAAGTACGGCCCCGATCGGGTCGCCGGGTTCTCCCCGATACCCGCCATGTCGCAGGTCTCTTACGCGGCCGGGACCCGATTCTTGTCGCTTATCGGTGGGGTCATCCTCAGCTTCTACGACTGGTATGCGGACTTGCCACCGGCTTCACCACAGGTCTTCGGCGACCAGACCGACGTGCCCGAATCGGGCGATTGGTGGAACGCCGGCTACCTGATCATCTGGGGTACCAACCTGCCCATCACGCGCACCCCCGACGCCCACTTCATGACCGAGGCCCGCTACCGAGGACAGAAGGTGGTCGTGGTGTCGCCCGACTACTCCGACCACACCAAGTTTGCGGACGATTGGCTGCCCGCCCAACCCGGCACCGACGGTGCCTTGGCCATGGCCATGGGGCACGTGATCCTGAAGGAGTTCTACGTCGAGCGCGAGGTGCCCTACTTCCAGGATTACGCGCGCCGCTTCACCGACCTGCCCCTCCTCGTCACACTGCGCGAGCGAGAGGGGGCGTACGTGCCAGACCGATTCCTGCGCGCCTCCGACATTGGATCAGCGGAGGAGCACGCCGACTGGAAGACGGTCGTGTTCGACGAGGTGACGCAGGCTCCGGCGGTGCTCAACGGTTCGGTCGGGCACCGCTACGGGCAGGAGGCGGGAAGGTGGAACCTCAAACTGGGGGCGGTGCGGCCGACGCTGAGCCTGTACGGCCAGGGCGGAGATGCGGCGCTGGTTGAGCTCCCGCGCTTCGACGTCGGCGACACCGAGGGGGGCGCTTCATTGTCACGGGGGGTGCCGACCCTGAGCATCGGTGGCCAACTCGTCACCACCGTCTTCGATCTCCTTCTGGCCAACTACGGGGTGAGCCGCGCCGGATTGCCCGGCCAGTGGCCCTCCGGATACGAGGACTCGGCTCCCTACACACCCGCCTGGCAGGAGGAGGTGACGTCGGTCGATGCCCGGCTCGCGACCAAGATCGCGCGCGAGTTCGCTCGCAACGCCGAGCTCACCGGCGGCAGATCGATGATCTGCATGGGGGCGGGAACCAATCATTGGTTTCACTCCGACCTCATCTACCGCAGCTTCCTGTCGCTGCTGACGCTGTGCGGGTGTCAGGGCGTGAACGGCGGAGGTTGGGCCCACTACGTCGGACAGGAGAAGGTTCGGCCCCTGACCGGCTGGCAGACGATGGCCTTCGCGCTCGACTGGGTCCGCCCCCCCCGCCACCAGGAGAGCACGCCCTGGTTCTATCTGATGACCGATCAATGGCGGTACGAGGCCTTCAGCGCCGAGGATCTGTCCTCCCCCCTGGGGCGTGGGCTCTTTCGGGGACGCCAGTTCGCCGATTGCAACGCGCTGGCGGTTCGCCTGGGATGGATGCCGTTCTACCCGAGCTTCGATCGCAGCCCCCTGAGCGTGGTCGAGGAGGCGGAGAAATCCGGCACCGAGGTCGAAGAGTTCGTGGTCGAGGAGTTGAAGCAGGGTCGGCTCCACTTCGCGGCCGAAGACCCCGATGCGCCTCAGAACTGGCCGCGCGTTCTAACCGTGTGGCGCTCCAACCTGCTCGGATCATCCGGCAAGGGCCACGAATACTTCTTGAAACACCTCCTGGGTACCACCGACCCCGCCGTGCGGGCGCCGGAGACGCCCCCCGAGCTCAGGCCTGAGGAGGTGGTCTGGCGGCAAGAGGCGCCGGTCGGGAAGCTCGATCTGCTGACCTCGATCGATTTTCGAATGACCTCCAACTGCCTCTTCTCGGACGTGGTGCTTCCGGCCGCCACCTGGTACGAGAAGTACGACATCTCCTCGACCGACATGCACCCCTTTGTGCACTCCTTCAACCAGGCCATCCCGCCTCCCTGGGAGGCGAAGAGTGACTGGGATGCATTCAACCTGATCGCCGAGGACTTTTCGCGGCTGGCTGCAGGCCACCTGGGGGTCAGGAGGGACCTGATCGCCGCGCCTCTACTCCATGACACGCCGGATGAGATCGCACAGCCGATGGGACGGGTTCTGGACTGGAAGGCGGGCGAGGTGGAGCCGATTCCGGGCCGGACCATGCCCAAGCTGGTGGTGGTTGAGCGCGACTACGCCGCCATCGCCGAAAAGATGAAGGCGGTGGGTCCGCTCTTGGACGAGCAGGGGAGCAGGATCAAGGGAGCCAGCTGGAAACCGACCGAGGAGATCGACTACCTCGCCCGCAAGCACGGGGTCGTCCGGGGAGGCGCGGCCGATGGCCGACCCCGCCTGGACCGGGCCGAGCAGGTCGCCGAAGCAATCCTGGTCCTTTCCGGAACCACCAACGGCCGCCTGGCGGTGGAGGGTTTCCGCTCCCTCGAGAAGCTGACCGGCCTGGAGCTGGCCGATCTGGCGCAGCCGAGGGAGGGAGACCGGATCAGCTTTGAGGACACCCAGGTCCAGCCCCGGACTGTGATCACGTCCCCGGAATGGTCTGGAATTGAGTCCCACGAGCGACGCTACTCGCCCTTCACCATCAATGTCGAGCGCGACAAGCCCTGGCACACCCTCAGTGGGCGCCAGCACTTTTACCTCGATCACGAGTGGATGCTGGAGCTTGGGGAAGGGCTACCGATCTTCAAACCGCCGTTGCATTACGGTCGAGCCTATGGCGACCAGACCACCGGCGAGGCGGGGCGGCTGGAGATCACGCTCCGCTACCTGACTCCGCACTCCAAGTGGTCGATCCACTCCGAATACCAGGACAACATCCACATGCTGACCCTGTTTCGGGGCGGACCGGTGATCTGGCTCAGCCAGGAGGACGCGGCCACCATCGAAGTCAAGGACAACGATTGGGTGGAGGCGTTCAACCGCAACGGCGTCATATCCTGCCGGGCGGTGGTGACGCACCGCGTGCCCAAGGGGGTTTGCCTCATGTACCACGCCAAAGACCGGCACCTGAACGTGCCCCTGACCGAGCTCCTCGGGAACCGGGGTGGCACAGACAATTCGCTGACTCGAATCGTCTGGAAGCCGACCCATCTCATCGGCGGCTACGCACAACTCTCCTTCGGCTTCAACTACTACGGCCCCACCGGGTCCCAGCGCGATGAGTTGACGGTGATCCGCAAGCGCCAGTCGAAGGTGGTGTTCTAGATGCGAGTCAAAGCCCAGGTCGGCATGGTCATGAACCTCGACAAGTGCATCGGCTGCCACACCTGCAGCGTCACCTGCAAGCAGGTCTGGACCAATCGGCCGGGGACCGAATACGTCTGGTTCAACAACGTCGAGACCAAGCCCGGACTCGGCTACCCGCGCCTCTGGGAGGACAACGAGCGCTGGCGCGGGGGCTGGGAACTCGACAAGAAGGGCCGGCTGCGGCTCCGGGCCGGTGGCCAGCTGCACAAGCTTCTCAAGATCTTCTGGAATCCAGAGCTGCCCGGCCTCGACGATTACTACGAACCGTGGACCTACGACTACGAGAATCTGATCACAGCGCCGCTCTCCGAGCGAGACCCGGTCGTCCGCCCCCATTCCCAACTGACCGGCAGGCAAATGGACCTGAAGCAGGGGCCGAACTGGGACGACGACCTGGCCGGGGCACCCGAGACGGCCGGGCAGGACCCCGATCTGATCGGCATCCAAGAACACGTGAAACTCGCCTACGAGCAGGCTTTCATGTTCTACCTGCCCCGCATCTGCGAGCACTGCCTGAACCCCTCCTGTGTGGCTTCCTGCCCCTCGGGGGCCATGTACAAGCGCGAAGAAGATGGGATAGTGCTGGTCGATCAGGACAAGTGCCGAGGCTGGCGATTCTGCGTCAGCGGCTGTCCCTACAAGAAGGTCTACTTCAACCACAAGACGGGCAAGGCCGAGAAATGCACCCTCTGCTACCCGCGCATCGAGGCCGGGCTGCCCACCATCTGCTCGGAGACGTGCGTGGGCCGGATCCGCTACCTGGGCCTGGTCCTCTACGACGCCGACCGGGTGCTGGAGGCGGCCTCCACCCCCAACGAGAAGGACCTGCTGGATGCCCAGCGGAGCGTGTTCTTGGACCCCGAGGACCCGGACGTGAGGGCCCAGGCCAGTCGCGACGGCATTCCCGATGACTGGATCGAGCACGCGCGACGCTCACCGGTCTACGCACTGGCCATGCGCTATCGCGTTGCCCTGCCCCTGCACCCCGAATACCGGACCCTACCCATGGTTTGGTACGTGCCGCCGCTCTCGCCGGTGGTGAACATGCTGGAGGGGGACGGCTATGAGGCCGATCCGGACGAGGTCTTTCCCGCCATCGACATGATGCGAATCCCGGTCGGGTATCTGGCCAACCTGCTCGCAGCCGGCGACGGCAAGGTCGTCACCTCCGTGCTCCGCCGGCTGGCGGCGATGCGCTCGTACATGCGCAAGCGGCAGGTTCTGGACGTCTCGGACTTCGAGGTCGCCCACGCCGTCGACATGGCCCCGTCCGAGCTCGAGGACATGTACCGCCTGCTGGCCATCGCCAAGTACGAGGACCGCTACGTGATCCCCAAGGCGCACACCGAATTGGCTCAGCGGCTCTCCGAGTTGCAGGGCGCCTGCGGTCTCGACTTCGAGGGCGGTCCGGGCAATTGCGGCGCCCTACCGCGACCAGCCAAGTCTCTGAACGAAAACTTCATGCTGACTCGTCGGCTCCCGGTCGTCCGGCCAGACGGGGTCGGCGAATGAGGTGGCCGAGGGGCCGCCCCAAGCCGCCGTACAAGCTGCTCTCGCTGCTGCTGCAATACCCTAGCGAGGAGATTCTGGAAGAGCGCACGGAGCTGGCGGAAGCCATCGCTGAGCTGCCGGCCTCGCCCGCTCGCGCGGCGCTGGAGCGCTTCTTCGCCCACTTTGGGGCGCTCCCGGCAGTGGAACTGCAGCAGGAATATGTGGCCACCTTCGACCTCCAGAAGCGCTCCAGCCTTTACCTTTCCTTCTACACCGAGGGGGATACCCGCAAGCGCGGCATGGCCCTGCTCCGGCTCAAGCACATCTATGGCGCTGCCGGCCTCCGCCTCGGCGGACGCGAGCTCCCCGACTACCTACCGGTGATGCTGGAGTTCGCGGAAATGGCGCCTGAGGGCCTAGGCGGCCGCATCCTGGCCGAGCATCGAACCGGGCTGGAGGTGCTGAGGTTGCACCTTCGGGAGTCCGAGAGCGCGTATGTGCACCTGCTGGAGGCGATCTGCATGGGACTGCCTCGGCTCCGCCTGGCCGAGCTGGAAAAGGCCAGGTCACTGCTCCAAGAAGGACCGCCGGACGAGCAGGTGGGTCTGCAGCCGTTCGCGCCGCCGGAGGTGATGCCGGCCATGGAAGCCCGGCGGTGAGACTCGGCAGCACCTTCCTGTGGGTGGTCCTGCCCTACGCGGCGATGGTGCTCTTCGTGGCCGGCCACATTTGGCGATACCGACACGACAAATTCGGTTGGACCTCGCGCTCGACCCAGATCCTGGAGAGCAGATGGCTGGCTTGGGGCAGCAATCTCTTCCACTATGGGGCGCTGGCGGCGATCGGCGGGCACATCCTCGGCATGCTGGTTCCCAATTGGCTCACCGCGGCCGTCGGCGTCACCGAGTCGGACTACCACCTCGTCTCCGCCGGCGCGGGCACCGTGGCGGGGATCGCGTGCGTGGCCGGCTTGGTCATCCTGGCCCTCCGCCGGGCCTACTTCCCCCGCGTCCGCCGGACCACCTCCCCGACCGACCTGGCGGTCTACGTCCTGCTCGCCCTGGTGATCGGACTGGGCATGGGCGAGACGCTGATCGTCAACACCCTCGGCGGCGGCTATGACTACCGCTCCTCGGTGGCGATCTGGTTTCGTGGACTCCTGCTGCTTGACCCCAGAGCCGACCTGATGGCCTCAGCCCCGCTCGTCTATCAGGTCCACGCAACGGCCGCCTGGCTCCTCTACGCGCTCTGGCCGTTCAGCCGCCTCGTTCACGTCTGGAGCCTGCCCTGGCAATACGTGGGGCGACCCTACATCCTCTATCGCCGCCGCTACGCCAGCTCCCCGCGATGAGCGGCCCACCCATCCATCCGGGCCTGGAGTTGGTCTTGGAGCTGGTCCGGGGCGCGGCTCAGGACCAGCCCTGCCCCAGCTGCCAGCAGAGCCTGGTCGGGTGTCAACTGAGCCTTGGCGAGGCCGACCTCGATCACGTGCGTGCGGAGGTGACCTGCCCCGCTTGTCAGGCCACCTTCACGCTCGACGTCAGCCCTTCCACCGACGGAGGGGTCGCCAGGCTGGGTTGAGGGTCGCCGCCGGCGTGCGCGGGCGGTCGAGGTGTCAGCAGGTGTCAAAACTCCGGCCTCGCCAACCCTATCCGTCGTCGGTTGGGGGTGCGCGCTCGGCCGACGCCGAGCCCCCGGCGCCCAGGATGAAGCGGACCGGGCGGTCGTAGAAGAAGTAGTCCCAGGACCAGTTGACCAGCACCAGGAACTTGCTCCTGAGGCTCAGGATGAGCAGCAGGTGGACCCCCAACCAGGCCAGCCAGCCCACGAATCCGCGCAGATGGAGACCCCCTATTTGCGCCACCCCGGCGTTGCGGCCGATCGTCGCCATGATGCCCTTGTCGCGGTATCGAAAGGGCGTCGGCTGGCCCCCTCGGACCAGGGCCCGGATGGACCTGGCTGCACTTTCGGCTTCCTGCATGGCCACCGCCGCCAGCATCGGAAGGTGGCCGCCGCCGGCCTCCACGTCGGCCATATCGCCAATCACGAAGGCCTCCGGATGCCCCGCCAGTTGAAGAGTCGGCAGCACCTTCACCGTCCCGCCTGGTCCGGCCGGCCCGAGACCCCGGCTCAGCCGCCCAGCCCTCACCCCAGCCGACCAAACGATGGTCCTGCTCTCGATCCTCCGCCCGTCCGACAAGTCCAGGCCGTGCTCATCGGCCGACTTGGCCAGGGTCCCCAGCCACACTTCAATCGCACGCTTCTCAAGCGTACGCAGGGCGTATTTGCTGAGATCGGCGGGGAAGGTTGCGAGCAGCCGGTCGCCACCTTCCACCAGGACTATGCGAGCGTCGCCCGGATCGAGATCCCGACAGTCACGCCGCAGGACCAGGCGGACCAACTCGGAGAGGGCACCGGCGTACTCCACTCCGGTCGGCCCCCCGCCGACGATGACGAAGGTCAAGAGCTCGGCGCGCCGGGCGGGATCGCGTTCCCACTGGGCTTGTTCAAATCTTCCGAGCACCCGGTCGCGGATCTCCAGCGCCTGGTCCAGTTCCTTGAGCGGATAGGATTGGCGCTCCAGCGATAGGCTCCCAAAGAAGTTGCTGACGCTACCCGCGGCCAAGATCAGGTAGTCGTAATCGAGCCGACCACGATCGGTCATAACCACCTTGGCGGCGAGGTCGACGCCGGTGGCCGTGGCCAGTCGAAAACCGACGTTGGGAAGGCCTCGCAGCAACGAGCGCACCGGCTGGGCTATCTCCGAGGGGTCCAGCAAAGCCGACGCCACCTGGTAGAGGAGGGGCGTGAAGAGGTGGTAGTTGTGGCGGTCGAGGACCAGGATGTCGATGTCCGACCGAGCCAGTTTGCGCACCGCCGTAAGGCCTGCGAACCCGGCTCCCACCACGACAACCCGGGTCCGACGATCCTCGCTACTCACCCCTGGGCGGGGGCTGGTCGGCAGCGCCCGCCCCGGGCTGCACGGGGGTTCAAATGGAGGGGGCGAAAACCGCCGCCGCGGCCAGCGGTCATGGCTGGTGCCCATCGCCAGAGCCACCGGCCAGGTGCACGCGGGATGCTCGAGAACCGGCCGCTTCGATCCTCGTCGGATCCGGCAGGCCGGTGACCTCCCGGATCTCCTGTTCACCGAGTGAATCGTGTTCAAGCAGCGCTCGCACCAGGGCGTCGAGCTTGTCTCGATGCTTTTCAAGCAATCCCCTGGCGCTCGCCGCGCACTCCTCCGCGATCCGCTTCACCTCGTCGTCGATCAGCTTGGCGGTCGCCTCGCTGTAGGGACGGCGCATGGCGTAGGGCCCGCTCGGACCCTCTTCCCCATAGCTGAGCGGTCCGATCTTGGGGCTCATACCCCAGCGCACCACCATCTCGTGGGCAATCTGGGTGACCTGCTGGAGGTCGTTCTCCGCTCCCGTGGTGACGACGCCATAAACCAGCGACTCCGCCGCTCGCCCCCCCAGCGCGCCCGTGATTCGCGCTCTCAGATAATCCTCGCCGTAGTTGAAGCGGTCGTTGACCGGGCTTTGAAAGGTGACGCCGAGGGCCATGCCGCGGGGCACGATGGTGACCTTGCGGACCGGATCGGCACCGGGCACCAGCAGGCCCAGGAGGGCATGTCCCGACTCGTGGTAGGCGATCCGCTCCCGGTCCCCCGGGCCCAGCATCACTTTTCGCTCACTGCCCAGGAGGGTCTTCTCGATGGCATCCGAAAAGTCCACCATGGAGACCGAGGTCTCGCCCTTGCGAGCGGCCGCGAGTGCCGCCTCGTTGACCAGATTGCGGAGATCCGCTCCGACCAGGCCCGGGGTCTGACCGGCCACCGCGTCGAGGTCGACACCGCTCGCCAGGGGCACGCCTCGGGTGTGAATCCCCAGGATCGCGGCCCGACCGCGCCGGTCAGGTGGCAGCACCGTGACCCGACGGTCGAAGCGACCGGGGCGGAGCAGCGCCGAGTCGAGCACGTCGACGCGGTTGGTCGCTGCCAGCACGATGACGCCCTCGCGCGAATCGAAGCCGTCCATCTCGGTCAGCACCTGATTCAGGGTCTGTTCCTGCTCATCGTGACCGCCGATCCGCACGTTGCCGCCCCGGCTGCGACCGATGGCGTCAAGCTCGTCGATGAAGACGATGGCTGGCGCCGCCTGCCGTGCCTTGACAAAGAGATCGCGCACGCGCGAAGCTCCGACGCCGACGATGGCCTCGATGAATTCCGAAGCCGAGATGCTGAAGAAGGGAACGCCCGCCTCCCCCGCGACCGCCCGCGAGAGCAGCGTTTTGCCGGTCCCTGGCGGCCCGATAAGCAGCACCCCCTTGGGCACCCGGCCGCCCAGCCGCTGATATTTCTGGGGCTCTTTGAGGAAATCGACCACCTCCTGCAATTCCTGCTTGACCTCGTCGATGCCGGCCACGTCGGCAAAGGTGGTCCCCGGTTGCTCGGCGTCGTAGAGTCGAGCCTTGCTCTGTCCGAAGCCCCCCAACAGGCCTCCGGCCCCGCCGGCCATGCGGCGACTGAAGTAAAGGAATGCGCCCACGATCAGGAGAGCGGGCCCGAGACTGAAGAGCACGGTTTCCCAAAACGGCTGGGGCGGATTGGGGGGATTGGCGTTGATGGTCACGCGATGCTTCTCCAGCAGCGCTTCCAGTCCTGCATCGGCAAAAGACGGGCGCTGCGTGGAGAAGTGGGTGGCCGTGTCTTTGCTTCCCGATGAAGCACCGACCGCCTTCCGGGTGGTCCCGATGATCGACTCCCCCGTGCTGGTGATACTGGTCACGTTGTCCGCGGACACCTGCTGTTTGAAGACGTTGTAGGGGATGACGACGGACTTCGTTTGACGGCTGGACGAGAGCGCGTTGCTGATGATGACGTTGCCCACGACGAGAACCACGAGAACGATCCAGAACCGCGGCGAACTCATCTGCCACAGCGACCCGCCCGGTCCCTTCGGCATCCCGTTGCCGCGTTTCGGTGAGTTGGTCGCTATTGCTCCCCTCCCCGCGTGCAACCCTCCTGGCGCTGCCTCGGCAACCCGCCTACCCTCCGATCGATGCCGGAGCGGACAACCTCCCCCACCGCTTCCAATGCGCTGATCATGGCCTACTCGATCGAGCGACGACGACTGCCGATGGTGGCTGCCGCGCGGCCCGGTACAGCCCGGTACAGCCCGGTCTGGTGCTCACGCACTGCGAGCATGATCATTCAGAGCTGCGTCCACCCGTGCCCCCGATGACCAGGAGAAGGGCGCTCTCTTCGATCGCCTCGACGTCGTGCGGAAGACCGGCATCGATCGCCATCAGGCCTCCACGCCGAAGCTCGAGCGTGCGTTCGCCGACTCCCAGGCGCAAGCTCCCCTCCAGAGCTTGCAGCACAATGGGGCCGTGAGCCCGATGTTGGTGCATGTGCCCTTGGGCCCTTAGGGCGATGAGCACCACGCGCAGGTCCTCTTCGTTGACAAGCGTCATGGCGGCGTGGTCGGCTCCGCCATAGGCCGCGCCAGCCCGGATCTCGGCCAACTCTTTGAAGAGGTCAAGTTCGATGATTGGGGCTGAAAACTTGGTGGCGTATCGCTCTGGGGATGGCTGGGCTGGTTCCATGAGTGCCATGTTATCCGGAAAGCTACCAGGACTAGCGGGTGGTTCGATCTGCCCTGGTCAGCCGACGGCGGCCAGACGGTCCGCCCACGCTCTTCCCTGGCGTAACCAACGGGCGCGCCCCGAACCGCTCAACACCAGGACTTCCGTTGATCGCGTACGTTCCTTCGGCCTTTAACTCAGCCAGCGGATTGATCGCGCTCTACGAACTCATGCACGGCCGGCTCGGTCCCGCGCTTCCGGGCTGCCTGTGAAAGCGCCCACACGGTTCCGCCCGCAGCCCACTTTTTAGCCTGCGCCTGATCACGCCTCGACCAACGCCGGATTCTCTGCTCCCGGGCGGTATGGCTCAACGTACCCCGGCCGAGCACGGACAGGGACGCGGGTGAAGATCGCCGGCTGGGGATTGGCGAGCGCCCGCAACCGGCCGATGCGCCCGGATTCGGCGAGCACCACCGGGGCGCGATTAGGGCACCGCGGTCAGCCGCCGGCCATAGCCCCCACGATCATGAACGGCTCAGAGCCCATGGCGACCGCGTCAGGAAGTGGGGCGTCCGGCGGCTCATCGGACAAGTCCTGCTCGCAGGCGAAGAATCTCAACAGCGGCCGGCGCCGGAGGGTGACGCGATCGCGAATCGTTCCTTGTAGCACCGGGTAGGTGGCCTCCAGGGCGTCGAGAATGGCCCGCTGCGTGACGGGACCCTCAACTTGGACCTCCACCTCCTTACCGACCTTGGCCAGCGTCCGCAGGTGAGGCGGAAAGACGACGCGAATCACGGCAGTGTTTGCACCTCCACCGATAGGACCGCGGGGAGGTCGCGAACGATCGGGGCCCAGCTGTCACCCGAGTCGGCCGAACCGTACACCTGCCCGCCGGTGGTCCCGAAGTAGACGCCGCACGAGTCGAGAGAATCTATTGCCATCGCATCGCGCAGCACGTTGACGTAACAGTCGTGCTGGGGCAGACCGTTGGTCAGCGCCTCCCATTCAATGCCACCGGTTCGGCTGCGGTAGACGATGAGTTTGCCATCCAGCGGAAAATGTTGGGAATCGCTCTTGATTGGAACCACGTAAATCGTGTCCGGTTCGTGAGCGTGGACGTCGATCACGAAACCAAAGTCGGTCGGAAGATTGCCGCTGACCTCCTGCCAGGAATCGCCCGAGTCGTCGCTGCGCATGACGTCCCAATGCTTCTGCATGAAGAGCACGTTCGGACGCGACGGGTGCATCGAGATGCGGTGAACGCAATGCCCCACCTCGGCGTCGGGGTCGGGAATCCCCTCCGAGCGCAGCCCGCGATTGATGGCTCGCCAGTTCTGACCCGCATCATCGCTCCGGAATACTCCCGCCGCCGATATGGCGACAAACATCCGACCCGCGTTGCTCGGGTCCAGCACAAGGGTGTGCAGGCACAGGCCGCCCGCACCCGGTTGCCAGGATGGCGCCGTTGAATGGGTTCGGAGCCCGGCCAACTCCTGCCAGGAGTTTGCGCCGTCAGTGGAGCGGAAGAGGGCGGCGTCCTCGACCCCGGCGTAGACCGTGTCCAGATCGGTCAGCGACGGTTCAAGGTGCCAGACACGCGCAAATTCCCATGGATGCGGGGAGCCGTCATACCACTTGTGCTGCCCGGGCACACCGTCATACTGAAACTCGTTACCCACCGCCGCCCAACTCGCTCCGCCATCGTCCGAGCGCTGCAAGATCTGTCCGAACCAGTTGGTGGTCTGCGAGGCATAGAGCCGATTCGGGTCAATCGGCGAACCCTTGAGATGGTAGACCTCCCAGCCCGGGAAGTGTGGCCCGGTGACTTCCCAACGAGCCCGCCTCTCGTCCGACGTCAACACAAACGCACCCTTCCGTGTGCCCACCAGGACCCGGACTTGGCTCATTTTTTCAATCCCCTTCCGACTGCTATGAGGGAGGCCTAGCCTCCGCTCCAAGGCCGCGAATGATGCATTCTAAGCGGCCAAGCGCCGTCTGTACCAGCCATTTGGCCGTGGCCGGCACTCGTTGTAAGGCCGCCGCAGCCTCCCCCGTTCGGGATCGGGATCGGGGATGGGCAGAGCAGCATATCGAGACTCGGATCAGTCCGGCCGCATCGATCGGGGTCCGACTCCTGGTCCCCGAAATCGCCCCTCAACGGGGCGTCCCAAAGCCCCCAAGGGGAGCTCCAAAAGCACCCATCGGCCCAGGGGCGCGGGGATCACCGCCAGGCTGGGCGTCACCCGGGCCAGCGCCAGGCACGCGGCTCGGTAGTGAATTCCAGTCCCCAGGCTGGCCCAGTGTGCCTCGAGCTGGTAGTCATTCTTTGATGACGTCATGGTGGGCGGCCCAAACTCGGGGTGCCACCGCAGGTGTCTAAGGACGCGCGCGTAGGTCCGAGGTTTTGGCGGCTCCATATAATCGAGCGGTGCCTGGACTCGGCGCATCATCCGAGGACGCTCAGCGGGTGAGCGAAGAGCTTTGCCTGGAGCCGGACCTGGAGGTCGTGCGCCGGGTTACCGAGGCCATCCTGGCCAACGTGGGTCGCGCCATCGTCGGCAAGCAGGAGGAGATCAAGCTCTGCCTGATCGCCCTGCTCTGTCACGGACATCTTCTGATCGAGGACGTGCCCGGAGTGGGCAAGACCATGCTCGCCAAGTCCCTGGCCCGCTCCTTTGACTGCACCTTCCGCCGCATCCAGTTCACCCCTGACCTCCTGCCCTCGGACGTCACCGGCGTTCGTGTCTTTAACCAGAAGTCGGGGGAGTTCGAGTTTCGGCCCGGTCCCGTGTTTGCCCAGGTTCTGCTGGCCGACGAGATCAACCGGGCCACGCCAAAGACCCAGTCGGCCCTTTTGGAGGCGATGGAGGAGCGTCAGGCCACCATCGACGGCGAGACCTACGAGTTACCTCGGCCCTTCCTGGTCATGGCCACCCAGAACCCGATCGAATACGCGGGCACCTTCCCTCTCCCCGAGGCCCAGCTCGACCGCTTCATGATGAAGGTGCGCCTCGGATACCTGGACGTGAAGCAGGAGGCGGCACTGCTCGGGCAGCAGAAGGTGGAGTCCCCCATGAACGAACTCAAGCCGGTGGTGTCGCCCAGCGAACTGGCCGCCGCCCAGCGCGCTGTTGCGCGGACGTTCGTCAAGGAGGAGCTCAAGGAATACACCGCCCGACTGGTCCAGCGGACGCGGAGCCACGCCGATGTTGCCCTCGGAGCAAGCACCCGCGGCACCCTCAACCTCTTCCGGGCGGCCCAGGCACGAGCCGCCATCGAGGGCCGAGGATATGTGGTCCCCGATGACATCAAGGGTCTGGCCGCCTGCATCCTCGCCCATCGGCTCATCCTCCGCCCCAACTCCGAGGTCCTGGGACAGACGTCGACCAAACTCATCGCGCAGCTGCTGGAACGAGAGCGCGTGCCCCAGATCGCCTACGATGGCTGACCGCATCCCTCCCCACCCCAGCGCCGATCGCTGAACGCCAATGGGAGCCCTGGCCAAGGTCCTAACTGCGGTCGGCCTGGCGACACTGCTCCTGCTCTCCTACCTGACCGGCATCCGGGCTGCCTTCATCCTCGCCTACGCTCTGATTCTGCTCGTCGCCTGGGCCTGGGCCTGGCCGCACTTGGCCGCGCGCGGGATCGGTTTGGAGCGCCGCATCCAGTCCGGAACAGCTTCGGTCGGCGAGTCCTTCACGGAGACGCTCGAGGTTTGGAAGGCCGGTTGGGTTCCGACGCCGTGGCTGGAGGTCGTCGACATGAGCGACATTCCCGGCTACCAGGCGGGTCGGATTGTCAGCCTCAATCGCGGTCCAGTCCGCTGGACGGCCCGGGGCACATACCGCCTCCGCGGCTGGCAAACGTTCGGACCCACGCTGCTACGGGTGGCCGAACCCTTCGGCATGTTCACCCGGGAGGTGCGTAACGACGAGCAGAATCGGATCCTGGTTCATCCGCGCGTTCACCCCCTGCCCCAGGTCGTGCTGCCCTCGACCCAGCACGCGGGCGAGACCACGCGCCACGGCGCCTGGGCGGACTACCCGCCCGAAACCGGTGGGGTCCGCGACTACACCCCAGGCGACGCCTACGGCCGGATCCACTGGCCACTTTCGGTCAAGCACGACCATCTCATGAGCAAGACCTTCGAGCAGCCCCTTACCACCGACCTCTGGATCGCCCTCGACCTGGCCCGCAACGCCCACTGGGGCAACGGAGAAGGCTCCACCCTTGAGCTGGCGATCAGCCTCGCCGCCTCGCTCGTGGTTCAGGTCGGCCAGCTTGGACGGCTGGTCGGCCTGATGGCCAACGACCGGCGGGGTACAGCTCTTGAGCCCCATCGCGCCGAACGCGACGGACGCGCGGTTATGGACTACCTGTCGGTCGCCGGCGCCGACGGCGAGGTGCCTCTCGCTCAGGCCCTGGCCTGGGATCGAATCAGACGAGTGCCGCACCGAGGGCTGGCCGTGATCACAGCCAGTCCCGACCCGTCCTGGGTGCACGCGGTGCAGGCCGCGCGCCAGCGGGGGAGTTCCCTCATCGTCTTCTACATTGACGCCGCCAGCTTCGGAGCTCCCGCTCGCGCGGCCAGCCTCGATCTCGGCTCGGAGGTGGACCTCTACGTGATCAGGCGGGGTGACGATCTCTCTCGACTGAGGAGGACCCGCGATGTTGCGACCCTGGCCTGAGCGGGCGGCGGGAAGGCTGGGGCGACTCCACCTCCCCTCGGGGTGGGCACCTTCGCTCCTACTGGCCCTACTCCTGGTCCTTGCCCTGGGCAACTCGACGGTGGCGGCCCAGTGGGTGCCCGGCTCGGCCCCAATCCGGAACGTCGGACTCCTGGGCGGCATCGTCGGGGCGGGGCTGGCGTTGGCGGCCCGAGTCCGCTGGCCGGTGGCGCTGGCGGTGACCTTGGTCGCCGGCGCGGTTGTGGCCTACTGGACCGCCGCGCCCGTGGGGGTGCACATCTACCCCTACGACGCCGCCAGCCGGCAGGCACTCCAGGCCTGGAATCAGCAGCTTCTGGCCGGGGACCCCACCCAACCTTCGGTGTTCTTGTTCCTGCTCTGCCTGCTGGCGTGGCTGATGGGTGGCTGGTTGCTTTGGTCCACCCTGCGCTCACGGAAGCCCCTCCTGGGCATGATACCGATGGGTGTCGGTCTGGCCACCAACGTCCTCAACTATCCGGATCAACAGGGCGGGTACGTGTTCGTGTTCATCGTGCTGCTGTCCGCGCTGCTGCTTTGGACCAACTACCGGCGCTCGCTGGACGCGGCCCACGGGATCGGTGTGGGCGCTCTGGGTGATTTCCGCTGGAACTTCTGGAAGACGGGAGCGGGCATCACCGCGACCGTGCTCGTCCTCGGCATCCTGGCTCCGCCACTTTCCTCCACCGACCGCTCGATTGATCTCGAGTCGGGCATTTTCAATGGCTGGGCCAGCCTGATCGCCAGCCTCAACCACCCGGCCGAGCCGGGGATGGGGGGCATGCCCTCGGAATCGATCGGGTTCGCGACGTCGATTCAGCTGAGCGGCCCTCTGCGCCGCACCGGCGCCGTCGTGTTCACCTACAAGTTGCCCGCCTCCTTCGCCGGTCCGCACTACTTCCGGGGCTTGAACATGTCCGTTCCGGTCGATGGTATGTGGTCCGGCGCCGGCCTGTCGAAGCGGGTGCAGGTGCCCAAATCCAAGCCCGTCGCCTACGTCGACCACTACCCCGCTTCAACCACCTCGACCTTCAACATCGACATGCTCCGGCCGCCCGCGAGCGCTCCTGACGTCCTCTTCTACCCCGGACATCTGGTGCGGACCGACCGAGCCACCGACGCCGAACAGGGGCTGCCGTGGCCCGTATCGTCACCCGGCACGCTGGAGACGGTCGACGAGCTGAGCACGGCCAACGGTACCGCCCAGGGTCGGTACGCGGTCACGGTCAGCTTCTTGGACCCAACCGTGCCGGAATTGGAGAACGACCCCGGGCCCTATCCAAATTGGGCCCTTACCTACCTGACAACGGAGTCGACCACGCCCCAGGCGCTGGCCACCGCCGCCCGGATCAGGCAACTCGCGCTGCAGGCGACCGCCGGCGCCACCAACGCGTACGACCGCGCCGTTGACGTCCAGAACTACCTTCGAAATTTCACCTACACGCTGACACCGCCAAACGCGCCGAGCGGGCAGGACCCGCTGGCCTACTTCCTATTCAATTCCCACATGGGCTATTGCGCCTATTTCGCGACGGCAATGGGCGACATGCTCTTGTCACTTGGTATCCCGACCAGGCTGGTCAACGGTTACGGACCCGGAACCTACGACCCCCGGCTCCAACAGTACGTAGTTCGGGAGTCGGACGCCCACAGCTGGGTCGAGGCCTTCTTCCCCAACTACGGCTGGATTCCGTTCGAGCCGACCCCCCAGTCCGGCTACGGACCCATCACCCGCCACCCCGACCAATCCGCCGCCTGCCCCGGCGGCCGGGGCTGCCAATCGGCGCTGGCGCCTCCCCTCACCACCGGCCAGACCCTGCCCACCAGCCCTCACGGTGGCCGAGCCGGTGGTGCTCAGGCCCTCGACTCGGGAGCCATCCAGGTCGGCGGCCTGCGGGTCCCGACCGCGCCCTGGGAGCCGCCGATGGCGATCGTCTTGGTCCTCCTGGCGGCCCTCATCCTGGCCACCAAACGCTACCTGACGCCGCGATCGTCGGGTGGCGCATGGGGGCGCGCGGTCGGCCTCTCCCGGCTGGCGGGGCTGGCCGGCGCCGCCGGCGATTCTCCTCGGGAGACGGGGATACGGGTCGCCGCCCAGTTCCATGAGCTGGGCCCCGACTTCCAGCGCCTGTCCGACCGATTCGCGGTGGCCGCCTACGCCCCGCCCGCGCTCGCCAGTGCCGCCCGAGCAGACGTGATCGAAGCCTGGAAACGGGTCCGACCCGCGCTGCTCCGACGAGTGGCACAAAGATTCAAGCTGGGCCGGCGATGGTGAGCCAAGCCAATGGCGCGTGCCCCAGCACGCCAGCCCGCGCAAGCTGACAACCGGCGACCCCGGTTTCGTTTACTTCTATACTTCGCGCCAGCGTGGATCCCACAAGCGTGGCCGGTGGTCGAGCCGCCGGTCCCCCGCAAGCTCAAAGATCCCCTCGCAGAGGCCCGTTAACAATCGTACTGGCGGTGGGCTTTTCGGCAGCGTTCGGCCTCCTCCCCGCTCAAGCCTCCGCCACCGCACCTGCGCCGGTCCTGCCAGTGATTCCGAGCGCGTCCGCCTCGGCCGTCGGCGTACCTCCACGCCCGGCGGTGATGATGCCCACGGCGCATCGCGCCACTCGTCCGCCCTCGCTGGCCGCTGCGCCTGCCACCAGCGTCAATCCCCTCATCTACCAGGGTGGACCGATCGTGACTTCGCCCCGCGTTTACATTTCCTTTTGGGGGTCTGCCTGGGCTAGCGGCGGAAACTACACGACCGTGATCAACTACGTGGAGGGATTCTTCAAGGACCTGGGCGGAAGTGACTGGCTGTCAACTTTGGGCCAGTACTGCCAGGGCATTCCTGCGGGAGCGGCAACGTGCCCTCCGGCGGGGACCTTCATCCAGAACCCCACCGGCCAGTATGGGGGGGCCCATGTCGATGCCAATGCTGTGCCCTTGGCACCCACAAGCTCGGATATCGCGATGGCCGCCGCTCGGGCGGCCGCCTACTGGGGCAATCCGGGCAGCTCCCTCTACGTTGTGATGACCCCCGCCGGGGACGATCAATCCGGATTCAACACCATCTTTTGCGCCTACCACAGCTATACGGCCGGCGCGGTGCCATACGCGTACCTCCCCTTCGACATCTTCAACGACCCCGCCTGCTTCGCGAATTCGGTCGTCGGTCCGCTAGACGGGTTCAGCATCGCCGGTGGCCACGAATACGCGGAGATCCTGACCGATCCGGGGGTGGGCAGCGGCTGGTTCGACGCCACCGCTGCCGGAGGCCTGGGCGAAGTGGGCGACAAGTGCGCCCCAGGCTACGGCGGGCCGATGCCCGGAACCGTGGTCATGAATCAGCAGACCTGGCCTGTTCAACCCCTCTTCAGTAACCAGGCCCTGGCCGCCGGTGTGAGTCCTTGTGTTTTCTTTCCGGCCCCCGTGGTGAGCGTGGTCTCCCCCGCCAGCGGCCCCAGTGACGGGGGCACTGTAGTTTCGATCACCGGGTGGTCGTTCCAGCCCGGGGCGACGGTTACATTCGGATCGGCTCCCGCACCACGCGTGACCGTGGTCAGCGCCACCCTCATTCAGGCGATCACTCCTCGCCAACCGGTCGGCTCTGTAGCCGTGTCAGTCAGCAACACCGACGGCGGGTCGGCCACGGTGCCCGGCGCCTACACCTACACGGCTGTGGCGGCAGCGGAGTCGGTCTTCACTGCCCTGCCACCAGTTCGCGTTCTTGATACACGCGCCCCACAGTGCACCGGAGCCAATCCCTGCAGCCCCCTCGGGCCCAACGCGACCCTGACCCTGCAGGTGGCCGGCCTGAACGGTGTCCCCTCCAACCCGACGGCGGTGGTCGTCAATGTGGGCGTGACCGATTCGCGCGGAGCGTCTTCAAGCTATATCGAACTATGGCCCGCGGATGCAGCCCAGCCCAACGCCTCGACGCTGAATTTCGTCGCCGGTCAGACCGTGGCCAACATGGCGCAGGTGCCGGTCAGCGCATCGGGCGCGATTGACATCTTCAATGCCGCCGGCTACGTCGACGTTTTCATCGATCTCAGCGGTTACTACGCCCCTGGACCAGCCTCGGGACCGGGCCTCTACCACCCGCTGGCGACGCCGGTCAGATACCTCGACACGCGCCAGTCCTGGGACCCTACCCGGACCTCGCCCTTGGGCCCCAGTGAGATCATTTCGCTGGGGATCGCGGGCGCCAGGCCGGCTGAGTGCGTCCCTACCCCGGCCCTCTGTTCGGCCGCCTTGCCGGTGCCTTCGACCGCCACGGCGGTGGTGATGAATCTGGCCGAGGTAAATGCGACAGCGAACAGTTACCTGCAGGTGTGGCCTGCTGGCAGCGCCCCTCCGGTGACCTCCAACCTCAACTTCCCCGGCGGTAGATTCGCGCTAGCGAACCGCGTCATCGTGCCCGTCGACCCAACCACCGGTATGGTGTCGATCCTCAACTCCCAGGGCTTCGCGAACGTGCTCGTTGACGTGGTCGGATACATCACCGGCTCGGTTTCGGATACGGGAGATCGATTTGTACCGGTCACCCCCTTTCGGGTCGCCGACACCCGGAATGGACAGGGCCTGGCGGGCGGCGTTCCGGCCCGGCTGGGGCCAAATGCGGCGGACGTGGTCGCAGTCAGCGGCCTGCCTGCAGACGCCGCCGCCGTTGCTGTTTCGATCGGCGTTCTAAACGCCTCGAGCTACAGCTACTTGGCGCTGCTTCCAAATTTGCCGCTTTCGCCGCCGCCATCCTCGGACGTCAACTTCCAGGTCGGCGATATCCTGGCCAGCGCAGATCTGGTCCGAGTAACGGGCGATCAATTCTGGACCTACAATTCCGCCGGCTCAGCGGACTTCTTCGTCGACGTGAGCGGGATCTACTTGAGCTCTTGAGAAAGACGCACATCCCGCGTTGTCACTCCGGGGCCCTCCCCCTCGCCGATCTGGTGGACGCCCCGATGGCGTGCTCAGGGATCGCCGATGGGTACCACCAGAACCTGAATGCCGCTGGCTGAGAGGGCAGGCCGATTACCGCAGTGGATCAAGGCGGCGGGGGTCGTCGTCGCCCTCACCGCAGCGGTCTGCATCGTCCTCTTGGCGTTTTCCCTGCCCGCCCTGAAATCGTCACCCCGTGACGTGCCCATCGGCCTCGCCGGGCCCGGCGCCGTCACCTCCCAGGTCGAGCGGGCTCTCGGTGAGGCGGCGCCGAGCGCGTTCGCAATCACGATATACCCCGACGAGCAGGCGCTTAGTCATGCCATTCGCGACCGCCAGGTGTACGGTGGCCTGAGCTTTGGGCGGTTGGGCCAGACGGTGCTGATCGCCACGGCGGCGAGCCCTGCGGTGGCCGGTCTGATCGTAACGGCGGGTACCGGGCTCGCAGCCAGAACCGGAGCCCACACCAAGACCATCGATCTCCGTCCGCTGCCGGCGGCCGATCCGCGCGGCGCCGGCCTGGCCCTGGCCGGGCTGCCCATCGCTCTCTGGGGAGTGCTGGGGGCGGTCATCATCCTGAACCGCTTTCGGCGTCGCACGTGGATGACGGCCTCGATTGCCATCGTTTTCGCGCTGTCAGCGTCCAGCGCCGTTACCGCCATCCTGACCTACTGGTTCGGGTCGATAGGCGACGACTTTTGGCGGGTGGATCTGGGCCTGGCGCTCGGGATGTCGGCGATCTCCCTCACCATCCTCGGCCTTGAGTCGGTGGCCGGCCGAGCGGGGGTGGTGTTGGGCGGGGTGACCATTTTTTTGATTGGCAACCAACTGTCCGGAACGACGTCTGCGCCAGAACTCCTGCCGGCACCCTGGGGTGAGATTGGCCAGCGGTTGCCGGCGGGTGCCAACGGCCAGTTGCTCCGATCGACCGCCTATTTTGGCGGGGCGGGCTCGGCCGCGCCGATGCTGATCCTGATCGCCTGGCTCCTCTTCGGTCTTGGGCTGTGCTCGGTGTCCTCGCTGCTGCGCTGGCGGGCGCGATCGAAGGCTCGGCCGGTCGGACCCTGATGTTGACCACACCGGCGGCGGCGCCTCCAGCGCCGCACTGGAGGGGCACCGATTCGATCAGTAGATCGGGGTCTGGGGGGCGATCTCCTCAAGCCATTTCCGACACGAGGCCAGGAAGCGGGCCGCCTGCAGCCCGTCCAAGAGGCGGTGATCAAAGCTGAAACAGAGGTACATCAGGGGCTTGATTCCGATCATGCCCTGGACCGCCACCGGGCGGTCGACGACCGCCTCCATGGTCAGGATGCCGGCCTGCCCGGGGTTGATAACCGAGTAGCTGAAGAGCGTGCCGAAGGTTCCCGAGTTGTTAACCGTGAAGGTGCCGCCGCGGAGATCGTCGGCTTGAATCCGGCGAGCGCGCGCGCGCTCCGCCAGGTCGGCCACCGCCCGCGCGATACCGGCGATGGAGAGCCCGTCGGCGCGGCGGATCACGGGCACCAGCAGGGTGTCCTCCAGCCCGATCGAAACGCCGATGTTGACGTCGCGGTGAATGAGGATCTCCGAATCATTGAAGGTGGCGTTGACGTGGGGGTGGGTCCGCAGCGCGGACGTCGCGGCCGCGATCACGTAGGGCAGAAAGGTGAGAGAGAATCCCTCCTTCTGCTGAAATGCTGCCTTGTTCGCGCTGCGGTTGGCGACCACCCCGCTCATGTCCACTTCCTGCGTCTGCCAGGCGTGCGGAATGGTCGCCTTGGAGCGAGTCATGTTCTCCGCGATCAGCCGGCGGACCTGAGTCAGCGGCACGACCTCATCGCCCTCGTCGGCCTCTTTGTGCGGGCCGGCCGGGGGCGGCGCCTGCGGGGTCGACTGGGGGACGGATGGCTGCGGTTTCCGATCGATGAAGGTGAGGACATCCTTCTTCGTCACCCGGCCCCCGAGCCCCGTTCCGGGCACGGCGTTGAGGTCCACCTGGTGCTCTTCGGAAAGCATCAGGACGGCGGGCGAGAAGCGGTGCTTGGCATCGGCTGGGTGGGCGGTTTGGGTGGTGCCCAGCGGCTCGCGCGTTTCCGCGCTGGGAGCGGGGCCGATCTGCTCAGCAACGGATTTTGGGGGCGGTGGTTGGCCATCCTCGGGGGCGGGGCCGGCCCCGGAAGCCGGCCCGGCGCCGTCGGACTCCAACTCGACGAGCGCGATCTCGGCCCCGGCCCGGACCGTGTCCCCGTCCGTGACCAGGACCTCCTTGAGCACTCCCGTGACCGGGGAGGGCACCTCAGCGCTGACCTTGTCGGTTTCGACCTCGAGCATGGGCTCGAACTCAACCACCCGCTCACCGGGCTGGACCAGCCAGCGCGAGATGGTGGCCTCATGCACCGACTCACCCAGCTGCGGCATCGTCACCTTGGTTGTGCTCATCAGTCCACTCCCCGTCAGAAGGCGGCCAGATCCCGAAGGGCCGCGAAGACCTTGTCCGGGTTGGGCATGAAAAAGTTCTCCATCGGTTCCGCGTAAGGCATCGCCGGGACATCCAGCCCGCCCAGGCGTTTGACGGGTGCGTCGAGCCACTCCCAGGCCTCGTCGGCAACCAACGCAGCCACCTCCGAGCCGATGGAAACGCTGAAATTGTCCTCGTAGAGGACCAGGATCTTCCCCGTTCGCCGTGCCGCTGCCACAATCGCCTCGCGATCCAGCGGGTACACCGTCCGCAGGTCCACCACCTCGACGCTGACCCCCTCGGTCGACATCCGCTCGGCAGCTTCGAGCGCGTAGTGAACCATCAGCCCATAGCAGAAGACGGTGATGTCAGTGCCCGGCCGCGCCACCCGGGGCGGCCCAATCGGGATCAGGTACTCGCCTCTGGGTACGCTCTCCTTGAACATCCGATAGAGCCGCTTGTGCTCAAAGAAGAGCACCGGGTCGGGGTCGCGGATGGCCGCCAGGAGGAGCCCCTTGGCCTCTCGGGGGGTGGAGGGGATGACTATCTTGAGCCCCGGTGTGGCGAACCTGGCCTCCACTGACTGCGAGTGATAAAGAGCTCCGTGCACGTGACCCCCCATGGGCGCGCGCACCACCAGCGGAGCACTCCAGTCGCCGTCCGAGCGGTAACGGAACTTGGCAATCTCGTTGGTGATCTGGTTGAACGCCAGGTGGGCGAAGTCGGTGAACTGGATCTCGGCCACGGGGCGCTTGCCGGCCAGGGCCAAGCCCAGAGACACTCCGGCGATCGAGCTCTCGGCGAGCGGCGTGTCGATCACGCGCGCCTCCCCGAACTGTTGGTGGAGTCCGTCGGTAACCATGAACACGCCGCCCTTGGGGCCAACATCCTCGCCCAGCACCATGACCCGGTCGTCGCGCTCCATCTCCTGGCGGAGGGCAGAGCGGATCGCCACCACCATGTTCATCTCCTCGCCATCATCGTCGGCGGCGGGCTCGATGGCGGCGGGTGCGCCCACCCCGTAGACGTTGGTGAGGGCGTTCTCGGGGGGTGCGGCGGGCGAGTCGAGTGCAGCCCGGGTAGCCCGGGTAACCTCCGCCCCGACCTCCTCGTTCATCTCCTCTAGTTGCTGGAGGGAGAGTATGCCCTCCTCCACGAGGCGCTTCCTAAACTGGACCAAACAATCGTTGCGGTCCAACTGCTCGATGTCCTCCGGAGTCCGGTAGCGACGCTGGTCGTCCTCTGAGGAGTGGGGGCCGAGACGATCGACGAGGCATTCAATCAGCGTTGGCCCGCCGCCCGCCCGGGCCCGTGCCACCGCCTCCTTGGCCACCTGGTAACAAGTGACGGGATCCCGGCCGTCGGTGGTGACGGAAGGGAATCCGTAGCCCGCCGCCCGGTACGCGACGTGATCTATGGCGTACTCCTTCTTAAAGGGCGTCGAGATGGCGAAACCATTGTTTTGGCAGATGAAGATCTCGGGCAGGCGGTGCACGGCAGCGAAGTTGAACGCCTCGTGAACGTCTCCTTCAGAACCCGCGCCCTCCCCATAGCAGGTCATCACCACGGCGTCTGTGGCGTCCATCTTGAGCGCGTAAGCGACCCCTGCCCCGTGCACCATTTGGGTGGCGACCGGGGATCCGCCGGAGACGACGTGGAGCGCCGAATCGGAGAAGTGGCCGGGAGTCTGTTTGCCGCCAGAGGAGGGATCGGCCGGCTTGGCCAGCACCGAGAGCATGAAGTCGAGGGGCGTCACGCCCATCCGAAAGCAGAGCACCAGATCGCGATAGTACGGAGCAATCCAATCCGACTTGGGTCGCAGCGGCCAGCCCACGCCGACCTGCGCCGCTTCGTGTCCTGCGCACGAGATGATGAAGGGCGCGCGGCCTTGTCGATTCAGAACCTGACAGCGCTGGTCGATCTGACGGCCCAGCGTCATCAGATGAAACCACTCCACGAGCACGTTCTCGTCCAGATCCGTATCGCGCCAGTCGACCGGCTCCTGGAATCGCCAATCGGGACTGAAGCTGGTCGTCGGAGTCGCCCGGCGCTGGCGCTTGATTCGTGTATCCGCCATTGGGTAGCCTCTAAAAGTTGATCGGTGCAGAGTCGGCGGCCAGTGCGGCCTCGCCGATCGCCTCGCTCAGGGTTGGGTGGGGATGGATGTTGCGGCCGAGCTCCCAGGCATCGCCCTGGAACAGACGCGTCAGGGCGGCCTCAGCGATCAGTTCGGTGGCCTGGGTGCCAATCACGTGCGCACCCAGCAGCTGGCCGGTTTGGGCATCCCGGATCACCTTGGCGAATCCACCTGGCTCGCCGTGGATCAGGGCCCGGGCGTTGGCGGCGAAGGGGAATCGGCCGCTCCTGACTTCGATGCCGCGTTCGCCGGCCTGGGCTTCGGTGATGCCCACCGAGGCAATCTCAGGCTGCGAGTAGGTGCAGCGGGTCACCAACTCCTGATCCATGGGGACGACGCGCTGGTCGGCAATGTCCTCGACGGCAACGATTCCCTCGTGTGCGGCGGCGTGGGCGAGAAGATATCCGCCCGCCACATCGCCGATGGCGTGGACGCCGCGGACGTTGGTGCGCATCCACTCGTCGACCTTGACGAAACCATTGGCGGCCAGCTCCACCCCGATCCGGTCGAGGCCGATGCCGCTTGATCGCGGCGACCGGCCCACCGCGATCAGCACCCTGTCGGCGGACACCGTGTCGTCGCCGAGCTCGACCGACACCCCTCGCTTTCTGACCCTGACTCCCTGAACGCGGGCCTCGAGTCGGCAATCGATGCCCCGCCGCTGAAACTGATCCAGCAACTCCCTGGAGATGTCCGTATCCTCCAGCGGTACGAGGCGGTCGAACGCCTCGATGAGCGTCACCTTGGAACCCATCTGGTTGAAAAAGGTGGCGAACTCAACCCCCACCGCACCGGCCCCGATGATGGCGATCGATTCCGGCAGCTCGGCGGCGGTGACGGCGTGGTCCGAGCTGACCACCCGATGACCGTCAAAGGGGACTCCAGGCAGCTCCCTTGGTAGAGAACCGGTGGCCACTATCAAATTCGGGGCTGCGAGGCGGCGGCCGTTGACCTCCAGCACCCCGCGCTCAACCACCTCCCCCGGGCCCTCGATCACCTCGATCCGATTCTTCTTCATCAGGCCTTGGACGCCACGATGCAGTTGGGCGACGATGGAGTCGCGGCGAGCAGCGATGCGCGCATAGTCGTGGCCAACGTTGGCCGCAATCACACCGAACTCCGCCCCGCGGCGACTCACCAGGTGGTACAGGTGAGACGACTCCAGCAGCGCCTTGGTCGGGATACATCCAAGGTGCAGGCAGGTCCCCCCGAGTTTGGCCTCCTCCACTATCACCGTATGCAGGCCCAGCTGCGAGGCGCGGATGGCCGCGGTGTAGCCCCCCGTCCCGCCGCCCAGAATGGCCAGGTCGAAATCGTCAGCCACGGCAGGTGCTGCACATGCCTGTCGGCCCAGAGTCCCTCAGAGTTGTCCGCCCCTGCCGAGGAGCGGGCAACACAGGGGCCGGTCGCCGCGGAAGAGCCCGATGGTGGCGGCCCGCAAGCAATGCGCGCTCATGGTCAGGTACGGCGCCAGCGGAGGGGCAGATGTCGAACCCTCATGCACCGGATCGGCGTCAGCGCCCATATTTCCATCTTGCGCTTTCGGGCACACTGTCGGTGCTCAAACCGCCCGGGCATGCCGCTTGCCGGACGGCATTCACCCGGGACGCCGATGGTCGCCACGCGGCCATGCGCCGCCAGGCCGTCGCCGGGGCCCGCCGGGGCCCGCCCGCAACTCTTGATACGCTGAGGCATGGAGTTGGCAGGCCGCGGGGGTTGCCTCCGAGCGATCCGAATCAGACCCCGCGGGCGATCATCGCAGCGCATCGGCCTGGGGGTTCGACTCCCCCTCTCGGCACCAATGTTGTGTCTCAGGCTTGGATTCAGGTGGTGGTTGCATCGGCTCCGGTCTAGCAGCAAAGTGCTGAGGACTAGGAGGTGCGATGCGGGAGCTGAGGAAGTTCACCGGAGCCGAGAGGGCACTGGTCTGGGACCAGGTGGCC
>Ga0307372_10002060_pt1 | contig 33933 bp, 32 predicted proteins | sample OX1MG_FD_202533 | JGI IMG/M metagenome (GOLD analysis project Ga0307372, IMG submission 202533) | Soil microbial communities from Risofladan, Vaasa, Finland - OX-1 | ecosystem: Environmental > Terrestrial > Soil > Coastal area > Acid sulfate soil | place: Finland: Risofladan, Vaasa | collected... | reverse complement strand
GTTCAACTGCCAATGATCCAGAACCTTCTGGAGCAAGCCGCTCAAGAAATAGTCCCGCTTTTGTTTCCGGCTGTGAGAAAGGTGGCTCCGCATGACGCTGGTTGAATCGCTAGTACCAGATGCCAAGGCGGTTGCGGCACTTCACACCAGGCTGCGGACGATTGCCGACAGGCTCACGGATGGCCTGCGTTGGCCCGATTCGCCCGTCGACTCGCTTTCGCTTTTCCTGCAACTGAGCCTTCACCTGCCGCGATTCGACTGGGAACTGGCGCTTCGCGACGAAACCATCTTTGCGGAAGCAATACGTCTCAGAGACAGGTTGGCGTCCGCAAGACGCGAAACGGCGGAATTCGCTCCCCAAGGAGGGAGCAGCCTACAACTGACAAGGTCGGTTTTCGAGCCGGTTTCGGAGGACGTGGCACAGCCCATTCTCGAAAACTACCACTACCTAATGAGCTTTCGTCCGGGAAGTCTGCATTTCGGACTTACCTTCAGCCCACGGCAATGGCCGTGGGCCTTGGTCTCGCTGTCTCCATTCGATCTCAGCAATCTTTCTCAAGGGGGCGTGAGCTGGCAAGAATCGGCTCTCGTGTTGTCACGAGTTTACGTGTTCCCGGAGGCGCCAAAGAACTCCATTAGTTTTGCCCTTGCCAAGCTGCGCAGATGGCTCGCCATCAATCGGCCGGAGACAACAACGCTCATAACGTACTGCAATCCGAACCTGGGATTCACGGGAGCGAGCTACGAGGCCGACAACTGGCGACTCCTTGGATACGAGCATTGCACGCGATACGTGTACCTGCACGGCAACTATGTGACCGATCGTCGAATCGCGGAACTGTTTGGCAAGACGCCCGAACTGCTGTCGCGCGACGAGCTCACCTTCTCGGTCTGGCGCCTGCAGCCTCTTCGACTGTATATTCGCAACGTGCGCGGACGAACTGAAGTCAGGCATGCCGGGCCTTGCCATTTTGAACGCTGGATGCCCGGCCTGCCCAGATGATGCTCGAGCGCGAGGAATACGTCGAACAAGCCTATTTCTTTCAAGTGCTGAGAGAACGGCAGCAGCAGAACCTTTCGACGCAAGACCTGCTGCGGACGGTGCGAGAAGAGCTGCTCTCGACCACCAGGCTGCCGATGGCGGTCGACTTTTTGCGGACGGAGCTGCGGCACAGCGGCACTTTCGCGCCGGCCATGGCCAAGTTGGCCCACTATTTCACGCCGTTTCAGACGTTCGTCATCGCCGAGGCCGAGCGCGAACGCGGCCGTTTCGATTTCACCGTCGCTTTGCAAATTCTGGAGCGCGAGGCCCGTTATCGGGCCGATGGCGCCACGCGGCAGGGCATCTTTCTCTATCAATTCGAGTGCCTCTCCCGCAACCGGCTGGGATACGACAAGGGCCTCGACGCCGTGGCCGGCGACCCGATTTTCGACGACGCCTGGCGGGAATGGATCGCCACGGTCCGGCGGCAGGTGGGGCTGGTTGACATCGCCGACATGATCTACGTGCGCAGCCCCCACTACGTCAACGTGCGTCAGCGCCAGGGGCTCGACCTGGCCGGCCCGGAAAAGCCGGTGCTGTTCGGCGAAAAGGAGGGCAAGATCGCGCTGGCCAACCGCCGCCGCGATCCGCTGTTGCTCTTCTCGGCGTTGGAGCGTCATCTGAACTACCCTCAGGTGCCGCGGCCGAAGCCGATGGACGAGTCCAGGCTCCTGCTGCCCACGCTCTTGCGCCGGGTAGAGCGTCTGGAAATGCGGCTCAAATTGCTCGAAGAAGAAGAGAAGGGCGGCATCGACCTGACGAAGTTTTTCGGCAAGTCGGTGCCCCCGCCGGAGGTCGATGGAACGTGACGGTCACGCCCGCGGGTGGAATTTGCGATGGATCGCCTTGAGCCGGGCCTGATCGACGTGCGTGTAGATTTGCGTCGTGGCGATGCTGGCGTGGCCCAACATCTCCTGCACCTGCCTCAGATCGGCGCCGCCGGCCAGCAGGTGCGTGGCAAAACTGTGCCGCATGGTGTGGGGGCTGACGCTGGCCGGAGCGCCGGCACGCCGGGCGTACTCCTTAACCAGTTCCCAGATGCGTTCGCGCCGCAGACGTTGCCCGCGGCGCGAGAGCAGCAGCCAGGCCGGCGCCGACTGCGTTTTTGCGGCCAACGCGGATCGCTCGTATTCCAAGTAATCTTTGACGGCGGCGATGGCCCGTTGGCCGAGCGGAACCAGCCGCTCCTTGTCGCCCTTGCCCTGACAGAGGCAGTATCCGCCGTCGAGATGCACGTCGCGCAGTTTGAGGGTCGAGAGCTCCGAGGCACGGCAACCGGTGGCATATAACACTTCGAGCATGGCTCGGTCGCGCCGCCAGCAGGGGTCGGCCTTGCGGGGCGCGGAGAGCATGCGGTCGATCATTTCGGGCGGCAACACCTTGGGCACGCGCTGCCAAAGTTTCTGACTGCCCAACAGTTCGACGTGGTTGTCTTTGAGAATCCCTTCCAACTGCAAATAGCGGAAAAAGAGCTTGAGCGACACCAGGTGCCGGCCCAAGCTGGCCGGCGCGAGTTTCCGAGCGTGCAGCCAGCCCGCATAGTCGGCCAGATCCTGCACGCTGAGGGCCGCAATCTTTCGCCCGGCCAGCCACTCGTAAAACCGCTTCAGATCGCGGCGATACGCCATCACGGTGTTGTCGGCCAGGTGGCATTCGCTGCGTAGATAGTCGGCAAAGGCCGTGGCCCAAGGGTGTTCGGGGCTTACAGCCGCGGTGGTGGCAGTGGCTCGATCGGCGGTGGCGGTTTTCTTAGGCATGCAGTGGGGGGCATCCACGGAGGATGGGCTTCCTCGCCCGTCATATCGAGCGGTGGCGGCCTGGGAAGGCCATCCTCCCGCCTGGCCGCAACGATGCACCATCGGCAGACGGCGGCCTGCGACTCGCGAGAATCTGCTAGAATTCCCCAGGGACCGATAGTGACTCTTTTGACGAAAGGCTTTCCGTGAAGATTCTGGTGACGGGCGGTGCGGGATATGTCGGCAGTCATGCTACCCGGTTTCTGGAAATGGCCGGCCACGAAATATGGGTCTACGACAATCTCTGCCTGGGACATCGTTCGGCGGTGGCGGCCGGCCGGCTGGTTGAGGGCAACCTGCACGATCAATCGAAGCTGGCGGCCGTGTTGACCGAAAAGCGAATCGAGGCCGTGATGCACTTCGCGGCCTTCGCCCTGGTGGGCGAGTCGGTGAGCGATCCGGCCAAGTACTACGCCAACAATGTGGGCGGGAGCCTGGCATTATTGGAAGCGATGCGCGCTTCGGGCGTCCGCAAGATCGTCTTCTCCAGCACCACCGCGACGTACGGCGCACCGGAAAGGGTGCCGATCGGCGAAGACGAGCCGCAACGCCCGATCAACCCTTACGGCTTCACCAAGCTGGCGGTGGAACGGGCCTTGGCAGACTATGCACGGGCCTATGGATTTGCCTACGCCGCCCTGCGCTATTTCAACGCCGCCGGCGCCAGCCCGCGCGGCGACCTAGGCGAAGACCATACCCCTGAATCGCACCTCATTCCTCTCGTGTTGCAGGTGGCCCTGGCACAACGGACCCACATTACCGTGTTCGGCGACGATTATCCGACCCGCGACGGCACCTGCATTCGCGACTACATTCATGTGGACGATCTGGCCAGCGCCCATGCTCAGGCGCTCGAACGCTTGACACCCAGCCAGGGACTGCACTTGAACCTGGGCACCGGCGAGGGGCACAGCGTGAAGGAAGTGATCGAAGCGTGCCGCCGCGTCACCGGTCGCAACATCGCAACAGAGATCGGCCCCCGCCGGCCCGGCGACCCACCAGAGCTGGTGGCCGATTCACGCAAGGCCCGTTCCACGCTCGACTGGTCGCCCAAGTACGTCGAGTTGGACGCGATCGTCGCCACGGCATGGCGCTGGCACTCCGGCCATCCGCACGGCTTTGGCGACTGAGCATTGTGCAGAACTACGAACTCGACCACCGCCCGATCACCTGGCCGCTGAACTCGGTCAGCACGCACTCCACTTCGGCCGCCTCGCGAATGTGCTGCCGGCAGGCCAGCACCACGCGCTGGGCGACGGCGTCCCAGTATCCGGTCACCTGCCGCGCGGCGACAATCTCCGAAACATGCCGGGCCGTGTTCGCGCCACGCACTTCCTCGACCACCTCGGCCGGGGCACCGCAGTCGGCCGCGATCGAGGCCAGGAACTCCAGATCGACCTCACTGCCGGCCACGTGCGTCTGCATCTTGCCCTTGGCGATCTTCGACATCTTGCCCGGCATGCCGCAGACGGCGATCCGTCGCACCTTTCGCTGCACGCAGGCTTTGAGAGCGAAGCCGACGAAATCGCCCATCTGCACATAGCACTCCGTCGGCAGGCCGAGCAGCTTCATGGCGAACTCTTCGCTTTTGCCGCCGGTGGTGAGCACGATGGTGTCGTGCCCGGCGGCGCGGGCCACGTCGATGCCCTGCGTGATCGACACCTTGAAGGCTCCGGTCGAGAAAGGCACGACGATGCCCGTCGTTCCCAAGATCGAAATACCACCCAAGATGCCCAGCCGCTCGTTCTGCGTTTTTTTGGCCATCTCTTCGCCGCCGGGCACGGAGATGACCACGCGAAGCCCGCGATTGGCCAGCGCTTCGCCCGCCGCTTCGCGCACCATGTCGATGATGTTGCGGCGCGGTACGGGAGTGATGGCCGGCGCGCCGACGTCGAGACCGACGCCCGGCTTGTTGATTACGGCGACGCCCGACCCACGGTCGAGCACGACGTCGCCGGGCTGATCGGTCCAGGAGACGGTGGCCGTGAGATGGGCGCCGTGCGTGCAGTCGGGGTCGTCGCCGGCGTCTTTAATGACGGAGCACGTCGCCTCGCTGGGGCTGAATTCGCACCGTTCGACGGCGAACGTCTGCTTTCGTCCGATCGGCAGCGCGATTTCGACCTCGGCAACCGGTTGCTGAGCCAACAGTGCCAGCGTGGCCGCTTTGGCCGCCGCGGCGCTGCAAGCGCCGGTGGTAAAGCCCGAGCGGAGCCGCTTTGTTTCAGTCGGATCTGCCTTGTCCGAAGCGATCATTGGAAAATGCGATGTGCATCGGCCACTAAGACGGTCACAAAGTCTCCAGGCCGAATTGGTCTTGATTAGCAAAGTTGCCGTAGTTGAAGCGATTGAGAAACCGATAGCACGCGATCCCATCAAAGCCAGCGGGTGGTGATGGCACACCGACCACCTGTATCGCTTCTCGAAGCCCCAACAGCGGAATGCGGACCTGGATCGAATAAACCGGATAAGGCCCGATGTAAGCCCCGCCCAGGGCTACTGGTTGCAGCGGGATGCCGCCGCACAGTAGGCAATCGTATTCGTCCAGCAAAAGTTCAAAGCCCGCATTTCGATCGCCGGCGCCCGTGTCGGCCAATAGCTTGCGCACGATCTGCTGACCGCCCTGGGCGAGTGCCAGGATCACCTCGACGACCGGTCGATCATGGAGCAACGGCCAGTGAACGCGTGGCATTACTCGAGCGTCCAGATTTCCTGCACCGCGTTGTAGTCGCGCCCGACTTCGACGCCGAAGGTTTTCGTTGGATCGGGTTCAAGTTGCCGCAACTGGCGATCTAGCTCGTCCAAATTGTCCGCAACGACGACCACTTGGCCGTTTGCGATGCCGACGAACTTTCCGGCGTAAACGGATTGCGGGTTGTTCCGGCCCTCGTCGGCCAGTTTTTGGGCAAGTTCGCGATTGAGTTGCTGGATCGTTTTCGAGGTCGCCATATCAATTCAACTCAGGTGTTGCAAGCCAAAACTCATTTTACTCTGGCAAGCGAGCAAGATAAATGCCGCTCGACACAGTCCCGTTCTTCGTCCCAAGGATCAGCGTTTTGCTTGGCCCCAACGTTCATAGTAGACCACCTGGTCCAAAGGGAGCCGCTCCCGCCAGCCGACCTCTTCCAGCATCGGCCGGTCGCGGAACTCCTGCGGATAACCGACGCATAAATACGCCACCGGCACGACGGTTTCGGGCAAGCTCAGCAGTTCGGTCAGTGCCTGCGGCTCGAAGATGCTGACCCAGCCAACGCCGACCCCTTCCGCCCGCGACGCCAGCCAGAGGTTTTGCACAGCGCAGCAGGTACTATAAAGATCGGCGTCGATGATGGTGTTGCGGCCCAGCACGGGACCGGCCCGCGAGCGGTCGCAGGTCACGCAAAGGTTCACGGTCGACTCCAAAATACCTTCCAGCTTGAGCGAATCGTAAAGCTGACGCCGGGGGCCATTGTAGTTTTCGGCCGCACGGGCGTTTTCCTGCTCGAAAAGCGATTTCACGCGGCGGCGGGTGTCGATGTCGCGGATGACGATGAAGTTCCAGGGCTGCATGAAGCCGACCGAGCCGGCGTGATGGGCCGCGTCGAGGATGCGGTTGAGCACCGCATCGTCGATCGGTCCGGCACGAAAATGCCGCACATCGCGCCGGCTATAGATGGCCTCATAGACGTCCATCGCTTACGCCTGATGAAAAAGGTGGTCTTCGACGACTTGCCCTTGCTTGAGATGCTCCGAAAGGATGCGGTCGAGCACCTCGTCGGTGACGCGCTCATACCAGGTGCCATCGGGATGGACCACGACGATCGGTCCTCCCTGGCAGATGGCGAAGCAACTGCACCGCGTCCGCTTGACGCGGATTTCGTCGGCGTCGAGTCCGTGTGCTTTGAGTTTTTCGCCCAGCGAGCTGAACAGCGCTTCCGACTCGCCGTCTTGCGTGCAGCGCGGTCCGGTGCAGACGAGCATGTGCCATTTGTAGGGTTTCATGAAAGTCGTGATTCTCCTGGGTTGGTGCGGCAAGGTAGACGGTAGACAGTAGACGGTAGACGGTAGACGGTAGACGGTAGACGGGGTTCCATTCGCAGCTATCCCCCGTCTGCCGTCTACTGTCTACCGTCTTCCTTGTTTGCCAGTCGGATAAGAGCGTTGATAATCGAAACCGCCACTGGCGTGCCGCCTTTGCGGCCCAGCGCGGTGATAAATGGCAGGTCGGTCTGCGATAACTCGTCTTTCGATTCGGCGGCCGAGACGAAGCCGACCGGCACGCCGACGACCAGCGACGGCCGCGCCGTGTCGGCAAGTTTTACCAGCTCCAAGAGCGCGGTCGGGGCGTTGCCGATGGCGTAGATCGCCCCCGGAAGCTGCTGCGACGCTTTGCGCATCGACATGATGGCCCGCGTCAGGCCTGCCTCTTTGGCGGCGGCCACCACGTCGTCGTCGCTGATGAAGCAGTACACCTCGCCGCCGAACTTTTTCAGGCCTGGTTTGTTGATGCCGGCCTGGATCATCTGCACGTCAGCCACAATGCTGCGGCCGGCGCGAATCGCCTCGATGCCCGAACGGATGGCGCCCGGCGCAAACCGCAACGTCCGGGCAAACTCGAAATCGGCCGTCGAGTGAATGGCCCGCTGCACGACCGCGAATTCATCGGGCGAGAAGGAATGCTCGCCCAGTTCTTCGGCGATGATGCGGAACGACTCGGCCTCGATGGCTTCAGGATTGAGAATGCGTGTCATGGTTTCGTTTCTTTTGACTATGCGTAGTAAGCAAAATGCAAGGTGGGGCAAGCGAGCTTGCGAGCGCTGGCCCACCTTGATGGACGTCGCTTACGGTGGGCCAGCGCTCGCAAGCTCGCTTGCCCCACCTTACGCGGTTTGTATCGGCAATGTCACAGTTCACGAATGGCCCAGCACCGGGTGCGGCCGATACGGTTCGGCCAGACTCTCAACCTCCAGGTCAGTGAGCTTAAGATCGAGCGCCCTAATCGCATCATCCAGATGCTGCATTTTGCTTGCTCCGATAATGGGCGCGGTCACGCCGGGCTGCGCCAGCACCCAGGCCAGCGCGACTTGTGCGTTCGAGACTCCCCGTTGTCGGGCGATCTCGCTGACGCGATCGACGACCGCGAAATCGGAGTCCTGGTAATAAAGCTTATGGGCGAAGTCGTCGGTCTTCGAACGCGTCGTCTCGCCAAATCCCTGTTCTCGGCCGCGGCGGTTGCCGGCCAAAAAGCCGCGGGCCAGCGGACTCCAGGGAATCAGCCCGATGCCTTCCGAGCGGCAGAGCGGGATCATCTCGCGCTCTTCTTCGCGATAGACAAGGTTGTAGTGATTTTGCATCGTCACGAAGCGGTTCAGGCCGAGCCGGTCCGACGTGTGCAGCATGTTTGCGAATTGCCAGGCGAACATCGACGAGGCGCCCAGATAGAGCGCCTTGCCGGCCTTGACGACGTCGTTCAACGCGTCGAGCGTCTCGTCAATGGGCGTGTCGTAATCGAAGCGGTGAATCTGATAGAGATCGACGTAGTCGGTGCCGAGTCGTCGCAGGCTGGCGTCGATCGAGTGGCGGATGTGCTTGCGCGAAAGCCCGCGCAGGTTCGGATCGTCGCCCATCGGCTGGCAGACCTTGGTGGCGATGACCACGCGATCGCGGCCGGGGCCGAATTCTTGCAATGCCCGACCCAATATCTCCTCGCTCACGCCGAGCGAATACATGTCGGCGGTGTCGAAGAAGTTGATGCCCGCCTCGCAGGCGCGGCGGAAAAAGGGGCGGCTTTCGTCTTCTTCGAGCACCCACTCGCGCCACTTCTTGCTGCCGTAGGTCATGCAGCCCAGGCAGATCCGCGAAACCTTGACGCCGGTGCGGCCTAAGTTGATGTAGTCCATGGTGGTAGATCCAAAGGCGGTGTTTGAAGTGCGTAGGGTGGGACCAGCGAGCTTGCGAGCGCCGGCCCACCATGAACGACGTTGCGCACCGCAACGACGTCGCGCGCGGTGGGCCGGCGCTCGCAAGCTCGCTGGTCCCACCCTACACTGCGGGAAACATCTCGTGGACGAAGTCGTGCATCTCGTCGAGATCGCGATAAAAGCGGGTCATGCTCTCGAGCTGGTTTCGCAAATCGAGCTCCACCTTCTTGGTCAGCACGATCAGCGTGCGCAAGTAAGGCATCTGCGGGTCGTCGGCCTTGGTGCGGGCGACGCGCTCTTCCAACTCGACCAGCGCGGTCTCGAAGAACCGCTTCAGATCTCCGAAATCTCGCGACTGTGAGAGCACACGTAGCGTATCGGACGCTGGCTCGCCCTGATTCAACTCAGCCAGCTCGTGCTGGCGCTCGGCCTCGTCTTTGATGCCCAGAATCTGCATCAGTCCCAATCTTAGGGCTGCAATCTCGTGACAAGCCATGTTGTAAACTCCTAGTGGTTTGTTCGTATTCGTAGGGTGGGACCAGCGAGCTTGCGAGCGCCGGCCCGCCGTGGCCCACCGTAAACGACGTCGCCTGCGGAGGGCCGGCGCTCGCAAGCTTGCTGGTCCCACCCTACCGTTGCAATCCAATATCCACAATCGAAAATCAGCTCATGATGTTGTCGACCAGCCTGGCGACGAGCCGATCGGCCAAAAGGTGTTCGTGCATCAACTCGGCCGCGTCGGTCTCGGCCACGCCACGATACCAGATTCCGTCGGGATAAACGGCTACGGTCGGCCCCTCGCCGCAACGGCCCATACAGCTCGTCACGGTGACGCGCACATCGCGCTCGCGGCCGGCGTCTTTCAGCAAGCGACGCAGCGATTCGACCAGCCGCATGCTGCCGCGCCCGGCGCAATCGACGTTGCCGCAGACCAGCACGTGCTTGGTCATCGGGCGATGAGCGTGAACGTGCGGCGCCGCCTGGGCGTGCGTGAACGTGTGCCGCAGACTCCAGAGCAATGCCCGCAGGCCGCCCACGTTCTCAGCCCGGCCCGGCAGTGCCACGCGATATTGGCAGTTGTCGCAGGCGAGCGGCGCCTGGCCCTCGCGCGCCTCGGCCAGCCGCTCGTCGAGCACGTCGAGCAGACGCGGATGTACGCCCAAGTGCGGCGCCAACGTCGTCCTGATCCACGGATAACGGGCACGAAACTCCGCCACCTGATCGTCGAGCTGCGTCAACAGCCGCCCGGCGAACAGCAGGTAGGGAATCACCAGCAGCCGCTCTGGCCGGGCACGCGCCACAAACTCCAGCGTCTCTTCGAACCGCGGCCGAGTGATGCCGATGAACGACGGCACGACCCAGGAGAACGGGTGCCCCTCGCCGATCAGCCTGGCCAGCTTGCAAAAATCGCCGTTCGCGTCCGGATCGCTCGAACCGCGGCCCACCACGATCACGGCCGTCCGCGATGCTTCAACCTCGCCGACGGGGCATGCTTCTGCTGCCCGTGCCAGCGCCAGGTCCACCAGCGACGGGTGAACGCCCAGTGCCCGTGCGGCGCGAAACTGCACATTCGGATGTTGCCGGCGGGCCGTCGCCAAGGCCAACGGAATGTCGTTCTTGACATGGCCCGCCGCGAACAGGAACAGAGGCAGCAGCGTCACGTCTTCGTTGTCGGCAGGGATATTGGCCAGCGCGTCGCCCAGCGAGGGCTGGGCCAGTTCCACGTAGCCATAGCGCAGCTCGACATCGGGCCGACGCGCCTGGTAGCGCGCGACGAGCTGCTCGAACTCCTGATTGGCGGAGGCATCGCGGCTGCCGTGGCCGACAATGATGACGATGGGACGCATAGGTTTGGTGATAACGATCGACTTTGCATTCGAGGTAGGGTGGGACCAGCGAGCTTGCGAGCGCCGGCCCACCGTAAGCGACGTCTTCTTCGGTGGGCCGGCGCTCGCAAGCTCGCTGGTCCCACCCGACTCCTAGGCGGCAAACTTCCGTACCACGGCCGCCACCAATCGCCAACCAACCCACACGCCGAGCGCAAACTGGCCGGCATAGATCGGCAAAAAGGCCGGTTCGACGTGGTGCGCAAATAGCACTGTCATGCCTTCCTCCCTTCTATTTTCAAGTATCGCACGACGCCCGCAATGGCGCCAACGAGGACGCCCAGTACGAAGAGCATCAGCATCTGGTAAACCTCTTCTTCGGGCACGATGTGGTGCATGAAGTCCATGAAATCCTCCTTCTAAGAAATGAGTGCTTCCCTTGTTATTGTTGTTGAACGACCGGAACGGCTCCGGCCGACGCTCTGACCGTTTTCCCCATCATGGAGTGCCGAGGCTGCTTTGGTTGCCGCTTGCACAAAACGCCGTGCCAGCCAGGGGCAACCGTGAAAATGAACGTGGACGTAAGAGGCGTGAATTTGACCGGCAGCAAAACCTTCCGGCCGTTCGCTGCCGGTGCGCCGCCGCCGGGCGACGAGCGCGGGCGATTGGCCCTCGCCCTCCCACGCCGAATAGTGGAACTCGTGCCCGCGCAACTTTTCGCCCGGCCGAACCAGGAACGAACCGTTCCCCTCGGCTTCGCAGTAGCCGAAATGTTGTAGGCGGTCCGTCATCGTCACCTTGCCAGGGATGATGCCGATCATGTTTAGAAACATCAGGCCGCCGCATTCGGCGTAAACCGGCAAACCCGCCACCTCGGCAGCCAAAGGACTCATGCGGAGTTGCTGCTCGAACAGTTCGGGAAAACCGCCGCCGAAATAGACTCCGCCCACGGCTGCGGGCAAGTGTCGGTCTGCCAGGGGGCTGAAAAACACGAGCTCGGCTCCCTGCGCGCGGAGCAGGTCGAGGTTGTCTTCGTAGTAAAAGCAGAAGGCGTCGTCACGGGCCACGGCGATCCGGGCGACGGGGCGGTTCGGCGTGGGCAAAGTCTGCGGGAGTTCGGCAAGGGCACACGGAGTGTCGCTACAACTCTCACGCGCGATCGCGAGCACCGCATCGAGATCGACGGTCTGCTCAAGGTGCTGCACGAGCCGATCGGCCAAGGCCCCGATGCGTCCCGCTTCTTGTGCCGGCACCAGACCCAAGTGACGTTCGGGCAACCGAAGCTGCTCGTCTTTAGGTAGGTAGCCGAGCACGCGTGCCCGGCAGCGGCCCTCGATCGCCTGACGCAACAACTGAAAGTGCCCGGCACCGGAGACGCGGTTCAAAATGACGCCGGCCACGTTGACGCCGCGCTGGAGCATCTCGAAGCCGCGCACGACGGCCGCGGCCGAGCCGGCCATGCCATGTCCGTCCACGACCAGCACGACCGGCGCCTTGAGCAGCCGGGCCAGTTCGGCCGTGCTGCCCGGTCCGTCGAACAGGCCCATCACGCCTTCGATAATGGAGAGATCGGCCGGGCGCGCGGCGAGCCGCTTGACGGTCGCTTTGGAGAGCATCCAGAGATCGAGATTTCGCGAGGCGACGCCCGTCACGGCCGTGTGCCAGGTGGGGTCGATATAGTCGGGTCCGGCCTTGTACGGCTGCACGCGCAGCCCGCGACGGGCAAAGGCCGCCATCAGGCCGATGGCCGTCGTTGTCTTGCCGGCCCCGCTGTGGGTTCCGGCGACTACCAGGCGTGCCATGCGAGCATCCTCAAACCAAGGCCCAAGAACAAAGTCAAAACCGAAACGCAGTACATCAGGCGGACCGCCGCCGGAATGTGATCGCGGGCCAGCGGCACAAGCGACTCGCCGAGAAACGGTCGCGCGCACGCAACGCCCTCGTAGAAGTTCGTGCCGCCCAGCCGCACGCCCAGCGCTCCCGCGACGGCCGCTTCAGCGATGCCGGCATTCGGGCTGGGGCTGTTGCGTCCGTCGCGCCATGCGGTCCGCCAGGTCCGCAGGGCATTGTAACCGCACAGCAGCGACGCCGCAGGATAGATGAGCCGCGCCAACCGCGCCGGAACCAGATTAGCAACGTCATCGAGCCGCGCCGAGGCCCAGCCGAAGCGGCGGTAGCGATCGTCGCGGTGCCCGACCATCGAATCGAGCGTGTTGATCGCTTTGTAGGCCATCGCGGCCGGTGCGCCACCGAGAAGCGCGAACACCAGCGGCGCCACCACGCCATCGACGCTGCTCTCGGCGACCGTTTCAACCGCGGCGCGGACCACCTCGCTTTCGTCGAGGCTCCGCGTATCGCGGCCGACGATCATCGACAGTGCGCGGCGTGCCTGTGGCAAGTCGTCGCTGGCCAGGGCACGGTAGACATGGCCGCTCTCGACGGCCAGATCGCGGGCGGCGAGCGTCGTGTAAAGCAGCAAGGTCTGCGCCACGAGTCCCGTCCGCCAATCGCAGACCGTGGCGGCGGTGACAAGCGCGGCGGTAATCGCCCACGTGCCACCGACGATGACGGCAGTACACAGCAGGCCGGCGAAATAAGTGCGTCCCAAACAGTACACAAAAAGTTTTTCCAAAGTCGTTGCCGCAATACCAATCATCCACACGGGGTGCGGCAGCCAGCGCGGGTCGCCCAGCGCTAAATCGAGCGCGAAGGCGGCCGGCAAGCACCACTCCACGTTAGCTCCGGATAATTCGATAAAGCTGTTCCACATCAATCGCTTTCCTCACCGCCGCCGCTAGTGCATCGAAGCGGTCGCCGTGCGTCGCGCCGTTTCTGTAGGGAACGCCCTCTGTGGCGTTCCGCAGGGTGGCGGTTGACGGTCCATCGGTCGGCCACGGAACGCCACAGAGGGCATTCCCTACAGAAACCTCTCTCCCTCTCGCCGCCAGCCGCTCAAGCCACCACTGCCGAAAACCATCGTTATCGAACACACCATGAAGGTAAGTGCCCCACACGCGGCCGTCGGCGGAAGCCACGCCGTCGTATCCTTCGGCCGGAATGCCGTGCCGCCGCGAGATGTGAAACAGCGGCCGAGGGCCTGGGTTTCCCTGCGTACACCCAAGATGAATCTCGTAACCTTCCACCGCCGTGCCGCTCTCCACATGCACGCCTTCCACGCGGGCCGTCTCTTTCACCGGCTGAAAGATCGTGCTGCAATCGAGGAAGCCCAGACCCTCGGTCCGTTCCTCGTTCGATTCCGCATGCCCTGGGTCGAGGACCGAGCGGCCGAGCATTTGAAAGCCGCCACAGATACCTACGATCTCCACATTCGCCTCACGGGCCGCTCGCAACCAAGGCTCAAAACCGCGCTCGCGAAGGTGACGCAAATCGGCGATCGTACTCTTTGTGCCCGGCAGAATGATCGCGTCCGGCAGGTCGGCCGGCGGCTCGCTGACGTATCGTATCGCATCACCTAAAGCATCGAAATCGTTGAAGTTGGCAATCCGTGGGTGACGGATTACGTCGATGCGGAGCGATTGCCGCTTTTCATTCGCACGTGTCAGCCGTTCCTCCGGGATCGTGTCCTCCTGAGCAATTCGCAGGTCTCGCAGATAAGGAACCACTCCCAATACCGGCCGATTCAGACGCTGCTGCAAAAACTCCAAGCCCGGCGACAGGATGTCGATATCTCCGCGAAACTTGTTGATGATCAGCCCGCGCACGCGGCGACGTTCATCCTCGTCAAGCAGTTCCCAGGTGCCGACGAGTTGCGCGAACACGCCTCCCTTGTCGATGTCGCCAACCAGCAGCACCGCCGCGTCGGCCAACTCCGCAGTGCGCATGTTGACCAGGTCGTGTTGCTTGAGGTTCACTTCCACCGGGCTGCCGGCGCCTTCGATCACGACCACTTCGTATTCGGCCAGCAGTGATTCGATCGCCCCGCGCACCTGCGGCAACAGCGACATCTTGTGAGCCTGATACTCTTTCGCATTCATCGTGCCGGTCGCCCGACCCATCACAACGACCTGAGAACCGACATCGGAACACGGCTTGAGCAGGATGGGGTTCATGGCCGTCGTCGGCTCCAGCCCGCAGGCGGCGGCCTGCTCGGCCTGGGCGCGGCCAATCTCGCCGCCGTCGAGACAGACGGCCGCGTTGTTGGACATGTTCTGGGCCTTGAACGGCGCCACGTGGTGGCCGTCTTGTCGCAGAATGCGGCACAGCGCGGTGGCCAGTACGCTCTTGCCGACATGTGAGCCCGTGCCTTGTACCATGATCGCTTTACCGCGCGGCATGCAGGGCCTCCAGCAAGCGTTGGTTCTCGCTGCGCTTCCGCACGGCGACGCGCAGATACTGATCCGGCGCCAGGCCCGTGAAATCGTCGCACTGGCGGACGACAATGCCCTGTTCCCGCAACCGCCGGGCAACGTCATTCGCTCGTGGCACGCGGAAGAACACGAAGTTGGCCGTCGGGGGAAAAACCTTCACGTCCGGCAGCGACTGCAAGCCCTCGACCAGTTCGTCGCGGCACTCGCGCACGAACCGCCGCGTGAACTCCAAGTACGCCGTTTCACGGAGCAGCGCCTCGCCGGCCACCTGCGCCAGCCGGCTGACCGACCACGTGGCCTGGCGCCGGCGCAGCGGCGATACGTCGCCGACGATATAGCCCAACCGCAGTCCCGGACAGGCGAAAAGTTTTGTGAACGAACGCACGACGAGCGTGCGCGGCCGACCGATGGCCGTTCGCGGTCGGTCAAGGAATTCGAGAAACGACTCGTCGACCAACAGGGTGGCATCGAGATCAGGCAAGGGCGACACGACGCCCGTCGGGTTCGCCGGATTGCCGAGCACGACGAGGTCGTCGGGATGAACGTCGAGTCGCGAAAAGTCCCAAACAAATCCGTCTTCTTCGCGAGCGGCGACCGTTACGACATCATGCCCCCAGGCACGTGCGGCGTCTTCGTACTCCGTGAAGGCCGGAACCAAGACAACCACGCGCCGCGGCTTGAGGCACGCCATCACCAGCTCGATTGCCTCGCACGCGCCGTTGGTCACCAGCACCGAATCGGGATCGACAGCGTGATAGTTGGCAATCGCCACTTGCAGCGTTTGCGAGTGCGGTTCGGGATAAGCCGTCAGGTGCTCGGTGGTGAGCAACAGCCCCAGCGAGTCGGGCGGACCCAGCGGATTGAGACTCACGCTGAAGTCCAAAACTCCTGGGCCGGCAACTCCTCCATGCGCGCGTCTCATTCGGCCGCCTTCCTTTCCGCGACGCCCGCCGAAGTGAAGGTCGCCATTTCGTGCATCGTGCGGCAGGCCGCCTCAATAAGATGAAACGCGAGTGCCGCCCCCGTCCCTTCGCCCAGGCGCATCTCCAAATCGAGCAACGGCCTTAGCCCCAATTCGGTCAAGGCGATTGTGTGTCCCTTCTCGGCCGAGCGATGTGCGGCGATCAGATAACCTTTCACCGCCGGGCAAAGCCGCACGGCCACCAAGGCCGCGGCCGTGGAAATGAATCCGTCCAAAACAATCGGCACGCGCGCGGCCGCAGCCGCCAACATTGCTCCGGCCAAAGCACCGATTTCAAAGCCGCCGACCGACGTCAGCAGCGAGATTCCATCGCCGCCGTCGGGCTGATGCAGCGCGAGAGCCTTCCCAACCGCCGCGATCTTTCGGGCCAACGTCGCGTCGTCGATGCCCGTGCCGCGGCCCACAACTTCGGCTGGCGGCCGGCCGGTCGCCGCGGCCACGATTGCCGCGGCGCTCGTGCTGTTGCCGATGCCCATCTCACCCATGCCGGCCAACTGACAAGGACGGAAGACAGTCCGGCCGGCGTCGATCGAGCGCTCCGCTTGCTCGCGGGTCATGGCCGGCTCACGGACCATATTGCCGGTGCCCCGGCCGATCTTGTGTGCAATCAATTGCGGGTGCGACGGAATATCGGTCGCGACGCCGATGTCCGCCACCACCAGCGACGCGCCCGCCTGGCGCGCCAGAACGTTGATGGCGGCGCCGCCGCTAAGGAAATTCGCCACCATTTGTGCCGTGACGGTCGCCGGATAGGCGCTGACGCCCTCAGCCGCGACGCCGTGGTCGGCGGCAAACAGGAAGATTGTCTTTTCAGCGACGACGGGGGGCACGCGGCCCGTGATGCCGGCCAATTGGACGCCCAGCTCTTCCAATCGGCCGAGGCTCCCGCGCGGCTTTGTGAGCATATCCAAACGTCGCCGGGCAGCGCCCATCGCCTTGTGGTCAAGGGGCGGCGCCAGCGCTCGCTCATTCGTCAATGAATGGGCTCCACCGTAGGGTGGGACCAGCGAGCTTGCGAGCGCCGACCCACCGTAAACAACGTCGCTATCGGTGGGCCGGCGCTCGCAAGCTCGCTGGTCCCACCCTACGACGTTGCACGGCACGCCGCAAACGACCAACACCACGTCATCCGCGATCGACGCCACGAGCTGATTCGCCCGGCCCGCCACTTCGCGAAAACGCCGTCCGAGCGGATGTTCCGGAACAACGCCAAAGCCCACCTCATTGGTGACAAGAATGACCGGGTAGTCCGCATTCCGTGCAGCCAGGCATAGCTCGTTCACTTCCGCGTCGATTTCTTCGTCCGACGCCGCATCGACGAGCATCTGCGAAACAAGCAGCGTCAGGCAATCGATGATGGCGCCGTCGAAGCCGCTCCGCAGAGCATCCCCCACGCGTCGCGTCGCTTCCACCGTCTGCCAGCTTGGCGGCCGCTCGGCCCGATGCCGGGCGACCTTGGCGCGCATTTCGTCGTCGTGCGGTAGGCAGGTGGCGACGAACAAGATATTGGGACCCCATTCCTGGGCTCGCCGCAGCGCATACCGGCTTTTACCGCTGGCGGCTCCTCCGGTGATCAACGTCATCCTCATGGTGAACTCATGCGGTTCGACGCATGAGGGACGGCACCCGAGTTTCTTGGTCCCTCGATCGCGGCGCATACCGCGGCCGGCCGACCCCGTCACCCGCGGAATCTTCAGGCCTGGCTCGCGTCGGCAGGTCTTCTGGCTCCGGACTAAAGGTCACGCGGCCTTCCCACGCTAGGCAGTGGCTGCGGTCGAAATGCGTCCGTTACAGCGGCGGGACCACCCCCGGTTTGCACGGGGTTCCCTCTTCGGCCCGTTACCGGGCACCGACGTTGCCGTCAGTCTAGCCGTTGGCAGCGGCGTGTCAATCGGCCTTACACGTTACCCTGCGCGCTGTGTGTTGCCACGGCCCGCTCGCACGGCGACAATCAAAATGTCGCCCCATTCCTCGTTCGTCGTTCACGGAGCCCACCTTGCCTGACGCACAGACCGATTCCGCGCCGATCACGGTGCCGCGCTTTATCGCCATGAAAGCGGCAGGCCGTAAGATCAGTATGCTTACGGCCTACGACTACACACTGGCCAAACTGCTCGATGCGGCAGGCGTCGACGGCATTCTGGTCGGCGACAGTCTAGGCATGGTCGTCCAGGGCCACGGCACGACGTTGCCCGTCACGCTCGACCAGATCGTCTACCATGCCGAAATGGTGGGCCGGGCCGTGCGGCACGCCTTGACGGTCGTCGATCTGCCGTTTCCCTGCGGGCATCTGGGCACGCACGAGGCCGTGCGCAGCGCCGGCCGGGTGTTGAAAGAAACCCGCTGCCAGGCGGTCAAGCTGGAAGGCGGAGCGGAACAGGCCGAGGTGATCGCGGCGTTGGTGTCGGCCGGAATTCCGGTGATGGCCCATTGTGGCCTGCGACCGCAGAGCGTACACCTGCTGGGAGGGTATAAAGTGCAGCGTGAGGCCGACCGCCTGCTGGCCGATGCCCAGGCCGCCGCGGCCGCCGGCGCCTTCGCCATCGTTTTGGAGTGCATTCCGGTCGCGATTGCCAACCAGATTACGGCGGCGGTGGACGTGCCGACCATCGGCATCGGCGCCGGTGCGGGCTGCGACGGGCAGGTGCTGGTGACGCACGACATGCTCGGCCTCACCGACGGCTATGTGCCCAAGTTCGCCAAGCCCTACGCGGATCTTCGCCAAACGATCACCGATGCCGTCGGTCGCTATGGCGACGAAGTCCGCAGCGGCGTTTTTCCCGATGAAAGTCGAGCGTTCAAATGATTCGAGCAGCACGCGGCACAACGATGGCGGTCCATTCGGTTACAGGCGATAGGCGTTGGGCGTTAGGCGTTGGGCGCCGCGATCGAAAACCTATCGCCTAACGCCTAACGCCTATCATGTGCGGCATCACCGGAGCAGTCTGGACCGACGCAGGCCCGCCGATCGACGGCGATACGCTGGCGCGCATGACCGACGTGCTCGCGCACCGCGGCCCTGACGATCGCGGTTGCTACACCAGCCACGTCGCCGCTCACCACTATCCCGGCAGCATCGCCGGCGCGGCTCTCGGCTTTCGGCGGCTATCGATCATCGACCTGGCCGGCAGCAACCAGCCGCTTTCGAACGAAGACGGCAGCGTGTGGATCGTCTTCAACGGCGAAATCTATAACTACCGCACGTTGCGGAAACGACTGGAAGGCTCTGGCCACCAGTTTCGGACATCGGGCGACACCGAAACGCTCGTGCATCTCTATGAAGACACGGGCATCGACTTCGTCAAGCACATCGAAGGGATGTTCGCCTTGGCGTTGTGGGATGCGCGGCACCGGCAACTCGTGCTGGCCCGCGACCGCTTGGGAAAGAAGCCGCTCGTGTACCGGCTCGAAGACGAGCGGCTACTGTTTGCCAGCGAGTTGAAGAGCCTGCTCGAAGTGCCCGGCATCGAACGCGAGATCGACCCCAGCGCGCTCGACGAATACCTGACCTATCAATATGTGCCGCATCCCAACACCATCTTCCGCGGCTTTCGCAAGCTGCCGCCCGGCCACCGGGCCGTCTATCGCGACCGGCGGCTGTGCGTCGAGCCTTACTGGCAGCCGGATTTCACGTTCGAGGCCGCCCGGCCCGAAGGCGAATATCGGGCCGAGCTGCGCGAAACGCTCACGGCGGCCGTCGAAAAAAGACTGCAAAGCGACGTGCCGCTGGGCGCGTTCCTGTCCGGCGGCGTCGATTCGTCGATCGTGGTGGGCCTGATGACCAAGCTGGCCCGCGGGCCGGTGCGGACCTTCTCGATCGGCTTTCCGGTGGCTGAGTTCGACGAGACCAGCTATGCCCGTGAGGTGGCCCAGCATCTCGGCACCATGCATCAAGAGTTCCGTGTGGAACCGGATGGCGTGGGCATTTTGCCGAAGCTGGTGTGGTACTTCGACGAGCCGTTTGCCGACAGCTCAGCCGTACCGACCTATTACGTTTCAAAAATGACGCGCGAGCACGTCACCGTCGCTCTGACGGGTGACGGGGGCGACGAGTTGTTCGCGGGATACCCACGTTATCGGGCGGTCGACATCGGCGCCTGGTTCGACCGGCTGCCGCGCGGCCTGATGAAGTTGGCGGCAGGCGAGTTCTGGCAGCGGCTGCCCAGCGGTCAGCGGCAAAAGTCGTACATCCGCAGGTTCAAGCGGCTGGTGGGCGCCCTGGGCCGGCCCGCCCAACGCCGCTATCTCGATTGGATTTCGATCTTCGACGAGGTCCGCCGGGCGGAAATCTACGACGAGGCGTTCATCGCCCGGCTGCCGGAATCGGACCCCTTCGATTTTCTGGCCGCCGCCTTCGCCCGTAGCCGCGGCCGCGACCCCGTGACGGCCACGAGTCTCGCCGATCTGGTGACTTATCTTCCCTGCGACCTGATGACCAAGGTCGACATCGCCTCGATGGCCAACAGTCTGGAGTGCCGGCAGCCGTTCTTGGACCATCACGTGGTGGAACTGGCGGCGGCCATGCCGCTACGGCTGAAATACCGCTTCGGCCGGGGCAAGCGGATCCTGATCGACACTTTTTCGGACTTGCTGCCGAGATCGGTGCGGCGTCGGGCGAAGATGGGCTTCGGCGTGCCCTTGGGGCACTGGTTCCGTCACGAGCTGCGGGATTTTACGCGAGACGTGCTGCTCGACGAGCGTGCCTTGGGCCGGGGTTACTTCCGGCCCGAAGTCATCCGCAACCTGGTCGACGATCACCAGCAGGGCCGATTCGACCACAGCTATCGGCTCTGGGCGCTGGTGGTCCTGGAGCTATGGCAGCGGGAATGGCTCGACAAACAACCGGGTAAACCTTGACGGTTGTACTGATGGCAACGGAACCCTTTAGCCGCTGGCGTGCAAGCGTTAGACTGACAAACGTCGTGACGGTTCGCTGTGAAAACCCATGTAGGGTGGAAAAAGCGAGCTTGCGAGCGCCGGCCCACCAACCGCGACGGAGAGAGGGAGGGAAGGCGAGAGGGAGAGAGGGAGAGACGCGGCGAGCCGCGTTGCGCCAACATTTCTCCCCCTCGCTCCCTCTCTCCTTCGCTCCCTCTCCCTTGGTGGGCGGGCGCTCGCAAGCTCGCTGGTCCCACCCTACAAGACTTGGAGGCTTCTTCGCATGGACAACGTGTTGGCGGTGGTGTTGGCGGGGGGCAAGGGATCGCGGCTCGAGCCGTTGACACGCGACCGCGCCAAGCCCGCCGTGCCTTTCGGCGGCGCGTATCGCATCGTCGATTTCACGCTCTCGAACTGCATCAACAGCGGGCTGCGGAAGATTCTCATGCTCACGCAATACAAGGCGATGAGCCTCGACCGGCACATCAACCTGGGGTGGCGGCAGTTGCTCTCGCGCGAGCTGGGCGAGTTCATCGACGTCGTGCCGCCGCAGCAGCGCATCGACGAGCACTGGTACAAGGGCACCGCCGACGCCGTCTACCAGAACATTTATACGATCGAAAAGGAACGCCCCGAATACATCGTCATTCTGGCCGCCGACCACATCTACAAGATGGATTACTTGAAACTGGTCGAGGCCCACAAGGCAAAAGGGGCCGACGTGACGGTCGGCGCCCTGCGCGTGTCGCTGCCCGAAGCGACCCAGTTCGGCGTGATGCAGGTCGACACCGACCACCGCATCATCGGCTTTCAGGAAAAGCCCGCTCAACCGCGGCACATTCCGGGCGACGAACGGCACGCGCTGGCCTCGATGGGCATCTACGTCTTTCCCGCCCGTCTCATGTTCGAGCAGCTTTGTCAGGACGCCACCCGGAAGAACAGCGCTCACGATTTCGGCCGCGACATCATTCCGGCGATGATCGACAGGCATCCTGTCTACGCGTTTCCGTTCCTCGACGAAAACCGCAAGGACGACGCCTATTGGCGCGACGTGGGCACGCTCGACGCCTACTACGAAGCCAACATGGACCTGGTGGCGGTCGACCCGCTGTTGAACATGTACGACGACCGCTGGCCGATCCGCACCTACCATCCGACCTATCCGCCCCCGAAGTTCGTATTTGCCGAGGTGGGGCCGAATCCGCGGCGCGGCCATGCGCTCGACAGCATTGTTTGTGCGGGTTCGATCATTTCGGGCGGCACGGTGGAGCATTCGATTCTCGGCTCGAACACGCGCGTCAACAGTTATGCCCGCGTGGAAAGCTCGATCTTGTTCGACGGCGTCGACATCGGCCGGCACGCCAAAGTGCGTCGGGCGATCATCGACAAGGGCGTCCATATTCCGCCGGGCGTGGAAGTGGGCTACAACCACGAGCACGACCGTGCCCGCGGTTTCACGGTGAGCGAAGGCGGCGTAGTGGTGATCGCCAAGGCCTACGGGGCCGAGCATTTTACGGAAGCGGAAGCGGCCAGGGCGTGATTGCGCAGCACACCGAGCGGCAGACCCGAAGCAACATGATGCGGCAATCACGAGGGCTGGGCGCTCGGCGGCCGTTCGTGGCGTGTACCGGCGCGCCGGGGCCCGCATCGCCGTGTTCTTTGGCGGCGGGGCCGCCGTTCGGTCGCGGTTTTTTCACGGGAGGGTCATTCATGGGCTTGTTCTTCTTCGTTGAAATGCGATGCACGGGGTTGGTTCACGCCATTACGGCACGGTCCGTCTGGACTGCGCAAAACGTCGATTTGGGCCGGCAAAAACGCCCAAAGCGGACGCGGAATCTGTTCCACTCGAACGTGTCGCCTGCGCTCGGTGAGACAAGGGGCGCCGGCGATGGCGCACCTGTGGCTGCCGCAGTCGCCAAATTTCGCGAGGCCGTCAAATGCGACACCCCCTCTGGCTGAACCCCGCACGTCGGGCTAGACTGAATCTACGGTTTCCTTTCCGGTTCCTTTTATTCCCTGCCCCGTCACAGGGAGGTCGCCATTATTCGCTCGCCCTTCACCGTGGCATGCTCGACGAGGTCCGCCGCCGCGTGGACCGCTGCCTGTCTACTGTTGTTCCTGGTCGGTAGCGGGTGTCGCCCGCCGCTGGTTCCAGACGCGGTTCCCGCCGCCGCGCAACTGCCCGAACCGCCGGCCGGCCCCGACCACCTACGGATGACCGACAAAACCGCGTCGAGCGGCGTCACCTTCGTCTACGATAACGGCCGCGACGCCGGGTTCCACACCATTATCGAGTCGCTGGGCGGCGGCATCGGACTTTTCGACTACGACAACGACGGCCGGCACGACCTGTTTTGTCCGGGCGGCGGCAAGTTCGCCGGCGACAAGCAGTCGAGCGGCCTCCCCTCGGCCCTGTTCCGCAATCTCGGCGAGTGGCGTTTCAGCGATGTGACCGCGGCCAGCGGCGCAGGCCAGTCCCCGCATCTTAGCCACGGCTGCGCCGCCGGCGACTTCGACGCCGACGGCTTCAGCGACTTGCTGCTCACCGGCTTCGGCGGCTTGCAGCTCTTTCACAACCTGGGCGACGGCACCTTCGAGGAAGTCAGTCAGGCCGTGGGAATGAACGACACGCTGTGGAGCTCCAGTGCCGCCTGGGCCGACTTCAACGGCGATCAGGCGCTCGACGTCTACATCGACCACTACGTCGATTGGGCGCCGGACAACGATCCCGCGTGCCCCGGCCCGCAACCAGGCCAACGCGAAATCTGTTCGCCGCGCCGGTTCGGTCCGCTGCCGGACGTCATCTATTACAGCAACGGCGACGGCACGTTTCGCGACGCCACCAGCGAGGCGCGGCTGAACGTCGAGCCGGGCAAGTGCGGCAAGGGCCTGGGCGTCGTCGTGGGCGATCTCGACCTCGACGGCGACGTCGATGTCTATGTGGCCAACGACACGGTCGATAATTTTTTATACCTCAACGACGGACACGGCGTGCTCGATGAGGTCGGCCTGTTTCACGCAGTGGCCCGCGACGCCAACGGCAAGGCCGAAGGGAGCATGGGCACCGATCTGGGCGACTACAACCTCGACGGCCTGCCGGACATTTGGGTCTCGAACTTCGAGCAGGAATCGTTCTCGCTGTATCGCAACGAGGGGAATGCCCAGTTCTTACACGTCAGCCAAGGCACGGGCATCACCGCGCTGGGCCAGCTCTACGTCGGTTTTGGCACCGTTTATGCCGACGTCGATCGCGACGGCGATGAGGACTTCGTCGTTTCCAACGGACACGTGATCAACTATCCCAAAGCCGGCCCCATCCGCCAGGAGCCGCTGGTTTTGGTCAACGACGGCGGCCGGTTCGCACGGGCCGTTTTTCCGCCGGGCGGCTACTTTGCGTTGCCGCACCGCGGGCGCGGGCTGGCCAGCTCCGACCTGGACGACGACGGCGACCTTGATTTTGTCTTCTCGCACAACGACGGCGAGCCGAACGCCTTGATCGCCAACGACACGCCGCCGGTCGGCGACTGGTTGCGGGTAAGGCTGATCGGCGTGCGATCGAACCGCGACGCCGTGGGTGCCCGGCTGGTGTTGCACACCTCGGCCGGCGACCAACTCCGCTTGATCAAGGGCGGCGGAAGCTATGAATCGCAATGCGATCTGCGGCCGTTCTGGGGCATACCGAAAGGCGCCGAGGTCAAAGGGCTTTCGATCCATTGGCCGTCGGGCATCGTCCAGCAGTATCCGCTGGATGCAGCCAACCGGACGCTGACGATCGTCGAGCCGCGCGCCGAACGGCCGGTCGATCTCATCGGAGCAGTCATTCGGACGGTCCGGCCCCTTTGCGTCGCAGCGAACCGCTGAACAACAGCATGACCAACAGGATGCTGATGGCCGCCATCGCCACCAGTTGATATTGCGCGATACGCTGTTGCTGTTGCGACTGCTTCACCAGATTGCCGACCTGCCGCGACAGCTCGGCCAGTTGTTCGCGAGTGTCGGGCTGCGGTTGATCCGCAGACCCGTCCTGATCCTCCGGTTCGACCATTGCCAGGCGAAGCGGTGCGACGCCCATTTGCGCCTGGACGTGGCGCGAGGCATCCCGACTCGGTGGATCGTCCGCTTTTACGGCTACAACACACCCTAACGCCGCAGCCCACATCCAGACGGCTCTGCATCGCTTGTTCATAAACACCATCGCCTTAGGTTGCCAATCCTGCGAACTTCGAGAACAATATCGTACCAAGCGCCGGGAGTAGGATAACGCTCTTGGCGCGGGCAAACAAGCACGCGCCGAAACGACGACGGTTTTTCTTGCCGCCGTCGTATTCCGGGCCAGCCGTGGCGACCAGCACCTTGCAGCCGTCACACGGGCGAACTATCCTTTGATTGTTAACACCTTCGACCCGTTTAACCAAGAGCGATCACAGCATGGCCAGAACACCCGCCGACCCAAACAAGACCGATCTGATCCGCCAATACCTCGCCCGGCGTCCCAACGCCACGGCCCTGGAAGCCGTCCGTGGAATCAAACGCGAAATGGGCATCGACGTGTCCGTCGGGCTTGTCGCCAAGGTCAAACGCGACGCCTCAGCCGCCCCCGCCGTCTCGTCGAATGGCACCACGAAGGCAGATCAGATTCGAGAGGTGGCGAAGAGCCTGCCGAAGCCGGTCAGGCCGCGCGACGTGGTCGCCACACTTGCCGAGCAAGGCGTCAAAGCCTCGTCGGCCCAGGTCAGCCAGGTGCTCAAGGGCATGGGCCTGAAGCGCCGACGGCGCGCTGGGCGGCGCGCTGGCCCGCGGTCGGTGGTTGTCGAGACGGTCGCTTCGACGCTCACGCTCGACTCGCTGTTGGCCGCGAAGAAGCTGGCGGTCCATCTGGGCAGCGTCGAGGCGGCAAAGACGGCCGTCGACGCATTGGCGAAGCTCGGTTAGGGCGATTGCCGGATAGCCGGGAAGAGAAAAGACGCTGGTGAGGCTTGAGGAGCCGAGCATGTCTTCCTGGCGACTGATTTTTTCGAGCCTCGTTTATCACTGGCGGATGAATGTGGCTGTGGGGCTGGGCGTGGCCGTGGGCACGGCCGTGCTGGCCGGCGCGCTGCTGGTGGGCGATTCCGTGCGCGGAAGCCTGCGCCGGCTGACGCTCGATCGGCTGGGCCGGATCGATGAGGTGCTGGTCGCCGGCCGCCTGTTCAACCCCGCTTTGGCCACGGAGCTGAACGCCTCGCCCGACTTCGGCGAAGCGTTCGAAATCGCGCTGCCGGCCATTCTGCTGGAAGGGAGCGTGAGCCAGCCCGATTCCGGCGCACGGGCCAGCCGCGTGAATCTGCTGGGCTGCGGCGACCAGTTCTGGCAGCTCGGCGACGGACCGAAACCGGCGCTGGACGAGGGCGAAGTGGTGCTCAACCAGCCGCTGGCCGATGAGCTGTCGGCGAAACCGGGCGACGACGTGGTGGTCCGCTTGCCGCTGCCGGCCGACATTCCGCCCGATAGTCCCTTGGGCAAAAAGACCGAGCGGACCGCCAGCCGCCGCTTGCGCGTGGCGCAGGTGGTCGCGGCCGACGGGCTGGGTCGCTTCGCCTTGCGGCCCAATCAGCAGGCCCCGCGCAACTGCTATTTGCACGTGACCGATCTGCAGTCGGCGCTGGGCCAGGTGGACCGGGTGAACGCCATTCTGGTGGCGGGCCGCGATGCCGACGGGCCTCCCGCGGAGGCGAGCGAGTCGCGGCTGGCCGACATCCTTCGACCCCGGCTGGCCGACTATGGCCTGACGCTGGACGAAACGAAGCTCGGCTATTTCAATCTCACCAGCGAGCGGATGGTGCTCGAGCCGGCCATCGAACGGGCCGCGCTGACGGTTTTCGAGCCTGACCATCCGCAAATCGCGCTCACCTATCTGGCCAACTACATCCTGGCGGGCGACGGCGGCAAGGGAAAAATCCCCTACTCCACCATCACCGCGCTCGACCTGACCGATGCGCCGCCGCTCGGTCCGTTCACCACGCCCGACGGCCAGAACATCGTCGATCTGGCCGACGACGAGGTTCTGCTCAACTCATGGGCGGCCGACGACCTGAAGCGGCAAGGCGTCGAGCTGCAGCCGGGCGACACCCTTCGCCTCACTTACTTCGAGCCGGAGAGCACGCACGGCAAGACGGTGGAAACCACCTGCGAGCTTAAGCTGAAGGCGGTCGTCGCGCTGGCGGGCGCGGCGGCCGATCCCAACTTCACGCCCGAACTGAGCGGCGTGACCGACAAAGAATCGCTGGCCAACTGGGACCCGCCGTTTCCCTACGATCCGGGCCGCGTGCGCACGCGGCCGCCGCACGACGAAGACGAACGCTATTGGGACGAGCATCGTGCCACGCCCAAGGGCTTCGTCTCGCTGAAGACGGGCCGGCGGCTGTGGGCCAGCCGCTTCGGCCAGAGCACCTCGCTGCGCGTTCCGCCCGGCAAAGGGCGGACGAAAGCCGCTTTGCAGCACGCCTTGGAAGACGAGTTGGCCAAGAACAAGGCGGCCCTCGGCTTCGAATTTCGCCCGGTGAAACGCCAGGGGCTGTTGGCGTCGCAAGGCACGACCGACTTCAACCAGCTCTTTCTCGGTTTCAGCTTTTTCATCATCGCCTCGGCCGTGATGCTGGTGCTGCTCTTGTTTCGCCTGGGCATCGAGCGGCGGGCCAGCGAGATCGGCACCTTGCTGGCGACCGGTTTTTCGCTGCGCCGCGTGCGTTGGCTGTTGTTGGCCGAAGGGGTGCTGGTGGCGCTGGCGGGCGGCGGCCTGGGCCTTGCGGCGGGCACGGCTTACGCCTGGCTGATGCTGGCCGGACTCCGCTCGCCCGGCTGGTGGCTGGCCGCCGTCAGCGCGCCGTTTCTCCAGCTCTATGTCACCGGCTCCAGTCTGGTGATCGGCTATGCCAGCGGCGTGGTGGTCTCGTCGCTCTCGATCGCCTGGGCACTGTGGCGCATGAGCAAGACGTCGGTGCGCCGTCTGCTGGCCAACCAGATGGGCGACGACAACCTGCTCGTGGCGCCGCGCGCTCGTCTCAGCCGCGTGGTGGGTTGGAGCTCGCTGGCGGCGGCCATGGCCCTCGCTCTGGCGGCGCGAAACTTGGCGGGCGAAGCACAGGCCGGGGCCTTTTTCGGATCGGGCGCCCTGGTGTTGACGGGCCTGCTCTCGCTCGGTTGGGCACGCCTGCGGACCGGGCAAACCGGAACGCTCGTCGTGCGAGGCAGCTCCGGCGTGGCCCGGCTGGCGGTGCGCAATGGCGCTCGCAATCCGGGCCGCAGCACGCTCACCATCGGCCTGGTCGCCGCCGCCATCTTCCTGATCGTGGCGGTCAGTGCTTTTCGCCTCGATCCGCCCGACGCGGTCACGCGACGCACCAGCGGCAGTGGCGGCTTCGCCCTGTTTGCCGAAAGCGATCAGCCCCTGTATCACAACCTGGGCACGCCCGAAGGCCGCGCGGAGCTGGGCTTTTCGATCGCCGACGAAAAGCGGCTGGCCGGACATGAAGTGTTCTCGTTGCGCGTGAAGCCGGGCGACGACGCAAGCTGCTTGAACCTTTACCAGCCGGGCCAGCCGCGCGTGCTCGGCGTGCCCCAGAGCCTGATCGAGCGCGGCGGCTTCGCTTGGGCCGGCAGCACGGCCACGACGGCGGAAGAACAAGCCAATCCTTGGCGACTGCTGGAAAAACCCTTGCAGGCGAAAGCGGGCGAGGCCGCACCAGTGCCCGTGGTTCTCGACGCCGCCACGGCCAGCTACAGCCTGCACTTGGGCGGCGAACTCGGCAATCCCCTCGGCGCGACCTACGAACTCGCCGACGGGCACGGCGGGCACGTGACGCTCGAAGTCGTGGGCCTGTTGAAGAACAGCATCTTCCAGGGCGACCTGCTGCTCTCCGAAGCGGCCCTGCTCGCCCACTTTCCTGAGATCAGCGGCTATCGTTATTTTCTGATCGACGCTCCGGCCGACGATGCGCACGCCGTCGAGGGCGCTTTGGAAAGCACCCTGGACGATTTCGGCTTCGACGCCCAATCGACGCGCTCGCGGCTGGCCGACCTGATGGCCGTGCAGAACACGTATCTTTCGACCTTTCAAAGTCTGGGCGGGCTGGGCCTGTTGCTCGGCACCTTCGGGCTGGCGGTTGTGCAGTTGCGCAACGTATTGGAGCGGCGGGGCGAACTGGCGCTGTTGCGGGCAGTCGGCTTCCGCCGCTCGATGTTGGGCCGCATGGTGATGTTGGAAAACGGCTTGCTGCTGCTGTCGGGGTTGGCCGTGGGCGTGCTGGCGGCCCTGGTGGCCGTCTGGCCGCACTTGGTCACGGGCGGCGCTTCGCTGCCTTGGCTTTCGCTCGGCACGACGCTGCTGCTGGTGCTCGTGGTGGGCCTCACCGCCGGGCTGATTGCCGTGCGTGCCACGCTGGCCACGCCGCTCCTGCCGGCGCTGCGCGGCGAGTGACCATGACCGAGCCAATGGCGCGCAGTTGGCCATCTTGGCACATCTTGTGGTCGGAGTACACGCCACCACAACATCTTGTGGTTCCCGCGCCGCCCGTCGAGAATGCGGAGGGAACCCCCCACAATTGGCCAACTGGCGGATTCCGCCAGTTGATCGGGGGTTCTGGTCCCGCCGGCAAGCCAAGCGAAAGATCATCGCGATCTAAAACACTTGTGAAAAATAGGCGTGGTTCAAACCAAGGTAACAGTTCCCGCCGGAGTCGCGGGCAGTCTCCTGCCAGAAACGTATGGTGCGTCAGATGTTACGTCACGGGGCGGCGCTCTCCGTCCCCGGGAACTGTTACCCTGCATCCACGTGATTTGAACCACGCCGAAAAATAAAAGTATTCAGCGTCATGGCCCGGCGGTAACACCAATCCGGACATGCGTTTACAGCCACGCCCGAACGCATCAACGTTCGCTTATAAAAGCTTTTAAGCCCGCAGTAAGTTGTCAAAGACCCGCGACGGCGCTTGAGCGTCGCGCTGCCCAACTCGTCACGAAGGGGCCGGCGACGGACCGCCGCCCTCGTGCTCATCATCGCCAGGCGATGTGTTCTCAGCAGCCGAACGGCGGGCGGTCCGGCCGCCTTGCCGCCGGCGAATTACCGTTGCGGAAAAACAATGACCGTTGTCAAAAACAAAAATCGTCTCAGCAGAATACTTGCTCTAAAGCCATTGCACGCCGCCGTTCGCGTCGAAAACGCTCAGCCGGCTCGAACACGGGAGGCACTCCGCCAGCGCGGCCACCGTCGACAAGCTGCAACGGGCGTTGGATGCCGGCGAAAGCCCAGTGGCCGGCGCCAAACGCCGCGTTCCTGGCAAACGGAAGGAACGCAAGTAAACGCACCCCAATCGACCTGGCGACCCGCAAGCTGATCCACCGCCCTGCGGCGATCGCCGCTTGGTCACGCACGAACGTGGCATCCGCCGAGGTCTGCATTTGTGCTGCCGAGCCAGTCTGCCGCCCCGGACAGGGCTGCCCACGCGCCGTCGTGAAACGGTTGCGGCAATTATGGAGAAACCCCGCCGGTACGTTGGCGCCCGGTTGGCCGCAATCAGGAAAAAAGCAGATCATTGGACGTGGCCCAGCACCTGGCCCGTTGCCTTTCTCCTTCTTCCGGTCGCGCTTGTTCTTTCGTAGACTTGCTCCCATCCCAAATAGGCACCTGACAGCAGCTTGCAAATGGCCGATTTCGATAGCGCGTGGAAAGAAACCCTCGACACCTTGTTTGAGCCGTTCATGGCGTTCTTTTTCTCCGACGCGCATCGGGAAATCAACTGGACGCAGCCGCACGATCCGCTCGAACAAGAGTTGCAGGAGATCACGCCCGCATCCGAACAAGGGCGGCGCGTGGCGGACAAGCTGTTCAAGGTCCGCAGGACCGACGGCCAGGTCGAATGGGTGCTGGTCCACATCGAGTTTCAGAGCCAGCCGGAAGCGGAGTTCGCCAGACGGATGTATGTCTACAACTACCGGCTGTTCGATCGCTATAATCAAAAGGTGGCGAGCTTCGCCATTTTGGGCGACGACCGGCCAGAGTGGCGGCCCGATCGGTTCGGCTATGAGTTGTGGGGCACGGAGGTCGGCATCCGGTTCCGGACGGCCAAGCTGCTCGATTATGGGCGTGATGAGGCGGCGCTGGAATCGAGTGCGAACCCGATCGCGGTGGTCGTATTGGCGCATTTGAAGACGCTGCAAAACGCGCACAACGACGAGGGGCGTCGCGTGGCGCAGGTTAGGCTGGTCAAGGGGCTTTACGAGCGCGGGTACAGCGCGGAGCAGGTTCGTCAGTTGTATTGGCTGATGGAGAGGATGATGACCTTGCCGAAGCCGCTGGCCGAACTAGTGTGGAACGAGATTCACGAGTTTGAAAAGGAGAAAGGCATGCCTTTCATTACGACCGCCGAGCGCGTCGGCATGGAAAAGGGCCTGGCCGAAGGCTTGGCCAAGGGCCGGGAAGAGGGCCGGGAAGAGGGCCTCGAGAAGGGCCTGTTGGCGGGCATCGAGTTGGGATTGAAACTTCGCTTCGCCGCCGAGGGGCTGGCGCTCATGCCCGAAATCCGACAGATCCAAGACGCGGATTTGCTAGGGCAGGTCATGGCCAGCATCGAACAGGCCGGCACTCCGGACGCGGTGCGGCAGGTTTGGGTGAAGCCTTAATGCGATTTCATTGACCGATGCCTCGCAGCTCTCGATACCCGACTTTCGCCAGCGTGTGGAAAGAGGCGCTCGTGGCCTACTTGCACCCATTTATGGGCTTCTTTTTTCCCGACGTCCAGCGGGACATCGCGCCGGCGCGCGGCTACGAGAGGCTCGACGGAGAACTGCAAGAAATCACTGCCGAGTCGGGGCCAGCCCGCCGCGTGGCCGATACGCTGGTTCGAGTCTGGCGCACGAACGGCGACGAGGTATGGCTGTTAATCCACTTCGAGGTCGACGGCCCGCAAGAAACCGATTTCACCAGCCAGATGTTTGCCGACGCCGGCCGGCTGTTCGGTCGCTATCGTCAAAAAGTGGCCGGTTTCGCCGTTCTGGGAGACGAGCGCCCTTTCTGGCGGCCCGACCGGTTCGCTTACGAGCCTTGGGGAACGAAATTCGAAGCCCAACTCCGGACAGCGCATCTGGTCGACTATCCCGCCGAGCTGTCGGCGCTGGCAGCGGATCTGAACCCATTGGCGGTGGTGGTTTGCGCCTATCGGCAAGCGCTGAGAACGGTTGACGACGACGAAGCGCGGCGCCGCGCGAAGCTGCGGCTTGTGAAGGGGCTGCACGCGCGCGAAATGTGGGAGGGGGAGATCCGTCAGTTGTATTGCCTGATCGACGGCATGATGGGGCTGCCGCAGCCGCAGGCCGACCTCGCCTGGCAAGAGTTGTGCGATTTCGAACGGGAGAATGGCAGGCAGTACATCAGCGACGCGGAAGGCGTTTTTCGCGTGGCCGGATGGGCGGAAGTGCGGGACAATTATCTGCGACAGGTCGAGGCCGTGCTGCGGTTCAAATTCCGCGAGCCGGGCCTGGCGCTTGTGCCGGAGGTCCGACGGATTGAAGACGTGGATCTGCTACGGAAGGTCCTGGCAACGTCAAACTGGGGGTCGGCCTAGAGGCACTCCGCCGGGTCTGGTCTGAACCGGAGACGATGACGACGCTGCCCAAGCCGGAAAGGGAGAAGCATACGGCTTTCATCACCACTCCAGAGCGCGTGGCCAGGGAAAAGGGCTACAAAGAGGGCCTGAAGATGGGGCTCTTGGCGAGCATCGAGGCGCTTTTGGAACTGCGCTTCGCCGCCGAGGGGCTGGCGCTCATTCCCGAAATCCGACAGATCCGAGACGTCGACTTGCTGGGGCAGGTTCTGGCCAGCATGAAACATGCCGATACTCCGGACGCCGTGCGGCAAGTTTGGGCGAAGCGTTAATCGCCATGCCGTCGTTTAGTTGCCCCGCGTCAAGGCTTGGCCGCGGCGTCAAGCGGGCGATACTGAGGCATGATCCACATGGCGAGCATTCAAACGGCAACGCTGGCGGACGAGCGGTTCGTGATCCTGCCGGAGGCCGATTTCCTGCAGTTGGCGGGCGAATCAGGAAAAATGCGAATACGCGGACCTGTGCCCAGGCTTGGCCCGGCGCGTAGGCGACTTGACTTTTACGCAATTCGCGTTCATATTTACGCAGTATGCGTAACAGCCGCGCCATCGATGCCTTACTGCCGAAGACCCGTCAAGGAATCCTTGCGGCCACGCTGGTCCGACCGGAAAAGGCATGGTACGTGTCGGAATTGGCGCGCCGCTTGGGCGTTCCATCATCGAGTCTCCAACGCGAACTACACGACCTGGAAAAAGCGGGGGTATTGAAAACGCACCGGCAGGGGCGAATGGCGTACTATCAGGCCAACACCGATTCACCAGTGTTTCCCGAGCTCCGCGGCCTGATGCTGAAGACGGCAGGTTTGGTCGATGTGCTGGCCGACGCGATCGAGCCGCTTGCCCGCAAATGTTAAGCATTCTTTGTGACCTGCCCGCAACGGTGGATCTGATTGTGACGAATGAGCTCGCCGCGGGCAGGTCACAAAGAATGCATTGGACGAAACCGCGGCGCGGCACTATGGGCGTCGGTCTCGAATGCGACCGGTTCGCGAGGGGCCCACGGCAAGGCCGCGGAGCGGTGCGCAGCGGTGCAAGCTCCGCAGGCCGCGGTCAGACCACGGTCGGATCGTAGGGCTTGCAGCGCAGATGCGGTCCCCGTTGGCAGCCCCGCGCGCACCGCGAGCGTCGCCACAGGAACTTCGGTGGAAAAGCAGGGTACGAGCCACCATCGGGTGATCGCCAGCCAGGTTCAGGTCAGGAGGTGTCGAAAGGCCACAACTGCAGGAGTTGCCCCAACGTGGGCCGAGCCAGGCTCTCGCGCGGGAATAACCGCCCGCTACGGCAGACGGGACAGGCGTGAGCTTCAGGCCCGAAAGGAAAATCGCCTGCGCTGGCCGGCTCCGCGGCGGGCGGTGCGGCCTGTTCCTGCTGTTGTTGCAGCAGCCGGCGGCACACGTCGAGCTTTCTCTGGCGATGGCAGTTCGCCAAAAAGCCGTAGTGCCGGATGCGCTGAAAACCGGAGGGCAAGACGTGCAGCAGGAAACGACGCAGGAACTCCACCGCCAGCAGCGTCATCGTGCGCCAGCCCCCGCCGTGCGCGTAATCTTTC
>Ga0307372_10002059_pt1 | contig 33945 bp, 26 predicted proteins | sample OX1MG_FD_202533 | JGI IMG/M metagenome (GOLD analysis project Ga0307372, IMG submission 202533) | Soil microbial communities from Risofladan, Vaasa, Finland - OX-1 | ecosystem: Environmental > Terrestrial > Soil > Coastal area > Acid sulfate soil | place: Finland: Risofladan, Vaasa | collected... | reverse complement strand
GTTTTCATCGAAGCCATTCTCAGTGGCCGGCAACTCTGTTGGCGACTGTGGCGTGCTGAGAGCCGCCGTGTCGCGGCCTTGGGCTTTGGTGGACCGAGGGCGGACTGTAAGCCGGGTTCTATCAGAGTGAATTCAGTTCTTGTCCACGAATACGAAACGACATCCAACGACACGGCCCGATCGACCGCGACTGTTCCCTAATTGTTCCCTGAGGAACGCTGACTTACGTGTCGCACACGGCCCGGCGTCGCGTGTGTCTCGTGGTTAAGGACGCACGGTCCCGAACCGTGTCGGTGGCGTGTCCTCGGGTATCCCGGCGGGTCCGCAGATGTCCGCCTGAACTCAAGTTGCCGTGCCTTTGGTGTCCCTACGTGTCCTCCTAGGTCCGCCTGGTTCCGCGATTCTGTGCCCCGGCTGTGCCCCGGCGAGGGCCATTTTCCTACGATTCAACCTGTGACTGAAGTTCAGCGCCTCACGTGGGAGCAGTATCTAGCGGGTGAGCCCTGTCGCGGCTGTGGCCGGCCAATGAGGGACGCCACACTCTGGTCGGGCAGTGGCAAAGGGTTGATCCACCTGAGCGAGGAAGAGGGTGCTCAATACGACTCCGAAGAGCGGCACTTCAAGGTACGCCACGCCGATTGCCATACGCACAGATGGACCATCGAGGGTAGCCTCACAACGCACTGTGGCAGGTGCTGTCCACCGCCTCCGATGTCCCCTGAGCAGACCGCCAAGATTGCAACGCTGCTCCATCACGCGCTGCGCGATCAACAGGGATTGAGGGGCCGCAAATAGGGATCGCAACCTTCGCCCTGCGCTTTCAACGCGGGTGCTCAGCCTTGCAGGACTCGACGAGATTCGGTTTCCGAGCGGGGAGCCTCACAGTCAGCTTGAAGCTGGCCACCTGAGTCGCTGCGGCGCTTGTCGCGTACTGGTACGCCAAACCTTCTGTCTCCCCACCCCACGGGCGTCCGCCTAAGACCGGTTCCGACCACCGGGTCTCGGCTTGCCCGCATTAAGCTCAGTCGGTCGCCCAGCTGTCCTCAGGGTCGAACCATCCCCTATCCGGGAACCAGGCGATGCAGCGATCCAGAAATGGGTTCATCAGCCAGAGATGGGTGATCTCCGGTGGCAGTGCCGGTGCACCGGACGGCAACGTCATCCGGTCGCGACTCAACGCGAAGAAGGCCCCACCGGGGCTTGAAAAAGAGACGCCGAGGAAAAAGTGGCGCTCGCCGGCGAGAGTCCGAGTCAACTTCCGTCGAGCATCATCGAGAGACTCCAGAGTCTTGGAAACCCAGGCCAGCACGGGTTTCCAGTCAATGACCGCAGGCCCTTCGATGCCGTCGGGATATATGCGCACCAGGGCAGTCTGAGCAGCCTTCACGTTCGAGGACAACATGACCACGCCTAGGTCCGACAGGCGCTTGACCGTCGAGTCCGGGTTCACTACGTACTCCAGCCTTTGGGCTAGGTCGAATGTTGAGGTCGCGGATTCGAGCCGTAGAAGCAAGGCCTGTAGTTCTCTTTCGAGATCTTTGAAGCTCGCGCGGCCAACCGTGACTTGCCAGTCTCGCTGCAGGGCCGCCATGGCCCGCGTCTGCGGGATCTTGACCAGCGGCCGGCCCGCCTCGTCTCGCGTGGCCTTTGCGACCCACGACCATGTAGCGCCGTCATCCGGGTGAACATCAGTGCCGACTTCCACATATGCAACAAGCCGATCTGCGTGGTCGACTCGGATATCAGGGAGGGCTTCTTGCGTGCCGTCGTCCTGAAGCGTGACCCGGGCGCCGCTATGACGGGCGACCACCCGCGCTGCCTTCCACTCGAAGTCGCCCATGGGGCCGCTCTGCCAATAGGCGACCCGGTTCGCTGGCCGAAGGTCGATCGGTTGTCCCGGCTGATATGACTCGTCGTCCACTGCCATTATTCGGCTTTCGCCCGGAAGCCATCGTACGTAGGCACAGACTTATGGACACCCTTGACCGCGGTCTGCATCGTTCCGTACAGGGCAAGGTCGAAAAGCGGATTCAGCCTCCCCTAAATGCGCCTCGCCGCCGTCCATGTGCCGGCAACGATAAATAGCACTCAGATCAGACCTGCTGCTGGATCGAGCGCTTGTCCCCTGAAGCGAGTGGACCGGCGAAAATGATCTAGAGCAGTTGAATACGACGACAAGACCAAACTCTCAAGCACCGTTGGATCCTGTTGAAGACACACTTCGTGAGGTTGAGTCGCTGATTTGCGGTCTGGACTTCGAGGTTGCTGTCGGCTTGGACCTCAACGGAAGGGTGCTCTTCTGGCGCAGCGGTGACGAAGACTCAGTGTCACCGACTCCCGAGGAATGGGCGTTGGTTCAAGACAAGATCCTCACTCACAATCATCCCCGCGGCGGAGGCTCGCTGCAGACAGAAGACATGTTCAAGAGTCGGCGCTATGGCCTCCGGCAGGTTCGAGCAGTCACAGAGGAGTGGATCTTCATTATGGATAGGCCTTCGACCGGATGGCCTCCGGATGCCGGTGTCATGGATTTGACTGAGCCGACAGGTAACGCAATCCATGTGGGAGTCGCCTGGGAAAAGCGACCCGAGTGGGCCCGCCTGTTCTGGCACGAAATGTGGCTACGTATATCACCAAAGATTGGATACAAGTATTCGTGGCGCCCCATGTGGGGAATTGAACACCCATCCGAGTTGCCGACGAAACCGAATACTTGGCCTCGGTAGTCGAGCGCTACGACGGCAGTACGTCTGGCGAATTGTTCTCGTCATGAACCCATCGACCAGGTGTCGCTGTCGATTACTCCCAAAAGGCGGAGTCGCTTAGCGCGCTCCTTGAATGCGAGCGCGCCACCTTCGAGGATGTCGCAAACGTCGCGCCGGATGGAGGGATCCTCCAGGCCACCACTTGTGTAGGTAATCTCGGGTAGCTGACCGGGGCGGTGCGGCCCGCAGCTGGCGACGATCACTTGATCAGCATCACCATTGACAACGATGTTGGCGTTATGCGTGATAACAATTACTTGCCGCCTTAGTTTCGCAGCGCGAAAGCGCTCTACAAGCTCGTCGAATATTGACTTTGGGTCCAGATTCTCCTCCGGTTGATCAATAATCAGCGGCCGATCATCGTCCTGATCCAACGCCAAGTACAGCAGCAGGAGCACGATGCCTCGGGTACCAGGGGATAACTGCTCGATTTCTACGCCGTCGTACTGAACCCCATATCCCATCTTGATGTGGCCAGTGCCGTACAGCCAGGCTGAGAGACGGCTCAACCAAACTCTGAACGCGCTCTGATCGCCCCGATCTACTGAGGCTTGCTCCACTAGGCCGCGGTCATATGCCGCTCGGAATTCGGCCATCGCGTTAGCAACTTCCCGAGCGCTGCCATTCTCCCAAGCAGGCATCAAAGCTTGGTTGGCAGCCTCGAGCAGGGCTCCATGTCCCTTGAACGGACCGGCTTTCCGCAAATCCAATAGTGACTCCCCTTCCCGTGCCCACCCGTCGATATCGACGTCTCGACGTACGCTGAACGCGAGCTTGCCAAGTGCACCTTCGGATGAAGAGAGTCTGTCTTTTAGCGGGTCGTAAAGACTGGCGAGTTCACCTTCCTGTTCAGTTATGGCTTCAAAGATGGCCGCGTACTCGTCGTTGCGAATCGTGATGAATTCCTTCAGACGCCCAGAAGCCTGGCGGGCTCTTTCGAGCTCCCGATCGAGTTGTGCGAGCCCAGCCTCGTCGCGCGAAATCTTCTCGTTAATGCGTGTGAGAGTTTTGGCATTCTGGCTGTCAATTCCAACGAGGGCGCGCAACCGAACAATCTCCTTATCAAGGAGGCTGAGCGTCAGACTTTCTGGATCTACACCTTGCGGAAGTAAGGATGTCTTTGAAGGAGGCGCACTAGCGTTCGGGGCGGATTCGCCCAGACTCGGACCCATTAGCTCCACGAGTCGCCGATCGTTAGTCTTGATTGCGGCGGCCAACACTTCGTCGACGCTCCCTATGAAATCCGTCCGAAAGGCGTCCCATTCGGCCGTAGACAGGCCCGTCTCCGAATACTTGTTTCTAAGTGTTTGAAGGGTTGACGCCGAACGGCTGCCACGCGCGTCGGCAACCTCAGTCTTCAACCCCCGTAATGCTTGCTGGCGCCGCCGAAGCTGTTCGACCTTGAATCGCACCTTTTCCGCGGTGGAGGTGACAGCATCCAGCTCTTTTGTGTGAGCTTCGCCACCTTGCCTTATGAGAGCTTTCCTGTCGACCTTGTCTTTTTCAATAGCTGCCGCTCTCTCTTTCCTACGCTTCTCAAGGTCAACAAGGCCTGCATCGCGTTCGCGCTCTTCGGTGATTGCATTCGTAAGGAGAGCGACCTCGGCCTCGTGGCGCTCGCGTTGCGTCCGACTCGATTCGGTCCGCAGATCCAAAAGCTGCGAAAAGGTCGTCGTCCCCATCCGCTCCTCGCTGGGGTGAGCTTGATAGACGATTCGTTCGACTTCCTCGAGTAGGGCGTCGGTCATCCCTTCCGCCGAGCACAACGCGTCCACGAACTGCTGTGAGAGGTACTGAACACGGGGCGACTCGAGCTCGTCGGGATCGGTGACCGCATCCATTAACCCGGTGGTGGTCGGTTCTCCGTACTCCCAAGTCAAGTGCACTTCGCCATCGCCCAACAGGGATCGCGCTCTCAGTAGAAACGAGCGATCGCTCAACTGGCTCCCCAAGGCAAAGCCACCAGCCGCAAGCACATCCGCGAGCGCTGTCTTGCCAGATCCCCGCGCGCCAATAATGGCAACCAAGCCAGCATTTAGTGGCACGGTTGGAGTAGCCAGCCAGTCAGACTTGGTTACAGAGACAGAGCTGATCACGTGCGATGGCAAAGCACCTCTTGGCGGCTCCCGCCCGATAAATACCCTGGCTCCAGGTTCGAGGCACGCTTGTCGGAGTGTCTCAAACCGCAACTCGCCCTTCAGCCAGCAGCGTCGCTCGAGATCAGGCTCTCCAACAGCCTCGAGAGCGTGAGCATCGCTTCCGTGAAGGCAAGGTTTTGGACCACCCCACCGCTCTTGGAGGTCTGCTGCTGTTACGGTGCCACGCCCGAGCCAGAACTCGACCTGCTTTGGTTGGCCGCTGAAGATGATATGCGCCGACCGCTCAATCTCCCGACGGACGGTCGCGAGGGACGCGTCCTCTTGCAGGCCGGACGTTCCATCGTGGCTGCCGGCCGCAACGGCGATCAAAACGTTTTCGCGCATCCAAGCGCTACTTTTCCATTCTTGGCGCAGCTGCTCTGGATTCACCTTGAACTGGTTCGTGCCGACAGCTAGCGCAGCGTCATCGTTCTGGACTGACTTGTCGTGGCGTTTGCCAAGGCGTATCAGATCCGCACGCTCGCATCGAAAGGATTCGTTAAATGCGTCAAAGGTCAAATTTCGGAGAAGTCGACGGGCCTGGGCCACATGGTCCGGGTCGTCAGGAGATATCAGTAAGTGGACATTGATCGGTGCGCCCTTGCCTGTCCCGACCCCGTAACGCATCTCGATGTTGGGGAAAAGGAGTTCGACCGTTTGCAGCCGACCTTCGCGCTGTTTGGCTACAACCGCTTCATACAGGTCGACGCTGTAATAGTCCGTGACTCCAAGGGCTCGAATCGTTGGACTTGACTTTTCTATCCTTTCAATGAATTGCTTCCAGGCTCCCGCCGCCGGGTACTGGTCGTTCAGGACCGTACCCGGAGGATGAACATGCGGGTCCCACCGGTGCCATACCGATCCTACGGAGAGCACCTATGCCGACCGGGTGCTCGACGCCGTCCGCTTCACGCAAAGCGACCGAGTGTCGCTCACGCCGCGCCCCTCGCGGTGGCCCACGCTGCGCCGATTTGCTCGGCTGCTCCATGCGTTATTTGGCCGAAGCTTATCGCGCCAGCCGCCGATAGGACGACGACGATACTCGCAAGCGGACCGCGCGTGATCTGTACATCGGTGACGTTCCGAAGGGGGATTGATTGCTCGCTCTTCCAGACGATTCCGTGGCGCACGATGACCCTTGTGTTGGTCAAGGTGTAAGTTCGCGCCGCCCACCAGATAAGCGGTATTCCCAGCGTCAAGATGATGATGACCCATGAACTACATCCAAGTCGATTACGGGTTACTGCAATCACTTGCTCGCCGCCAAAAGTTTGCGACCGGGAAAGTGAGCTAGAGGGTGTCGGTGCCCAGTTAGGTGGGCTGCCCGACACGTCGGGTACCGTGGCCGGAACGGCAGCCACATCAGCGAACGCCTCTGGACGGCGCGGGAGAAGAGAGCCGGCATAGAAAATTCCTACGCCAAGCGGCAGTATTGCGAGAAAGTAGAAGAAGCCAACGAGGCCCTTCTGCCACCCCTTCATTCGGTTCCACTTGATGATGCCGCCCATCGATCCGAAGAAACGGCGGTCGATCAGTAGCCCACCAAGCGCCAGAGCGAGAAGGATGGCGACCGCGAGGTTGCCGTACCAAGGCTGGTTTCCACCTGATGGGGTTGCGCTTGCGGCGATGACCTCAACGATGAGGGCTGGAACGTAGACGATAATCGCGGCGATCTTGGCCCAGAAAATGAATCGGTTGGTCACGGCCAACCCGAGCAGATTAGGTGTCGACGCTGGTTGCAGAGCGGCAGCTACCGACTCACTGACGGGCGCGGCGGCCACCGACTCACTGACGGGGGCGGCGGCTACCGACTCATTGACGGGTGCGGCGGCTACCGACTCATTGACGGGTGCGGCGGCTACCGACTCACTGACGTGTGCGGCTTCCGGTGCATCCAGGGCACTGTCTGTGGTCGGTATCGGTGCCAGTGGTGACGCGGGAGCCTGGCTGGCGCGGACCCATTCCGCCCCAGTCCACCACCATTGGCCGTCGTCCGATAGCCGTGGTCCGGTGCTCATGATCCGCGCCTGTCCAGGTAACGCTCGACATAGGTCAGGTCCAGCCCTTCCAATCTTGGCGTGGAGCGACCGTGGCGGGGAGAGGAATCCGTGGGTAGGCCGCAAAGACGTATCACCGAGCCGGCTTGGCTCTGGAGGTCCCGCCGAGCCAGGTCGGGCGCGATACAACTACCCCGTTGTCGAACTTGAGACTTCTAGCCCCAAGCAGATCAGCCGCCACCTTCGGACTTCGCCTATCGAACACAATCTCGCCCTGCGAACTGCGGTCTGTCCAATAGGACCCTTTCAGTCTCTTCGGGAAGCGCTCCGGGACTTCGAGAAGCATGGTGCCATTGTGAATAGGGCTAGTGGCCCGCTGTAGGAGATCGGGAATATTGCGATAAGTGGTTGTCAATAGTCCGACTCCCCCGTCGTTTGAAACGGATGCGGTTGTTGATGCCGAGGCAGAACTCGGAGTGAATAGCCTGATGTTCAAACTACCAGCGGTCTGTTGCACTGCGAGGTAGACCTTGACAGGTGGGACCGCTTGCCCAGTTTGAGGGTCAACCCAAGACGACCTCAGTTCTCCCTGCCATGTGCCGCGGATTAGGGGCACAGGGCTGACATAAACAATTGGCCACTTGCGCCATAACCACCAGTCATAGACATTGACGGCGACCACCACGCTTGCAGCGACGAGCTCATAAGGCCGGAGGAACTCCCAATGCAGAGGCGTGCCTTCAGCCAAAAGCATTCCTGCCCAAACGAGCGCAGCTGTCGCAATCACGATGTGAATCAGGCGTGCGCTTGCCATCGTCCTATTTGAATTCCGCGTAACCCCACGCGGCTAACAAGAATCCGTTGGCTTGCTCGCGGGTCCAGGGTTGAGATGACCGAAACAAATACTTCCGCTCGTTGACCTCTCCCCACTGGTCGCATGTCGCGTCTGCGCGCGTTGCGCCCCAAAGTTCGCGGACAACCTCGCGTACATCCGTATAGACAGCCTGGTGACCAAAGCATGGGCTAGACGCGTGATACACCAGGCACTCGATGAGATAGGACGGAACAGGCGAAGCTGCAGCGATGCCCGCATCCGCCATTTCATATCTCAGTTCTTTGAGGATCCGAGTAACTCCTTTGAATCGGCCGCCTGTCTCCTTGTTCTTGGCAACGCCGATTGTGTACTGCTGTTCGGGCCAGTTGATTATTCGCCCTCCGCTGTCCGGGCGGAACTCGGTGCCGGTCTCATAGGGGTGAACTCCTCCGGCAATTGGGAGGTAGCGCCTGTGTTCAAACGTTGCCACCACATCAGCATCGATGCGGTATGAATTTGCGTGGACGTCGAATGCCTTGGAGCCGCGCGCTACTCCCGCCCTGCCAAACCTTGCTACGAGGGCTCTCTCCACCTCGGCCTTGAAATCCGCATATTTGAGAGATGCGTCTGTGAGCCCTACGGTCTTGCCGTCATAGCCTCCGGCAAAGTCAAAGTCGGCATAACAAACGTCCCCGCAACAGACATAGATATCTACGTCGCTATCTTGCGGAACGTTCGTGTTATTCCTGTATGAACCCTGGGCGCGAACCAAAAGCGTGCGCTTGGCCATGACGGGATCACTCGACAAGGCATCACGGACTGCACTCTCGGCATGCTCGCGCTTAGCCTTCTCAGTGTCGGAGGCGGCTCCCATCCACCTTCGGAATGTTGTTTCCCAATCCCTTGCCATCGGTTGCTAGGGCGATGCAACGACATTGAGCTGATTGCTAAATGACGAGGACTGCACCTGGGGTACACGACCGCCGTCGCTGGGTTGCGTCCTCAATGGGACTTGCTGACAGAAGGAGCAGCCGAACGTCGCCCGGCCGCGATCTGCCGCCACCGTGAGGGCCACGTCACCTCGTCATCGCACTCTCGTAACGGCTCGGGCGAGTTGATTCGCGCCATTAGTTCAGACCAAATCCTGTCGGCCTGACTGCCAGGCTCGATCGGCCGGAAGTTCTCCTGCGTCCTCGCGAAGTGGCAGCCGTGACACAAGAGCTGAAGATTGCTCAATTTCGATGAATTGCCAGCGATGTGGTCGATTTCGATTCCCCGTTGCCCGCAGAGAACGCATCGGCCTCCATCCCTCTCCACGACCGCATTCCGAGTTTCGGCGTCCAGATCACGGAGCATTCTCGGATAGCCACCATCAGTGACGGCAAAGGCCATCTTTGTTCGAAGGGCTTCGGCTACAAGGGGGTCCTTAATCCGGCCGTCTCGGTAGACACGTCGGCCGTAGCGGACGGTATCTGCTCGCTGCTTACAGATCTCGGAGCAGAAAAGCGTGCCCGGCCGCATCTGGGGCGGCATGAGGCCATCGCAGTTCAGGCAGGCCACGGCACGCACTGACAGTAAGACGTTGGATTCATCGTTGGACAGTCTGCTCGTCCAGGCGACAGCTGTCTGTCGCTTACCCCTCGAGATCATCCCGGCGCGCTCGCAGATCTAACGTCCAAAGGCATCTGACCCAGCTCTTGCTAAGCATGCGGATCCAACCAGCCGACACTCGGATTTGTACCCGCTGCCTCACGGTCCCGAACCGTGGCCGGGATGTGTCCTCGACTGTCCCGCCGGCTCCGCAGGGGGCCTAGTGAACTCAAATGCCGCCTCCTTGCTGTCCTCGCGTGACCTCCTGATACCGCCCGGTTCCGGGAATGCGTGATCCACCTGTGATCCAGCGATGGCCAGATCAGCTCCTAAAACCGAGCACGCAACCCACTCCCTCATCGATGTGCAGTCTCATCGACGGCGACGGTTCGAATGTGTCGTGCTAAGGTCTGGGCCGTTCCTTTCCCTCCGTGATCGACCAGGGGTGGCGACATCAACCTCGGATTCCACAGCGAGTAAGAATGAAGGCCCCTGGGCCAGCCACTGATCCGTCCGGGCTGATCGATTCTGTGCTCAGCCGATTGGTGGAATGGCTGCGGCTGGACCCAGACTGGTCCACTCGCTCACAGAACGAGCTCGCATGGTGGCCCCACACATATAAGCAGGTCATTGTCGGCCAGCCACCAGTGCAGTACAACGGCAGGTCTTCGTTTCCATTTTTCTGTCGCATCGACCTTCTGGCTTCCATGCCCGCTAGTCGGCCGCTGTATGAGGCTCTTAGTCTGGCAAATGAGGACGCATCTCTCAGCAGCATCGTTTACTACCCAAACACGCAGACCGTTGCCACGTTGACGCGCCTGTTGATGGATCGAGAGTCCTTGTGGTTAGTCGCCTTTCTTCGACTCGCTCTTGGGGTGCAGATTCGTCAGGCTGAGCGCCTTTCTCGGTACTGGCAAGATACGTTAGGCGGTCAATTTGTTCGCGCACCTCACCGGGTGCTTGGCATTCGCGAAATCCCGGACGACATGGTTAGCCAGTTCCAGATTGAGTTGGAACCATCGCTTAACGACGAGAGCCCCTTTTGCGGGCTTCTGAATAAGTTGAACGTCGAAGCGACCGGTTTGTTGATCCTAGAGCAGCAGGACGATCGGCTCGTTGTTGAGCTCCGCTTCCCTGACAATCCCAGGAATCAGCAACGACCATCGGCGAATTTGCCAGTCGCGGCGAGGTTGGAGGTGAGTGCAAACGCTCAGCACACTCAGTTCGGTCGCGGGTTGAGCCTAAACCTGGAACTGCCTGTTTCCGTCAGTCCCGACGACGGTTATGCGGTTGCCAACACTCTGAATCTGATGGCTTCGGAGGTACCGGTACAGCTAATCGGATCGTGGTACATGTCCCGAGCAACCCATAGGCTTACGTTCGGTTGCTTCGTGCCGGCGATCATAGGCAGCGGGCTTGATACGCAATGGCGATCGCACATCATCCGGACGCTGATGACCTGCGTCCTAGATCAGGGGATTATGGCTCGCGGAGTATTCGAGGCCGGCTCTGAGACCGACCAGTCACAACCAGCTCTAGCGCCGAGACCAGTGAATCGTGCGATCCCCGAAGCTGCGGATCGAACGCCGATCGACGTAAAGAACCTCGCTCGACAGCACCACTACATATTTGCCCATCGTTTGCTTCCTAATACGCTATTCAACGATCCGACCTTCTTGATCCGCGCTGGTCGAGACCAACGACTGCTTGATCTGTGGGAGCGGGCGGCCATTGCGGCACGAGAGTTCTCGGCAAGGCGTGACGTTCCTGACTACGTTCGTCGGTTGGACTTCAACCGGATATCTCCCGATGGACTCGAATGCACTTTGATTGATCTCGCCGGAAGGTCTGGCGCTCTAATCGAAATGCCGGCGGCGTCGCATCCTACTGAGGCAGTATGGGTGCTGGTCGTCGACGGCGCCGCGAAAGGATCTAGTCAAGTTGCGAAGCCTGCTTCCGTTCGCTACTTTGTTCTCGAGCGCGGCGCGCCGATGAATAGCATGCCGACGAATTACGCCGTCGAAACAACGCCTACGGGTAGACGACCTCTGGGTCCCGTACCGCGAATGGAAGATGCGGCGGATGGGCCTGCAGATCGGGCCGTCTTACGAAAGCTCGATAAGGATGTCTTTGTCCAGACCATCGATCAAATGCTGCGTGATGGGACTCTAGGTACGAGCTAGTACCTTTTCGCTCAGCCGACGACCGTGAATGGACAGCGGGATTCAGGCTGGGGATGGCTTGCGCGGACTCAACTCACTCAGTGCTCGAGTGAAAATTGCTCCATCGGCCGGCCGATTCCCAGGCGAAGGGTCGAGCGAGGCGACTACTAGGGCGTCAATCCGAACATCGAGGCCCAACCGCAGGCGGGACGGAGCTAATGGAGCCTGTTTTCGCGATTTGATTATGGCCTTCCTGGCTCCTTCGGCAGTGGTTGTGTCGGCGCCGGAGGCAATGGCAAACGGGAAGACGCCAGTCAGCATCCTGTATAGGACTACGCCCAGCGCGTAAACGTCGCTAGCCGGGGTATGCACTCCCCATGCGGCCTCTGGAGCCAGGTAGTGAAGCGTGCCAGCAGCTCGCGTCATGAGAGAACCTGGATCTACATGCTTAGCCAGACCAAAATCGCCCAACTTTACATTCCAACTCCCAGGCTGGTCGCCTACAACCAAGATGTTCTGGGGCTTGACATCCCGATGCACGAGTGCCGGTACCAAATCATGGCCGGCACCTAACGCGGAGGCGACCTGCATCGCAATTTCTATTGAGTCGCCCGGATCGAGCCTGACCCGCGACTCCAGTCGATCTTCCAACGTCCCGCCGTCGACGTACTCCATTGTCATGTAGGCCATGGGCGGATCGAGATCCTCGATGATGTTCGCCTCGAAGGAGCGAACGATGTGGGGATGGAGAAGTTGGTTGAGCACCATTGCTTCCTGGATGACGTCGCCTACCTCAATCCCTGAGTCTGATCTGAAAAGCTTGAGAGCCTGACGTCCGAGCAATCGGTGCCGAACGCGGTACACCAACCCAAACGCGCCGCCCCCAAGCTCGCGTTCGACCAAATATGTGCCGCGCACTAGGTCGCCGGGTCGAAGACGGGGACTAGAGTCTGATGCCGACATCGGGTAGCGTTCGAGACATGCCCGCTCGGTCGCCGCTTGGCAAGAGTGCCCAGAGGCGACCACAGATTTGGCGAAGCCCGTCAAAGTCCTGGCGATCGAGAGCCTTTCGACCATCCAAGATCAGAACTTTGGCTAAATTCTGATCCTCAAACTGGGACTGCTTCTCAACCAGGTCCTGGTAGAGGCCCAACCACCAGCCGGGCTGGTCGAGTAGGGTCCCAAACTGGAGCTGCTCGAGTTGTTCCATTCGTAGTTTGGCGGTGGCTGCATCGCCATCGTTCAGGGCTTGGGCGATATCCTCAGCAATCGTCTCGGCTCGCTGCTGGGTAGCAGAATCGGCGAACTCTGCAAGCACTTGTCGAGTCTGGGGCAGTAGTTGTTCGAACTCTGTCTGCATCATCGGCAATCGCGCTCGATCGTATGAACGATCAAGCTGATCACGCAGTTCTTGCAAGCGCCGTTGCGCTTTTCTTGCAGAGTCCTCATCAAGGGCCTCTGCAGCAACGAGCGCTAGCTCAGCCTCTGATAGCAAAGCGGGAGCCTCGCCGACAGACGCATGGTCGGTCACTCCCTGCAGACGTTCCCGTTGAATTTCGAGCTGATTGCGCAAGACTCCGACGTCGGGGACCGGTTCGTTCACATCGCGAATGACCAGTGGAAACGTCTCGTCCAGCAAGGGTACGAACGCCTTAACCACCATACGTCGCGATGTATCAACGTCAAACCTTACTTCCACTTCTGATCCCACCGGCAGAGCCCGCGCAAGCGAGGAGCCGTCGATTCGAATCGAGCCGGCGTGGCCGTTGCTCTCTGCCAGCTCGGCCTCGCCTTCAACTATGTGGATGTTGATCGCTCCTGGGTTGGCGGGAGCCAGGCTTCTAGTGGTCCGGAAAATCAGACGATTTGTCGCTGGAAGTCGATCTCCCTTATTGAGAAGGCGCACGGTGCGAGGCGCATCTCCCTCACTCTCTACGGCTACACCGACGCTCCTCGAAAGAATGGGGTCAGGGGCGACCACTCCCTGCGTGATGTTGAAACTGCCTGGCGAGGTGGGAAGAATGCGCCCGGTGCTGTCATACATACGAATGGCGAATCCGTTGACCTGACGCGGCCTCAGCGCCAACCCGACGACGAAGCGGCCATTAGCAACTTGGACACGCCCACTCGACCAGCCGCTGTCATCTCGCACCACTTCGATACTGAGACCTGACATGCTGACGTCGCTTTGCGCCAGGCGGCCGGCAACCAGGCTTTGGTTGTCATCGGAAACGGCGTCATATTTCAACTCGAGACTAACGATGCCTGGTGCCCCGATGGATGCAATTGGTTTGTCGATTGCAACTGTCGCGCTGAACATCGCCGCACCCTGGGCTACCACAGTCATCGGATCGATACGCGGATCTAACGTGATACCAGTTTCTGTAACCAACATGCGGCGCACCAACGGCGTCAGAGTTGGCCCGCCCACAAGTAGGATTCGGTCGATCGCGGAGGGCGCTAGATCGGCCCGTTTTAGAGTGCCCATGATGACCCTGATTGTCTTCATTACCAGTGGTTCGATCAGTCGTTCATAGTCGTCGCGCTTGACCCCAACTTCGGTTTCCACTGTCTTTCCGTCATCGTCAGTGAAGCCGGTAACGTCGACAACCGTGGATTGCTGACCTGTCAGTGCCTTCTTGGCCTGTTCGCAGGCCAGCTTCAAGCGTCCGTACCGGCCATCTTTGCGGACCAAGGCGGGGAAACGAAAATCGGATCGGAGTTGATCGACCACAAAGTCCACCAAAACGTCGTCGAAATCGCGTCCGCCTAAGAACTCGTCGCCGCTGTGGTCAACGACTCGCATGCGACCCGCCTTTAAGTTCATCAATGAGACATCGAAGGTGCCACCCCCAAGGTCATAGACGAGCCAGTAACTGTCCGCACCCGAGCTCGTGAGTCCATAAGCAAGCCCGGCAGCAATCGGTTCTTGCAGAAATGCGACCTGGTTGAGGCCGGCTAGCCTTGCAGCGCGCACGGTTGCGTCCGCGGCCGCATGAGAGAACATCGCCGGTATCGTCACAACAGCCGCTTCGATGCTTTCGCCAGTTCTGAGTTGCGCATCCCCACGCAGGCTCTTGAGGACCTCTGCCGACAGCTCCTCCGGCGTCAGACGGTGGTTGCTAACCAGGTAGACTCGATCGCTGCCCATTGCACGCTTGAACTCACGTGCCACAGCGTCAGGCCGAAGCTCAGCGCGCTGGTACGCCCTGCTCCCCACCGTCACAGTACCGTCGCGGTCGATCATTACGGCCGACGGCGTCAACTCCTGCTGGTCGTTGTTGCGTAAAACTACAGGGTGGCCATCGCTGATCATGGCAATCGCTGAGTTGGTCGTTCCGAGGTCAATCCCAAAGTCGATCGTGGAACGTGCCACTAGCTTGTTAGTCCTCCATCAGTGATTGGTTCTCGGGCAGAGACGATAACCTGACCACGCCGAACAACTCGGCCATTTACGACGACCGTCGGCTTGATCGTCTGCGCAATCCAGAGATTCGATGACTCGGAAACCTCACCCTCGACTTGGGCTACATCTAGCCCCTCATCTTCACCGTATGGCTGACCGGAGTGGTCCTCGAAAGCGATTCCGAACTCGGCAATCAAACGCTGCAAACGCTCAGCGCAATCAACAACACCCCGAGCTGTTTCCTCACCGGTAAATCGTGAAAGGCGTGAGGCACGTTGCCCCAGCCGCCAGGTCTCATCCGCCAGGCCAATTACGAAATCCGCTGACATCGTGAGTACCTGGTCGGCGACCGGCTCATCCGGCGTCGTTTGGGAAGCAACGCGACGCCTCCGCCAGAAAGCTTGCAGTTTAGAGGTGTCTGATTCCGGCATTTAGGGAGTGCAGCTACCATCGACGTGATATTTGGCTGGGGATAGAACAATGGGGACGTTGGTGGTATCCGTGACATGGTGGGACTCGCCCGCGACCGAGGAGTAACTCTGCCCACTTGCCTGGGAGAGTTGATTTCCCTGGGCATCACTAAAGGTATAGGTGAACACCAAATTTGAGCAGGTCTGGGGAGCGAGATAGTCGAACTCAACCTGGGTTGCCGAGTCGATCTTGAAGTTCGTGGTACTTGCAGTGACATCGGACGTGGTAGACGACGGCCCAGAGCCTGTTGATTTACCCAAGTTCGTCGCGATTGCAAGGATGATTAGCCCGCCGACCACTGCGGCGGCGATCCAACCGTTTCGGCGGCGTCGGGACGCTGCTTCGGCCACCTGGCGAGGAGTCGGCGCGCCTCGTGCTGCAGCAGCACCCCAGTAAGCAGCAAGTCCAGCTAACTGCTTGCGCTGTTCGTCGTTGAAGGCCAGTTGGTGGGCGACAGTCGCTGCAGCTGCCGCCTCGGCCCAGCGCCCTTCTTCCCCCAAGGCAACGGCCTGGTCGGACGACTCACGAAAACGGCAAACCCGCAAGAACTCATCGACATCCTTTCTTTCTTTATCGTTCGGGGCAATCTTGTGTGCCTCGACGAGAGCCGCGACTGCGGCTTCCCAATTGCCGGCGTCGGCCGCCGTAGTCGCCTTTTTGACCAACTTACGGCAACTAAGAATCGCCAACCCCTCCGCTGTTAGCGTTCGAACGCGATCCGAGATAGCGAGTTCAGCCGAAGCCTTCTGCAATTGGGCCGATGCATTTAGATCATCGCTTTCGTTGTAGAGCCTGATAGCGACCCGTCGGAGGAAGTCAGCTACCTCATCAACTAGTGCCTCGATTTGTGGCAAATCCGGATCGAGAGCCCTGAGTCGTGCTGCTGCGGCGCGAAGAACGTTCAAGCGGTCCTTGACGAGCTTGGTTAACTTGAAGACTTCAACGGTCTCGAACGTTTTGCTTGCTTCACCTAGCAAGTCTCGGAGTCGACCGGACAACTGCTCTGTTGCCGCGGTACGCGCCGCCGAAACTGCCGTCCTGGGAAAGGTTGACTGCCGGATAGCTTCAAGAGCCTCGCGGGCTTCCTCGTCGTCGGTAACAGTTTCTAGGAGAGCGGCAACCTTGGTCGCCGTGGCTCGTAGCACCCGCTCGGGTAACCGCGCGCGAAGTTGGTCGATCAGACGGTCCGGTGCCCTTGCATCCGCCAATTCGGAGGCCCGAACCAGCTGGCGCGACCAGTAGCGATCATTTGACCAGAGGTTCGACCAGATGGCGAGTGCAACCTTCCAAAGGGGTTGGCCGTCTGTCCCGATTTCGATAGCACGCACATGCCATAGCACTGCTTCGTCGTGCGCTGCATCGGCAGCCTGGTCGGATTTGAGCAGGGAGAGACGATCAAGTTCGGCGATGATCGCTGGGACCCGCGACTCGTCGGCAGGATCCAGATCCTCTGGGATTGGATCGGGTACGAGAGTGAACCAATAGAGTTCGTCTTCCATGCGGGTGGAGGGATCCTCCAACCGCCCGAGCGCATTGCGCAATCGCGCTGACTTCTGTTCGTCGCCGTCGAGCTCCGCCTGCAGCCGAAGTGCTTGGGCTCGGCGACGTATGTCGATCGCATCAGCTCGCGTGCTGATGGACAGAACACGGAAGGCGTTTTCAGCGTAGAGGCTGGAATCTAGCAAACGACCTCCATACTCTGAAGAGGCCGCGGGCGGCTTAACGGCCGAACTTAGATCGCGGACAACCTGGTTGCCCCCACGCCGCTTGGCGGCGACACGCGCCCCTTCGGCGCGGGTGATCAAATCTGCGAACAGCGCCGCCTCATTGGTCACCGCGACGCCCAAACTAATCGTGATCTTGAGTCCGCCTGGGAAAGTGGCAGCCGCCACTCTGGCGCGGATACTTTCGGCTCGAGCCAGCGCGCCCGAGTTCGTTTCGCGGAGCATTAAGGCGAATTCGTCCTCGCCGTAGCGGGATGCCACATCCCACTCACCCAGTCCCTGAACGAGCATCGCTGCAAGCTCGGCTAGGACCGCGTCGCCGTTTAGATGCCCGTATTTGTCGTTGACCTGCTTGAGCTGATCTACGTCGATCATTAACAACGCGATCGAATAGTGATCACGTTGTGCCCGCCGCACCTCCTGGACGAACCGCAGGTCGAGCGCACGTCGGTTCGGCAGTTTGGTGAGGTCGTCAATGAGCGCAAGCTCTTCAGGGGTAAACCCATCGGCGGATTCCTCTACGGTGTTTGTCACCTGTGCCGGCCTAGCTTGTCACGTCTGGTGTCGTTTGACACCTTAGTGACAGTAGGGGGCGGCATTAAGGCCGCTGGCTGATGCTGTAGGTCTGAATCGAAGCATCGTTTACAGGATCGAGTCCGGCCGAACGAACACCCCAACGCTGGCGACGCGCATGAAGCTGGCTGCAGCCCTGACGGTCAGCGAACGTGTGCTGTTCACGAAGGTGGGTGACCCTTAGCGCCCAAACAGAGCTTTCAGGTGTCCCCGAGGATTGATATCCGCCAGGGCGCCAACCGCCGCGAGGGCGGCGTCTTCTGCGGTCGAAGTGCCGCCAACTTCGGTTCGAATGCGCAACGCAAATTGTCGAGCGAGACTTGAATGCGGATCAATAGGCATCCCGACTCGGTGGTCGGCATAGTCGTTCAGCCGTTTGGAGAAGCGGGCATCCAGCTCGGCAATTCTCGCGTCCATGTTGTCGATGTCCATGGCTTCCTCAACCTCATCCCTAACCCCCGCCCCGCTCTGACCCTCCTCAGTAGGGTCACCCTCGTCCTCATCCTCATCCTCATCCTCATGATTCCACTCGGAACTGAATGACGCCATGAGCGCTCCGGTGACCCCACCCGTGGCTTCCTCGACGTATGACTCAAGCGACCCGAACGACGTCCCTGACACCCCCAGCCTGTACCCTGTCGGGTCAAGTTCCTTAGCCTGCTGCATTGTCGCGATCAGATACAGCACGGAAACCTCACTGGCGGCTGCGTACCCAGCCTCTAACGACAAATCAATGTGTGATCGAAGTTCTCGAACGAAAGCCATTGCCTGGGCGGCAATCGCCAATTGAAAGTCGGTGTCCGATGCCAGCACGGGAGCAATTGAGCTAGCGGCGCCATCGCGGTTCGCAAGAAGCGCTGCAAGCTTGTCGTGCCGATCGTCCCCATCCTGATCGTCTTCCTGCACGTCATCTTCAGCGACGTCAGAAGACGCGATTTGTATCGTCGGGTCAACCCCGATAAGTGAGCCTACGGGCGGGAGCCCAGTCTTCTTAATGCGCTCCCACTCCCGGTCGTCAATGATCAGGTGTTCTCGACCTGTCCGAAGGTCGCGGATTACGATGCCCCATTCGGACTTGCCGCTGACCAGATCGAACTCTCCGACGCTTAAGACGGTGAGTTCCGGCCTCGTCATTCCGAGTCGGAACGCTGACCACCCCGACAGCACCTTCCGAGCGGTGCCTTCTTTCATGGTTGGCAGCTTAGTAGGGCACCGGTCGGTGGATCAAGGCCACAAAGGCCGGATGGTTCAAGCCGCGAGCTGGGCTAGAACACGCTGTCGGTACTCTTCCTTCGAAATGTAGTGGCTGTAATGCGTGACTCTGACGAGGCGCTTGTACCGACTTGAAGGAATGTGCTTGGCGGCGAGGAGACAGGCGTCGTTTCCGAAGGCGATGAGTGTCGGTGCCGCGCAGTTGAGATCGTCGAACTCTTCGAGCAATCTGTGAATGTTGTTAGCAACCAGAGCTGGATTCTCAACGAGGTGACGCATGAGGTTGTTTGACTCAAGCATCACGACGCCTTTGACAAGATCGGTCATGTAGGCACCGTAGTAGGGCGTACCGGAAAACGCGAATCGGATCTTGTAGTCTTGGGCCACTGGGCTTGGATCGTGAAAGTTGGCGAGCGACGCCGGATTGAATCTAGAAAGATTCAGACCGACCATCACGACGTCATTCCGCAACCTTCTTAGCAGCGTCGAATTGCGATCCGGATCAAGCACGGTCAGGTCACCGATGCTCGACTTGGGTCCTCCAGTTGGCTCGGCCCACACGGCCCAACTCGCGTACCCACCGTGCTTCTTCTTGATGATGTCGAAAGTCTCTCTATCGACCATCTCGGCGTGGATAGTACCTGGCGCCCGACTGGATCTTCTTCGATGACCGCTGGGCGACCTATTGGTTGGCGGCTAAGAAGCTTAGCGTAGGTACACGAATTTAAGACCGAGGTGGTCAGACCACGTCCCGAAGGTTTTGCCTCTCAGATACTTTTCTGCGCCGGTTCGATACTTAAGCGTGACGAGGTAGGTCAACAGCAATATGTCGAAAGCGGAAGCCTCGACCCAATCAACGGACCGTGTATAGCCGCATACCAGCGCTGCGCCGGTCTCGTTGACGAACTCGGTTAGGACTCGACGACTCGTATTAAGAGTTCCGCAGCTGCCCAGGTAGACGTATCTATCTCTGCACGCCCCGTTCATCAGGTCGGCGAGCTCGGGGAGGCTGACAGAGACCCTTTGGGGATTATCTAGCCAGAGGTGGCCGGGTTCACCATGCATTGCCAGATAGACAACCCGGTAACGCGCGTACTGTTTCCTGCGCAAGCGCCCCAAGTAGTACTCGACCTCATCGCGAGTGGCTACGTCCCGGTGGATATACCGCAACACACCAGCTCGGTCAAGGTGCTCCAGCGTCGGCAGGACACTCGCGCTCACTTGTAAATCGCTGTTCCATTGACCTTCTAGGCAGAAGACTCCATCAACGGCACCGATCATTGGTGAGATCGTAGATCGGTTTGATTGCAGCGATGGAAATCCGAACTTGGTAGCCAAACTTGACCTCAGCCCGCTCCCGGACTCCGAGAGCAGGTTGACTGGTCGAACGGACCGGCTTGATACTCGTCACTTATGGTCGAGGCTCGCTCCGATCACGTTCCGCGGGTGGATCTGCCCGGTGGTCCGGTAACCCTGCAGCCCCTCGACTCACTGGCTGCCCAACTGAACCAGCTCGACTCGGACGCGAAGCAAATACTTCTGAGTTCAGAGGCGCCGATCGCCAATGCCAGGCTAAAGGTTGAAAAGGCCGGCGAGTTGCTGATGGCCCATAAGAGCGAATGGGACACCAGCGGTGTCGCCAATCAGATCGCTGCGGCTACGCAGCTGCAGGATGGCGTTTCGCAACTCAACAAGCAGATCCAGGACCTCTCCAGTAGGACCCATAGCGGTCTCGGTGGATTCCTGCACTCGCTTACCGACAGCCATCATGAAAAGGAGCTCGAGGCTCAGCGGTCCAAGGTGCTTGATCAACTTCACGCGGCGGTAGCCACGTTTGTCAGTCAGGTACCAGAGCAGACGATCCCGGAAGCCGATGCCCTGCTGGCCGAAGCCCAGCTACAACTGGCCCAGGCGAAGTCGCTCATCGATGAGCAGCATGCCAAGATCGATGCAGGCAAAGCCATCGCTGATGAGATCCAGCGGCGTCAGGCGGCGATGAAAGTGATGGGCTTCGACTCCCTCTACACCGCTGCCTGGCTGCAAACGCATGGCCCGACGCCAGTCAATAGCCCGCTCACTCTCAAGCCAAAGGAGCTGGCGTATGTCTCGGTACTGGCCGTTCTCGCCAGGCTTACGACCCGAACCCGGTACGCAGGCGGTAGCCAGGGGTTTAGCTTTCCTATCGGACACACAGGTATCCGCTACCGGGTCGGATCTTTCAGCGGTCACCCGGTTCAGAGCAGCTCCATCACCGACGTCGACCAAGGCACCCTCGTGCTTACGAACATGCGAATTGCCTTCATTGGAAAACTGAAGTCGGTCGTCACTCAGCTGCCGAAGCTTGTTCATGTCGAGTTGTACAACGATGCCCTTTCCGTGTTCCAAGAGGGCAGGGAGAACCCTAACTTCTACAAAATCAGCTCTCCACAGTACTTCCTGTTCTATGTGAACTGGATCCTCGACCATCAGGGCTGACCGTGGTGCAATATCCTCAGACCGTGGGACTGCCCGAAATCGCGCCCGAGCGGCTGACCTTATATCTACCGCATCCAGAGTCCAGGCTTTGCGCCGATCTGGCCCATGGCTCGGCAATAGTCGGGCTTCCACTCGCCAGTGGTCACGTCCGCATCTACTACGAAGGCAACGTAATCGGCGCGGAGAACCTGAAGCGGTTTCGCGACAAGGCCATCCAAGCCGCCACCAGGATGCTTTACCACTATCCCGACGGCTATCCCACTCGGGCACGAGAGGATGTGGATGCACGCGAGGTAGACGAGATCGGATCCATCGAGGCAGGCACTAACCGTATTCATATTGCTGCTGGGCCAGCCGAGTTGAGCTGGTGGCTCGAGCCGGCCGACCTCATCGATTTAGGCCTGATCGAACAGACAGGCTAAAGGAAGAGTTGGGCGCTACGAGCGATTCAGCCTCTCTGCCTTTGTTGGACTCTGACGTGCAACACCTCATCCAGGAGTTGCAGGAAGAGGAGCAACGACGGAGCGGCCAATGGCCCGATGCCGTGTCCGTGGTTCGAAAGGCGCTCAATGCAATGTTGGCCAACCGACTGACCGATGCGCAGCGCGACGCAGTGGTGGCGGCTCTCCTCAAATTCGGAAAGACAGTTGCTGCCGGAGAGACGCTTTCTAAGGACCCGGCCGCGAACAAGTTGGTGCTCAAGAATGGCTTTGCCTTCTTGCTCGGAGTGATCTTCGATCAGAGCATCGATTCGGAGTTAGCTTGGGCCGCCCCTTACAAACTAAGGAAACGCCTGGGTCACCTCGATCCCGCCCGGATTGCTGCGAACCCGCAAGCGGTGATCCGAGCCGTCAAGGAGCGACCTAGCCTGCACCGCTTTGTGAACCAGATCTCCGGATACGTTGTTTCTGCTGCCAGTCGAGTCGTTCAACAGTACGGAGGCCGGGCGGAGGCCATCTGGGAGGGCAGTCCTGGTGCGGAGGACCTGCGCGAGAGGTTTGACGAGTTCCGCGGAATCGCTCAGAAGAAGGCTGCGATTGCGGTTGAGATCTTGGAACGTGTGCTCCGTGTTCCGGTCGTCCGAATGGAGGGCAGCGATGTTGGGTACGACATACACATCCGTCGGGTTTTTCTAAGGACAGGCTTGGCGTTGTACGACGAGCCCGGCCACATGATCGCAGTCGCAAGGCAGCTCAACTCCGTTCGACCTGGCGCAATTGACTTTCCTGCCTGGAGAGTCGGAAAGAGCTGGTGTCGGTCCGGGGTGCCCGACTGCCCGGCCTGCCCCTTGCGAGAACCATGTCCCAAGCTAATTGACCGTGCCTCTTCGGTTCGAGGGGCTTAACCGCTTCCTATTCAGGACGCCAAGATGACAAAGCGGTTGCTTGTACAGTTTTTTCATCCTGGTCCGGAGTTCGATCGGGCCGCTGACCGAGCTAACTGGACCGATCAGAATCAGCCACACCGCCGCAAATTCATGCAAGTTCGCGGACGTCGGGCTGAAGGCACCGGTTCAGGTGGCGATGATCTCGCCATCTGGGGGGAGTGGGAGCCGCAAGCCGAATGCGTACAAACCCTCAACGGCCTGGGGGTGGGGTTACCAAAGCGGCTGTGGAGACCGTACTACGACTTATCGACTGCTCCGCCTAATAGGCTAAACACCGATCCCCTCGTATTCGGCGGCTTTCGCTACACGGTCTGCCAACAGCACCGCAGGTACAACAGCGGTTGGCGCCCAACCGGCTTGCAGCAGCTGGCGGCAGGATCGGTAATCCTCTTCGGCTCGCATCTGGACGGCGACTTCGTTCTCGACACGATGTTTGTAGTGAAGGAGGGTCGGCGACATAATCCTTCTAGCTATCTCCACCTCTCGACGCCGCAGCCATATGTGGATATAACACTGGCCACTCTCTATGAGGGAGTCTCCGACAGAGGTTGCTGTAAGACTCCGGATCCAGGAGATCAGTACACCCTGTACGACGGCGCCACTGATGACGAGCCGTTTGAAGGTATGTACAGCTTCGTGCCCTGTAAGCCAATTGGATTGGGCGAACCTGGCTTTGCTCGCCCGAGGATTCGCCATCCTCTACTGAGCTCTACTCAGACTCAACGCTATGGATTTCCGGTCGACGGAAACGACGACGCCATTGTCGCCGTGTGGCGGGAAGTGCGCGATCAGGTGCTTGGCCAGGATCTCGCTCTGGCTACGTGGCTTGAGTTTCCGCCACGGCGCCCCTGACGCTCGGGCTAACGTCGCACGAGAAGCTGTTGGGTCGCATTAGCAGAGGTCCGCGGTCTGGAATCGTTGGCCACCGAGCGCGGTCAGGCCGCCACCGGGAGGCCGGCCAGAGCGGTAACCCTTTCGACCAGCCTCTCTAGACTCACCAACCCAGGTTCTCTGAGGTCGACCGTGACGAGAGAAACGCGAACTCCCTTGATGTCAAAAGTGGCATCTACATCTTGTTCGTCGCGTGGATAAACGAGAAGCGCTGGGCAACTCAGGCTCAACCCATAGAAGGCAACTTGATATATGTGTTCGTTCTTGTAGGCCCACCGGCCCACCGGCCCGTTGTCCAACCAACGCCGATCCCGTTCCAGGGGCTTCGAATACTTCGTGTCGACAACCAGCTGAGGCGGAGCGCCCACCACGACATCCGGCTTGTAAGACATTGAGAGCGGTGGCGAACCGGCAATCGGTTGATGCCTACTTGGCGTCTGGGCGAACACATTGGGCAGCCTTGCTTTCAGGAGATTCGCCACAGCCTCCTGGAACACGCCCGGCAACGGAAAGAAGTATGCGGGCGCGGGTACAGCTCCATTTTCAGCTTCAATGCCTGAACCCTCGAGTAAGAGACGACAAAGCTTGAATGCAGGCGCGTAGTGCTGGTTTAGCCGCATAACTCTGCCCTGGCAAGCATCCAATTGCCGAAGGGAAGGCTGGACGAGAGTGACACGATCGAAACTTCGCAAGAGCCCTTCTGCTCGCACCCGAAGTCCCCGTAGGAGACGCCTGCTCGCCAAAGCGTCCAGCGTGAAGCGAAGCACCTGATTCTCAGGAGTATCTGGTAGAAAATCAGCAAACTCACACGAAACCAGGCCGGGGCGTGTCCAAGCAGACCTCGAATCGAATCGCAACCGACCTCGGACGTATGGCAGCTCGTCCTCAACGACAACGTAGCCCTGTCGCATTCCGAATGCCATGAGGTTCTCAATCTCAGTAATAAGAAGGACAGCCAACCAATCAAGAACCGGCTCGACCGAATCAAGGAGCGTCTCGCCTACAGCAGGTGGAATCCTTAGGGTTCGGTAAGCGAGACTCGCGAGGCCAAGTAGATTGGCCACAGGCACCTTGGTAGTGACGCTGATTACGGTTTTTGGCGAGAGCGCAACACTTCCCACATTCCCCTTCGAGTAGATTCGGACGGTCCCTTCGGGCTGCCACTGTGCGCCTAGTCGATCCGCGACCCGCCTTAGTACTCGCTGCTCTGGCTGTGTCAGAGACAGGACGATTCCCTTTTGATCTAGTTCACCAATCTCGTGCGGCACCTTCATTGCGGCGCGAGAAACACGTCCTGTAGCTTTGGCAACTCCTCCCTTTGGTTAAAGAGATGCTCCCGCAAGACCGGCTCAATGTCTTCCTCCCACACTGCATCTAAGCCCACTTTCCGGAGATCGTCCCGCATTAGATATGTATGTCCAATGAGCCGATCCGAGTCGAGTAGCAGCTCCACCTGATCGTTCAGAGCAACCAACCGCCCGGCCGCGTGATCGGCCATGTCAGCGAGTCCGTTGTTCGTGAGCCAAGCCTTAAGGACGTCAGGATCGGGAGCGAACTGCACGTGCCGGAAACGTCGACGGATAGCAGCGTCCACCAGAGCGATCGACCTGTCGGCCGTGTTCATCGCAGCGATGATCGAGATGTTGTCGGGGAGGTAGTTCTCTGTGCCTGAGTACGGCAAATGAAATGTATGTTCCGGGCCTCGGTATTCAATTGCATAGAGCAATTCCCCAAAGACCCTTGGCAGATTGGCTCTGTTGAGTTCATCGATGATCAGAAAGAACTGGTCGTCAGGGTATTTCTTCGCTGTGTCTGCGAGATCGAGGAGAACGCCAGGCCGGACCTCGTAGGCAAGACTCTTGCCCTCGCTCAATACCGGTCGGATGCCCTCAACAAAATCCTCGTATGCATAGGAGGGATGGAACGAGACGTTCTTGACGCGTCCGTCTTCGCCCCCGGTCAGGAGTTCACCAAGGGCCTCGGCCACAAAGGTTTTCCCTGTACCTGGCGGACCCTGAAATAGGACTCGACCCCAGCGCTCGACAAGTCCGACTAGGCGCTGGGCACGGTCTAAAGGCCAATGGACTCTCTTAGCAAGATCCTTCGCGACAACATCGAGGTCAATTTCTCGCCTCGAGCCGGGAGCCGGTGGCTTCGGGGCCTCGATGACCACATCCTCTTTAGACTCCCGAAAAGCGACCCAGATGAAGCTCTGTGCGTCGATCAGATCCCTGACAGGGGCACCCTTAGCTTTGAGTACCTGTTCGACTGACTGAATGAAGTCACATACGCCTTCATAAATCGTGCCCATCGTGCCCTTCGGCCAATCGCTCCCGGGCGCGTATTGCTCGTAGCCATAGCGAAGCGCCCCCTTGGAATAGAAGGTGTATCGGGCGGGGTCGTATCCAGCAAGTACCACCGCGACGAACGAGAGCGATACTCGGAATAAGTGCCAGTCCGGTAGGAAGCCACCCTTCCTCTCTAGAGCCTGGCAGGCCTCATACAACTGATCGCGGAAGGCGTCCACCCGCTGAGCTAGTGGCTGCTCGCCGTCGATCACGGCTCGAAATGCATCGGCGATCGCTGACCCAAGTTCAAATTCGACCGCGCGCGGGATCCATGCAAATTGCGCGAGCCCCCATTTGCCTCCACCGAGGTTTCCCATTGCTCCTCGAAGGCCGCCCCCTCCCGGAACGGCAGCTTTCACAAACGCCTGATCGTCTGGGCTGAGTGCCAGTGCATCCAGATCCGGCATTGCCTTGCCGAAAACATCACTGATGAGTACTGCGAAGTCCTCTCGACTGGAGTTCCGCTCAGACAGCAGCGCGGCAAGCACTAGATGAACGGCCCACTTATAGTCGCGTTCGTCCTTCCGATACTTGTCGGTTGGAATCAGCCTTGTAAAGGTGGCTGCTTGGTCAGCCGGGATCACGACTTTCATAGCTATACCCTCCGTTCCGGTACCTGCGACTGAGGCAATCCCGACCCGAATAAGTTGCCCTTGTCCGGGTTGGAGCAGCTAAGTCGTTGTTTTATCCACTGCATTCTGGCGAGAACCTACACCGGCTCAGCGGTCGATGCCCGCGGTTGGGACGATCCGGATCACCCGGTCGGTCGAGACGAATACGAACGACACAGCAACCGGCGTCTTGCCGGTGATCGTCCGAACAAGTTCCGCATATGCCTCTCCCTGTACCCGGTAGTGATCCATACGGCTCTCCATCTCGCTCGCGCGGATGTCGTCTGTCTTGTAGTCGACGATCTCGTAGCCCTGCTGTGTTTCGAAGAGGAGGTCGATGAAACCTTCGAGGACCACCTCGCCACTTGGGGCTCCAATTGGCACTTCTCGCCAGAGGCGACCGCTCGCGATCGCCTGGCGGACGGGCTCGCTGTCGCACGCACGCCGGGCGAGCCGCGCAACCTCGTCGGCCCGTTGCGAAATACCCTCCGCGGCGGCTTGCGCGCGCGCCAAGTTCTCGATTCCATCCTGCGTTGCAAGGTCAACTGCTTGTAGCACCGAATGGACGGCGCGGCCCACCGATGTGCCTCCACGACCACGCCTGAAGCGGGCCGCATCGGGCTCAGTCCTGGGTTCCTCGCTCGTGGCGAGCGCGGCTCGAGACGTTGCGGTCACAAACGCGACACCGCCAGCAGCCGCCAGAGTGGCACGGCGTTTCTCGACCCATGCCTCCTCATCAGCGATCACCTGCTCAACCGTTGCTGCGGGCCTCACGGCCGGGTCAAAAGGCGGCACCAGCTCCATCGGCTCGATCTCGCGGACATCGCCCACCATCGAGGCGAGCGTCTCGGCGAAGGCGACAGCCGGAATCTCTGGTTTGGCTCCTGCCTTGTGATGTAGGCCGAGGATGAGATGGTCGCGGGCTCGCGTCGCCGCAACATATGCCAGCCGTATCTCCTCCGCCTTCCCAAGGGCCTTTTCGACCTCAGACGCATCGTCATATCCAGGACTCGACCACGAGTATCCGCGAGCGTCGCTGGCCCTGGCATAGACCCTGTCATTCAGGCGATCTCCAATGACGTTCGGGCTGGGGAAGGACCGGGATGATCCGAGCCCGGTCATGATCACGATCGGGAACTCGAGACCCTTAGCGCGATGCACAGTCAGCACCCGGACTGCCGACTCATCGCTCTCGACGACCGACCCCGAGACTTCGCGAGCCTGGCTGCGCCCCAAACCCTCCATCCATTCGACGAACTCCCGGAGGCTTGTGCGGCCGGTCGAGGCGAACGCTCGCGCCCGCGCCGACACATACCGGTAGCGCCGCCACGATTCGCGTGGGCGGCGCTCCCCGAAGGCAGCAGCAACCAACATTCGGTCGTCGACGAATCGCTCCACTAGGGCTGCCACCGACATTTGGTTGCGTTCGATATGGAACGTCGCCAGGTGCTCGAGCGAGGCGCGAACGCGCTCGACTTTGCCGTCACCCAGATACTGATAGTCGAGCCGGCCGCGTTCACCTGACCACCGAACAAGCTCGGCATCGCTGCAGCCGTAAATCGGCGAACGCATTGCCGCCACGACCGCAACCTGATCAGAAGGATCGTCGATTGCGCGAAGGGCAGACAGCAGATCTCGCACCTCCTGTGTACCTACGACTATTTCTCCGCTCTCGATCCGATACGGGATGTTGCGGATCTCGAATGCGCGCTCCAGGCGTCGCAGGTTGGTCCGGCTCGGGGTAAGCACGCAAATGTCCCCGTATTGGACCTCACGGCTAATCCTGCCTTCCGGCCCGCGCTCTGAGACCGACCAGCGGTCGTTCATGATTCTGGAGATGCAGCCGGCCACGGCCTCGGCCTCCTGCTCCCAGACCTCCGGAGCCTTCCCGTCCACTGGGCCACCGAACCGCCACAGGGCGGGACCAGCCACGACTGCGTCCGGGGCCAGCGGCTGGTACTCGGGCTGGACGCCGAGCTCGTACGTCATCGCCACCGCGAAATGGCGGTTGACGAAGTCCAGGACTGCCGGCACCGACCGGAAATTTCGGCTCAGCACGAGCGGCTCGGCAACCAGTGTGCGGATTGCCTGGTACAACGCGATGTCTGCGCGGCGAAAGCGGTAGATCGACTGCTTGGGATCGCCGACCAGGCATAGCTTGCCCGGCTGCAACGAGATCTTCCGCCAATCGTTGGGCAAGGGCGCCGTCGGATCAGCGCAGAGGTAGAACGCGATCTCGGCCTGCAGCGGGTCGGTGTCCTGGAACTCGTCGATGAACACTCGGGCCCAGCGGGACTGTACCCGCGAACGTATCTCGGCGCTATCCCGCAGAAGATCGCGAGCCCAGGCCAGCAGGTCCTGAAACGTGGCGATGCCGAGGCGTCGGCGTTCAGCGGCGTAGGCCAGAACAAAGTCCCGGAGCACCCCAAGCAATGCGCAGAAAAGGACGGATCGCTGCGCCTGCAGCGTTTCCTCGGCTTCCGCAGCAACGTCCTTCAGACGCTTCTTCAGAGTCTTGAATCCGTTGTCTCCGTTGACCAGGCCCCAACCGTCCTGACGGCCCTTGACCTTGATTTCTTCGATGCCCTCCAGCGCGAGGAGCGCCCGGTCAGTGGTAGTCGCTTCGGCAAGCCGGTCGCGGGCAAAAGTGAGCCCCTCGACAATTGGGATCGCCTCGTGGCCCGCCGGCGCGTACGCCAACAGTCCTTGGGCTTCGCGGATCCGATCAGCCGCTTGATGGGCGATACCGACCGGATCCGGTGCTGCCGGACAGCTCCAAGTGCTCGTCGCCGACAGTAGGTCGTAGTTCTCGTGCAGCGCGCGGGCAAGCGTCTGCATTCTGTCCGGCCCCAGGCCGAGCAGAAGAGCGCTGCGCACGGTATCCCGATGTTCCGGGTCGTCCGCGACCGCCTCGAACCACGATCGAAAATGCTCGGCAAAATCAAGATCGGACTCGATCTCATCCATCGTGGTGATGTCCGGAGGCAAACCCGCATGCAGCGGGTATGTCCGGAGCAGGTCGCCGGCAAAGGCGTGGATGGTGTCGATAGATGCGTCGCCGATCTCATTACTCGCGCGCGCGCAGCGCGCGCGTTCCTCTTCCTTGCGTGTCGACCTCTGAGCGACCGCCTGGAGAGCCTCACGCACTCGGGTCCGCAGCTCTGCCGCTGCCGCCTCAGTGAATGTGATTGCAACGAGCTGAGCCATCGCGACACGTCCGTTGGCAACGAGCTCGGCAATTCGCTCAACAATGGCGGTCGTCTTACCGGTGCCCGCGCCGGCGTCGACGAATAGAGTGTTGTCGAAATCCGTGTGCAGCGTGTGCCGGGCGCTCCCGTCAGCCGCAAGCACCTCAGGATCCATCTTCACTGCTCAACTCCAGGTGGATGAGGGGTCCGGGGCGATCCCGCTTCCGCTCACGCATCTGGTCGCGGCCCGTGGGACAGATCCGGTCGAATGAGCAGTAGAAGCAGTTGGTCCAGCTGGTCCGATCTGGCCTGCTGTCATCCGAGCCCGGCGCCTGGGGGAACGCGCCCGCCCGTATCCCGCGGTCCACGACGTCGAGGACCGAGCGGAGCCTCTCCGGGTCGTCCGCCACTGAGAGGAACTTGAAATTGCCCTTCGTGCTGACGAACCAATACCCGCTTTCGACGCGGATGCCGGGATATCGAGAGCGGATCACAGCGCTATAGACGGACGGCTGAACCTTCGTGCCAGCAACCACCGGATCGCCCACAAAGTCGTTGTCCTTGTAGGCCCGTCCTGTCTTGTAGTCAATGAGGCGAGCCACCTGCGGCTCCAGTGGGTTGGGGCCGAGGTCGATGCGGTCGATTCGCCCACGCAGCCGCGCAGTACGGCCTGCTCCGATGTCGACACCGAGCTCATCCCAGGAATCGCTCCGCAATCCAAATCCCTGCTCGAAATACTTCGGGACCAGCCCATCTGAACGTCGATCGTCATCTTCGCGAAGGAAGGTCTGAAGATCTGTGAGGATGGCCTGGCGCTCGTTGTCCCAAGCGAGTCGATGGCCGATGGCGCCAGCCTCTTCCAGGGCGGCGAATTCCTCTAGCGCGATCCTTTCGATCCGCGTCCGATCCGCGGCACCGTACACCTCTGCAGGCGCTGGTCGGCCCTCGGCTGCAAGTTCACCAAAGAACCGATTGAGGATTTCGTGTACAAGCGAGCCTCTGGCGGTTGCGCCGATTGCCCACGCGACCTCCTGCTCCGGGCGCTCGGTCGGCTCGATATTCAGGACACGATCAAGTAGGTAGCTGAATGGACATGCGGCCCAGCGCTCAATGCTCGACGGAGAGTGGCGGCGAGAGTCCAGGCCCGAGGCCAGCGCTTCCGACCCGGCAACCTCGGACTCAACGTTGCCGTCGAACTCGGTAAAGGCATCCGACATTCGCGCCTCCCGCACCTCGAGGTTGCGTTGGAGTGGCAGGTCGCGGCGGGCCGCCAATCCTGAATGGCTCAGAGCCGGGCCCTCGCTCCGTGAAATTGCGGTACGCCACTCAGCTACGTTCAGCAAACTCGGCGCTGCGGCGAGGGCCGCATCGGGCGAAGCGATACCCAAGACATTGGATGCTCCCCTCCCCATGCGGAGCGCGCTTGCGGTGACCGCGCTATCACCTTCCTGTTCGACCAGTTCCAGCACCCACGGTGACGGGTAGCTCGGCCGCAGATCCGAGTCCCAGGCTGGGAACGACAGCCATACCGACTCAGCAGCGGCCACAGCCGCAAGGAAATCGCGGCGCTCCTCGGAGCGGCGGCGATCGGTCCTGCCCAAAGGATCACGGCCGCCATCCGGTGGAAACACCGGGTCAGGTGCAGCGGGCCTTGGCAGAGCCCGCTCGGTCGCACCAAGCACGAAGACGAGGTCGAACTCCATTCCGCACAGCGCGCCAATTGGACCCACAGCTACGCCAGAGCCCAACCCCCCTTCGGCTTGCCGCCGACCTTCAATCGTGCCCTGACATGCCTCGACAAACCGCTCAAGGTCCACCTCTTCCTCAAGGGCGCTCGCCGCCGCCATTTGGACTAGCAGCTCGCCAACCATCCCGTCGGCCTCGCGCTGACGATGTGGCCACGAATCGGCGACGGGAATGTAATGCCTGCGAAGCTTCTCGGCCCAGTCGGCAAACGCTTTCCATGTCCGATCTCCTGGAGCCCTAGTGGCATTCTCGGCCTGCTCGATGTACGAGGCCATGCGGTCCAGTGCGCGGGCTTCATGCCGCCGGTAGCGAATCGCGCCCTCGCTGGCACCCTCGTGCTCCATGCCGTCGGCGGCCGCCCGCACGTCCTTGGCCTGGAGTCGCAAGCGATCCTGCCACTGCCGCGCTCCTCGGACCACGGCGGCGCGGCGAGAGAGACGGTCCCAGTCCCCAATCGAGACACCTCCTGGATCTGCTTGCGGCAGCGAGCCGAGCCACCCGAGCACGTCGACTCGGGCGAAGTCCCGCTCGTGCAGACGGAGAAGACCGAGCAGACCGCGACCCGCCCAGCTCTCCGATAGCGGTCGGCCATCGATGCCTGCCCAGGGCACTGCGGCGGCGTCGAGGGTGTCTCGGATCAGAGCGCCATAGGGCTCGCGGTCGCGATAGACGATCGCGATTCGCCGCAACTCCAGTCCGCCCTCCAACTTGCGTAGTAGGAGCCGGACAGCGCTCCGCACCTCTTCCGTGGCATCTGGGGCCGCGAGCAGGTTGACTTCGGGGGGAGCGATATCGACAACTGGAAGATCGGACCACGCCAGGCCGAACGCTTCGGCGATGGAGGCGGATGGGACATCTGCCAGGGGGTCGTCGAGCGCGCTCAAAGCGATATCAATCGGGCAGAGCCTGGACAGCGCCTTCAGGAAACGGGTCTCCGCCGCCTTCTCGCCGGCCGGCAGGAAGACGAGAACTGATCCGATCTCCCCAACCATCCGGCTTACGTCCGCGCCGGACAGCTTAGCCGTCGCGGAAGCCAGAAGGTCCTGGTCGTCGTAAAGTCCCGCCGTTGCAACGACGCCGACGTATTCCCGGTAGACCTCGAGCGCGGCGGAGGCCATGAGGCCCCAACTCGCAAGCTCCTGGAGCCGGGTTGCTTCGACTTCCGCCTCCCGGAGTTCGCGGAATAGTTCAGCCAAAGCACGCACCAGCGCTGGATGCTCGCCGACGTCTCCGAACCCCTGTCCTTTCCGGCGAACGGCTTCACGGATAGCGGCCTCCTCGGACGGTAGCGTTAAAGGGGATTTGCCCGCAGCGGCCAACGCGGGTGCGCCGAGAGGCTCGACGAGGCGGCCCATTACCCCAAAGCGCACGTTCGCGTAACCCTTCCGAGCAAGATCGCGACGCGCGGCGAGCCCGATGTGATTCGAGGAGACGACCACGGTCACAGGTGCGAGCGGATCGGTTCCCTTGAGCTCGGCGATTCTGCCTTTTAGCCAGGCGAGGGACTGCCTTCCGGGGTGCACGCGGACCAGGTTCACAGCTGCGCTCGGAAGAGCGGCCGATTCACCTATCACGCGTCGAACTCTATCGCCGACCGCGGGCTCTCGGCCTCCCGTGATGCGCGAGTTCTGACCAGCGGCATCATGTCGCCGGTCTCACCATATGCAGCGCCGAAAAGAAGCTCGGTTAGACAGGCCAGGCGCCTTGCGTCGTGCGGGAGGTGGTCTCGCGAGAAGTTGCGACGTGATGCGCCACCCTCAAAGCCGAGACAGCCCAGAGCTGTGACTGACTCTTTGCGCAGGCCTTCTGACTCCGGAAGCCAGTGGCGCGATCCAACCTCGCCGTAGACGGCGGCATCGTGAACCAGATACTGGACGTAGTGGCTATCGTCACGTGAGTCCTCGAAGACGACGTAGTCGTGGTCCTGGAGCTCGAGCATCAGCCGGCGTAGCTCCTTCTCGTACATAGGCAACCGCAAATCACGCTTCATGGTTGGAGAGTGACAGAGGGCCGCGACAGCTCTTTGTCGCGGCCCCCAAGAGTTTCGGGGAGGCACGCCACCCCGATGCTTAAGCCTAATTTTAGCGGTCGCAAAAACGCCGCTACTTCGCGTCTGCATCCGGATCGGTCCGGCGGCTCCGGCTCGCCCGGCGGCTTGCTCCATAGCGACGCTTGAGATCGCTGGCCGACAGCGACCTCGCCTTCGTCCGGGCGTCGAGCTCGTTAAGTTTCGCCTCACCGGCCGCCGCCTCGGGCATATCCCCAGTAGCCAGGTAGGTTTCCAGAGCACGCTCGTAAGCAGCTCGGCCTAACTTCACGCTCAGATCAGTCGCATCGATGTCGCCAGCCTCGTAGGCGAGCACCGTTTCCATCTCCGTCAGGGCCGGAAGCTGGGCCAGGACCTTGGCGACGATCGGCTCGTCAATCGGGTGCTGCTCGACCTGGTC
>Ga0307372_10002058_pt1 | contig 33951 bp, 27 predicted proteins | sample OX1MG_FD_202533 | JGI IMG/M metagenome (GOLD analysis project Ga0307372, IMG submission 202533) | Soil microbial communities from Risofladan, Vaasa, Finland - OX-1 | ecosystem: Environmental > Terrestrial > Soil > Coastal area > Acid sulfate soil | place: Finland: Risofladan, Vaasa | collected... | reverse complement strand
GTGTTGGGCTGGCAATGGATGTCGGCGGCGGCGAGCAGCCGCGCGACGTCGCGGCGCTGCCCGAGGAAGCTCACGCGCGAGCCGATTCCGAGCGCGACGGCCTCGGCGCGCAGGTCTTCGAGGTAGCTCGCCTCGTGCGGTCGCTGTGCTCCGCCCACCATCCAGCAGGTCCATCCGGGCACGCCGTTGAGGCGTGCGAGCGCGTTGAGATGGACCCGGTGGCCCTTCCACTGCTCCATCCGGCTCACCTGGATGACCACGACCGCTTCGGGAGCGGCGCCAAATTCGGCGCGCACGGCCGCGCGCTCCGCCCGCGAGAGACTGGGTGCGGGCGCGACCGGATAGTAGACGACCTCGCACGGCACTCCCGGCAGGCGTGGCAGTTGTGGCGGTGTTGGCGGTTGTGGCCGTCTTGGCCGTATTGGCAGTGCTGCATAGATGAGCGGGAGCGTCGCGGCCGTGAAGCGGCTGTCGCAGATCGCGCCGTCGGGCACCACGCGAGCCGCCCAGCGCTCCAGCCAGTGGCGTCCCGCCGCCACGTCGTGCAGCCAGAAAATCGAAGCCGGGCCCGCCGCGCGCACGACAGGGCCGAAGATCGCCTGGGTCCACGGCGAATGACAGATGACCGCCTCGAAGCCGCGCCGTTCGATTAGGCCGCGCAGCGCACGCCGCGCCCGCAGCAGGCTCAATGGCCGGCGAACGCGCACTTCGCCCAGCCGATGTACGGTCGCGCCGGCGGCGCGCAGTTCGTCCTCCGCCCGCCCCGCGAAACACAAGGCAAACTCGCATTCGAGCTCGGAGCTGAGCGCGCGGCATCGCGCAAGCGTCACCAGCACGGTCTCGAGGCCGCCGTAAAGATTGCCCGCGCCGACATGCAGCACCCGCATCAGGCCGCCTCCGCGCAGAGCAGGCGATAGATTGGCATCAACTGTTCCGCGAGCCGTTCGCGCGCGAAGCGCCGCCGCGCCGACTGCGCCGCCTTGGCCCCGAGCGCCGCGCGCAGCGCCGGGTCGCGTGCCAGCTCGCCCATCCGCCCGGCCAGCGCGGGCACACAGCCCGCCTCATGCACCAGCGCGTCCTCGCCGGGCGTGACTATTTCGGCGGTGCCGCCGCCCCGGCTCACCACTACCGCGCGCCCACACGCCATCGCCTCCGCAACAACCAGTCCAAACGGCTCGGGCTGCGTGCTCGCGTGTACGACGACGTCCAGCGCGCGCATCGCCGCCGCGGCGTCGTCGACAAAGCCCGTGAAGCCGACGCGGCCGGCGAGCCCCAGGCTTCCGGCCAGGCAGCGCAACTCTTCGAGATCGCACTGGCTGCCTTCAGTCTCGTAGAGCGCGCCACCGACCACATAGCCGCGCACCGGCGGGTCGCCGGAGAGCATTTTGAGCGCGCGCAGAAAGACCTCGTGGCCCTTCCATCGCGCCATGGTTGCGACCAGGCCGATCCTGACCACCGGACGGCTCGGCGGGGCGAGTCCGGCCAGCCGGTCGAGGTCAAGCGCGGGACCCGCGGGCGAAAAGCGTCTGAGGTCGACGGCGTTGTGGATGGGAAAGACCCTGAGCCTGGCGCCGCATGCGGCGCGCACGTCGTCAGCCACGCTAAGTGAGTTGGCGACCACGGCCGTGCAGCGGCCGGCCTGCGCCCGCATCAGGCGCGCCATCAATGGCCGCGAGCTGATGTAGTCGTGGACGTGCCAGAGCACCGGCACACCGCGAGGCGCGGCCCATGCGCCGAGCAGGTGCATCTTGAAGCCGTTGGTATGGATCAGATCGGGAGCGGCGGCGGCTAACGCGCGGCGCAGACGCAAGGTGTACAGCGCGACCGAGGGCGCGCTGATTGACGCTCGCCCCAGCGTGCCGGGCAGGTGGGCGCGGCCGCCGGCGTCGCCCAGCCGCGCCAGCGCGCGCGGATAGAGCAGTGGATGGGCTTCGACGCCGAGCGCACGCGCCTGGTCGAGGAAGGCGCCGCCGGCGCCGGCGATGAGCTCGAGCGCGACCTGCGGGTCGGCCGCGCGCAGACTCGCCATGAAGTCGAGCAGGCTGCGCTCGGCGCCGCCCATCTGGCCGGAGGCGTTGAGATATACGATCTTCAAGCGGCCTGAGTTAATCGTCGGCCCCGGGGGACGGCGCGGCGGTCGGCTGCGGTGCGGCAAGGCTATGGGTCTGCGCAGCTTCGGCCTTGGCTATTCGGCGCTTGAACTTCGCGTAATAGTCGTTGAAGTAGCGATTCTTGGGATCGAACGTGATCGCCTGCGCGTAGGATTTCTCGGCGTCATAGTAGTTGTACGCGCCTTCCTGGGCGCGGCCCAGATCGAACCATGTGCGCGCCGAAGGATCGGCGTCAGCCGCCTGCTGCAGGGTGAGCGCGGCGCGGTCGTAATGCGCCTGGTCGAGGTAGAACTCGCCCAGCGCCAGAAGCACTTGGCTGCCCTGCGGGCGCTCGGCAGCCGCGTCTTTCAGCGCACTCTCCCGCGCATCCGCATCGTGGGCCTCACGTGCCGCCTCGGCCAGGGCAAGGTCGAGATCGTAGGGGTCGTTGCCGGCCTTGACCGCTTCTGCCACCGCCGTCCGGGCCGACTCCATGTCGCGGTCGGGTCCGTAAACATCTTCGAGCAGATCCAGGTAGGGCGCCGGATCGCCCGGTACCTGATCCATCGCAGTCCGAAAAAAGCCCTCGGCGCTCAGCATGTAGCCGGCTGCCGCGTACGCCTTGCCGGCGTCGATCAGGAAGCCCATTCGGCCGCTGGGGTCGCTGGTCTGGTCCGCCGCGTAGGCGTAGAGCGCGGCCTCTTTGAGCGGAAGATTGAGGCTCGAGTAAAACTGCCCGATGCCATAAAAGGCGCCCGGAAACCCGGCCGCCACCGCCTGCTTGAATCCTTTCTCGACGGCTATCTGGGTGACTGGCGCAAGCCATCGGACCAGCTCCGGGCTCAGGTAGAAGTGAGTGCTCGGAGTGGGGGAGTCGAAAACCGAGCGCGTGACCTCGGCCAGCGCCTGCGGCAGCTTGCCGTGGCGCGCGAGCATGCTGGCGTAGGCGTCGCGCTTGCTGGGGTCGGTCGGGTCGAGCCACACGGCCGTGCTCAGTTCGCGCATCTGCGCCTGCTGGCTCATCGCGCCCCCGCCCAAGCTGGCCATGATGAAGTGGCTGTCGGAATCGGCGGGATGTGCGAGGACGCGCGCGCCCGCGGCCCGCAGCGTCTTCACCGACGGCATGAAGTTCGGGTAGGAAACGTCCTTCTGGCCGAGCGCGGTGAAAATCAGCACCAGCGCGCCCGCCGCCACAACCGCCAGCAACGCCCGCGGCGCCGGCCGCCAACCCTGCTCGTCGCCGTCGGAGGAGGCAGGAGTCGCGAGCCTCAACCCCAGGCCGAGCAGCACGGCCAAAAGCACGGCGTTAGCCGGCACGTGGAGATTAAAGTCGATTAGCTCGTGCAGCGCGGTCGCGATTACGGCGGCGACCACCGCCGCCAACAGCGGCCACTTGCGCGGATCGCCCGAGCGCATAGCCGCGCCGATTCGACCGAGCAGGCGCCAGGAGAGCCAGCCCAGCGCGAGCAACGCGATAAGCCCGCTTTCGGCGGCGAATTGCAGGTAATCGTTGTGCGCCTGGCGATAGTAGAAAAACGGCGACCACGGCGGCGATACGTAGCGCGTAAATAATTCACCCCACGCGCCCATGCCGACGCCAAATAGCGGAAAGTCAGGGATCATCGCGAGCGTGCGCCGGTACAGCATCCCACGCTCCGACAGGCTGAGTCCGCTCGAGACTGATTCCGCCAGGCGGAGGTCGGTCAGGCTGCGCCCCTTCGGACCAATCAGCATCAGCGCGAAAACAAAGAGCCCGACCGCGGCCAAGGCGACCCAGAGCAGTGTGCGGGTATCGGTACGGCGCGCGAAGGCCGCCCGCCGATGCTCGGGCAGGGCGAAGAACATCGCGACCAGCGCTCCCACGCTGAGCGCGGTCGAGATCCAGCCGCCGCGCGAGAGGCTCAGCACGATCGCGCACAGCAACACGAACGCGATCGCCATCGAGGCCATACGCACCGGGCTGGCCCAGGCACGCGGCACAAGATCGATGCGCAGCAGCGCGCTGACCAGCGCCAGCGGCAGGATCATCGCGAGATAGGCGGCGAAGTGATCGGGGTTGACGAACGGGCCGGTTGCGCGCAGCGCGAAGGCCAGATGAGGTCCCACCCAGTCCAGTGGCACGAAGAACCATAATATCTTGCCGTTCCACGACGCCCAGTTCATCAGCCCCAGAAACGCCACCACCAAACCCGTCGCCAGGACCATGCCGAAGATCGTGCGGCAGAAACGTTCCTCGGCATGCGGATCGCCCGCGGCGCCGAACGGATAGAGCGCGACCAGCAGAAAGAGCAACGCGTAGGCCAGCGCCTTCAGCATCCCCGCGCGGGTCACCGCGGGCTCGAAGCTGAGCGTACGCCATCTGAGACTATCGGGTATCGCGGCGGTCGCGGCCTTGGCGCTGTTGACCGGCGCGCCAGCCTTGGCGGAGGCTGGCGCAAAGGGCACCTTCGCTCCGGCGCGCACCTGTTCCGCGGTGGGCAGGATAACCGGCCCGGACGGGGGCACAGGTTGCGCGTCGAAATTGACCTCGCGATAGGAAGGCTGCGTAGGCCATCCGGGTAGCGCGCGCGCGTAAATCTCGTAGGCCGTGGGCGACAAGATAGCCAGCAGCGCCGGCGGCATCGGCACCATCTCAAATCCCATCAACGCGAGCACCAGCGCGATCGGAAGTGCAACGGCGCCGGCCGCCTGTCGCCCGCCAGCGCGCATCAGGCGTCCGCCGCCGAGCCATGCACGACCCATCCACCCCGCCGTGAGCGCAAAGATGATCCCCTCCATCAGCGTGTAAGCCCACGGATGGACCGAGCCGAAGCACATCGGGGTGAGGACGACCAGCAGGCCGATTCCTCCGACGATTATTTGGTCGAGGCGGCGCAACGTTCTGGTGCACTCGTCACGGCGTACTCACAGTGCTCGGCCCGTCAATCAGGAAAGCTACGACCACGCGGAAGCCGGACCCTGACTTCAGGGAGCTTCTTGGTCTTGATCCAGCGCGGCGGTTTCATCCTCGGGCGTATAATAGCCCTGGTGGTAATAGTACTGGTACTCGGAGTGATGGACTCTAACCTTGTTGAGCACGGTGCCGAAGATTTTGGCGCGCGCGTATTCCAGGCGCGCCCGCGCCGCCCTGACCTGCTGCTTGGGCGTGCGCGAGGCGTTGGTCACCAGCAGCACGCCGTCGACGATGGTCGAGAGCAACAACGCATCACTCACCGGCATCACCGGCGGCGAGTCGATCACGACGTAGTCGTAGATCTGCTGCAGTTGGGTCACCACCTGATGCATTTTAGACGAGCCTACCAGCTCGGTCGCGTTGGGCGGCACCGACCCGGAGCTCAGGACGAAAAGATTGGGCACTACGGTGGGGCGGATGAGGTCGTGCAGATCCCGCACGCCGGTCAAGACCTCGGTCAGGCCGAGATTGTTGTCGAGGTCGAGCACCCGATGGCATCGCGGGCGGCGCATGTCGGCGTCGATCAGAAGCACGCTCGCGCCTAATTGCGCCAGCATCGCGGCGGTGTTCACCGCGGTCACGGTCTTGCCTTCGCCCGCGATCGCGCTGGTGATCAGCGTGACCTTGGGTGGAGCGCCCGCGCGCGAGAGCAGCAGCGCCGTGCGCAGATTACGATATGCCTCACCCAGTGCCGAATAGGTGCCGTGCTCGGTTACCAGCTCCTGGATTGCCGAGGCCGTGCGGCCGCCCGAACCGTTGGCGCCGTTGCCGTTGCTGCCATTGGTCAAGGCCTTGGGGGCGTCTTCACCGCTCGCCAGCATCGCGGTGAGCGCCTTGACCGGCGCGTACCCCCTGGGTCCGTAAGCCGAGGAGTTGAGGCGGCTGAACTCGGGGATGATCCCGATGTTGGGCAGGCGCAGATAACGCTCGGCCTCCTCCGGATCCTTCAGCGTATTATCGAGGTAGTCGAGCAGGAACGCGAGTCCCAGCGCGCCCAACAGGCCCAGAATCCCGCTCACCATCAGGTCGCGCATCTTCTTGGGATACGAGGGGATGCGCGGGGCGGTCGCCTTGTCGACGATCGAAATGTTGGAGGTCTCGGCCTCGGCGTCGACGCCCACGTCCTTCATGCGCTTGAGCACGGCGTTGTAGAGCTGACGATAAGTGTCGACGTCGCGCTGCAGGATCGCGTACTGCACGGCGGCGTCATTGAGGCTCATCGTCACGGCGCGCTGGCGCTGCATCTCGGCCTCGAGTTCGTGCTCCTTCTCGAGCGCCTGCTGATAGGACGATTCGATACCCTTGATGGAATTCTGGATTTCCAGGTTAAGCTGCGACTTGAGCGAGTTTTCTTTGGCGCGCAACTGCGCCAGCGGCGGGTAGGCGCCGGTGAACTGACCGGCCAGGCTCGCATCCTCGGCCGAAAGTTGGTTGAGTTCCCCTTGCATGGTCTGGACCAGCTTGTCATCCATCACTACCGGCAGCGAATCGTACAGATGCTTGTGGATCAGCTCGACCTGCGACTCCAGTCCGATGCGCTCGACCTGCGCCTGGGTCAGGTCCTTGCTCAGGTCGGTGAGCCGGTCGATCACCACCGCATCCTTGCCATCGAGCGACATCAGGCCGGGAATGATGCCCTTGGCGCGGCGATAATCGTTGAGCGCAATCTCGGATTTTTCGAGCTGCTCCTTGAGCTCCACCAATTTGCGCCTGAGGAACTTCTCGGCGTCGCGGCTTGCCTGGCTGTGCATCTCGACGCCGCGCTCGATATAGGCTTCGGCATGCGCGTTGGCGATGCGCGCGGCGAGCAAGGGGTCGGGAGAACTGTATTCGATGTCGACCAGGCTGGTGCTGGGAATCGCATTGATGCTGAGGCCGCCGAGATAGGCGTCTATCTGATCGGCAGAGATGCCGAGCAATCCCGAGCGCGGTGCGTTGGCGCCCGGCGGCGGTGGGGTCAACAGGTCGTGCAAACGTTGACGCAGGCCGCCGACCACCGTATCGAACAGTCCGGGACGCGCGCCGCTCCCGGTGAAAGCCGGGTTGCGGTTCAAGCCGAGGTTGCGGACGACCGAGGCCGCCAGCGTTCTGCTCTTGAGGATCTCGCCCTGGGTTTTGAAATAGTCCGAGCCGTCGTAGGACGCTTCGATCTCGAGCAGCGCCTCCGCCGGGTCGATTCCGCTGGGCGCCTTGGGCAGGATCATCACCGTGGTCTTGGCGGTGTAGATCGGCGTGGTCATCAACAGGTGAATGAGAGTGACGAAGACCGTGCCGGCCACCACCGCGCCGATAAGGCGCAAGTGCTTGCGCACCAGGCGCCAATAGACCCAGAGGTCGATCTTCGTGACCTCGTCCTCGAAGAACGAGGGTGCGAACTCGGCCTCCATGGGGGGCTCCGGGCCCGGTCTACGCTGAATGAAATAGGGCGAGGGTTCTCTCACGCTTTGGGTTCCGCCTAAGGTGTCGGTAAGCTGGGGCCGCCCACCGCCATCCTGCTCAGCATTTGATAAAAAACGTAAGGTCCCACCTTGACGGTGGAGTAGGGCACGTCGATCACGTCGTTGCCCCGCACCGGTAAGTCAGCCTCCTTCCCTTCCTTGATCTTGTCCAGGTCGATCTTGAGCACCAGTTTGGAGCCATCTCGGCGAGTGCGGATCAGATGAACATCGGAGTTGTCGGCCGCATACATCGGACCGCCCGCCGCACCGATCGCTCCCAGCGCAGTCAATCCCGAACCGACCTGGAAGTGTCCCGGGTTCTGTACCCATCCCACCACCATGACGTCGCCGCCGCCGGGCACCACGATGACGTCGCCGGGGCGCACCGGCATGTTGAGATAGGTGCCGCCGCCCGTGAGCGCGGTGCTCTTGAGCCCGATGATCAACGGACGGGAATTCTGCCGCAGAAGCGCACTTAACTCGCCCCGCTTGAAGGCCGCTTCGCGCGCCGCCGCGGCGTCGGACGGCGGGACCCCGTGGTGCAGCGCCGCCGCAGGATCGGCGCCGTTGGCTGAGACCTCGGCGATTCGCCCGATCTCCTGCTGCTTGTTCTGCTCGGCCGGCATCAGGAGGATTTCGTCGGCAGCGGTCGCGGTCAGGCCGCCCGCGCGAGTCATCATGTCGAGCACGGTTTCATTGGGGCCGTCGAGAGTGACCAGCCCAGGAGTGTTTACCATCCCGATAACCGCTACCTGGCGGCTGCGATACTCCTTGATGAACACGTCAACCTCGGGGTTGTACATGTACTTCTTGAGTCGCTCATCCATCTCGGCCCGCAATTGCTTCTCGGTCAGCCCGCCGGCCTGCAGCGTGCCGAGCATCGGCAATGATATCGAGCCGTCGGCTTCCACTCGGACGGTCCGATCTCGCAGCTCATCGATGGGGGGTACCGAAATCTGAACGATGTCGCCCGGGCCGATCGGATAGTCGGCCACCGTTTCGCCCTCGGTGCGGCTGCGATAGAGCGCCGCGAGCCGCGTGGTGTCCTGTGTGCTGTCGGCCGAAGAAGGTGCGGACGACTCGGATTCGGCGGCAGATTGCGGGTCAGCCGCGCCAAGCTGCGGCGACGGGGGATCCGCGCTTGTGTCGCCGAAGTTCGGCTTGTCTGAAGCCGCGCTGGTGGATGAAGCCGGGGCGCTCTCGGAAACCGAACTGCTCTGTGCACACGCCATCAGGGCACACGCACAGAGCACCATCAGCAGACACTTTGCGACATTCATGTTTTCAGCGGCCGCGCCGGATCAAATCCGGCACGGCCAGCTAGAGAATTTATTGCACCGGCGTGGCTGAGGTCTTGCCGTTATGGTCCGGACCGATATTCAGTGCGACGGCGGTAATCACGCCCCCGGCCACCAGTACGGCGCCGGCTCCCACCCAGACTGCCGGATCATCCCACCATGCCGCGGCGAGCGGCTGGCAAGTGCTGCCTGGCTGCGCCGTGGCGATGGCCGGCGACGTCGTCGAAACGCCCCAGTTGAGGCATATCCCGTCGGGCCCGACATACGATGCGACGGTTTGTCCCTGATAGCCGGATGAACCCGGGTCAAGCGTGAAGTTGTAGTTGCCGGGAGGCAAGCCGGAGATATCGTACACACCGCTGCCACCGGGAGCGCCCTGGCCGACCACATGACCGCTGGCGTCCTTCACGATGACCGTTAGGCCGGACACCGATTGTCCTTGCGAACCTGCCACCGTGCCGCCCACTGACGCCGCTCTTGCCGCCGCAGATATTCCGACAACAAACGCGAGTGCCAACAACACCGAGCAACTCTTCTTCATGACTTTCCTCTTCGAGCATGCGGATGGTTGCGTCCGCGCACTCCCGTTTAGCGCAATCGGCTACCTGCGGTCGATCGAATTCATCCCGAACAAAGCTGCTTCCGACTGGCGCCTGTTCCAGTTCGTAGACTGTGAGTGCGTCCGAATGGACTGAAATTGCGATCCGACCCAAGCCCACAGGCGAGAAGCTTCAGCGAGCATACAGTCGCGTCCCTTATTGTGTCAATACTAACTCTAAGCTTCTTTATTCGTTCAAATTGAAGGATAAAGATGCATCCGAGACTCCGAAAATGGCGCCTCACTGGTTAGACAAAACATCCAGTATTTTCAACTTCGTCCTCATATATAGGCAACCGCCACGTAGGGATCAAGCCTGCTACTTACGACATAACATCGCGACGTTAGAGCTTTTCTGAGCAATTCCTCACACGGCGGCTGCGGCCCGGCGAACCTCCCCTGGTTTCAGGTGGAAGGTTCAGCCTTAAAGGCGGCGGCGAGCGCGGGAAGAATTGCGGACCAGTGGGCGATCAGTCCCAGCGTGGCGCGTTCGAAGATCGGCGCTTCGGGATCGTTATTGATTGCGACGACGACCTCGGCGCGTTTGATTCCCACGGTATGGTTGGGCGCGCCGCGCACTCCGATCGCAAAGTACAACCGCGGATCGATCGCCTTGCCGGTCAACCCGACCTGCAACTGCCGCGGCATCCATCCCTGGTCGGTAACGCGCCGCGTCGCGCACATCCCCGCGCCAAGCACCCGCGCGAAATCCTTCACCGCCGCGACGCCTTCAGGCCCGCCCACGCCCATGCCGACGCCGACCACCACGTGCGCGCCGTCCAGCGGCGCGATCGAATGGTCGAGCAGCGAGTGCATGGCGGTCGTTCGCCCGAGCGCCGGCGCAAGCTGGGGCCGCACCGTTTCGACCGCCGCCTCGCGCGCGCTATTTGCCGCGGCGAGTTCCAGCACGCCGGCTCGCACCGTCGCCATCTGGGGGAATGTCCTGGACAGGATCGGCGCTACGATATTGCCGCCGAAGGCCGGCTTGAGCGCGACCATCCGTCCTTCGTTGTCGAACTCGATACCGATCGCGTCGCCGGTAAGTCCCAGGCCCAGGCGCGCCGCCAACCGCGGTCCCCAGTCGCGGCCGCGCTCGCTCGCGTTGATCAACACGCCCCACGGCGTCCGCTCGCGCACCAGATGCGCCATCGCTTCGGCCGCGGCCTCCGGCGTGTACGACTCGAGCGCTGGATGGTCGAGCACCAATACGTGGTCGGCGCCGTAGCTCGCGAGCAACTCCGCGTGGCGCGCGATCGCCGCCGGAAAACCCACCGCGACGAGCGCGCCGCCGAGGCGGGCCATCAGTTCATCGCCATGCGAGAGCAACTCCAGGCTGCCGCGCGTAACCGCGCCGTCGAGATCGGTTTCACACGCCACCCACAAGTCACGCCGGCGCGCCGGCTTGCGTATCGTCGCGCCGATCGGGCGGCGCGCCCTGCCGTCGCGCCGGAGCGCGCCCATCTCCCTAAGCGCCGCGACCACTTCGCGCGCCGCGCTCTCGGGGTCGGCGGCGTCGATCATGCGACACTTCGGATAGCTGCTCTGGACTGCGCGCACTTCCTGCACCCAAGTTGGCGAACCGGCCGCGCCGAAGTGCGAGGGGTCGGAGTCGAGCGCTGGCGCCCGCACCGTTTCGATCGGCCGCGCGCTTGCCTGTTCGGCGGCTTCGAGCTTGACCCGGATAGGCTGTGCGACGCGCTCGGCGCAGGTCAGCACCGCGGGCATCGCGCATTCGACCTCATCGTAGCCCTCATCGCTTTCGCGCTCGGCGGCGATGGTGCGGCCTTCGATGCGGACTTTGCGCACGCCGGTTATCTGCGCGATGCCGAGCAGTTCGGCTATCTCGGGACCGACCTGCCCGGTCTCGGCGTCGAGCGAGTACTTGCCGAGCATGATGAGGTCGAAATTCTCGCGCTTGAGCCACTTGGCGAGCGTGCGCGCGGTGGCCAGCGTGTCGGAGCCGGCGAATGCGCGATCCTCGAGATGCACCGCGCGGTCCATGCCCATCGCCAGCGCGTCGGTCAGCGCCGCGCGCGCCTGCGGCGGCCCCATCGTGACCGCCGTCGCGTGGGCGCCGAGGCTCTGCTTGAATTCCACCGCCAGCGAGATCGCGCGCAGGTCGAACGCGCTTATCACGTTGGTGCCGTCGCGCCGGATGGTCTTGGTCACGGGGTCGAAGTTGGCGTCCTCGACCAACGGAATCTGCTTGATACAGACGGCGATCCTGAGCACGGTGCTGGCTACTCCTTGCGCTGGACCAATCGGGACCGGTTGGCGATGCGCGTCCGAGCGTAACCGAGCCAGGCGCGCCGATGCAAGGCGAGCCGTGCCGCGCGCGCGGGCCGCTTACGGCGGCGCCTGCGATGGGGTAGTTTCGCAGGGTGCAGAATCTCGCCCAGGATCTCGCCGCGCGCATCCGAATGCTTGCCCGGCCGCTTGCCGTGTTGCTCGCGGCCGCTATCTCGATCGGCGCCGCCGCGCCGCCGAGGCGCATCGTCTCGCTCGCACCGGGAGTCACCGAAACGCTCTTCGCGCTGGGCGAGGGCGGCGCGGTGGTTGGCGTTTCGCAGTATTGCGACTATCCGGCGGCGGCGACTCGCCTGCCCAAGGTCGGCACCTTTCTCACGCCCAACGTCGAGGCGATCGCGGCGTTGCGCCCCGACCTCATCATCGGGCCGGGGCTCGCTTCCAGCCGGCGCGAGGTTCGCACGCTGGCGGCGATGGGCTATCCGACCATGACCGTGGACGACGACTCGCTCGACGGCATCGAGCAAAGCATTGCGCTCATCGGTGCGCGCACCGGTGCGCAGGAGGCGGCGCGCCGGCTGCTCGGCGCGATCCAGGCTCATTTCGAAGAGGTTCACGCGCGTTTGGCGCGGACCAGGCCGCGCACGGTCGTGATGCTGGTGGGGCATCAGCCGATGGTCGCGGTGGGCCGCGGCACTTTTCTCGACGATCTGCTTCATCTGGCCGGCGGCGACAATATCGCCGATCTTTCGGCGCAGAATTGGCCGCGGCTCAGCATCGAGTACATCATCGCGATGCGGCCCGCGGTGATCCTCGACGGCGCGATGGGCAGCGACGCGAACACGCCGGCCGGTTTCTGGGTGCGTTACCCGACCATCCCGGCCGTCCGCGACCATCGCGTCTTCGGCTACCCGCAGGACCCGATGCTCCATCCGGGTCCGCGCGTATGGCAGTCGCTGGAAATTCTGGCCCGGCGGATTCATCCGGAGGCTTTCGCGGCATCGGCTGCGCAGGGCGCCGCGCGATGAACGAGCCGGCCGGAATACCCGCGCGGCCTGTCGCTGCGAGCGCCCCTGGCGCGGCGCCATCGCCGGCCGCCCTCGAAGATCTCTCCGAAGATTTCTCCGCTGCGCACCTGACCCGCGCGCGGATGACGCTGACGCTCGGCGCGCTCTCGCTGCTGGTGCTGCTGAGCATGATCGTCGCGGCCGCCTTTGGCAGCGTCCACATCAACCTGGTGCGCGCGCTCATCGAGCCGCGCAGTCCCGACCACGCGATCTTCTTCAGCGCGCGCCTGCCGCGCGTGCTGATGGGTGCGGCGGTCGGTGCGGCGCTGGCCGCGGTCGGCGCGGCGCTTCAGGCGCTGGTACGCAACCCGCTCGCCGAGGGCGGCATCCTGGGCATCTCGGGCGGCGGCGCGTTCGGCGCGATCGTGGCGCTGGTGTTCGTCGCCGGCCGCACGGGCGCGGTGGCGACGGTGCCGCTGTGCGCCTTCGGCGCGGCGCTGCTTTCGACCGTCGTGGTCTATCGCCTCGCGGTGGTCGACGGCCGCCTCGAGCCGTTCACGCTGCTGCTGGTCGGCGTGATCTTCAACTCGATCTGGGGCGCGGCCATCATGCTGGTCAACAGCGTGGTCAACTACTACTACGTCCACGACATCGTGTTCTGGCTGATGGGCAGCCTGGAGGCGCCGACCTACGGCGAGGTTGCGATGGTAAGCGTGCTGGGCGTCGCGGGGTTCGCGGTGCTGATGGCGCATGCGCGCGATCTTAACCTGTTGAGCCTCGGTGACGAGGCGGCGGGCGAGCTTGGCGTGGACGTCGATCCGATGCGCCGGCTGATCTTCGTCGCGACCTCGGTAATGATCGCGGCGGCGGTTTCGGTCAGCGGCATTATCTCCTTCGTCGGCTTGATCGTGCCGCACATGCTGCGGCTGGCTTTCGGCGCGGACCATCGCCTGCTGCTGCCGGCGTCGTTTCTCGGCGGCGCGGCATTTCTGGTGCTCGCCGACCTGTTCGCGCGAGTCGCGATCGCGCCCACCGAATTGCCGGTCGGCGCGATAACCGCGCTCTGCGGCGGCCCGTTCTTCATCTATATGCTGCGCCGCGAGGGACGCGGCCCGCTCGCGTTGTAGCCTGCGCCTTAGTCGAGAATTGCGCCCGATCGAGGATTGCGCCCGATGACCAGCGCTCAAGACCCGCCGCGGACCGCGCCGCCCGCTTCGACCGCCGTCGCCGGCGCTCCCGCGCTTCGCGCCGCGCACCTGGTCGGCGGCTACGGCGAACGCGCCGTCCTGCACGGCGTCTCGCTGGAGGTCGAGCCGGGCGAGATGCTGGCGATTGTCGGACCCAACGGCGCCGGCAAGTCGACGCTGCTGCGGTTGCTGGGTGGCTCGCTCGCTCCATGGCAGGGCACGGTCGAATTGCTGGGCGCGCCGCTTGCCTCATTCGAGCGGCGCGCGCTGGCGCGCCGCCTAGCCTTCGTCGGGCAGGAGAACTCGGTCGCCTTCTCGTTCACCGTGCTCGAGGTGGTGCTGATGGGCCGGGCGCCGCATCTCGGATCGTTTCACTTCGAGAGCCGGGGCGACCTGATGCTGGCGCGCGAGGCGCTCGAGCGCTTCGATCTGCTCGCGCTCGCCACCCGGCCGATCCAGGAGCTTTCCGGCGGCGAGCGCAAGCGAGTGTTCCTTGCGCGCGCGCTCGCGCAACAGCCGCGCGTGGCCCTGCTCGACGAGCCCACCGCCCATCTGGATCTGCGCCACGTCGCGGAAATTTTCGCGCGCATCGGAGAATTGCGGGCCGAGCGCGGCCTGGCCGTGGTCGCGACGCTGCACGACCTCAATGCGGCGGCGCTCTATGCCGACCGCGTGCTGTTGCTCAAGAACGGCATCGCGATGGGCTGGGGCGCGCCGCATGAAGTGTTGACCGAAGAGAAGCTGCGCGAGGTTTATGAGATCGACGTATACGTCGGACGCAATCCGGCCACCGGCGCGATCGCCGTGCTGCCCAGCGCCGGCGCCGCGCCGCCGCGCCGATGAAATGCCGCGGCTTCGGCCCTTCCGAATTTCATGCCCTCGCCCCTTTTAGGGGGAGAGGGTAGGGTGAGGGGGTCGTTGGCAACGGCAATGAGTTTCGGCACGGCGAGGTCCCGGGTGAAACAATGAGACGGTCGTGCGCAGCGGTTCTCCTTGCCGGTTGGTATTTGATCGCCCCGCCGATGTACGAAAACTACAACTCCAAGCACAAGCTTCTTTCGACGCGCGCCTACGTCAACGCGCCGCTCCCGGCGTGGACCAACTTCGGCACGTACGCGACGCGCGAGAAGTGCGAAGCGCAGCGGCACAACGACTTCGACGACGCGGTCAAGGCGGGTCCGGGCAACACCGCCCGGGACAAGGCACTGTGGGAAAGCTCTCGCAACGCGATGTGCGTGTCCACTGACGACCCGCGCATGAAGCAATAAGCCGCGAGTATGGGTCGCCCTACTTCGTTCGCGACGGCAGGCGCACGGTGCCCTTCGACCGCACCGACAGTTCGCCGTCCTGGTTGGTCGCGGTCTGTGCTATCTCGGCGTAATGCGCGCCATCTTCCGCGAAAATCCGCGTCACCTCGCCGTTGATGTAGAGCGTGTCGCCGACCGGGTTGTGGCGGCGGATCTCGACCGACAGATGGCGGAGAAATCCGGCGTCGCCCATCCAGTTGGTAAGCTGATGCGACATCCAGGAGCATCGCTCCGGCCCGTAGTCATACGCCGCCGGCGTTCCGACCAGCGTTGCGAGGTCGTCCTCCCAGTGCACGCGCTCGGGGACGTCGGGAATGCCGAACTTGTTGGGGATGCCCACTCCGGGATGCTTGCGCAGTTGTTTCCACGCGAGCTTGTTGGCGCGGATATATAGCCCGCCCCATCCCTGCGCGAAGGCGATGAAGCCAGTGACCGTCATCGGCCCCTTCGCCATCGTCTGCAGCTTGTCGCCGACCTTCACGTCTTCGATGTAGCGCGGGTTGGCGCCGCGAATTTCCTCGGCCTCGTAAAGCGCGAAAATCTTCGCCAGGTCGTCGCGCGAATAATGGACCGGCTCTTTCTTTTTGACCTCGTCGTACTTGGTGCCGCGCTCGCGCGCGGTGTCGCGCTCGGTGCGAAAGCACCAGCTATCACCCTCGGCGACCATCTCGCCGCGCTGATTGTAAAACTCGCAGCGATAGATCTGCTGAATCGAGCGGCCGGCGAAGCGGGTTTGATGCTCGACCAACTCCTTCAGCCAGGCCTTGGTCGTGAACTGGTCGCCGAGCAGCATCGGGCGATGCCACACCGCGTCGATGCCGGCGAACATCGCATGCACGCCCGGCAGTCCTCCCACGTAGCCGCTGAACGAGCGGTTGAGCGCGAAGATGAACGAGGGCGGTGCGGCGACGCGTCCGTGCGCCTTCGCCGCGTACTCGGGCTCGCACCACAGCGGATTGTCGTCGCCGATCCCGTGCGCCCAGTGGCGGATGTTGTCGCGCGTCGCTTCATAGCACCACGGCTCGAGCGAGTCCTCGATCGGCACGCCGAGCAGTTTGCGCAGGTCGGCGAGGCTCTTGTCGGTGATTAACGAAAAACGCTGCTGCGGTTCCGCCATGATAACGACTCACTCCTCTTTTCGCTCCGTTCCGCTTCGCACATCTTGGCCGATCTGCGCCCGCTCGCTCAAACGGCTCGGCGCATCCGTCCGCAAATCGCGCTGGTTGCCTCGATCGCACGGCCGGCGATAACATCCGCCCTCTGCCGAGCAAGGAGGTGGCGCCATGGCCAAGGAGCCGTTTACCGTTGCGATCCCGGACGAGACGCTGCGCGATCTGAAGGAGCGGCTCAAGCGCACGCGCTTCGCCGCCGACTTCGCCAATGACGGATGGCAATACGGCACCAACCTCGAATACTTGAAGCGCCTGGTCGAGTATTGGATCGACGGCTACGACTGGCGCCGCGCCGAGCGCGAGATAAACTCCTTCCATCACTACACCACGCGCGTCGAGGGCATCCCGATTCATTTCATCCACGAGCCAGGCAAGGGGCCGCGCCCGATGCCGATCATCATGAGCCACGGATGGCCGTGGACGTTCTACGACTTTCACAAGGTGATCCGACCGCTCGCCGATCCGGCCGCCTTCGGCGGCGACCCGGCCGATGCGTTCGATGTCGTCGTGCCGTCGCTGCCCGGCTACGGATTTTCGACGCCGCTTACGACCACCGGAATCAACTACTGGCGCACGGCGGATTTGTGGGTCGCCCTGATGCGCGACGTGCTGGGCTACAAAAAGTTCGCCGCGCAGGGCGGCGACTGGGGCGCGCTGGTCTCGGCGCAACTCGGACACAAGTATGCCGAGCTGCTGTACGGCATCCATATCCATCTGCCGGTGCCGCTGACCGCATTCTTGGGCGGGATGCCGGATCGTTCGCTATACGGACCGGGCGAGGAAGGATGGCATCAGCGGACGGCCACGTTTTTCACCGACGGCAGCGGTTACTCGGCGATCCAGCTCACGCGTCCGCAGACGATCGCGTTCGGACTCAACGACTCGCCGGCGGGCCTGTGTTCGTGGCTGCTCGAGAAGCGGCGCGCGTGGAGCGATTGCGGCGGCGACGTCGAGAGCCGCTTCACCCGCGACGAGCTGCTCACCACGATGACGCTGTACTGGGCAACCCAGAGTTATGGGACCTCGGCGCGCTACTACTACGAAGCGATTCACAATCCGTGGCAGCCCTCGCACAATCGTCAGCCGGTGATCGAGGCGCCCACCGCCGCGGCGGTGTTCCTCAAGGAGATCATCCTGATGCCGCGGCGCTGGGCCGAGAGCTACTACAATCTCAAGCGCTGGACGGTGTTCGAGTCGGGCGGCCACTTTGCCCCGATGGAAGAGCCCGCTAAGCTGGTCGAGGACATCCGCGCGTTTTTTCGTCCGCTGCGCTAGACGCGCGCGTTTGCGAGTTGACCAGTTCAAATCCGCCGCCGCGCTCTCGTATACGCCGCGCCACGGCGCATCCGGGAGCACCGCGTAGTCACAAGCCGCTCGGCGATGGCCGTCCGCTTCATCTAATCTTCGACGCCGACGACACGTTGTGGGACTCCAACATCCATTTCCTCGAAGCCGAGGCGCACTTCGTCGCCGAACTGGTTGCGGCACGGGCGGGAGCGATTGAGGCGGTGCGCGCGGCGATACGCCGGCGCGAACTGGAAATTATCCGGAGCCATGGCTATGGGCGCGAGCCGTTTGTGATCCTGATGCGGAGGGTCGCGGCGGAACTCGCACCCCACGGCGCGCGCGAGGCGCTCGCCACCGCGGTCGAGCGCATCGCCGCGCATTTCCTCGAGCGCGACTGCGCGTTGCTGCCCGACGTCGAACCGACGCTCAGCGAACTCGCCGCACGCCATCACCTGACGTTGTTTACCAAGGGGCAGCCGCGGGAGCAGTTGCGCAAGCTCGAACGCTCGGGCCTGCGGCGCCATTTCAGCCACGTCGAAGTGCCGCCCGAGAAGGACGAGGCGGCGTATCGGCGGCTGGTCGAGGCGGCTGCGCTCGACCGCAGCCGCGCTTTCATGATCGGCAACAGTCCCCGCTCGGATATCAACCCGGCGCTGCGTGCGGGGCTGCGCGCGGTCTTCATCCCGCATCCCCATACCTGGGAACTCGAGCATGAAGAGGTCGACTTGGCCGACGAACGTGTCACAGTGATTGCCAAGTTTCGCACTCTGCGTGAAATATTCTAGAATGAGTGTTGTGATGGCGAATGATTCTGCCGCGAGCGTATTGGAAGTGGAGCCTGCCAAAGAGCCGCCGCGGTGCGCGCGCCGTCCAAAGCCGCCGATCGCGCTCCGTCCGCTCCATCGCATATGGCGCCGCACGCTCGATGAAATCGACGTCACGCGAATTCGCCTTCCAGTGCGCGGCCTGCCCTCGGCGCTGGAGGGCATGGTCGCCTGCCAGTTGAGCGACCTGCACGTCGATCGCGACGAGGACCTCGAGCGCCTGGTGCTGGCGGTCGGCGCGGTCAATGCGCAGCGGCCCGACCTGGTATTCCTGACCGGAGACTATTTCACCGGACCGCAGACGATGCGCCGCTACCTTGCCGGATTTCGTGAAGCGGTAAGGGCGCTCGAGCCGCGCCTGGGCGTTTTCGCGGTCGCCGGCAATCACGACCATTGGTCTTCGGTGGAGCGGATCACCGAAGCGCTCGACCAGGCCGGGGTGCGCGTGCTCGCCAACGATAGCTATCGCCTGCGCCTCCGTGGCGAATCGCTGGTGATAGTCGGAATCGACGACCTGTGGTCGCGGCGCGCCGAGCCGTCACGCGCCTTCGCGGAAGTGCGCCCGGGCGAATGCACGATGGTGCTGGCGCACAACCCGGATACCGCGCTCTACACGCGCCATCTCAATCCGGGGGTGATGCTCTCCGGGCATACGCATGGCGGCGTGGTGCGGCTGCCGTTCTACGGGTCGCCGCTCAAGCTGCTCCGGATTGGCAAACAATTTTACGCAGGGCTCAATCGCTACCGCGACTTCTACATCTACACCAACCGCGGGTTGGGCACGTATTGGCTGAGAATCAGGATCAACTGCCGCCCCGAGGTTTCGCGCTTTCACCTGACGCAGCTTGGCGATGCCGTTCGCGACGCTTCCGACGCGCCGGCCCAATCCTCCGGCGCGGCCCAGGCGCACGCGCCGGCGGCGTCGCGGCCGCGGCGGCGCCGGGTTCGCCGCCGGCGGGCATAGAGTTCGCTCTTCGCGGCGCACGCGCCGGACGCACGGGACAGGCTTTGTGCGCATCAAGACGGCGAGCCTCGAAGTGAACGTCAACGTGAGCATCTGAACCATCCATACCAGCGGGAGCATCTGAACCATCAGGAGCGTCTGAAGATGGACCGCATCACCGTCGCGATCGCGGGCGGCTCGGGCTTTATCGGCCGGGCGATCGTGCGGCGGCTGGGCGATACGGCCCACGTCCGCGTGCTGACGCGTAATCCCGACGCGGTGCGCGCGCGCCTGGCCGGCACCGGCGCCGAGTTCGTCCGCGCCGACGTGACCGACGCGGCCTCGCTGGAGACCGCGATGGCCGGGGCGCAGGTCGCAATCAACGCGGCGCAGTTCGACGGCTATCCGATCGAGAATTCGCGCCGCGGCCTGACCTTCGAGCGCGTCGACTACGGTGGCACGGTCGCGATGATCGCGGCGGCGCGCAAGGCCGGCGTCGGGCGCATCATCTATATAAGCGGCGCGGCGGCCGACGAGCAGAGCTGCCAGCCCGGCTTTCGCGCCAAGGGACGCGCCGAGCGCGCGATCCGCGAATCGGGGTTAGACTTCACCATTTTCCGCCCTTCGCTGGTCTACGGCGCCGACGATCGGGTGACCAACCTGCTCGCGCGCGCGATCAGGTACGCGCCGGTTTTCGCGATCCCGGGCACCGGCAAGCAGATAGTGCAGCCGGTCGCCGTCGACGACCTGGCCGCGTGCGTAGCGATGGCGGTTGGTGGGCGCGGGCGCAACGCCACGTTCGCGATTGGCGGGCCGGAGCCGTTGAACTTCGATGAGTTGATCCAACTGATGATGGAACTGAGCGGCCATCGCCGGCCCATCTTGCACGTGCCCGAGCCGCTGATGCGCCTGGCCGGGATGTTGGGTGAGATGCTGCCGCGGCCGGTCTTCTCGCGCGACGCGGTCGATTTCCTGACCGCCGACAATCCGTGCGACAACGGTCCGCTGATTGCCGAGTTCGGAATTCGCCTTACGCCGGCGCGCGCCGGGATGTCTTACCTCAAACCGAAAGCGTGAGCACCCAGACGCTCGTGTTGCCGCACCCTACTCGGCGCGGCGCCAGCCGGTGCCTTCGTGGCCGAATTGGAACAGCTCCGGATGGAGTATCTCGGCAAGGATTTCCAGTGACTCGGCGATCCGCGGGCCCGGCCGGTTGAAATACTGGCTGCCCTCGGCGACGAACACCTGGCCCTCGCGCACCGCGCGCATCGAGGTCCATCCGGGACGCGCGCCCAGCGCCGGCAGTTCCGCCATCGTGTGCCGCATGTTGAAGCCGCACGGCGCGACCAGTACCACGTCGGGGTTGGCGCCGAGCAGCGCGTCAAATTCAAGCTGTCCCGAGTGCTCGCCGGCGCGCCCGAACAGGTTGTGGCCCCCCGCCATCTCGACCATCTCGGGCATCCAGTTTCCCGCCGACATCAGCGGGTCAAGCCACTCGATGCAGGCGAGCGTGGGACGCGAGGCCGCCCGGCGCGCGCGCGCCGCGACCGCGTCCATCCGCGCCATCAGCCGTCCGACCAACTCGGCGCCGCGTGCCGGTTCGCCCAGGGCGCGCGCGACGCGCTCGATATCGGCGAAGATGTCCGCGAGACCGTAGGGCGCGAGCGAGACTATCCGCGGGCGCGCGCCGAGCCAGTTTCCGACCGCATCCTCGACGTCGCGCTCGCTGACCGCGCATACCTCGCACTGCGACTGGGTGACGATGACATCGGGGGCGAGATCGCGGAGCTTTTGCGCGTCGACGCGGTAGACCGAGAGTGCCTCGCCGACGATGCGGCGCACCTCGCGGTCGACCTCGGCGCTGGGGCGATCGGGGTTGAACTTGGGCTCGGTGAGGGCCGGCAGGCGCGTGACCGCGGCTGGATAGTCGCACTCGTGCGAGCGGCCGATTAGTTGCGACTCGAAGCCCAGCGCGCAGACGATTTCGGTCGCGCTGGGAAGAAGGCTGACGATTCGATGCACGCGGGGCTCCTTGCCTGTGAGCGATAGGGTCAGACTACTGCGCGCGGCGGCGGCTGTCATCACGGCGCGGGGCGTCCGCGCTCCATTGGCGTAATCCGCGGATGCTGCGCTATACAACGGACACAGGATCGGAAAAAAGCGGCGCGCGCGCAAACGGGAGGATCGAACAATGCTCCACGTCCACTATTTCATCACGCGCAAAGCCTCGATGGGCGATGCGGAGTTCCATCGCTACTGGCGCGAGACTCACGGGCCAATCGCGGCCAGAATTCCGCAGCTTCATCGCTACGTCCAAAGCCATCGCATCAGCGCCTACGGCGCCAACTCGCCCTACGACGGCGAGGCCGAGGTGCTGATCGACGATTTCAACGCGATGGCCGCGCTCAGGCGCAGTCCCGAATACCTGGAGGGCGCGCTGGCCGACGAGCGCAACTTCATCGACCTCACGCGCGTCGAGTGGATGGCGACGCGCGACCACGTGGTACTCGACGGGCCGACCGGCGACAAGCTGGTCAAGGGCGTATGGCAACTGGTGATCAAGCCGGGGATGGCGCTCGGGGACTTCCGCAAGTACTGGCTCGAGGTGCACGGGCCGATGGCGCTCAAGCTGCCGGGGCTGCGCCGCTACGTGCAGTCGCATCTCGTCGACGAAGCGTACCTCTACGGTACGCCGCGCTCCGATGGCGTCGCGCAACTGTGGTTCGACAGTCCCGCGGCGTTCGCCACGGCCTTCGCGTCGCCGGCCGGCAAGGACTTGATGGAGGACGGTGGCAAGTTTATCGACGGCCCGAAAATGACGTTTTTCATGGCGCAGGAGCATATCCAGATCGCGTCGCGCTGAATTCGGCGCGCGCTCAAGCTGAATTTCCGGAGGTACTCAAGATGGCAGGGCTATTGGAAGGCAAAGTAGCATTGATAACCGGCGCCGCGAATGGCATCGGGCGCGCCACGGCGCTCGCCGCCGCGCGCGAGGGCGCAAAAGTGCTGGTGGTCGACGCGGTCGCGGCCGGTGAAGATACGGCCAAGGCGATTAAGCAGGCGGGCGGCGAGGCCGCTTTTCACAAGTGCGACGTGACGCGCGCCGCCGAAGTCGAGGCCACGGTCGCGGCCGCGATAAAAACCTTCGGGCGCCTGGATTGCGCGCACAACAACGCCGGCATCATCGGCAAAACGCTGCGCACCGCCGACGACACCGAAGAGAATTTCGACCGCATCATCGCCGTCGACCTCAAGGGCGTGTGGCTCTGCATGAAGTACGAAATCCTGCAGATGCTCAAGCAGGGCGCGCGCGGCGCGATCGTCAACACCGCCTCGGCCGCCGGGCTGGTCGGCTCGCATGGACAGCCGGCCTACACCGCCGCCAAGCATGGCGTGGTCGGATTGACCAAGGTGGCGGCGCTCGAGTACGCGCGCCACGATATCCGCGTCAACGCGGTCTGCCCCGGAGTGATCGATACCGCGATGGTGGCCGAAATGGTGACGGGCCATCCGCGCCTGCGCGACCGCCTGATCTCGGTCGAGCCGATCAGAAGGATGGGTAAGCCGGAGGAGATCGGCGAGGCGGTGGTGTGGCTGATGTCGGACCACGCGTCATTCGTGACCGGCGCGTCGCTGCCGGTCGATGGCGCCATGACTGCGCAATAGACATGACTGCGCAATAGATAAGCGACGTGACCTGGCGACGCTCCCGAGGATGAATGATGCGCAATGACAACCGTTTCATCGACGCCGACGCGCACGTAATAGAACCGGGTGACCTGTTCGAGAAATATCTCGAGCCGAAGTTTCGTCCGTGGATTCCCGAGGCGTGGGCGAACTACGCCGGCAAGCCGCTCGGTTTCGGATTCAAAATCGTGATCGCGACGCCCAATGGCGTCGAACAGGTGATGCCTTTCGGCAACGATCCGATGAGCGACGAGGCGCTGGAGCGCTGCGGCGGCGTGGCCTTCGATCCGGGCGCCCGAGTCGCCTTGCCCGGCCATGACGAAGCCTACGCGGAATTCGCGCGCGAAGATTTTCCGCCGCGCCTGTATCCGCGGGCGATGGACCGCGCGGGCATCGACTACATGGTAGTCTATCCGACGGTCGGACTGCTGAGCACGGCGGCGCCTGAACTCGCGCCCGACGCGGCGGCCGCGATTCGCCGCGCCTACAACAACTGGTTGCACGATTTCTGCTCGCAGACCGGCGGACGGGTGTTCGGCGCGGCCTCCGTGGATCTGCGCGATGCCGAGGAGGCCGCGCGCGAGGCGCGGCGCTGCGTCAAGGAGTTTGACTTCAAGGCGGTGCACGTCAATCCGGTGCCGGTAGGAAAGCATCGGCTGTACGACAGCTTTTACGCGCCGCTGTGGAATGCGCTGGAAGACCTCGACGTTCCGCTCGCCGTGCATACCGGCGCCGGCGTGGGAGCCGACCAGATGCTCTACCACTACCTGCCGGGACTGCGCACCGCGCAGGTCACGGTGGCTTTTACGATCGGCAACCTGCTCGCCAGCACCGCGCTGATCATGGGCGGCGTGCTCGAACGGCATCCGCGCCTGCGCGTGGTCCACCTGGAGTGTGGCGCGGGATGGGTCCCGTTCTGGATGGACCGGCTGGCCGCGAGCGTGCAAGGCGGCTTCCGCGGGCTGAACATTCCCGGCCTCAAGCTAAGTCCCATCGACTACTTCCGCCGCCAGTGTTTCGTCTCGGCCGATCCCGACGATCCTTTCGTCAAGCAGGCGATCGAGATGATCGGCGATGGAAATATCGTTAGCGCCACGGATTTTGCGCATCCGGAGGGCCGGCGCTACGAATCGGCGGTGAAGGAAATTCTCGAACTTCCGCAGGTGTCGCTCGAGAGCAAGCGCAAGATCATGTGGGACAACGCGCTCAAACTTTATCCGATCGATCCGACCTAGACTCGCGCGATACTGAACTCACTCGTTATAATCGCGTCGCCACGATGGCGGCGATCGACGATGGCAATCGAGCAAGGAGTGCATAATGGACCGGCTCAAAGGCAAGAATACGATTATCACCGGGGCGGCGGGCGGCCAGGGACGCGTCGCCTGCCGGATGTTCGCCGCAGAGGGCGCGCGAATTCTGGCCAGCGACATGAACCCCGGCGTCGCGCAGGAAATCGAGGCGCTCGCGCCCGGTGCGATTACCTACGTCGCGGCCGACGTGACCAGCGCGGACGGAATCCGGACGATTGTCGACGGCGCGATGAAAGCGTTTGGCGGGCGAATCGACGTGCTCTACAACAACCACGGCGTGATCCTGGGCAAGCCGTTTCTCGAAACCACGCCCGAGGATTGGGACCGGGTGCACGACGTCGATCTGAAGTCGGTCTATTTCCTGAGCCAGCGGGTGGTGCCGGCGATGCGCGCGGGCGCCTCGATCATCAACATCTCGTCGGTCGGCGGGCTGGTCGCGATGCAAAACATGTCGGCCTACTCGGCGGCCAAGGGCGGCGTGGCGATGCTGACCAAGGGGATGGCGCTCGATCTGAGCCCGCGCGGAATCCGGGTCAACGCGATCGCGCCGGGAGCGATCGACACGCCGATGCCGCACAACTTCCTGAAGGACCTTCCCGACAAGGAGGGGACCTGGGCGGCGATCGAAGAGCGCCACATGATGAAACGCTTCGGGCAGCCGCACGAGGTTGTCGCGCTGGCATTGTTTCTGGCCAGCGACGAATCGAGCTTCATGACCGGGAGCGTGGTGACGCTCGACGGCGGCTGGAGCGCGTTCTAGCGGGGCAAAGCGCTCAGCCCGCGAGCGAAAAGCCGTAGACCCGAGCGCAGTTCTCGCGCACCAGCTTTCGCCGGTCGGCTTCCGGGAGCGCCCCGAAGTCGCGCGCCAGCACTTCCATCGTATGGGGCCAGGTGGCGGCCTGATGCGGATAGTCGGTCGACCACATGAAATTATCCGCGCCCAGGTAGTTATAGATTTTGAGCCCCAGCGGATCGTCGATGAAGGTGGCGAACACCTGGCGGCGGAAATACTCACTGGGCTTGAGCGACAGCAAAGTCCCGTAGCCCTGCTTGAAGCGGCGGTAATACTTGTCGGCGCGCTCGAGCAAGTGCGGCACCCAGGCGATGTCGTTTTCGGCCGAGACGATCTTCAGTTCCGGAAAGCGCTCGAACACTCCGCCGAAGATCATCGAGCACAGCGAATGCTGCGCCTCCTGCGTGCGGATGACCATCCGCGCGTATAGCTCGCCGATATCCGACTCGTCCTGCTGCGAGGTCTTGGTCCGCCCGGTCAGCGTGTGCAGCGAAAGCGGCATCCCGAGTTCCTGCGCGGTGGCCCAGAACGGATCGTAGGCGCGCTGAGTATAAGGGCGATCCTCGGGCGGCGCGGCCCAGATGAGCGCGCCCTTAAGCCCCATCTTCGCGCATCGCTCGAGTTCGCGGCGCGCGCGATCGACGTCGAAGAGCGAGATCATCGCGAGGCCGGCGAACTTGCCCGGCGCGTAGCTGCAGAATTCCGCCAGCCAATCGTTGTAGACGCGGAAACAGTCTTCCTGAAATTCGGCGTCTTCGATCCAGAACAGAACGAACCCCATCGTGGTGTAAAGCACCGACGCTTCCACCCCGTCGAGTTCCATGTCCTTAAGCCGCGCCGCCGGATCCCATCCGCCCGCCGGCGCACTGTCGAGCCCGGCCTCGAGGAATTTTTTGTCGAACGTCTGGCCCGCGGCGAAGGCGCCCGAGATGCGTAGCGGCGGCAACTCCTCACAGACGAAGAACAGGCCCTTGCGCCCGCCGGGGTCCTTGGTGATTCGCGGCGCGCGATCGCGAAAGCGCTGGTCGAGTCCTTCGGTCCACAGGCCCGGCGGCTCGAGCATGTGCGCGTCGGCGTCGATTATCTTGAGCATGTCCATCGGTAAGTCTTCGCGATGACAGTTGGCGGTTCGAGGTTTCGCGCTGAATTATTCGCGCCGACCGCGCGAGCTAGAGTTCCAGCTCGATCACGCGGCGGTCGCGTTTCTTGAGGTCGAGGAATTCGATATACGGACGCGCGCCGGGCGCCTTTTCGGTGCCGACTTCCGTCTCGAGGTCGGTGGTGCCTTCGCCGGGATTTTTGCGTGTGACGTTGATGAACTGGCATTCCGCGCCGAGCGCCACCACGTTGTGCCAGGTGCCTTTGTCGATGAATGCGGCCTGGCCCGGCTCGACGATGAAAGCCGCTAGCTTCTCGTACGCCACCTCGAAGCGTTCGTGGCCGTCTGCGCGGTTGCGCGGCGCCGGCGCCACAATCAAGGCCATCGATCCGCGCACCGGGATGAAGGTCTGGTTGTACGAAAAATGCACCGCCATCTGCGATAGCCGGCGCGGATTCACCGGCCGCTTGAGCGTCAACAGTTCGATCGCAACCCGCCCTTCGCCGGGGTCGACTTCGGGATAGACCGGCTCCTTGTTTTCGAGCAACCGGCCGAACGGCCGAAACGCCTCGACCGTGATCGGTTCAACCTTTACCTTGATCGTTTCTTCCATCGGGGGCTGCCCTCCGCGACCGGTGCGCCGCGCGGCATCGGAAGCAAATCATTCGGCCAGTATGTCGCCCTGATGTCTAGCAACTCCAAATTGGTTTGACAACGAACGCTGCGCGGGCGCATACGTCGGAACTAATGACCTCCAGCAATCCGATCGCCGCCAGCCCCAACCGCCTCAAGCTCGGAGTGTTCGGACTCAACGTGAGTGGAGGGTGCGCGATGACCAGCGCGCCCGACACGCTGCAAATCGAGTGGGAGGAATCGGTCAGGATCGCCCGCGCCGCCGAGGCGGCAAGGATCGAGGCGCTGGTGCCGGTTGCGCGATGGCGCGGGTTTGGCGGAGCGACCAACTTCAACCATCGCAGCTTCGAGACGCTGACCTGGGCGGCGGGCCTGGCCGCGGCGACCGAGCGCATCGGGATTTTTGCTACGGTGCACACGCCGACCGTGCATCCGGTGCGCGCGGCCAAGGAAATCGCGACCATCGACCACATCTCGCGCGGACGCTTCGCGCTGAACATCGTGGCCGGATGGAACGAACCCGAGATTCGGATGTTCGGCGTGTCGCAGCGCGAGCACGACCAGCGCTACGCGTTCGCCGACGAATTCACGACGCTGCTCAAGCGGCTGTGGACCGAGAACGAATTCGATTTCTCGGGAGATTTCTTTACCGTGCCCGGCGCCTATTCCGAGCCCAAACCGGTCCAGCGGCCGTGGCCGCTGATCATGAGCGCGGGCAACAGTCCGGCCGGCCGCGATTTCGCCGCGCGCCATGCCGATCTGAATTTTGCCCTGGGTCCCGACCTGCCGACGCTTGCCGCCACTTGCGCCGACATCAAGCGCCTCGCGCGCGAACGCTATGGGCGCGAGATCAGCGTGTTCACGATGGGCTACGTGGTCTGCCGCGAAACCAAACGCGAGGCGCTCCGGTATCGCGACTACTACGTCAAGGAAAGAGGCGACTTCGCCGCCGCGCACAATCTTCTCGAGACCCTGATTCCCAATTCACAGAGCGCGCTCGGCGATCAGTACAAAGCGATGATCGAAAACTTCATCGCCGGCTACTCCGCCATGCCGCTGGTCGGAACGCCCGAACAGGTGGTCGAAGGGATGAACGAGATGGCGCGCGCCGGGTTCGACGGCCTCACGCTGAGTTGGGTCGACTACGACGAGGGAATCGCGCAATATCGCGATCAGCTTCGGCCGCTGCTCATTCAGGCCGGTCTGCGCATTGAGTGAAATCCACAATAACCTCTCCCGCAACTCGCGATGCTCGCGGCGACCTCTCCTGGGACAAGCAGAGGTGAAGAATCCCGCCACGCCAGTTACGCAAAGCTCTCCGTGAGCCTGACGCTCTAGGTGAACATCGCCGCGAGGCCCTTGGGACGTACCAGCTTGCCTGCCGGCTTAAGCTTGGTCGCCAACTGCTCGAGGCGTTTCTTGAAGGCCTTGAGTTCGTCCGCCTGCCGGCGCTCGAACTCGGCGCGTTCAAGCTTAACCTCGCGCTTAAGCCCGCCGTTAAGCGTGGCGCGCTCGAAAGCCTCGCGGGCGCGCTTGCGTGAGCCCCAGAAGCTCTCGAACACCTGCCGCATCTCCTTGGCGATAGTGGTGTTGGGGACCCATGAGCCCTGGCATAGCGGGCAATGGAAGACCACACCGGCGAGGAAATTGCGGTAGGGCACGACGAAGGGCTTGTCGCAGTCTTTGCAAATGATCGGGACGTCCCATCCGAGCGGATCGAATTCGTCGATTGGCTGCGGCTTGGGCGGTGGTGGCGGCGGCGCGGCCGCCGCTTTGGCGGCGGCGGGCGCGCCAACCGCCGCAACCGGTTTCGCCGCTGGGGGCGACGCGGCCGCGAAAGCGGCCGCGTCGCCCCCAGCGGCGGGCTGCGCGGCACCAGCAGCGGCGGCGGGTTTCACTGCCGCAGCCGGCGTGTCGGCGCCTGGCGCGTCAGTGGAGGCATCTCGCGAGGCGTCGTGCTTGTGCTGTGGATCTTCGGGCGTCATCGATGATGCGTTTTGCGCGCGAGAGCGACTTCCTGCCGGGCAATTTATCAATGGTCTGACTGTTCGGCAATTGCGCCAGCAATTGCGAGGGCAATTGCCTCTGCCATCGTGCGCCGCACCGGGACTCGCGCGCTTTCGGGTTTCAACCGCGCGCCGCTTTTGACTATGCTTGAGCGAGCGCCTGTTCGGGAGGTTGGACCGCCCGCCGATGGATCTCGAATTCACGCCAGACGAGCAGCAATTCCGCCACAAGCTCCGGCAGTGGCTGGAGGAGAACGTGCCGCTGAGCGGCTTGCGTGGCGCCGATCCCAACGCCACGCGCGACAGATCCGCGATCGAAAAGGCCAGGGCGTGGCAGCGCCGCCTCTACGACGCTGGTTACGTCGCGCTCGCCTGGCCGCGCGAGTACGGTGGCCAGGAACTCGATCCGGTGCGCCAGTCGATCGTCAACGAAGAGATGGTGCGGGCGCGCGCGCCGGGACTCGTCGGTGGGATGGGAATCTCGATGCTCGGTCCCACGCTGATCAGTTGGGGCAGCGACGAACAGAAGCGGCGCTATCTGCCGAAAATTCTCACCGCCGAGGAGATCTGGTGCCAGGGTTACTCGGAGCCTGGCTCGGGCTCGGACCTTGCGGCGCTGCGCACGCGCGCCGGGATCGTCGGCGACGAGTTCGTGATCAACGGACAGAAAGTATGGACCTCGGGCGCGCACTACGCCGACATGATGTTTTGCCTGGTGCGTACGGATCCCGAAGCGCCGAAGCATCGCGGCATCTCCTACGTCCTCATCGACATGCGCTCGCCCGGCATCACCGTGCGTCCGCTGATCCAGATGACCGGCGCGCACAGTTTCAACGAGGTATTCTTCGATAGCGTGCGCGTGCCGCGCAAAAACCTGGTTGGCAAGTTGAACGAGGGATGGCTGGTCGCCAACGCGACGCTCTTCCACGAGCGCAACATGCTCGGGGCGACCACCACCAGCCAGCAGTCGATGGCGCGGCTGGTTGCGCTCGCCCGCTCGGTCCATCGTAACGGCCGCCCGCTTACCGGCGACCCGGTCTTCCGCCAGCGCCTGGCCGATCTCGAGATCCGGGTCGAGGCGATGAAGTACCATATGCTGCGCCAGCTTACCGACCAGGTGCGCGGCCGCAATCCGGGAATCGAGGCGATGATCAACAAGCTCGCCGGCACCGAGCTCAACCACGACATCGCGACCGCCGCGATGGAAGCGATGGGCGACCACGCGATGCTCGCGCGCGGCGAGGAAGAGGCGATGGACCGCGCGTTCTGGCCCTACGAATGGATGTTCTCGCTGGGCCTGGTGATCGGCGGCGGCACCTCGCACATCCAGAAAAATATCATCGCCGAGCGCGGGCTCAAGATGCCCAAGTCGCGCTAGTAAAGCGGGAATTTTGAGATGGATTTCGGACTCAGCGACGAGCAGCGCCAGTTGCGCGACAGCGCCCGCGAATTTCTGACCCACGAATGTTCGCCCGCATACGTCCGCAAGACGATGGCCGACGAGGCGGGTGCCGCGCGCGAGCTGTACGCGGCGATCGCCGGCCTGGGATGGAACGGGCTGATCGTGCCCGAGCGCTACGGCGGCGCCGGCCTGGGCGTGCTCGACATGGCGGTGCTGCTGGCCGAGACCGGCTATGCCGCGATGCCCGGTCCGTTTTTGTTTTCCTCCGCGCTCGCGGCCAGCGCGCTGGTGCATGGCGGGTCGGACGAAATCAAAGAGCGATGGCTCGGCGCGCTCGCCGCCGGCACGGTCATCGGAACGGTCGCAATCACTGAGCGCAACGACTCGCTCAACCCGGCCGAGATGGCCACGAGCGCGCGGCGCGAGGGCGCGGGATGGGTGCTCAACGGGCCCAAGATTTTCGTGCCCTACGCGCACGCCGCCGCTTTCATCGTGGTGGTGGCGCGCACCGGATCGTCGCCTGATGACCTCGGCCTGTTCGTGGTGGAAACGGGTGCGCCCGGCGTGCGCATCCGGATCCTCAAGAGCCTCGATCTCACGCGCCGCGTTTGCACGCTCGACCTCGACGCGGTGATCGTTGCGCCTGGCATGGAACTAAGCGGCGGTACGGCGCTTTACGCGCGGTTGCTCGATATCGGTGCGGTCGCGATCGCCGCGGATTCGCTCGGCGGGATGGATCGCGCGCTGGCGATGGCGGTCGAATACTCCAAGGTGCGCGAGCAGTTCGGCAAGCCGATCGGGTCGTTCCAGGCGCTCAAGCACGCGGCGGCCGAAATCGTCACCGAGCTGGAGCCGGCGCGCGCGCTGCTGTGGTACGCGGCCTATGCGCAGGACGCCGGGACCCAGGACGCGCCGCGGGCCGCCGCGATGGCCAAGGCGCTGCTCTGCCCCATCTATACCCGCGGCACCGACCGCGCGGTGCTGATGCATGGCGGGATCGGCTTCACCTGGGACCACGACATCCATCTCTGGTTCAAACGCGCACGTTTCAACGAATCGTTCCTCGGCTCGCCGGCCTACCATCGCGAACGCGTGGCGGCGCTGGGTGGATACTGAACCTCGGGTGCCTCGAGTGAAATTCGACCTCTTCTACCAGTTGCCGTCGGCGGACTCGCAAAGCCCGGCCGTGCGCTACCGCGAGTTGGTGGCCGAAGCGGTCGAGGCCGACCGGCTCGGCTTCGACACGCTGTGGCTGGCCGAGGTCCATTTCACGCCGCGCTTCTCGGTGATGCCGGCGCCGTTGCTCCAGCTCGCCGCGATCGCCGAGCGCACGACGCGGCTGCGCCTGGGAATAGCGGTCAACCTGCTGCCGCTGCATCATCCGGTGCGCCTGGCCGAGGAGATCGCGACGCTCGACGTGCTTTCCGGCGGACGGGTCAACTTCGGCGCCGGCCGCGGCGCGTTTCCCAGCAACTACCACGGCTACGGCGTCGACATGGCGACGAGCCGCGAGCGCTTCCAGGAGATGCTCACATTTATCAGGCGCGCGTGGACCGAGGATCGGCTGGACTTTCGCGGACGGTTTTACGAAGTCGACGGCGTCGAAGTGATTCCCAAGCCGGTGCAGCGTCCGCATCCGCCGTTTCGCCTCGCCGCCAACAGCCCCGACACCTTCGGCTTCGCCGGCGCCAACGCCTATCCGATTTTCGCCGGCGGAGCGGTGAATCCGATTAACGTGCTGCCGGAGCGCCTCGCGGTGTACCACAACGCGCTCGAGGCGGCGGGCAAAAAGCTCCCGGAGGACTGGCTGGCGGCGATGTTCCTGACTTTCGTCGGCAAAGACCAGGCCGCGGTGCGCGCGACCATCGAACCGAGCCTCGAAAACTACTTCCATACCATCACGGAAACCATCCGCCCCGAGAGCATTGCGCAGCCCGACGAATTCCAGCGCGTGGTGGAGCGGATGCGCACGATCAAGTATGAGAACGTGGACTCGCTGATGGGCGTGTTCGGTGAGCCGCAACGCTGCGTCGACCGGATCGCCGCGCTGAAAGAGAAATTCGGATTCACCCGGATGGTGTGTTGGTTCGAGATCGGCGGCCTGAGTGGCCATCGCAACCTGATCGACGCGATGCGCCTGTTCGCCGAGCGCGTGATGCCGCATTTCAATTGAAAGCAATTCGAGGGAGGAAGCGCGATGTTGACCAGGAGCTGGACCAAAAACGCCGACCAGATAAAGAAAATCGAGGAGACGCTGCACGCGCCGATTTTCGCCGACGCGCGATGGCTGGCCGTGCAGTACCTGACCCGGCCCGAAATCGTGCGCGAAGTCCTGCCGCCGCCGCTGGAACCCGCGGGCGAGCCGCTGGTGACCGTCGGCATCGGCACGCTGGGACGCTCCAACTGCGTGGGCCCGTTCGATGGCGGAATGCTGTGCGTGCGGGCGCGCTACCAGGACGTCGAGGGCGATTTCTGTTTGGCGATGCCGATGTCGACTGACGTGGCGATAATCTTCGGGCGCGAGCTTTACGGCGAGCCCAAAAAACACGCGCGAGTGCAGCTCAAAAGCGACGGCGACGTGGTGCGCGCGAGCGTCGAGCGCTTCGGCATCGCCTACATGTCGTTGGAGGCGCGCCTGACCGAGAACGTACCGATCACGGGGCCGACCTACGCCGACCGCTTCCATTTCAAGTTCATGCACGCGGCCAACGGGCACGGGCTGGAGTTCGACCCGATTCTGGTCCACGCGCACTTTACCCAGCACGTGCGGGTGCATCGGCGCGGCCCCGGCAAGGTTATCTTCAAGCCGTCGCATCACGACCCGCTGGGCGAGATCGAGGTGGTCGAGGTGCGCGGCGCGACCTACTTCGAAGGCGACATCCATGCCGATGCGCGACGCCTGGCGACGGTGGACGCCGCGCGCTTCATGCCGTACGCGTTTCAGAATATCGACGACTACACCGCGGTCGAGTGAGCGGAGGAGCGAGCGGCGGGGCAGGGACGCCGAGCGGGAGGCTCGGCGTCCCTGCCCCGCCTGGCTTAGCCGCGAACTAGCTGTGGTCGCCGGCGCCGCGGCGGGCGCGTTCGTGCGCGCCGCCGCCGTTGGCGCCGTTACCCAGCGAGCGCAGGATGTCGGTCTTGGTGACGATCCCCTCCAGCGTGCCGTCGAGTGATTCCGCGAGCGCTTCCGCCGCCGAGGTCACCAGCAGAATCTGTGGCGCGTTTTCGCGCACGAGCAGGCGCAACGCTTCGTCGAGGTCGGTGTCCGGCGCGATCCGGCTCACGTTGGGGTCGGCGATATCTCCCACCCGGGTCTGCTCCCAGCGCTCCACCGGCACTTTGCTCAAGGCCCACACCGGTATCGTGCCGACGGTGCGCGCGCCATCATAGACGGGAAAGATCGTGTAGCGATGCTGGGCCGCGACGCTGTCGGCAAATGCGCGCAGCGTCGAGGAAGCCTGCACTCCCACCACGTGGCGCTGCATTACGTCGGCGACCTTCATCCCGCTGAGCTCGCTGACGCGCGCCGTCTGATGAAGCTGTTGGTCGCCAGAGGCCGAGGCCTCGCCGGAGACCGCGTAGGCGATCGCCGCGCCGATGAGCGTCGGGATGATGTAGGAATGGCTGCCGCTGGTCTCGGCCACGAACACCACCGCCGCCAGCGGGG
>Ga0307372_10002057_pt1 | contig 33955 bp, 41 predicted proteins | sample OX1MG_FD_202533 | JGI IMG/M metagenome (GOLD analysis project Ga0307372, IMG submission 202533) | Soil microbial communities from Risofladan, Vaasa, Finland - OX-1 | ecosystem: Environmental > Terrestrial > Soil > Coastal area > Acid sulfate soil | place: Finland: Risofladan, Vaasa | collected... | reverse complement strand
GGAAGACTCCAGCATCCGTATATCATGACAGGAAATATTTCAACAAGAAGAGGCTGAAGATAATGATTTAGAGCGGACAGTATCCCTGTCAACAAAAGCGGACATTAACTGTGTCACTCTACAGTTATTGTTCTGGTTTTTTTCCAAAATATCTTTACCAGTATTTATGGGATCAAGTGGTTCTGGTATAAGCCTTTTTTGCTTATATTGGTGGATTTCTAGTGAATTGTTTGCTGGATATATTTACAAAAAGACTCATAGCTTGGAATTTACCTATGGTACAAGGTATGGATGGAAAGGCGGCGGTACCAAGTGGGGAACTTAAATCTACAAAAAAACTCTATAGGCGTAATTTACAATAAAAAATTCGAGATAACTTGATTACCAAAGAATAAATTCCATATATCCGTCGATAAAATATGCCCCTCATAACAATTTCAATGTATCCAGGAAGAAATGAAAAACAAAAAGAGGAATTTGCTAGAGCCATTACAAAATCGGCAGTTGAGATTCTTAAGACAAAAGAAAACCATGTAATGGTGGTATTCGAAGAGAATCCAAGAGAAAATTGGTATATGGCAGGAAATCCTCTCTAAACACATTTTTATTTTATAATAATTCAGAAAACTCGTGACAAAAATTGCCGTAGTTCAAATGCGAGCTGAAATAGACAAAAAAAATAACTTAAAAAAAATCCTAAGATACATATCACAAGCAGCACGCAAAGGTTCCGAGATTTGCACCTTTCCAGAATTCATGATGTGTTATATACCATCGTCTCAATCTCCTGCTGATCTTGCAAAAATTGCTGAAAAAATAAATGGCGAATTTGTTTCATCCATATCTGAAGAAGCAAAAAAAAATTCGATACAAGTCATCGGTACTTTGTATGAAAAAAGCCCAAAACCAAACAGAGTATATGATACATCTTTTTTCATAGGAAAAACTGGTAAAGTCATATCAACATACAGAAAAATTCATCTCTATGACGCACTTGGATTCAAGGAATCTGCAAAACTTTATCCTGGCTCATCAATCACAAAACCTGTAAAAACTAGTGCAGGAAAAATGGGAATGATGATTTGTTACGATCTTAGATTTCCTGAAATATCTAGGATATTAGCCTTGTCAGGTTCCGAAATTCTTGTAGTTCCATCTGCATGGGTGCAAGGAAAAATGAAAGAAGAACACTGGATTACAATAAACAAGACAAGAGCTATTGAGAACGGTTGCTATGTAATTTCTCCAGATCAAGTTGGAAACATTTACTGTGGCAGAAGTATGGTGGTTGACCCTTATGGAAAAATACTTCTTGATATGAAGAAAAAAGAAGGAATTGGAATTGTTGACATTTCTCTTGATGAGGTCAAACAAGTAAGGCAAAAACTTCCACTTTTACAAAACAGACGTACTGACATTTACGCCAATCTCAAGGTTTAGTTCTACTTGCACATCGTATGTTAGAACATTGTCGTGACCACTTTTGTTTTCTGGAATATCTTTGTAAAATAATTGGCCACAAACAAATCTTGCAAGAAATCTTTGTTGCACAAATCATACCTCTCTGCACTAATGGAGATGATGCTCTACAGCCATTATAGTAATTTGAGCATCCTATGAATCGTTTCTTTGTTTGACGAGATCTTATTATGAGAAGCTTTCCTATGTGACAATCAGGACATTCTACAAGACCATTAACAGGTACATTTGTTCCTAAAATAACATATTTCCTCTTTTTCTCTGACCATGAAAGATATCCATTCTTGTCATAGTATTGTCTTATCTCGCTCTGCATCTTGCCAATTTTTTTCTTTGTTATATTGACAGAATTTCTAGAATCTACCCGTTTTTTGACAACAGATGCCTGAGTAATTTGGTCTTTCAATGATGATGTAATATTATTTATTGAATTAAAGAAACTACTGAAGAATTTTTATATGGAATCTAGTCAGCGAGATTTGTGGAAAAAGTCTGTCTTATTGGGGCTGGCAGTACAAAATACGGTAAATTAGAAGATAGTATTACTGATATTGCACTTCAGGCATCAGTTGATGCTATAGAAAGTGCCGGAATAGGCCCAAAGGAGATTCAGGCAGGATACATTTCCAATGTGTTTGGCATTGCAGACAAACAAGTTCACCTCGGCCCTGTCATAATGAGCAATCTTGGCATTCCAGAAGTTCCTTCACTTTCAATCGAATCTGCATGTGGAAGTGGTTCTGTTTCATTCAGAGAAGCATATGCAAATGTTGCTGCAGGATTTTATGACGTAGTATTAGCAACAGGAGTAGAAAAAGTAACTCATACAGGTACTGAATGGACTACAACTTACTTTTCATATTGTTCCGATTTTTTTTACGAGGGAGGAGCTGGTGCTTCATTTCCAGGATTATTTGCATCCATGGCAAGAGCATATCTTGCGGAATACAAAGCTACAGAAGAAGATCTTGCAATGGTTGCAGTAAAGAATCACGACAATGGTTTTCTTAACCCAAAAGCACATCTCAGAAAAAAAATTACAATAGATGATGTAATGAAGTCAGCAGTAGTTGCAAGTCCATTAAAATTGTATGACTGTTGTCCGTTTTCAGATGGTGCAAGTGCAGTTATAATATGCAGTGAAAAATTTGCAAAGGCACATACTAAAAATTATGTTGAAGTTATTGGATCAGGTAGAGGTGGATCGCCTGCCGCACTTCAGGGAAGAGATCATATTACTACAATACCAAGTACCAGAATTGCAGCACAGGCTGCATACAAGATGGCCGGTATAACTCCAAAAGATATTGATTTTGCAGAAGTTCATGATTGCTTTACAATTGCTGAACTGGTTGACACTGAAGACTTGGGATTCTTTGAACAAGGAAAAGCTGTACAAGCAGTTAGAGAAGGACGAACTAACCTTAATGGAGACATATCCATCAATCCATCTGGTGGTCTAAAATCAAAGGGTCATCCAATAGGTGCAACTGGAATCGGCCAAGTAGTAGAAGTTTTTGATCAATTAACTGGAAAAGCAGGAGAAAGAACAGTAAAAGACGCCAAAATCGGATTAACACATAACTTTGGTGCAACAGGCGCCAGTTGTGCCGTACATATATTCAAAAGTGTGTAAATTGCTAACAAAAGAAGAATTCGCTAACAATGCCAAATTAGGTAAGGTTCTGACTAGAAAATGTACAAAATGTGGACATCATCATCTTGTCACTACATATTTCTGTCAAAATTGCGGGAATAAAGGATTTGAGAACACAATAATTGATGGCAAAGGTACTATTGTTACTTATACAATAATCACTGTACCACCAGATGGATATGAAGAATATGTTCCATATGCGTGGGTAGTTATGAAATTAGATGATTCAGAGCTGAGAATCTCTGGTTTTATGGCTAACATAAAATCTCCAGAAGATCTTCTTCTGGGAACAAGAGCAAGAATTACAGGTTATGATCAACGTGGGATCATAATCGAAAAGCAGTAAATCAAATTTATTGAACAGATTAAAAAAATTCAAAAAATCTCTTTTATAATATTCACGTTGATACTAATTTGAAATGTCTGTTGATGTTGTTTGTGGAAAATGTGGAGCTAAAATTGCAAATATGCGTATGCTAAAATCAATAAAAGATGTGATGCGACCGTATAACAGCAAATGTCCATCCTGTGGACAGACATTATCTTCATCAGAATTTAACGTGGATGTGCAGAAGAACTGATCTAAAAAGCTTTACTTGAGATCAATTTAGTCAAAAATCTTAATTACCAATGAACTCTAGACAATCTCATGGAACTGAGCGAGGACTTTAGCGATCCTAAACGTGGTGGAATATTACAATCAGCATCAAAACGTGTAAGAATGATCTTCTCTGTTATGGCAAGTCCAAACAGAATTGATATTTTACGTATACTAAACTCAAAGGGACCGCTTACTTATTCAGAACTAAAATCTCTTGCTGGCTTCAAATCAAAAAAGGAAAGTGGCAAGTTTGCATATCACTTGAGAAAATTATTGCGACAATCTCTTGTAGCCTTAAACAAATCTGAAAGACGGTATACTATTACTAACTTGGGAAAACTAGTTCTAAGTCTTGCAAGACAGATTGAAGAGCGATCTATCATTGAAAGTGGGAAGATGTATGTCAGGACCTCGCATGAATCAATTGAAGAATTCAATTCTCATAAGATCATTCAATCATTGGTTAGAGAGGGTAGTCTTCCACTTGAGCTTGCTCAAAAAATAACTGAGGAAGTGGAGAACAGAATATACAAATTCCAAACATCTTATCTTACATCTTCACTCATACGTGAAATGGTCAACTCTGTCCTTTTAGAACAGGGCCATGAGGATTATAGGCATAAACTGGCAAGATTTGGGTTACCTGGTTATGATATTCATGAGATGCTAACTAACGTAGATGGCATTCATAACGGAGTCGAAGGTTTACTATTTAAAACAGGACAGAATGTATTTGGCGAATATCTTGTTTTAAATACTCTGCCTAAGGATGTAGCTGATTCTCATCTTTCAGGAGATCTTCATATTACAAATGCTGGATTGTGGTCACTTCTTCCAGATACAATATTTGTGAACATTAAGGAACTTGTTGAAGAAGGAGTTGACTTGAGAGGAAAATTCTTGGGTGTAACAAGAACATCATCACCAAGTTCATTGGATGATCTTTTCACTTCCTTATCTATACTCACATGTCTTCTCATAAAAGAAGCATCACAAGAAGTAGTGATGGATGGATTGGTTACCATATTACAAAAATATTCTAAGAATTTGCCTGAAGTTGAAGAAAAACTTGCAAACTGCTTTGCAAAAATATCTACAGGGCCTAAATATGGAAAGAATGGAACACTTGCTTCATTTAGAATTTCCATTGGAACAGAACCAAAGGTAATTGGAACTATTCTCCAAGCCTACAAGAAATATGTAAAGTCAACACCACTTCCTTCTATAGGATTAATTGTTGATTATGAAAAAGCCAAGATAAGTGACTATTCAGAAACTTTAGCAGATGTAATTGTACTAGGAGGACATGTTATGTTTGCTAAAGGATTGGTATCTAACAAAGGATTAGCAAGAGAAGATATAAAGAATGTTGGAACAACTTCTATCAATCTAGAGTCTTTATCAATTAATATGCCAAGACTTGCATTTGAATCTAACAAAGACGAAACCTATTTCAGAGCACGACTTGCATTGTTGATGAAACCAGCACTAGCAGCCATGTCTCTGAGAAAGAAGGAGATATCTGATCTAACAAGACGTGGTCTTAATCCAATCCTTGCAAACAATACACAGTATATGCAAAAGGGATCAGTGACTTTAGTTGTTAATTTGATCGGACTCAAGGAAGCAGTTTATGGTATTCTAGGATATGAAAATAACAAGGCTGGACACGAAATATTGGCCAAAGTGATAAACACTGCTATGGAAGTAGCCACAAAGAAAGGAAAAGAGATGGGCGATAATGTTATTGTGACCATGACTGAGAGTGACGCTGCAAGTCGCTTCTCATCACTTGATGGTGAAAAATATGGTAAAATGTCAATTAATCACCATGTTATGGGAGAATCATATTCGGAAGGGATTGTTCTTGATGCATCTGAGATGGCAGAGATGAATCCCAAGAATGAAAAGATCGTGGAATCAAATTACTTCTCAAAAATACTTAACGGTGGTCTCTTGATCCAGTTAAAGATCCCAGATACAATGGATTCTTCAGGAATAAAGAAGGCAATAGAAAAGGCAGGCGATCTATTAGGATCTTTCAGGCCTATCAAAAAAGTGCCTATATGTAGCAACTGTGGACTCAAAGAGGAAAAGATCGCTGAAAAGTGTTCAGTGTGCAAATCTCCTTACATACTAGCATAATTTTCACCATGTGGGAAAGACTAACAGTTTAGCGAACAAAAATTTGAATTAATCCGGGATTTCATGTTAAAATTTATTTTGTCTTGAGATGATCTAATACTATGTAGATAGTAACGGTGTCAACAAAATTGATCTAAATTTTAGCTTTGGAAAATTATTTTTTGCCGCAGTGTTTAATTAACTCCCATTTGATAGGGTTGAGGGGAGTAATTTGACAGATTTTTCACAAATAGAAAATTCGATCATTCAAGTAAAAAAACGAGATGGTAGAGTATCGGATTTCCAAAGAGATAAAATTTCAAACGCAATATACAAAGCACTTGTTGCCTGCGGAAGATCAGATCATGGACTGGCAGATAAGCTAGCAAATCATGTTCTTACAAAACTTGTGAATCGGGGATTTTCTAGTTCAGAGGCACCAAGTGTAGAGGATGTTCAAGACATGGTAGAGTCTACTCTAATTGAGGAAGGACTTGGCGAGATCGCAAAGGCATACATCCTATACCGACACGAACGACGGAGAGTTAGAGAAGAAAAGATGAAGGTTCTTGAATCTAAGTCTCTTGATGGCGTTGCAAAGAGATTTGATCTTAATTGCTTGCGAGTTCTGGCATCTAGATACCTGCTCCGAAATAACAAAGGTCAGATAACTGAAAGTCCAAGTGAAATGTTTGAAAGAGTTGCTATTTTGGTAGGTATTGCTGATATCATTAGAGATCCATCCGTATTTCAAATTGAAGGCGGAAATATCCAAAACACTGAGGAAGCAGCAAGATATCTGGACAAACTTGATGATTTTAACTATAAATTCAAGATAGGAAAATACTATCTTAACAAATATCATTTTAGATCCTTGATAAATCACTATATAGACTTGGCAAAACATGGTCAGATGAAAGTCAGCTTTAGAGAATTATTGACCATGTTGGCTGCAAACAAGTTTGAGCAGTACACTGAAAGAATAAAAGAATCTGCCGATCTGATGATTGCGCAAGACTTTCTACCTAATTCTCCAACCATGATGAACGCCGGTGCACGATTGGGTCAACTTTCTGCATGTTTTGTTCTTGCAATGGAGGACGACATGGAAAAAATAATGAAATCATCCTCTGACGCCGCATTGATATTCAAATCTGGAGGTGGAGTTGGTATCAACTATTCAGATCTGAGACAAGAAGGAGATATGGTAGCATCAACATCTGGAGTAGCCTCAGGTCCTGTCTCATTCATGAACATCATTAACACTGTTACTGAAGTAGTCAAACAAGGTGGTAAACGAAGGGGTGCAAACATGGGAATCATAGAAGCATGGCATCCAGATATTGAAAAGTTCATCACTGCAAAAACAAAACCAGGTGTTCTTGAAAACTTCAATGTAAGTGTAGGAATTTGGGAAGACTTTTGGGAAGCACTTGTTAATTCATCAGATGGAAAATTTACTCTTAGAAGTCCACGTGAGAGAGACCCTGTACGAGAAATAAATGCACATCATTTGATTGATTTGATTGCACTTTCTGCATGGAAGAGTGGTGAGCCGGGACTGATCTTTTTTGATATTATAAACAAATACAATGTTTTTGCAAAAGCACGAGGTCAACCAATACGAGCAACAAATCCATGTGGAGAACAAAGCCTTTATCCATACGAATCATGCAATCTTGGTTCAATCAATCTCTCTAACTATGTCAAGAGAAAAGCCGATGGTCAATACGAATTTGACTGGCAGAGATATGAGGAAACCATTAGAAAGACAACCAGATTCCTTGACAATGTTATAGATGTTAATACATATCCAATTCCTGAAATTGACAAGGCATCAAAAGATTCCAGAAGAATTGGACTTGGAGTAATGGGGGTTGCAGATCTCTTGTTCAAATTACGAATTCCGTATAACTCACAAGAAGGATATGAATTCCAAGAAAAGCTTGCTGAAGCATTAACATACTATTCCATGGAAGAAAGTATTGCACTAGCAAAGACACGAGGACCATTTCCGTTATGCTCAAAAACTGAATACCCAGAGGGTAAAATTCCTGTTGCTGGATATTATGAAAAACCAAAGAGTGCTCGCACCTATGATTGGGATGCTTTGATTACCAAGATTCAAAAACATGGCATTAGAAATGTTCTAACAACAACAGTTGCTCCTACTGGTACGTTGTCAATGATATCTGACTGTTCAAACGGAATGGAACCAATGTTTGCACTAGTCTTTGAAAAGAGGGTAACAGTGGGTAGGTTCTTCTATACTAACAAAATCTTTGAAGCAGTACTAAAAGAACATGGACTATACAATGATCAAATTCTAGAAAAAATTGCAAATAACTATGGTTCTGTGAAGGGAATACTTGAAATTCCTGAATGGATGCAGAAGATATTTGTCACAGCAATGGATATTCACTGGGCAGATCACCTAATGGCTCAGGGAGTCTGGCAGCGTTGGATAGGTAATGCTATTGCAAAGACAATCAATATGCCAAATGATGTATCATCTGATGATGTAAAAGCTGCATATCTACTAGCACATGATCTTGGTCTGAAAGGAATCACTGTATTCCGAGATGGTTCAAGACATGAACAAGTATTGCACATGACGGGAAATAATGTTCAAAAGAACTTCCAAGTAACTCCCAGCGCTTATGTCACAGACTATATCTCAAAGAATGTCACAAATGCATATCTAAAAACTGAGATAGAAAGAGCACTTCAAATAAAAATTCCAGAGAATGTGCAATCTACTCCAGCGCCAACACTTACTCAAGAACAAATGGAAGAAAGACTATGTCCTACATGTAAAAACAACTTGGTATTTGCAGAAGGATGTAGCGTATGTATAGAATGTGGATATAGCGGCTGTACCTCTGGCTAGATTTTCTCAAATCAAAACTCTTTTAGTATCTTCACTTCCTGAAAGTGTTATTGAATAAGAAAGTAATCGGTATTGCTATTGGAGCAGGAGCTGCAATAGCCATTACAGTGACTCTCTTTGTTTTATTACCTCAATTACAAACTGGATCTTCATCTACAATTCAACCAGTAAATTCTATGCACAATCCAAAACTCGGTCTTGTTATCATGCCTCCCACTCAAAAACCAACTCTTGAAGAAATTAGAAAAGCATATGCTCAAGCAGCTTCAACAGGAATAGGGAGGAGTAATGTCTATCTCTCTTGGCCTGTCATGGAACCAACCCAGGGGACCTACAATTGGAGCTATTCTGACATTCTGATGGGACTAAATCGTGAACAAGGCCTTAATGTCACACTTTACTTTTCAGTAATCAATAACCAACTTTTAGGACCCTTCCCAAGTTGGATGGGAAAACCACAACTTGATCAAAAACTTCAGGACCAAACAGTAGCAATTCTTGATGCTATGCTTTCAAGGTATTACATAGTGGATTACGTGATAATTGGAGGAAATATTGACAGCTACTTTAGAGATCATCCAAATCAAATTCAACAATATGTGGATTTCTTCAATGGCGTGTACAGCAAATTAAAAATAAAGCACCCAACTGTCAAATTCGGAAATTGGTTCTCGCTAAATGATATGACAAATCATGCTCAAGGTGATATTGTGGGTAAACTAAACCAAGGAGATTTTGTAGCATATTCATATGCACCGGTAGACTCGTTATATTATCAAAGTAATAGTACGGATAATGAAGGTGCCAATTTGCAAAAGATGATTGACTTTGCAAAGGGCAAGAAAATAGCATTGATGGAAGTTGGCTGGAGTACTGACAAATCAATCAATGGAACAAAGGATGATCAACGAAAATTTGTAAAAATTGTGTACGACTTTTACAAAAAGAATCAATCTGATTTTGAGTTTCTTACTTGGTATAGACAATATGATAGACCTGTTGATACGTGTTACAATTCATTAAACCTAGGTAATAACTCCATATTTGCTAATAATGAAGTCTTGAATAACACTGCTGCATACTTATGCGGTAGTGGTCTATTTGATGTAAATCAAAATCCAAAACCTGCCTGGGATGAATTAAAACATCAAATACAATCTATTCCCATTTCTTAATTACGAAATTAAGATTTCCTTTCTTATTGAAGTATGTCCGGGTTTTTAGTATATTATTATTAATTGTAAATATTGTTCCTGCATATGCATTATACGAACCTCCTACTAATGAAGAAAAGACCATCTTTGATCAACTACTTGCTCAATTTGAGATAGTTGATGCACCAAAAAAAGATGTATCTGATGTGATTGGGACATTTCAAAAACCTATGGTGAATACTTTTTTTTGTAATTTACATGATACTAATAATCAAATTATAACAATCATCAACACTAAATTAGCAAAGTTTGATGAGAATACAACTCATCAAGACCTAGTTACAGGCGGCTCATATACATGGCATTGCTCTGAGACTATACAAAATGGAAAAATTTCTTTAGATTGTAATAATGAACTCCGGATCAATCCCAAGATAATATCTAATGATACTCAAATAGACCCACAGTTGCACAATATTGAAAATTTAGTCATATTGTATCATGAATTACTTCATGGTCAACTTATGATTGACGCAATAAAGGGCTCATCACTATGGCAACAGGAAACTTGTAACCTACAGCCTGGAGAAAATATAGATTATTCCTTCGCTGATCCTAATCATAAAATAATCAATTATCTACAAACACAATTTGCGTCCGCTCTTGTGGATAAAGCGGGGGGAAAAATGATCACAAAAGAAATTTCTTCTGACGAAACAAACAATGGAACATTTACTATCAAAGTCTTTAGCTTCACTGATTATACAACATTTGAAAATAGTTCCAAAATTACTTTTAGAACAAATAATATATCTGAAAATTCATTCTTTCAAGTAAAAAACAATGTATTTCTTAGTGGACACTTGAAAGATGACACAAGACCTGGGCTTGCATGGTTCTATCTTTTTAACAATGAAAAAACACAGAATATCACGAATGAGCCCATACCTGTCTGGATAAAGCGAGTCGCAGGCCTGTGGTCAAGTGGTAATGCACAAGACGAGTATTTTTATTCTGCAATTGATTATCTGGTGAAACATAACATGATCAGCTCAAATAACGAAAAAATAACTATTTCCACAATGCCTCATTGGCTACAAAAAAGTGCTCATTTGTGGTTCACAGGTGAAATTGATGACAATACATTTGTTAGTTCTATTCAATATATGATCTCGTCAGGAATAATTCACTGATGAAATATTGGAATGCGGTCGCCGGGATTTGAACCCGGGTAACGGGCTTGGAAGGCCAGTGTACTAACCAAACTATACTACGACCGCTCACTGTGCCAATCTTAGACCTACATAATAATTCTTTTTTCGTATTCATAGAGTATACGTGAAATTATGATGTGAGCTTCAAGTGGATTTTTATCTACAGATACCGTCTTGTCAAAATACTCTCTAATATTATCAGAAAATTGACCTTTTGAAAATCCTCCTATTACAAGACAAGTGTTATCTTTTATCTCATTAGCTAATTTTTGGTAAGAATTTTTGATCCCTTTACTTGAAAGCGCAATTGTCTGTTCTGGATTGATTTTTTTAATTAGATTGCCAAAATTCATATTCTTTAACGCAAGAAGTATGTTGTTATCTTCTTTGATTTCTTTAGTAGCATATAGTTTCTCAACAAGTCCTATGAATCTATGATATGATTTTGGCAATCTTACATTTTGACCTAGAAAAATAACTTTATCATCAATGGTGTGAACAAACACATTCACTTTATTTTCAAAATAAAGGGGAATACTACACGCTTCAAGGAGTGAAAAATGTACCAGATCTGGTCTTCCTCTCTTTATCTCATTCTTGATTCCCTTCATTGCCGCAAAGTGCCATGATACGTCAAGCAAAATTTCAGATGGTTTTTTGCTAAATCTACTGGCAGATGCTGTAACAGAATTATGTCTCTGTAACTCTAAAGGTACTAATTCTAATGCAGATTCTGCTATTACAAGCGAGAGCAAGATTGTATTTTAAGGGTGGGAACTATTAAACAACATGAAACCAGCAATCAAGGTTCTTCTAATAGAAAGAATGAAAATTCTAATTAAAAATGCCATGTCAAATGTAAGATCTAATCCAGAATTGGCAGAAAGGCAAGCAATGCTTGCTAAGAGATTGTGTACAAAATATCGTATTCGAATGCCATATGAATTGAGGATGAATTATTGCAAAAAGTGTAAAAAATTCATTGTACCAGGATTTACGGCAAGAATAAGGATAGGAAGAAGCACCATCAAATCAATACGTGTCACCTGTAGTTTTTGTAATCATACATATAGAAAGATAATCAAAAAACAAATTCCAATGGGTCAATGATTTATAAGACGAACTTTGAATTTTGGTTTTTATGGCAAAGGCATACGATGTACCAGCGGATTTGTTGATCAATAAATTATCCGAGACTCTAAAGAATGAAGATATCGTACAACCAAGCTGGATTCCATTTGTTAAAACTGGTGCTCATGCAGTAAAACCTCCTCAACAGAATGATTGGTATTATACAAGATGTGCATCTCTTCTAAGAAAGATCTACTTGCACGGACCTATTGGCATAAATGATTTGAGATCAATGTATGGAGGTACAAAGCCTGTTGGTTATGGAGGAGCTCATCACAGAGATGCTGGTGGTGCAATAATAAGAACAGCAGTACATAGTTTAGAAAAATTAGGTTATTTGGATAAAGTTGAAGGAAAAGGTAGAACGATATCTCATGAGGGTATGAAGAAACTTGACAGACTATCAACTGAGATCTTGAATGAATTAATTGTAAAGAATCCAAATCTGAAGAAATACTCCTGATAATATCATGAGCTCTCATAATCCAAACGATGATAGAAATCCAAGCGATGCAGAAGTCTCTGCTTTAAAAGAAAATGCGCTAAAGAATCTTCTAACAGCTGAAGCAAGACTGAGGTTAAACAATGTTAGATTGGTTAAACCTGATCTCGCAGCAATGGTTGAAAACTATCTTCTAGGGTTGGCATCACAAGGAAGGCTAAATTCACAAATCTCAGATGATCAACTAAAGCAAATTTTGTTATCTACACAACAACCTAAACGAGATTTCAAGATTAACCGAAAATAGTTCTAGGGAAAATATATTAGGGGTAAACTGGCGATTACAAATATGAAAGCAGTAGTTTATGACAAGTATGCTCCAAATGATGATTACAAATCAATTCTAAATGTAAAAGAAATACCTGATCCAAAACCAAAGTCAAACGAAGTTGTTTTTCGAGTCAAGGCAGCAGCGTTAAACTATAATGATATCTGGGGAATGCGAGGACAACCAGTTCCAGTACCATTACCACATGTATCAGGTTCTGATGCTGCAGGAGAAGTCATTGCAATAGGAGAAGATGTTGTAAACTTCAAAGTTGGTGATAGAGTTGTTTCGCATTCAAACATGTCATGCAGGGTATGCGAAGCATGCACTGACGGACGCGAATATGATTGTCAAAAGAGAATCATATGGGGATTCCAAACTGGACCTACATGGGGTGCATTCTCTGAAATCACACATTTGCCTGAAGTTAATGTTGCAAAAATTCCAGAGGGCATAAGCTTTGATGAAGCTGCTGCAGCTTCAATGACATTACTTACCTCATGGCATATGCTTGTAGGGAGAGCAAGAATTCGTCCTGGTCAAACAGTCCTTATCATGGGCGGAGGTTCTGGTGTAGGAAGTTTTGGAATTCAAATTGCAAAATTATACAATTGTACTGTTATTGCTACAGGAAGTCCAGACAAACTAGATAAACTAAAAGAACTTGGAGCCGATTATGCAGTTGATCATAGAAAACCAGATTGGGGTAAAGAAGTAAGACAAATTGCAAAACCATTCGGGGGGATTGATATATCATTTGATCATATAGGTCAAACACACTGGAATGATCAACTCACTTTGCTAAAGTATGGTGGAACACTGGTAACATGTGGAGCAACAACAGGATACGACGCAAAGACAGATTTGAGACATATCTTCTTCAAAGGAACTAACATTTTAGGTTCTACACAAGGAACAAAAGCAGAATTAGAACATGGATTGTATTGGATGGGTAAAAAGAAAATTAAAGCCATTATAGATTCGGTGTATAGCTTTGAAAATGCTGCAGAAGCACATACTAAGATGCTTACTGGTAAAGGACTAGTTGGCAAAATCTTACTCAAACCATAACTCTTTCTATTTATGGCAAGACTCTTGCGTAGTCTTTTATTTGTTCCCGGAAATAATACTCGTTTTCTAGAAAAAGCAAAATTTCTCAGTGCTGATATCATATGTTTTGACTTGGAAGATTCTGTTCCTTTGGGAGAAAAAAAATCTGCAAGAAATCTAATAAAAAATACATTAAAACATAGATCTGAATACAATTCAGAAATTTATGTGAGAACCAATTCTCCCGCATCTGGGATGATATCTGATGATCTGTTGGAAGTTATTCAGAAAGGTGTTGATGGTATAGTGATTCCAAAAGTAAATACAATAAACGAGATAAAAAAAATTGAAAAAATGATGACGGGATTGGAAAAAAAGCGTAAGCTAAAGCCTATAGAAGTTATGGCATCAATAGAATCTGCTGAAGGTGTTGTAAATGCATATTCTATTGCATCGTGTAGCAAAAGAATATCCGCCTTGGTATTTGGTGTATTTGATCTACTAAATGATCTGGGTGTAGAATATGTAAAAAAACCAGAAGGAGCTGTATATTCACGGGCTAAAATTCCGATAGATGCAAGGGCTGCAGGAAAATATGCAATTGATGCAATCTGGCAGGACATTGACGATGTTGCTGGATTAGAACAAGATTCTGCTGTTGCCAAAAATCTTGGCTATGCAGGTAAAAGCATTATTCATCCAAATCAAGTTGATGTTGTCCACAAAGTATTCTATCCCACTCTTGCAGAAATTGAATGGGCAAAAAAAGTTATGAGCACATATGATCTGGCTACGAAAAATAAGAAAGGAGCTACCACAGTTGATGGCAAAATGATTGACGAGGTACATTACAAAAGGGCGGTAGCATTATTGAATTCTATAAAATAATCAGGCATAGTTAAGATAATACAGATCTATCTATTATCTGATAAACATAAATCATCTTACTGTAAATAAAAATTCATTAATTATGTTCACTGGAATAATAGAAGGCCTGGGTAATATTGTTATGTTTGACAAAAAAACAAGCAACCGAAGTGCAGCAAAAATGAAAATTAAACTTGGTAAAATTGCAAAAGGCCTCAAAGTAGGAGATAGTGTTGCAGTAAATGGTGTATGCCTTACAGCAGTAAATATTTCAAAGGGAATAACAGAATTTGAAATGATTGGTGAAACAATAAAGAAAACCAGTCTAGGATCCTTGGGGCGCGGTGATAAAGTCAATATTGAAAGAAGTCTTAAAGTTGGTGAACGACTCGAAGGACATTTTGTATTAGGACATGTTGACGGCGTTGGCACTATTTTCAAGATTGAAAAACAAACACACCAAGTACAAATCTGGATAAAAATTCCACAAGAATTATCAAAATACATCATCAAGAAAGGTTCGATAACAGTTGATGGCATCAGCTTAACAGTCATCGATGCATTGAAAAATTATTTTTCTGTTTCAATAATACCACATACTATGCAAATAACTAATCTAAATTACAAAAACATTGGCGACAAAGTTAATATTGAAACTGACATACTCGGAAAATACATTTTATCTGAAGACTAACCTATTACCACTATTTTAGTAATTACCAATTTTCTAGTAAGATTTATAACAATAATGAAAAGCTGATCATGCATATGTCCTTAGATGAAGCACTCTCGTCACTTAGGAGAGGTGATTTCATTCTACTTCATGATGGTGATAAACGCGAAAACGAGGTGGATATGGTAATTGCAGCAGAATTTGTAACTCCGGAACACATAGCACGTATGCGCATGGATGCTGGAGGACTAATTTGCATGTCAATTAATCATGCACTTGCATTAAATTTGGGATTAGACTATATGCATGAAATTCTTTTCAATTCTCAAAATTTTGATGTAGGTTTAAAGAAGATGATAATAGGTACTGCTCCTTATGGAGATCGACCCTCATTTTCAATTTCAATTAATCATAAAAATACATTCACTGGCATAACAGATAAAGAAAGAGCGTTTACAATTTCTCAGATGGCGGAATTGTATAAAAACGAAAACGCTAACAAAAAAGATATTTTTAATTCTAACTTTAAGACACCTGGTCATGTTCCATTGCTTATTGCCTCTGAAGGGTTGTTATCAAATAGATTGGGACATACTGAAATGTCTATTTGCCTGATGAAACTTGCAGGACTTTCACAAGTTACAGCGATTTGTGAAATGCTAGACTCTCAAACATATACCGCATTGTCTACAGAAAAGGCAAAAAAATATGCCAAAGATAATACTATACCATATTTTGATGGTACCGAGCTTGTTAAACTTGCTAAGGAGCATTAATTTTGAATATAGCAATTGTTGTTGCAGAGTTTAATAGTGAAATTACTTCTAAAATGCTTGATCTTGCTATAGAAAAAGCAAAGGTGTTGAAGATGAATGTAAAATACATTAGTAAAGTGCCAGGCGTATTTGATATGCCTCTCTTAATTGATATTCTATTACAAAAAAAAGATGTTGACGCTGTAGTAACTCTTGGAGCCGTAATCAAAGGGCAAACAAAACATGATGAACTCATTTCACATGTAACTGCAAAAGCATTAGCAGATCTCTCGATAAAGTATCAAAAACCAGTAACATTGGGAATAACTGGACCTGGAATGAGTGATAGACAAGCATACCAAAGGATACGACCTGTAGCTGAGAGATCTATTGAAGCTGCAAAGAAACTATCTGAAGAACTGGAAAAAATCAGAAAATGATTCAATTAACTATAATAAAGATTACTGGCTATGGGCCATGGACTCTGACCTTGGGCAGTGATCGAGAACATAGACTTCAAATGCTTCAGGCATCATTGTACAAAGAAATACAAAATTTATTTTCAGAAAAAGACTGTCTTGCATTTCCGAACAGGTTTGATGAAATCTTTGTAATAACTAATGGTCTCTCAATTGATGATCATGTAGAAATTCAAAAACAACTAGTAAAATCCTTTGAGCTAGGCTTATCCATGTCTATTGGGCAAGGAAATACCCCCCTTGAAGCAAGCTCAAATGCTGACAAGGCACGACGATCTAACACCAGTCTAAGCAAAGATCATAATGTCTTTGGGTTATCGTTGAGTAAAGATGTAGATTTAGTTCAGATTATACACATGGATGTAGATGGCTCTACCTCAGTTTCTGCAAAAAAATCGCCTTATGAAGTATCTTCGCTTATTATCACATTATATTCAGAGATGTCAAAGTTTTTCCTCCAAAGAGACTCTCTTACATTTTTCATGGGTGGAGATAATTTTATGATAATAAGTTCTGGTACTAACAAGGATGAAATAACAAAGTTTCTTGAAATTGTAAAACAAAAGTATGATATTTCATTTAACTGCGGAATTGGAACTGCAAGAACAGGAAGAGATGCAGCAAAATTGGCTACTCAATCATTAGATAAGATTCGTGAGCTTAGAGATTCTGGCAAAAAAGATACACGAATTCTTGAGATAACATGCTGATAAAAGATATCAGTCTGCTTTATGGCACAGAACTGGATTATATTCAAAATACTAGTGTAAGAATTTCTGGAAAGCACATTGAGAAAATAGGGACAAAACTCTTACCTCATAAAGATGAAGCAGTGTTTGATGGTGAAGGCCTATTGATGATGCCTGGACTAATCAATTCACATACGCATATTGGAGACTCTATAGCAAAAGACATAGGAATAGATTCAGACGTTGAGGAAAAGATACATCCTGTTAGTGGATTTAAACAAAAAATCCTCAAAAATTCAGACAAATCACACCTTACAAGCTTTGTAAAAAATTCATGTATCTCTATGGTTAAAAAAGGAATAACATCATTTGTTGATTTTCGAGAGGGGGGCATTGAGGGAATTAATCTATTAAAAAATGCTGCATTAGATATCTCGATAAGACCTATAATTTTAGGAAGAATTGAGTATTATCAGGATGTAAGATCCATCAAGAATGATACTCCTATTCCACAACACAATAAATTGTCTCTCCAAAACCTTCTGATGAATTGTGATGGACTTGGTATTAGTGGCCCAAATGAGTTTAGCAATTCAACATTACGATATTTTGCAAAAACCAGAAAAATTCGTGCCATACACTCAGCTGAGACTGAAGAAAGTAACAATACATCGAGAAAGATATCTATGAAAACTGAAACTCGAAGAGCTCTACTTGCAAAACCGAATTTCTTGGTGCATATGACATATGCTTCAAAAAAAGATCTTGTGATGACAATCAAAAATGGAGCAAGTATTGTTGTATGCCCCAGAGCAAATGGATCTCTTGCAGAGGGCATTCCTGATGTAGATCTCATGCTTAATACTGGTTGTAACGTGGCAATTGGAACTGACAATGTTATGATAAATTCACCTGATATGTTCAGGGAAATGGATTATCTTTGGAAAGTTTCAATGGGTGTTACGAAGAAAAGACTATTGCCAAAAGATGTACTCAAAATGGCTACTACAAACGCTTCAAAATTTTTGGGTGGCAAAATTGGAATTATACAAAATGGCAAAATGGCAGATTGTATATTTATTGAAAAACATTCGATTGATCTTGAACCAATGCATAACCCACATGCCTCAATAGTACAGAGAGCTTCAGAAAATACGATAAAAGCAGTGATGTATGAAGGAGAACTAGTACATGGAAAAATCTAGACCCTATGTGATACTTAGCGCTGCCATTAGCATCGATGGGAAGATAGCCACCCGCACTGGAAGATCCAATCTTTCATCTAAAAAAGACTTGATAAGAATGCATAATCTTAGGAAAAATGTTGATGCAATACTAGTAGGAAAAAATACTGTGAATATAGACAATCCGCTACTTACTGTCAGATATGTGAAAGGAAAAAACCCCATTCGTGTAATTCTTGATTCAAAAGGTAGTCTGTCTCCAAAATCAAAAGTGATCAATACTGCAAAAAAAACTCCTACAATACTTGTTGTATCTGAAAATGCTCCAAGAAATGTAGAACGATTTATTGTAAAAGGAGTTGAAATAATTAGATGTGGAAAGAAAAAAATCAACATAAAGAGACTATTGAAGATACTTGGAGAAAAAGGAGTCAAAAGAATTGTTGTTGAAGGTGGGGGTATCACTAACTGGTATTTTTTCAAAGAAAAACTAGTAGATGAAATTGTAATTACTGTTACGCCATATATTCTAGGAGGTAGTAATGCAATTTCTCTAGTTGAGGGTGTTGGGTTTGGTAATGTATCTAACTCATTTAAATTAAAAAAGATCGAGAAACTGCGAAATGAAATAGTTTTGCACTATGTATCTTAATGTTTTAAATCATCACGTAGCTGATCTATCTTTCCTTGTAAAGCCTTTTTCAGCTTTTCATTTTTTGAAAGATTTACTAACTTTCCACAAGTAGGGCACTTGAAGGATAAGTCAAGCGCCTTTTCAAAGGTCAATTTTTGGCAGTCTTCATTTCCACAATGGTAAAAATCTGCAGAGTTCTCATAATCCACTCTTTGTTGTAATCTTTCCACAATCTTCTTTTTCTGGTTCTCGATAAAATTGTCTACCTCATCCTTTCTTGCTCTCCATCTGTAAACAAACCATCCTTTCTTTTCGTCCTTTACTCTTATTCCTGTTATCAGGGCCTTACCGAAAAGATCATACAATACCTTTCTAACTATGTTGATTCTAAGCCCTGTTGAACTTGCTATTTCTTCATCAGTAGCATCTTCTGTATTAAGGAGAGAACGGGCAACTTTTAGATATTCATCTCCACCAATCAAGGCAGCAATTTTTACAAAAGGATCTTCATGCTCAACTGACATTGTACATCTTCTTTCCTAATCTCTATATTTAATCAAATGGTTTTAAACCTGTTTTTATATAATTATCTCAATTAGTAGTTTTATCTATCACATTTTTTCCTTTTTTTGTTGGGACTATCTCCCGTTCTGCATCGGAATACTTTTTCTGCAGATATTGTCCTTGTGAAATTCTATCAAGTAGTATGGCAAGCGCTGAGATCTCTGAATGTGGTTGATTTCCAATTGCAATGTTGTAGTCAGCCATGTCATATACTTCTCTTGGAACCTTTTCTGCTCCAACTACAATCAAAATTTTTTCTTCTTTTTTTACTTGATCCTGTATATCATTGATGTTTTCGCCATACATTGTCAAATGGACTATCTTGAACAAATCCTTCTTTTTTAATTTTATGACATCCTTCCAATTCTCAATTATCTCCACTTTGAAATCACTGCCCCACATCTTGTTTACCTTGTAGACAGTCTCTATGATCTCTGGATTTGCATCATACATGTATATTTTTGATGCTCCAAATGCTCTAGATACAAGAGTGACATGTGTGGTTACTCTATCATCCCTAACAAGTCGTGTACCTATACGTAAAACTTCAATCTTCATAATTTATTCTAATTTCTGGCTGGTATTTCATTTTTCTTCTCTGTACTTGGTGCATTATCTAGTGCTTGATATATCAGAGTCTTTAATTGTGCAATGTTAAACCCAGTTGAAGAAGATATTGCTAGCCATTTTTTATTATTTGTTAGGTCAAGTTGACTTGCCTTCTCAGACAATTCTTCTTTTGAAATCAAATCTGATTTATTTAGAACAAAAATCATCTTGTCTTTATTTACCCCAATCTCATCTAAAGTAGAAATACAGCTTTTGAATTTTTTTCTTAGTTCCAAGATTGTATCACTAATATCAATCACAACTATTACAACATCTGTATAGACAAGCTCTTCAAGAGTTGACTTGAATGCTTGTACCATGTATGCTGGAAGTCTGCTTATGAAGCCGACAGTATCTGAAATCAAAACCTCTGAATTTCTAAGCGTAATCTTTCGTGTGGTTGTAGAAAGAGTGGTAAAAAGTTTTGGGCTTTCTTCTTTTTCTTCCCCTGTTAATGTGTTGAAAAGTGTAGTCTTTCCTGCTGATGTATAACCTGCAAGAGAGATTGTCTTAAACCCGAATCTTTTTCTTGCTTGTCTGTGAAGTGCGCGTTGTGTTGATGATTTTGCTAACTTTGATTTTACACCATTCATTCTGTTTTTAATGTCGTTAAAGTAGACATCCACTTCGAATTTTCCTATTCCCATGAATCCTGGTTGTTCTCCCATCTTGGCTAGCCTGACTTTTTCTTTGGCCCTTGACATCTCATATCTCAACTGAGCCATCTTGACTTGCAAAGTAGATTCTGAACTCTTTGCTCTTCGTTCAAAGATCTCAAGAATTAGAGCTTCTCTATCAAGTATATTCATTTTAAGAGTAGAGGCCAAATTATAGTTCTGACTCGGTTTGAGTATTTCATCAAAGATTATAACATCAGGCTTGATGGTACCTAGCATTTCCTTTAGTTCGTCTACCTTACCTTCTCCCAGGCCATATTTTGATTTGTTTAGAATTCTATGTTGTATGATTTTGCGAACTTCGTATCCTGCAGCATCACATAAGCCTAATGCTTCTTTTAGAGAATCTTCCTTATCGTATGTTATGAGGATTGCAGAATCTTTCAATACTTTACTATCATCCTTCGATATCTTATTGCTTTCGCAGAGTTTTTTCTATTGTAACATCTAACACTATCTCTGCTATGTCGCTTGCATACTCTGATATCCTTCGTATGTTTTCGCTCATTCTTCTAACTCTGTAGATCTCTTCCGTATCTTTCAATGTTTTCAGGCTATCCTGAACCTTCTTTTCATATTTTGAAATTTCATCTGTTTTTTGTACTGTTCGTTCTGCCTGATTGGAATCCTTTTTGAATAGAGATAAACAAGCCTCGTCCAATACTGACAAGGTAAATATGTTCATTTCATTTATGGGCTCAAGTACATTTTTCTTAATGGGCTTCTTGTATTCAAGCAGATCTCTTGCAATATCTGTTGCATGATCTCCTACACGTTCAATGTTTTTTACTATTAATCTGTAACCCAAACAATGGTAAGGACTTTCTATTCCCATTTCATTTAACATGTGTTCATTTTGTATTGCTATCTTGAGTTGCCTCATTATGTAAAAACTAAACCTGTCAACTTCATCGTCGCTATTTATTACCTCTTTTGCTAGCTCAAAATTTGCTTCTTCCTGAGCAAGCAGAGCATCATTTTGCATTGATTTTGCTATGATCAGCATTCTTTTTAGTGCTCCATCAACTGAAAGTTCAAACAGATTGATGAGTACTTGAATAGTTATGCCTTCGATAGAATCTGCTGTGATCTCAGTTCCCATCAGGATGCTCTTTACTGCATCTTTGATAGCATTCCTCTGAGATGGCTTTAATCTTCCAACTTTTGATTTTACGTTAATGATGGTAAATCCAAGAAGATATAGCGAGATCAGTTTCCTTACAATTGTAGAGTCTTCATCTTCTGGCTTGATCTCAATTGTAGCTTCTTCTGTACCCACAGACTTGTTGTGATGTTTTAACGGTACAATTTGTAAATTGGAAACCCCTTGTCTTACTACAGCTACTTGGTCTCCTTGCTTAAGGCCCATATCTATAATCCATTGTTTTGGTAGTGAAACAATGTATGAAGACTTGCCTGTAAACTGTATCTTTCGCATTTCTTCATTTGTTCCCATATTGCATAAATGATGAATTATTCTATATAGTTGTTAGGGCATACTATATAGGTCGCTTTTATTGCAAAAATAATTAACATGGATGAATTGACATAATTTCATGAACTCTGTTCTTAAAATCAAATATACGTTGGATGCACTTTTTGGTTCAGGAGTATCAAGATACCTCCCAAAGGATGTAATGATTACCTACTCAAAGAAAACTGGACGAATAAAACATGTGTATCAAAATGATATCTTACTTTGTACACTACGAACAGATGGCGGTCTTGCAATCACTCCTTTTTTTGCCCAAATCCTTTTGAAAAGTAAAAAATTCAAGGAAAACTGCCTTGAAATCGATGATGAATCTAAGGCATTTGTTCAAGAAGGCAGCTCAGTCTTTTGTAAGCATGTAACTTGGTGTGGAAAGAACATACTGATAGGAGGAGATGTGTCGGTACTGCATGATGGTAAGGTAATCGCAGTTGGTAAGGCTGTTCTATCTACAAGAATGATAAAGTCATTTAAAAAAGGAGTGGCTGTAAAGATCAGAGATAGTTTAAAAAGTACAAACAGTGGAGTATGAATATATCATGATGCGTGGCGGAAACCGAGAAATGCGAAGAATGTTGGACAAGATGGGTCTTGAGATGAAAGATGTCCAAAATGTTCAAGAGGTAATAATTAAGACAGATACAAAAGAGATCATAATTGCAAAACCATCTGTTACAGAAATGAAGGCAAAAGACAATTCTATTTTTCAGATAATCGCTGAAAGTTACGAAGAAAGGGAGCTCGAGGTACCTGTCTTTAGTCAAGAGGACATAATGCTTGTAGCACAACAGGCTAATGTATCTCCTGAAGAGGCAACACAGGCATTAATTGAAGCAAAAGGAGACCTTGCAAGGGCAATATTGCTATTGACAACTAAATGAAATTTGTTGATCAAAAACAACACACAAACAATCTTTAAATTTTCTAGAAACTATTATTAGTCATATTATATCCACCACAAAACAACATTGCAGTGGCAACAGTATCAGGCAGGTCATATTTTAAATTCATCAATATTTTAAGGAGACTCCAGCTAAATTATGATTCTATATTGCCAGAAGAAATAACAAGTTCAGACAGGAGATTAATCCTTACCACAATGCATGAATCTTCTAAGATACCATCTAATCTGGTTCTTTTAGACTATGAATTTAACTATCACCCTACTATTATACGAGCAAAAATAGTTGAAAAATTACAATCTGGAATTAACAATAACTCATTAGTAATAGGAATTGATCCTGGTAATAGAATAGGGTTGTCAATTTTTTACTATGAAAAAGAAATTGAGAGTTCAATTTACACATCAACTGACGATCTGGTATTGCATATTGTTAAAATTTTGGTAGGGATAAATGCTCAAAGAAAAATTGTCAAAGTAGGTAATGGTAACATGAAAATTGCTTTACATATAGTAAACTCTCTAAATCTCAGATTCTGTTCTCACTTTGAACTAGAATTTGTAGATGAACGCAAAACATCACTGAAAATAAAAAATTTTAACAAGAGAGGGGAGCGTGATAAGATATCTGCTAGATATATCACACAAAGGGAAGGTTACAGACATCTAGTTCTACCTCTTTCAAGAATTGGGTAAAGATCAAAATCGATCAAAAACCTCTGGAAGTTGCATTTAAAGTTGATCTTTTAGGCTAGATGTGAAAGGACGATAGATATTTATAGTGTTTTTCATTTTTTTCTTGAAAACTGTTCACTTGGTAATACAGATCTAAAATAATAATTTCATAAAAAATGCTTCAAAATTATAGAATTTCTTGATCCATGCTTAAATATTTACTATTACTATATGATAAACAGGTAACTACATATGACATGTAAAGGAATATGCACAAGATACAAAGCACAGAAGCCAGTAGGAACTGGTCGTTACGCATCAGGACAGAAAAGATGCCAGATTTGTGAAATTTTCATAAAATGGGAGGGTCTTTGGTGTCCTTGTTGTGGATATCGACTAAGAACTAAACCACGAAACCTCAAGTACAAAGCAAAACTAAGAGCTAGGGTCGAAGCTGATCAACTAGAAGCTGTTGCTGTAAAGGCTGCAGAAGTAGAAGAGATAGAGCTAGTAGAGCCAATAGCAGTAAAAAAAGCTATAAAAAAGGCTAAAACTACAAAGGCCAAAACGACAAAAGCTAAGACGGTAAAGGCTATGAAAAAAGTAGCAGTTACATCGGTAACAATATAGGCTTAGTAATCTGAAGTAGACTGTTGATATCCCGAGTCGGTTATACAAAAAAAACCGTAAAGGTGAATCATCGAGACTTCTTGGTACAGATAGTTCCATACGATAATGGAAATTTTATCTCTATTTCTGAGGGAAAGGAAAGAATAGGAACACTCGTTGTTTCTATTAGTTCTGGCGGTCGTGTAAGTACAGCTGCTGTAATACCATCAAAATCAGATACACTTTTTCTCAAGATGGTTTCAGAGCGTGTAGCATCAACACTAAATGGAATCTGCATTTTTTCATTAAATATTGAAAAAGATTTAGATCTTGATAGTATGAAAGTTCTAATGAATGAATTGATGGAGATTATCAAACAATGACCTGTGATATGAGAGGCTATCTAGATCTTATCACCAAAAATGATGAATTGGCTGTAGTAAAAAAGAAGGTTTCTACAAAATTTGAAATTGCGGCAGTAACTGCCAAAATGGACGGCTCAAAAGCACTGTTATTTGAAAATGTCAAAGATAGCAAATTTCGTGTGGTTTCAAATTTGGTTGGTACAAGAAAAAGATTTGCTCATGCAGTTGGTGCAACTGATACCAAGATACACGAAAAAGTAATTTCTGCCATAAAACATGCGTCAAAACCAAAAATAACCACAAAAGCAAAATTTATGGAAAATCAATCAAGAGATCTTTTTACTCTACCCATAGTTACTCATTTTGATAAAGAGCCGGGGCCTTTCATCACATCATCAATCATATATACTAAAAATCAGGAAATGGGTACACAAAATTCATCATTTAATAGATTATTGAGAATAGATGAGAAACATTTCTCAATTAGAATGGTGGAGGGAAGACATCTTCATAGAACTTTTGTCTATGCAAAAGAACATGGTGAAGATCTTAAGGTTGCTATCTCCGTAGGTGTACATCCAGCCATTTCAATTGCAGGTGCATATCAAGCTGATTGGGGAAAAGATGAACTTGAGATCGCAAATGAACTGCTAGGAAAGAAACTCACTCTTTCCAAGTCACCTTATTCGCAAATGCTAGTTCCGTCTGAATCCGAAATAATCATAGAAGGAAGAATTCTCAAGGACAAGACACACAAAGAATGGATGGTAGAAATGCTTCGAACATATGATTTCAAAAGAGCCCAGCCTGTTTTTGAGCTTGATAGAATATACTTTAGGAACAATCCTATCTTTCATGATATACTAGCTGGCTTTGGTGAACATCAATTACTAATGGGTATGCCTATTGAAGCTAAGATAAACAAGGAACTAAAACAAGCCCTGCCACAAACCAAAAATGTAGTACTGACTGAGGGTGGCTGTAAATGGTTACACGCCGTAGTTCAGATTTCCAAAAAACGAGACTCGGATCCCAAAAAAGCAATTGACGCTGCCTTTTCTGCCCATCGCTCTCTTAAGAACGTAATAATAGTTGATGATGATATTGATCCATCGGATCCTGTTGCAGTAGAATATGCAATGGCCACCAGATTTCAAGCAGACAAAGACCTAGTGATAGTACCAAATGTACGAGGTTCTAGCCTAGATCCTTCCAGTGATCAAAAAAATCTTCGCACTACTAAGATGGGGGTAGATGCAACCAAACCATTCCCAAAAAGGGCCGAAGGCTTTGAGATTGCTAAAATTCCAGGCGAAGAAAATATGTCACTAAAAAAATACTTTAAATAAATTTTAAAGTGTAGAATCGATCATTAGTGCAATAAATAATATTGCAAGATATGGACTTGAAAACTTGAATAGCGTCCATGATGCTTTCTCAGATGGTTTTACAAGCAGCCACACACTTAGCGCAATCATTATTGCACCTGAAACAATTGCCGTATACAGATATACTTCATGAAATAGGTGTTTTCCAGATATTCCTGTCATGAAAAAGGGAATGACACTAAAAAGAACCATCATGATGGTGGTTCCCGCAATTACTCGGACTGATGTCTTTTCAGACTCTACGGCAGTCAACATTGGAACATTGACTTTGTTATAATCTTCCTTGACATGAAGTGTAAGACTCCATATGTGCATTGGAATCCAAACGAAGACTAGTCCTGCCATTACTAATCCTAGATCCCATAGGCCTGTGGTTGTGACTGCAACATAACCAATCATTGCAGGTGCCCCTCCGGAAAAACCTCCTAAAACAATGTTTGTTCTACTTCTTCTTTTTAGTAATTTACTATAAACCAGAATATTGTCCGCAAGTCCAAATGCCATGAAAATCCCTGCCCATATATTTATGGCAAAAGCACTGACTAGGGATATTGCCGCAAGAATTAATCCGAAATATAATGCCTTTTCAGCCGGAAAAATTCTCCTGCTTGGGATGGGCCTATCTTTTGTTCTTTCCATTATTGCATCAATATCTCTGTCATTGTAGTTTGTCAGTGTATTTGCAGCGGCAGAGCCAGCTATTACACCTCCTATGACAAGACACCATGTTAATGGAGATATTGGAATATGATACAAATTCGATGCCGTGAAGGCTGCTCCTATCGCAGTAAAAACAAGGAGATACCATATCTTTGGCTTGGTAACCTCATAGTATACCTTAATTCTTGAACTGGCTTTTGTTGTTAGCACACTCTTACTTCCATTTGGATCTTATTACTTATTTATAGGTTGAATAGACCGATCATTTTACTGACTTGTAAGGCATAGGCTTTGTAGTCCTTTTCATTTCAATGAAGCTCTCAGAACGCTGGACTCCTTGAATTCTTCCAAGTCTTTCAGATATTAATCGATGCATCTCATCAAGGTTTTTGGCATACATAGTTACAATGATGTCAAATCTTCCAGTTACCTCTGAAATCTCTCTTACCTCTGGAATCTTCATTAACTCTTCAATCACATTATCTCTCATCTTCGAGTCCATGTTTATCCCAGTGAGTGCTTTTACTGTGTAGCCTAATTCTCTATCATTTACCACTATTGTAAAACGCTCAATGAGTTTTCTCTTGACTAGTCTCTTAATTCGGCTATATACTACAGATGAATTTACGTTAATCTTCTTTGAAATCCGTGGAACTGATATGTTTGCATCCTGTGATAATTCTGATAAAATTATCATATCTAAATCATCAACTTTTGCCATCAAAATACAGATTATTGTGAATAAATGGATCTTATTAAAGTTGTTAGTATAAAATTTCTATAATTCCATAATTTGTTAAATGTAACCTTTCTTGTATAGCATTTCTGCCAACAAGACTGCGCCTTTTGCAGAACCCATTTTTTCATTATGTGAGAACAACACATACTTTATGCCATTATCAAATACTGTGTCCTCTCTTAATCTTCCAACCACTGTAGTCATTCCCTCATTAATCTCTCTGTCTAGTCTTGGTTGTGGTCTTGTGGGATCGTCATTAACCATTAGGTATTCTTTTGGAGCAGAAGGTAATCCAGTAACGCTTACATTGTTTGAGAAATCTTGCATGGCTTTCTTGACAGTTTCTGGATCTACATGAATAGCAGTCTCAACAAAAACGGTTTCGGTATGACCGTCTAATACTGGAACTCTTGTACATGTACAACTGACTTTCATCTTTGCTGGGTCAATTTTTCCATCTATGAACTTTCCAAGTATTTTACCTGTCTCTAGTCTCACCTTATCTTCTTCTTTTGGTATGAATGGAATTATGTTATCAGTAATATCTAGTGCAGAAACACCGGGTGATCTACCCGCACCTGACATTGCTTGCATGGATGTCATGATTATTTTTTGAGCACCAAACTGGTCTAAAAGTGGTCTCATTGTTATTGCAAGTCCTGTTGTTGTACAATTTGGTAATGGTGCTACAAATCCTTTCCAACCTCGATTCTTCCTTTGGATGTCTAATAATCCAATGTGGTCGTCATTTATTCCGGGAATTAAAATGGGAACATCTGCTTCATATCTATATGCCGCAGAAGTGCTGATGACTGGAACATACTTCGCAAATTTTGTTTCTATGTCTCTTGCTGCTTCACTTTCTACTGAACTAAAAACCAAATCAAAATTTTCTGGGTTGACGTCATCTACAGCATCCACTGTCATATTTTTTATATATTCTGGGATAGGCTCTCGTAAATGCCATTTCAAAATGCCACTATTTGGATCTCTTATTGCATCTACGAACTTTTTCTTTGCTGATCGCTCAGATGCAGCTATTTGTTTTACCTCAAACCATGGATGTTTGTTCAAAGCTAGGACAAATTCTTGCCCTACTGCACCAGTAACTCCAATGATGGCTACACGTTTCATAAATAAATTAGTCCTTATACAATTAATATTCTTTTAGAAGTACAAGCAAAACACAACTAAATACTGTTATTGGTATTTGAAAAATATGCGGATTAGAGTAGAAAAGGCCATAGCGAATCACAAAGTGGCTGCTCATGGAGGTATGCTTTCAGATGGCCTAAAACATAACTTAAGACTGTTAGATTTTAGTTCAAATGTTAATCCTCTCGGGTTTCCACTAAAAGTCAAAAATGTTTTCAAAAATATCTCCAATGTTTCTATCTATCCAGATCCTAATTCAAACAAGCTAAGGATTCACCTTCAAAAATATACTGGAGTTCCAACAAATCAGATTATAGTGGGAAATGGGGCTACAGAAATAATCTATAATTTTTGTGCTGCATTTTTACGAAAGCAAAAAGTGTTGATTCCAATTCCTACGTTTAGTGAATATGAATCTGCTGCAAAATTAAACGGGGCTACACTCTATTTTTTCAAAACAATGAATCTAAACAAAAACTTATCAAAATTTCAAGATGCAATTTCAAAGAAAAATTGTATTTTTCTATGCAACCCAAATAATCCTACAGGTGTACTCATAAAGAAAAGAAACATGTTAAAGATTATAGAATCAGCATATGATAAATCTGCAATGGTTTTTCTTGACGAATGCTTTATTGAATTAGTTCCTGATGGTGATGAGAGCCTTATCTCTCATATGAAAGAGTTTGATAATCTTTTCATCCTCAGGTCCCTGACAAAGTCATTTGGATTGGCAGGATTGAGAATTGGATATGGACTTGGCAATAAAAAAATAATTGAAATCCTACAAAAGATAAAGATTCCATGGAATGTTAGTGGAATTGCACAACAATCATCAATCAAGGCATTATCTGACAAGTCACATTTGCCAAAGACTCTAAATATTATAAGAAAAGAATCAAAATTTCTTATAGACTCTATATCGAAGATAAAGGGCTTTACTTGTTACAATTCTGATACAAATTTTATTCTGATAAAATCAAAAACAAAATCAAACCAAATTCAAAATAGATTGTTAAAAAGAAATATTCTCATAAGAGATTGTAGTACATTCCGAGGATTGAATGATGACTTCATAAGAATTGCGGTTCGAACCCACAAAGAAAATCTTCACCTAATTGAGGCATTACGAGAATCATGACCGCAAAAACTTTGATGATACAGGGTACTGCCTCAGGGGCTGGAAAAACAACTCTAGTGACCGCCCTTTGCAGAATTTTCTCTGATGAGGGATACAAAGTGGCTCCGTTCAAGTCGCAAAACATGTCTGCTTATTCTTATGTTGGTAAAGGATTTGAGATCTCAAGAGCACAAGCCATTCAGGCAATAGCTGCAAGAACAGAAATAATGCCAATAATGAATCCAATTTTATTAAAACCCCTTGGAAATTATAAAAGTGAAATTTTTGTAAATGGTATATCGCATGGCAAAATGTATGCTAGAGATTATTACAAAAAATTTGTACTCTCCACAGGACTTACCGAATCAAAGAGTGCACTTGACCAATTGATAAAAACAAATGATATTGTAATGCTAGAAGGAGCAGGATCCCCGTCGGAGATAAACTTGCAACGGTACGACATTGCTAATATGAGAATGGCAGAGTATTGCAAATCGCCAGTAATTTTGGTAACTGACATAGATAAGGGCGGAAGTTTTGCTAGCCTTATAGGAACCTTATCGCTTCTTGATAAAAAGCATCAAAAACTTGTCAAAGGGTTTGTTATAAACAAGTTTAGAGGAGATATTACTATACTGTATCCAAGTTATTCTATATTGAAAAAGAAAACCATGAAACCAGTAATTGGTACAATTCCTCTAATTGAGTTTGATATTCCAGATGAGGATTCTTTGCACGCAAACCCAAAACAAGTCTCATGGACAAAAAAATATCTTAAAACACTGGACAAAGAAATCAATTGTTTGGCTTTAACTGTAAAAAAAAATCTGGACATGAAAAAGATACGAGGTATGTTAAATTGATTCTAATACCAATAATTGCAGTTATGTTTGCACTTGTACTTGATCTTATTTTTGGAGATCCAAAAAATCGATATCATCCAACTGTTTGGATGGGAAAATTGATTGGCAAGTCTATACCATACGTAAAATCCCAAAATTCAATAACTGACAAAATCAATGGAATTCTTCTTCTTGTTTTGTTGATAACAATAGTATCTATTTTAATTACCTCATTATCATATTCATTGAAGTATCTAGAAAATCTCGTTTCAAATGGACTTTACAAAATTCTGTTCATGGGTGCAAGTATAGTCATAGTAGGAATTCTTCTAAAGACCACTATTGCAATAAAGGGAATGGAAGAGCATGCCTCAAAAATTATAGATTCTATATCGAAAAATGACCTAGGTGGTGCTAGAGTACAACTTTCTATGATAGTAAAGCGTGATACCAAGAATTTAGATAAACAACATGTAATTTCTGCAACACTCGAAAGCATTAGCGAAAACATTGTTGACGGAATAACTGGTCCGCTCTTCTACTTTTCAATTTTTGGTTTGATTGGTGCATTTGTCTATAGAACTGTAAACACTGCAGACTCTATGATTGGATACAAAACGGAAATATTTAGAAACATAGGCTGGTTTGCTGCAAACTGTGACAAAATACTTAACTTTCTTCCCTCTAGACTCACAAGTCTTGTAATGGTATTTTCTTGTATTGTACTAAAGGAAGATTGGAAACACTCAATCCATATTATGAAAAGAGATGGTCCAAAGACTGAAAGTCCAAACGCTGGTTATCCAATGGCTACTCTGGCTGGTGCACTTGGAATAAAATTTGAAAAGATGGAGCATTATGTGCTAGGAGATGGCAATTCTGAGATAACTGAAAGACATTTCAGATCTGCGATTTCTATAATGAAGGTAACTACAATATTATTTGTTTTACTTTTTACAGTTCCTATGATTCTACTGTTGTCATATCTTGGTTTGGTGGTTTAATGTTTAAGGGAATATCATCAGTAGTATCGTTTCTAACCATTATTCCTTCTAAGAATAGTGAATTAGAAACTGTAGCAAAGAATATGTATCTTTTTCCAGTTGCGGGAGCTTTGATTGGTCTAATCATTGGTGCATCAGGTTATGGGTTATCGTTGTTTCTACAACCCTTGATTACTGGCTTGATCTTAACTGGTGCCCTTGCTATAATCACCGGGATGCATCATACCGATGCACTTTGTGATTTTGCAGATGGAATTATGGCAAAGGGAACAAAAGAAAAAAAACTCCAAGCAATGAGAGACCCAGCCGTTGGTTCTGCCGGAGTAATGACAGTTGTTCTATATGCCGCAGGCATGATACTATCTATCTCCATGATCAAGGGTTTTGCATTGTTTGAGGCAATACTGCTAAGTGAACTCATGGCTAAACTATCAATGGTAATACAGGCGAATCGTGGTCTTTCAGCTTGGCAAGGGCTCAGTTCACCATTCACTCAATCTATGAAGGATCCGCGAAAACTTGCTGTAGCTGCACTATTAGCAGTAACACCGGTTGTAATTTTGGCAGGAATTACAGGCGTATTTGTAGTAATATCATGTATGGGATTATCTTTTCTATTGCTTGCCATTGCAAACAGGAGCTTTGGAGGAATTTCAGGTGATGTATTTGGTGCAAGCAATGAGTTGGTAAGATTGGCATCACTATTGATTTTTGCATCGGTATGATGGGACTAGTTATGTGTGGAGGTAAGGGTACTCGAATGAAATCCTCTGAGGAAAAACTACTTTTACCGTACAAAAAACCATTGATAGAACATGTTCTAAATGCTTTAGAAAATTCGGAAATATTTTCTAATATAGTGTGTGTTACAAGTAACAATGCTCCAAGGACTCGTGAGTTTGTTTCTAGTCTGGGTTTTGACATACTAGAAACAAATGGAAGTGGATATGTCAATGATCTAGGAGAATCTCTGTCAAAGTTCAAAGAATCAATTTTTGTAACTTCTGGAGATATGCCTCTTTTAGATCCTGAGATAATTAAAAAAATTGTAAAACTAGTAAATGAAGAAAATGTGTGGACAAGCATATTGATACGAAAAAATTTTCTTCAATCTCTTGGATTGGAAGCAGAATTTTTTGTTAATTACGGCGGTGAAGAATGTGTCTATACTGGAATTTCCATAGTCGATCCTACACAGATAAACAACATACAAACTGTGAAGGAATCTTACATTGTTCTTGATGATAAAAGAATAGCTACCAACCTGAATACAAAGAAAGATTATGACTTAATCTGTACTACCTAAAATTTTTCCATTTATTTTTGCGATGGAGCCAGTTGGCTCTGCTAAAGTGTTACCGCATGCCTTGCACGTAACTACTGATGAAACATGTGAATAAACAACGCTCTCTTCGCCACATTCTTTACACTGTACTCTCTGAAATTTACTTCCGGGTTTTGGTATCCAGATATGGGCTCTTTTCATTATGCCACTAACTCCAATTTTCTCAGTCTTATTCCATGTACGTTCCACTTCTTCTTGCACTCTGGACATGTCATGATGGGCGTAATCTTCTTAGTGGTCTTTGCTGGCTTTGCTAACTTTGGGAATTTCTGACCACCATAACCTTTCTTATCTTCCGCGTGTCTTCTTTCACCAATAGCAGAACCTCTTCTCTTTCCTGCCTTGTATATGGAGACCTTGTGTAACGTATGTTTCTTACACTTGGGACAATACCTATTGATCTCCTTCGGCATGTTCATAAAAAATGAGCTGCGTTGACCGTAATTTAAACATCGCTTT
>Ga0307372_10002055_pt1 | contig 33971 bp, 26 predicted proteins | sample OX1MG_FD_202533 | JGI IMG/M metagenome (GOLD analysis project Ga0307372, IMG submission 202533) | Soil microbial communities from Risofladan, Vaasa, Finland - OX-1 | ecosystem: Environmental > Terrestrial > Soil > Coastal area > Acid sulfate soil | place: Finland: Risofladan, Vaasa | collected... | reverse complement strand
GGCATGCTGTTGGGGGTCATCGTGTCTCCCGGTCTGTGAAGAGGGTTGGTTGCACGGTGGCCTTTTTCGTGCCCACTCTCGGCACGATCTCGACCACGCTACTTACACCAATGTATGGGACACGACCCACGGAACTGTCCTGTGGGGGCCGGCTCGAGGTCTCGGCCGGCAGGTCCCACTGGCTTCTGCTGCGCGGGGGACCGGACCGAGCTCGTCACCGATTTCAGCAGTCGTCGGCGCACGCTGGAGGGCTCAGAGGAGCGGTGCCCGAAGTCTGACCCGCTGGTGACCTCCAGGCCTCGGGTGGCCGTCACCGCTGGGGGATCTCAGCCATCTGACTCCGTCGCCATCTTCAGCTGCGACTGATTGCTAGGAGGCGTGATGTCAACCCGTGAGCCGATCGGACGCTGGGTCTCGCGGGCGCTAGACCGCCCGCCGTTGACCTGCCGGCGAACGCCTCGGGAGTGCCGCCATGTGGCGGCGAGTGAAACGCGGACGGCCCGATTGCGTTAGGCCTACTCGAAGGGTGCACCAGAGCAGGAGGCCGAGACCTTCTGTAAGCAGCCGCTCAGAGGAGGACAGTACATGATTGACCCCGAAGCTCCCCAGCAGGAGCAAACGGTGACCCAAGTCTCCCAGACGCCGACGGGGGCCCGCGAATCGACCTACACAAGCAGCCGACCGTCGGTGACCCCGGGCTTTCGCCTGCGCCAGTTGGTGTGGTTGGCGGCGGGGGTGGTGGATGCGATCCTCGCTCTCGACTTCCTCTTCAAAATCATCGGAGCGAGCTCGATCGGTTTTGTCTCGTTCATAGGCACTCTGGCGTCGGGGCTCTCCGCACCGTTCCGCGGAATCCTCCCAACTGCGGTCACGGCTGGAGCGCACGTTGCCTACTGGCCCGATGTGGTCGCCATCATCGTCTTTGGGCTTGCCGCTTGGATCGTGGTCGCTCTGATCGGAATCGTAGCGGCTCCACGGCCCGGACCCTCACGTACCGCTTGAACACCACGGCCTTTCAATACGGGGGTCCAGGGACCTAGCCGCTCGGGTTGCTGAACGGCCCGCGAAGACGACCTCAACACTCCCGCCGACCGACCTTAACTAGCGGGCGGCTACCTGAGGGCCTGGGGCACAGACCCCGGCCCTCAGCGCCGACTCAGCTTGATCCGACCCGAGATAAGGACAGGATCGCTGTGAACTGCCTCGTCGGGCGAAGTGGATGGCTCGCCTTTGCGCCACCCAGCCCAGGTCGGTCAATCGGAGCGTCGGTCTGTTGGGCCCACTGAGCCCGGGGCTAGTGGGCAGGCACATCGCACGATGGGGGACCGCCCGACGCGACTGGCCCACCGCTGCTCGTAGTCGAGAGGCTGTGAAGCGATGCGCAGCGTATGGGACTCCTGCGACGGTGGTCTCAGTCGTCCTAAAGTCAGGGCCGGTTGCACTGGATTACTGCGCCGCCGCCCGTCTGTCGACAAGGACTTGGGGGCAGGTCTGAGCTGCTCTGGCCACGCGGCGGTGCTGGGCAGCGTCCAGGGTCAGCTGGAAGATGCCTGGCCCAGTCCTCGTGCGGGACGGCGGGTGGACTCTCCAACGGCCCAGGCGGTTTCTCGGTGAGATGCGAGCTGCGAGCTCACGAACCACCCGAACGCGGTGGCTCCGACGACCAGGATTCCGAATGGCAGCAACGACCATGGAAGTCCTTCCTGCAGGGAAACCGGGCGGGGCATCATCTCCATCAGCGGGCCCACACCGAGCAGAAAGATCGGGTGGGTGACGTATATGCCTAGGGAGTGGCGGCTCAGACTCACGACCGTTCGGCGCTGCCATGGCCGAAGACGGGTCTCGAGAAAGGTGCTCAAGGCCCAGAGGTCGAAGAACACGACCGCTGTCAGCAGCACCAGGGAGGGCCGCAGGAAGCCGCCCGTGCCTCCAACCCAGGGTCCCCAGTTGGTGGCGATCCTTCCCGGGAGACCGGCTAGCAGTATTGCCGCGGCTGCCAGCGTCAGGGGCAGTGCAAACCATCGCTGCCAACGGCTACTTCGAAGCCACTCTGGGTGGACGCCGAGCACAACCCCAATCGCGAAGTAACCCATCCAAAACGGGGCCTCCTCGAAGCCGTAGTCCAGAAGAAAAATCTGGCCGGCGCCGCCGTGGATGGGTAGCACGACCCGCAGCAGTTGCAGAACCACCTGCGCGCTGACTGCCAGGCCCATTGCGACCACGGAGCTCACGCGTCCCTTTGGCCAGACGAGATAGAGGACGTAGAGCTGAGGGATAAGGACGAGGAAGTAGAGGTGGCCTGCCCCCCCGGCCCACCACCCCCAGTCGGCTGCTGGTGCGGGAGACATGCCCCCGAAGCCGACGGTGAGAGGAAAGTAAATTCCAGCCCAGAGCAGCCAGGGCAGTAGGGTGCGACGAAGCCGGCGGCTCCAAAACTGGCCTCTGGGTTTAATGGTCGGATTGCTGTAGGCGAGCAGTAATCCGCTTAGCACAACGAAAAGGGGCACGGACACCAGGGACAATAGATTCATGGCGTTGTAGAAGGAGGCGGCCGCGGTGGTGGCATGGGACGGCCACGGGGTGCAGTGAATCACGACAACCAGAATGGCTGCGGCGGCTCGAACAAGGTCCGCCTGGCCGAGGTCCTTTCTGCGGGTCGACCTCTGAGCATCCAAGCCGGGGTCGCCATCCCGCAGCGCCGCACTCGCTGACTCCGGCGACACGGCTGCTGTCATTGAAAGGACCGAGCCCCGCGGGAGAGGCACGGCCCGTGGCCGGACCGTGCGTCCCGACTCGGCGATAGACAGCTGTTCTGCCCATGCTCGGTACGCGGTGGGCGGACCGCTTGGATGGTGGCCCCCGATTCGAACGGAAGCTGACGCCATCCAAGCAGGTTCAGGCGCATCCCGACGACGGGTTCACTTTGCGGGCAGGAGACTTCGTACCGGCCCTCCGCTCCCGCTGCTGGCTCGATTAGGTCCCCAGCTTGTCCTGGGGGGGCAAGCGCAGCAGGACCGGTGCGGCCCAGATCAAAAGTAGTGGCGTCTGCCTCCGACGGCATGCCCTAAGCTTCCCAGAATCCACAGAGCCAGCCCGATGATAAGGAGGATGATTCCGAGCGTGTAGAGGATCGGAATCCCGATCACAAATCCGATGACGAGCAGTACGATTCCCAGGATGATCATGCAGGACACTCCTTGATATGGCCCACTCAGTCCGACCATCTCGCCGTGGGGGGAGCCTGCGGGCCGTTCAGCACCCTCCCTGTCGACTGACTTAACGGGCCAGGAGGCAATCAGTGTCACATCGGTCGGGTCAAGGGTTTCGTGTCGTCGACCGGCGTGGTAATCATCGGCAGACGCGTGGATGGGTCACTGCCAGCGCCTAGAGTTTTTAACGTCCCCAAGACGGACCTCGATTCTCGGGACGGCACGGGTCAAGTAGCACGTGACGCCCGGAGGCGATGGGGACGCTGACTCCGTTAAGCGTTCGCGCTAGCCCCGGCCGATCTAGGCCAGACGCAATCACAAGTGTCAGCCCGCATATTGCCTGCTAACTACTCGAGCGGAGGGACGGCGGCGGCGAGGCTGCGTTGCTCGGCGGGGCTGAGCGTCTGCGTGCCAGCCATCACCGCCCCGACCGCATCGACTGCGCCCGCAGGGGGTGTGCAGGCCACCTCGGCCACCCTATACGGGGCCGTCGGCGACAGCGGCCAGACGGCAGATTGGGCCGACTTCGTCAGCTAAGCGCGAAACTGATCTCGGGGGCGTAGCCGGGATTTGTCTCAGCGACGGGGGCGGCTGCGAGATAATGCTTGTCTTGAGCCACCAAACGGGCCGCACAGTCGCCGAGGTCGGATTCTTGTTGATCCTGTTTGCCGGTGTCTGGCTCGTCGCCGCTCAGATCCCAGCCTTCAAGATCCCTGCTGAGAGGACCATCGTCGCAGGCATTGCGCTCGCCGCCGCTGGCGTGCTTCTCATCATTGCTACTCACTGGGGTCATTTTGGCTCGACCTGAATCTGGCTATGGCCGGACCATTTAGCCCGTAGTCCACATGAACTCCCACTGTGAAGACGTGGAGACAGTCTCTGCCCCTCCTTCGCCGCGATCCCTCGTGTCCCTTGCACAGCTTGGCGGTCTCGGAGTCGGTCTTGCCCTCGCTGACCATCTCGTTCAGGATCGGTTGGATCGCTACACCGCCGCCGTAGCAGACGGAGTTCGAGCAATCGACAAAGGGCCGCGCCGTCTTCTCGGTCAGGTGGGTCGGCCACTCCTGGCACTAGCTCTTTTCGGTGACGTCGATCGTGGTGCTCTTCATCGTCGGGAAAGCCTCGGCGAAGGTCACCCTGGCCCCTCCATAGCGGCGTGACACGAGCAGCGAGTTCTGACGCCTTAGGGCGCCGGTCTCGACGACCCACGGGGGGATTCTAGCCCGCCCGTCGAGACCGCTTAATTAGGCGGATTACGGTAGGGTCCGCAACAGTGACTAGAGATGCTAAGCGAGCCTGAGTGATATGTAAGGCTTGGTGGCATGGCATTGTTGCGACTCAAGGCGGCGGCGGAGGTGCTGGGGGTGCACCCGGTGACGTTGGGGCGTTGGGCTGACGAGGGCCGGGTGCCGGTGGTGCGCCCGGGCCGAGAACGGAGGTTCCGTACCGAGGAGCTGGAGCGGTTCTTGGACAGGCGCCAAAGGACATACCCCGTCGCGAGGCGCTGTATGTGCGGGTGTCGGGCACGACCGGTCAGGAGTCGTCCCTGGCCGCTCAAGAGGAGGAGCTGCGAGCCAGCTCAACTGGTGAGGTGGTGGGGGTGTTCCGGGACAGAGCTTCGGGTTTGCGAGAGCACCGCCCCGGGCTGGATCGGGTGCTGGCCATGGCCCAAGCCGGCCAGATCAGCGTGGCACAGCTGGACTCTGGACGCTTGGGGCTTTCAATCCGGGACAGGCTCTCGGGCGCTGGTGAGCTGCCAGACATGTTTTGATCTCAGTAACCTGGTGCCAGCAGTGGGAGTCGAACCCACACGAGCTTGCGCTCAACGGTTTTTGAGACCGCCGCGTCTGCCATTCCGCCATGCTGGCCGAGGAGGAGAATCGTCTAGGAGTCGCGGTCCTCGAGGTCGGGTAGATTCATCTCGTTGACGATCTCTTGAAATACCTTGAGTTTGGCTTCTTCATCATTGCCTTCGGGGATCACACCGGCCTGGTCCAGCACCTCGCGAGCTACGAAGATCGGAGTATCCAGGCGGATCGCCAGCGCGATCGCGTCACTGGGGCGGGAATCCAGATGAACGTCGCGACCTCCGCGCCGCCCCTGAATCTCTGCGTAGAAGGTGTCGTTCCGAAGGTCAGAAACGACGACCCTGGAGACCGTCAACTCAAACTCGTGAAATGCGTTGACGATGAGGTCGTGGGTCATGGGCCGCTCCGGCTGCACACCGTCAAGCTTGAGGTTGATGGCATTTGCCTCGGCCACGCCTACCCAGATCGGTAAGAACCGCTCTGCGTCCTTCTCCCGGAGTACGACCACGTGCTGGCCGCTGGGCATGTGGACCCGGATGCTGTCCACCGACACCTCTACAAGGTCCATTGCTCCTCACCGTTACCGAAGTTCTAGGGCGGTTGCCTAAACGCGCCTGGACGGGGCGGCCGTCCAAGCGGCCGCTGCCCAATCATAGTCGTGGTGGGAACCGACTTCGGCTGGCCGTCGATGTCCGTATGCCGGTGGCGGACGGCGGTTAGCATGGGTTCCGATAGTCGCGGGAGAGGTGAGCACTTGAGTGAGTCCGGGCGGCAGCAGGGGCTGGTCTTTGGAGAGGTCGCCTCTCTCTATGAGAGTAGCCGCCCCGGGTATCCCGATCAGGTCTTCGACGAGATTGAGCAGTTCGCTTCTCTGCGTTCGGGATCGAAGATCCTAGAGATCGGAGCCGGAACGGGCAAGGCCACTCTGCCGATGGCGCACCGGGGGTGGAGCCTCCTGGCGTTGGAGCCGAACGGTGAGATGGCTAGCGTCGCTCGAGCGAACCTGGAGTCGTGTCATGCCGTCCGACTGGTCGAAGCTAGCTTTGAGAATTGGGACCCGCCGGAGACCGGCTTCGCAGCCGTCTGTGCCGCCCAGTCCTGGCATTGGGTCGATCCCTGCGTCGCGTTTGCAAAGGCCGCGTGGGTAATGGCATCGGAAGGGACCCTCGCCCTAATCTGGTACCGCGCGATGGGCGGCGATGAAAGGATTCGCAAGGAGCTGGACCAGGTGTACCGAAGACTGGTTCCCGGGATCTCCGCGACGCCACCCAGCGAGCTGGCAGGTGATCGCTCAGTGGCCATAAACGCTTCGGGTCTGTTTGGGCCGGTCACGCGGGTTGAGGTGCCCTGGCAGCAGGAGTACTCGGGCCGCGCTTACACCGACCTCATGAGGACCCAGTCCGACCACCGACTTCTGGCGCCGCCGGTGCTTGACGATCTCCTTCTAGAAGTCGAGCAGACGATCGAGATGAGGGGAGGACGTTTCCGGGTGGACTACATGACTCTGCTCTACCTCGCTCGGCGCCGCTCGCGTGGTCCCGGCCATGGCTGAGGGAGCGTCAACCAGGACCAGAGTGCTGCTTGTGGACGGGCATGGGCTTGCTTTCCGGGCATACCACGCACTCCCGGAGATGATCAACTCGAAGGGGCAGCCCATTCGAGTCGCCTACGGGTACACATCAATGCTGCTGCTGGCACTGTCTCAGGGCTTCGACTGCGCAGTGGCCGCCTTCGACCCCCCCGGTCGTACCTTCCGCGACGAGAAGATGGCCACCTATAAGGCTCAGCGCAAACCCACCCCGCAGGAGCTGATCGACCAGATCCCACTGTGCGAACAGCTGACCTCGGCCCTCAACATTCCGGTCGTCGTCGTCCCCGGTTTCGAGGCTGACGACGTACTGGGGACGCTGTCCAAGCAAGCATCTGAAGCGGGCTGCGAGACCGTGATTGTGACCGGTGATATGGATCTGATCCAGCTCGTCGACGAAAACACATCGCTTCAGAGCAGCAGGCGGGGGAGTAGCGAGCCCGTGCTCTACGATCCTGCGGCAGTCCGCGCCAGATACGGCTTCGCCCCGCGTCAGATGATCGACTTCAAGGCCCTGCGCGGCGACGCGAGCGACAACATCCCCGGAGTCCCGGGGATTGGGGAGAAGACGGCCACAGCCCTGATTCAGCAGTACGGGGACCTTGATCGGGTGCTGGCCGCAGTCGGCGACATGCCCAGCGGCCGTACCCGAACCAACCTGGAAGCCCACCTCGACGAGGCGCTCTTCGGTCGTGAGATGGTGACGATCGTGCGGGACGTCCCAGGGGTGGGTCTCGATCTGGCCGCCTGTCGGGTCAAGGACTACGACCAGCACGCCGCGATAGCGCTCCTGGGGGAGCTCGGTATGCCGAGCTTGATCCGACGGTTGCCAGCTTTTGCGACGGTCGCGGAGGAACCTCAGCTTTTCCCAGCCGAGTCAGTGACGCCGCAGATCCTGGATAGGAGCTCAATCGGACCGGCCCTCGAAGAGATCAGGACGGCCGGTATCCCTGTGACCATCAGGTTGGCTGCCGATCCACCGCTGCGGAGCGGTCGAATTCTGGGCGTGGCATTGGCCCTTGATGCGCAGCGCTGCTGGTACCTCCCGCTATCCGCCAGCGGACAGGATCCGCAGCCAGGCGGGGCGCTCGAGCCCTTGCTCCGACTCCTGGCTGACCCTGACGTCCCCAAGGCGGCTTACCAGTGGAAGGATGAGTTGCTCGCGCTCATGGGAGCGGGCTGGGCGATTACCGACGGTGACTTCGACTGCGTGCTCGCCGCCTATCTCGCGGATTCCAGAGGGCGGACCCCTGCCTTGGCGGCACTGAGCCGAGAGTTCGGTGGGCCCTCTGTCCCGGACCCGGAAGCCTACCTCGGTCGGGGGCAGCAGCGTCTCACGCCGCTGCAACTCGACGATTCCGCCCGCGCCGCCCTGTTCGGCGGGGAGGCCGCCGCCGCCGCCGCTATCAGGCCAGCGCTCGAGGCGCGGCTGGAGGAGGTGGCAGGGAGCTCCCTGCTGCGAGATATGGAGATCCCTGTCACCCGTCTGCTGGCGGAAATGGAACGACTGGGAGTACGCCTTGACGCCGAGCAGCTGCGGACTCTCTCGGTGGAGATGCGAGTCCAGGTGTTAGCCCTGGAGGAGGAGATGTTCCGTCTGGCTGGACGTGCGTTCTCGCCCGGGTCGCCACAGCAGCTTGCGACCCTGCTCTACGACGACCTTGGGCTGCAGAGCTCGCGCCGGACCAAGACGGGCCGGTCCACGGACGCTCAAGCGCTGGAGGCGCTTCGGGAAGAGCATCCCATCGTTCCTTTGGTGCTTGAGTGGCGGCAGGTGACCAAATTGAGAAGCACCTATGTCGACGCCCTTCCGGCGCTGGTCGATCCCCAAGACGGTCGCGTTCATACGAGCTTCAATCAAGCCGTGGCGGCGACGGGAAGGCTCTCATCTAGCGACCCGAACCTGCAGAACATCCCCATCCGCAGCGAACTGGGTCGACGGATTCGGGCGGCGTTCGTGCCAGGGGAACATGGGTGGCAGATGGTATCCGCTGACTACTCCCAAATCGAACTCAGGGTCCTGGCCCATCTGAGCCAGGACCCTCAGCTGCTCGCAGCCTTTACGCGCGGCGACGACATCCACGCGGACACTGCTGCCCAGGTATTTTCGGTGGACCGGGCTGCGGTCACTGCGGAGCAGCGGAGGATGGCGAAGGTGGTCAACTTCGGCATCCTTTATGGGCTATCCAGTTTCGGACTGGCCCGGGATCTGGGCATCCCCGCCGCCGTGGCGGAGGAGTTCATCAGGCGCTACTTCGACACCTTTTCCGGAGTACGTGGCTACTTGAACTATGTCCGCCAGGAGGCCCGTTCCAATGGATATGTGACCACCCTGTTGGGGCGGCGTAGATACCTAACGGACATTCACTCCAGCAGTCGGCAACTGCGCGAAGCGAGCGAGCGGATGGCGATCAACATGCCGATCCAGGGCTCGGCCGCTGATTTGATGAAGCTGGGAATGATCCAAACCGCGGCAGCGCTCAAAACCGCCGGTCTCAGCGCTCGCATGCTCCTGCAGGTTCACGACGAGCTGGTATTTGAGGCCCCGCCGGGGGAGGTGGATGCGGTTGGGCAGGTGGCCCGGGAGGGGATGGGCGGGATCAGGCAGCTCAGCGTTCCCCTCGTCGTGGATCTCAAATCAGGGCCTAACTGGCGAGACCTCAGTCCCTTCACTCCCAGGTCTAGATAGCGGTGCCGCATGCCTGAGCTACCTGAGGTGGAGACGATCGTGCGCGACCTCAGGCCTCTGGTGGTCGGTAGGCGCATCTCCCAGGTGACACACCTCAATCCCCAGGTCCTGCGCCACCCTGGCCCCCAAGAGTTCCGTGCGGCGGTGTCGGGGCAGGTGGTGAAGGGGGTTGCGCGCCGGGGCAAGTTCATACACCTAGAGCTGGGTTCCGGCGAACTCTTGGTGGTACACCTGGGGATGAGCGGGACCCTGATCCTCCACTCGGCGGAGGCGCCAGTCGGTGTCCATACACACCTGCGCTTGCTGTTGGGGTTAGATCTGGAGCTGCGTTACAGGGATCCCCGAAGGTTCGGGCGGGTGGTCCTGGGTCAGGAGCAACAGCTCATCTCATCAGGAGCCCTGCCCCGGCTTGGAGCGGAGCCCATGGTTCCGGCCTTCCCGCCCCCGTGGGTGGTGGAGGCGCTGAGAACCTCGCACCGAGCTGTCAAGGCGGTCCTGCTGGACCAGGGCGTCATCGCGGGATGCGGGAACATCTATGCGGACGAGGCCTGTTTCATGGCCCGGGTCAGGCCGGGGCGGCGGTCGTTCCGACTGACCTCGGTGGAACGTGGTAGGCTCCTGCGGGCACTGCCCATTGTGATGCGCGAGGCGATCCGGCACCGCGGAACCTCATTTTCGGACTATCGGGATGGATTCGGGGCCAGAGGCGGGGCTTTCGAATCTCTCTTTGTCTATGGACGGTCTGGATACGCATGCGTGCGCTGCGGGAGTACCCTGCGCCAGGCCCAGGTGGCGGGCCGCACCACTGTCTACTGCATGAGGTGTCAACGTTGAGCCGACGGGTCGCGATCGTGTCGTTTGATGACGTTCCGCCGATCGGTGGTCAGGGCCGATATGTGGGGGCTCTGGAGCGTGAGATGGCATCCGAGGGGTACTCGGTCAGCATGATCACCCCCAGACGAGGACCGTGGGGGGAGTCAGCGAAAATCCCTCATCGAACCAGGCGGCCCCCTTTGGACTTCTCCCTATACCTGAGGTCCCGACTTAACAGCGTGGTCGACGCGGTGCACCCGGACCTTTGGCACTTCCAGGGTGGGCCCGGAGGCGTCATGGTGCGACGCCATCCGCCCGCCGCGCCTTTGGTCTACACGGCGCACCACACCTATCGCACCGCCCACGGACGGAACCTGACCACCATGCCCATGGGGTATCTGGAGTCGCGAGGCTACCGCTGTGCGGAACATGTGATAGCCGTCAGCCCGTCGACCGCCGCCTCGCTCATGGCGGACTCCGGGGTAAACAAGGAGAAGATCTCGGTGATCCCTGCGGGGGTGGACACTGACTGGCTGCAACCACCGGCCGATGACTCTGAGCGGGACACGATTCTCTTCGTGGGGAGGCTGATCCCCGCCAAGGGAGTGCAGTACTTCGTGGCAATGTTTCGGACCCTCGCCAAGGAGCATCCGAATTTGATCGCGGAGGTCTGTGGGGACGGGATCCTGTTCCCGGCTGCGATCGGCGCCGCCGACCAGTTCGATGGCCGACTCCGGGTCCTGGGTCGGGTCTCCGACGAGGAGCTTCGGGAGGCTTACAGGAGGGCCCGAGTGTTCGTGATGCCGTCAAGATTTGAGGGGCTCGGGCTGGTGGCGCTGGAGGCGATGGCGTGCGGAACCCCGGTAGTCGGCATGGATGTTCCTGGGCTCAAGGACATGCGTGGCACCGGGATCACTCTGGTCGCGCCAGACGACCAGAAGGGACTCCACGACGAGGTGAACCGATTGCTTCTGGACGGCTCGCGTTGGCGTGAGCTATCCGCTCAAGGTGTGGAGGTAGTGCGGTCCACCTACGCGTGGCAGGCGGTTGTGCCTCAGATCGCCGAGGTCTACCGCTCCGTCCTGGCTTCGAGCTCAACCCAGGCGCCGTAGTCCGCGGCGAGCTCGGCGTCGACCGCCTCAAGGCGCTGGAGCAACTCGGACTCTCGATCCTTCATCCGATGGGTGGCGGGATCGGCGAGCTGGTCCGTCAGCGATTGGCGCTCACCTTCAAGTCGTTTGATGGACCGCTCGACGCCTTCGGGTGACGATGGAACGGCTCGGGGTCGGGACTGTTTTCCGCTGGCCCGGGCTTGGAGACGCCTTGTGGGTGACGCGGTCGGCGACTCCGCCCTGGCCCCGCCTGTAGCTGCCCCGAGTTCCGACAGGCGACCGCCGCGCACCTCCAAGACCCGGTTAGCGACTGCGTCGACGAAATAGCGGTCATGGGAGACCAGAACCACCGCTCCGGGATATTCCGCCAAGGCTTGTTCGAGCACTTCCTGGGCGGGGATGTCGAGGTGATTGGTGGGCTCGTCCAGAAGCAGGCAGTTGGCGTCGTCCATGCCCAATCGCGCCAGGGCTACTCGGGCCTTTTCGCCACCGGAGAGATCGTCCACGAGCGCCTCTGCGCGCTCTCCGCTGAAGAGCATGGCTCCCAGGACAGAACGCGCTCGTTCAGTCAACGCGTGGGGGTGATCGTCGAGGAGCGTCTGCAGCACGGTGCGATCGGGAGCCAGGTCGGAAAAGTCCTGCCGGTAGAGGCGCAGCCGGGCCCGGGAACCCGCGATGGCTCTGCCGTTGACCGGGTCCAGATCTCCGACCAGAGTGTGGAGGAGGGTGGTCTTGCCCGAGCCGTTGGGGCCCAGAATCGCGATCCTGTCTCCACGGGAGATGATCAGGTCCGGGACTGAGAAGAGCTCGACGCCGTCCCGGCCGCAGCTGAGGCCCTCGGTTCTCAGCACCACCTGGGCGCTTGGGGTTGCGTGCAGCGACAGCCGCATCCGTCGCAGCTCAACCGGCTCCGGAACCCTGTCCAGGCGATCCAGGAGAGTTTGTCGACCCCGTGCCTGACGGGCCCGCTGGCCCGCCTTGTACCGGCGGATGTACTCCTCCTGGTGGGTGATGTGGGCCTGCTGTGCCTCCCACGCTCGTCGCCACCGTAGACGACGTTCCTGGCGCTGTTGCAGGTAGCTGTCGTAGCTCCCTTCATACACCTCCACTCGCCCGGACTCGAGCTCCACTACCCTTGTGCACACTCGCTCGAGAAGCCTACGGTCGTGAGCCACCAGACAGAGCGTCCTGGCGGTCTGCATGAGGTGGCCTTCCAGCCACTCGATAGCCGCCAGGTCGAGGTGGTTGGTGGGCTCATCCAGCAGCACGAGGTCGGCGTCCTGGAGCAGAAGCTTGGCGAGTTCCATGCGCCGCACCTGGCCCACGCTCAGCTCAAGCGGCGAGCGCGACTGCTCCGCCTCCTCGAGCCCCAGGCCGTGCAGGACAGCTCTCGCTTTGGACTCCAACTCATATCCTCCGAGCCCCTCATATGCGGCCTGGCACTCCCCGTAGCGCGCGAGCACCGCGTCGGTCTCGGGTCCGGGCACCCGCAGCTTGTTCTCCAGGTGGATCATCTCGTCTCGCAGAGCCGCGAGGTCGAGCCGACTGGCCATCGCTTCTCCGAGCACTGTCTCCGCCGTCGGCCGCGGTGACTCCTGAGGCAGGTGGGTGACGATCAGACGCCCCTGCCGCTCGACTGATCCGGCAGCAGGGGCGGCCTCCTCGGCCAGCAAGGCGAGGAAGCTCGATTTGCCGGCGCCGTTGGCCCCCACCAGACCGATTCGATCCCCAGGCTCAATCCGCAGATCCAGCTCAGAGAACACGACCCGGTCGCCGTACTCGACCGCAACTCCGGTGCAGTTCAGGAGCGACATCTAGCTCCACGGCCCCCGATTGTCACCGTACTGGTGATCTGGCGACCGCCGCCGACGTGCCGGCGCTGGCATACTCGGGCGATGCCAATTCTGCAACTCGAAGCGCCGTTCGTCCCCACGGGAGACCAGCCGCAGGCCATCGAGGCGCTGCTCGCCGGGCTCAATCGGGGGGAGCGGCACCAGGTGCTGCTGGGGGTTACGGGTAGTGGCAAGACCTTCACGATCTCCAATGTGATTGCGGCGATGGGGCGCCCGGTGCTCGTGCTCAGCCCCAACAAGACTCTCGCGGCCCAGCTGTGGGCGGAGTTCAAAGCGTTCTTTCCTGACAACGCGGTCGAGTACTTCGTCTCCTATTACGACTACTACCAGCCCGAGGCCTACATACCCCGCACCGACACCTATATCGAGAAGGACTCCTCTCGCAATGAGGAAATCGACCGTCTGCGTAACGCCGCCACCAGATCCCTTCTGACCCGGCGGGACGTCATCGTGGTGGCTTCGATCTCCTGCATCTACGGAGTGGGCTCCCCAGAAGATTACCTCGGCGAGTCGGTTCGCCTCCATCCGGGAGACAGTTGGCGGCGCGACATCCTGCTGCGCAAGTTCGCCGACCTGCAGTACGCCCGCAATGATCTGGACTTCGGAAGAAGCCGCTTTCGGGTGCGAGGGGATGTAGTCGACATCCAGCCAGCCTACGAGGAGGTGGCCAGCCGGATCTTCTTTTTCGGGGATGAGGTGGAGAGGATCGTCGACTTCGATCCGCTGACGGGTGAGATTCTGGCGGAGCGGCCGGAGCTGGATATATTTCCGGCGTCCCACTACGTCACGCCGAAGGACAAGTTGGAACTGGCGCTCCGGGCCATCGAGTCCGAGTTGGACGGGAGGCTGGCGGATCTGGAAGTCCAGGGGAAGCTTCTGGAGGCCCAGCGGCTGCGCCAGCGCACCCTCTTCGACTTGGAGATGATAAGGGAGACAGGGACCTGCGCTGGGGTCGAGAACTACTCCAGGCACCTCACCGGTCGCCAGGAGGGGGAGAGGCCGTTCACGCTGATGGACTTCCTGCCGAAGGACACCCTGATTGTGGTGGATGAGTCGCACGTGGCGGTGCCCCAGATCGGCGGGATGTACGGTGGCGATCGTTCTCGAAAACTGCCCTTGGTGGAGTATGGATTCCGGCTTCCGTCGGCACTGGACAACCGGCCCCTGACCTTCGCTGAGTGGGAGGCCTCGGTCGGGCAGCTGATCTACGTCTCCGCCACTCCGGGGCCCTACGAGATGGAGCGCGCGGGACAGGTGGTCGAGCAGTTGCTGCGCCCCACCGGCCTGCTCGATCCGCCGGTCGAGGTTCGTCCCTCCCAGGGCCAGATCGACGATCTGCTCGGCGAGATAAGGCGCACAACCCAATCTGGACTGCGAACCTTGGTCACCACCCTCACCAAGCGGATGGCAGAAGACCTCACCGACTATCTCCGGGAGGCCGGGATCAAGGTCCAGTACCTGCACTCAGACGTCGAAACCCTGGAGCGCGTCGAGGTCATCCGCGATCTGCGCTTGGGGGTGTACGACGTCGTGGTTGGCATCAACCTGTTGCGCGAGGGGCTGGATCTTCCCGAGGTGGGGTTCATCGCGATCCTGGACGCTGACAAGGAGGGCTTCCTCCGCGGCTACCGCTCCCTGATCCAGACGGCCGGGCGGGCTGCTCGCAACGTGGACGGCCACGTGGTGATGTATGCGGACCGCACCTCCGACGCGATGCGGCAGACGCTGGCTGAAACGGCCCGGCGGCGGGCCATCCAATCGGCTCACAACTTGGCTCACGGGATCACTCCGACCACCATCGTGAAAGCGATCCGGGAACAGGAGATGTCGCGGCTCAACCAGGAGGTTGCTGCCGTCGAATTCCAGGAGGCCAAGGGGTTGCCGCCGGACGAGCTGCTGAGGGTGACTCTGGAGTTGGAAAAGGCGATGCGGCGGGCAGCGGGGAACCTGGAGTTCGAGCGAGCCGCAGCGCTGCGCGATCGGTTGGTGGCGCTGCGACACGACGCTGCCCCTTCCCCCGCGGGGGTTCCCCAGAGCCGTCCCATGCGGCGGCGCAAGGGGCCTTGAGATGACCCAGGTTTGGCCGGGCCGCGCCTATCCGTTGGGGGCGACCTGGGATGGTACGGGTACCAATTTCTCCATCTTCTCCGAGGCGGCCGAGCGCGTGCAACTCTGTCTGTTCGGAGAGGATGGGTCCGAGCAGCGTGTGGCCCTGGTGGAGGTGGACGGCTTTTGTTGGCACGGGCACCTGCCTGGGGTGGGGCCGGGCCAACGCTATGGCTTCCGGGTTCACGGCAACTACAACCCCGCCACCGGAGAGCGGTGCAACCCTGCCAACTTGCTTCTGGACCCCTATGCCCGGGCGGTAGAGGGGGAGGTGCGGTGGGGCCGGTCCGTCTACGGGTATGAGTTCGGGAGCCCGGACGGAGATAGCGCCCCGAACCGGACCGACTCGCAAGCATCCATGCCCAGATCGGTTGTGATCGACCCGAGCTTCGACTGGGGCGGAGACCGGCTGTTACGCACTCCATGGCATGAGACCGTGGTGTACGAGGCTAATGTGCGGGGCCTCACCAAGCTGCACCCGGAGGTGGAGCCGGGGCTGCGCGGCACCTACGCGGGCCTCGCCAGTCCTCCGATTTTGGAGCACCTCCTGGAACTTGGGGTCAGCGCCGTTGAGCTATTACCCGTGCACCAGTTCATTCACGATGACGCTCTGGTGCGGCGGGGCTTGCGCAATTACTGGGGCTACAACTCCATCTGCTTCTTGGCTCCTCACAATCTGTACAGCTCGTCGGGCCAGCGCGGCGAGCAGGTGGTTGAGTTCAAGCAGATGGTGAAAGCCCTCCACCAGGCGGGGATCGAGGTAATTCTCGATGTGGTCTACAACCACACTGCGGAAGGCAGCAACCTGGGCCCGACCCTCAGCTTCCGGGGCATCGACAACCCGGCGTACTACCGGTTGATGCCCGGTGACCCGCGCCACTACATGGACTACACCGGCACTGGGAACACCTTGAACATGCGCCACCCGCACGTTCTGCAGTTGATCATGGATAGCCTTCGCTACTGGATTCAGGAGATGCACGTAGACGGCTTCCGGTTCGATCTGGCGTCGGCGTTGGCCCGGGAACTGCACGATGTCGACCGCCTGTCCGCCTTCTTCGACATCATCCAGCAGGATCCTGTGATCAACCAGGTAAAGTTGATCGCTGAGCCGTGGGATGTCGGGGAGGGAGGCTACCAGGTCGGTAACTTCCCGCCGCTGTGGTCCGAGTGGAACGGGAAGTATCGCGATACCGTCCGCGACTATTGGCGCGGGGCAGAGCGGGGGGTGGCCGAGTTCGCCTTCCGGCTGACCGGCAGCTCGGATCTGTACGCTTCGAATGGCAGAAGGCCATTCGCCAGCGTCAACTTCGTCACCTGCCACGACGGTTTCACCCTCAGCGACCTGGTCAGCTATGACGAGAAGCACAACCAAGCCAACGGAGAGGACAATCGGGATGGCACCGATGACAACCGTTCCTGGAACTGCGGCTCCGAGGGCCCCAGCCATGAGCCCGCCGTGGAGGAGCTGCGGGGCCGTCAGCAACGAAACTTCCTGGGGACCCTGTTGATCTCCCAGGGGGTTCCGATGCTGCTGGCGGGCGATGAGTTCGGGCGCAGCCAGCAGGGCAACAACAACGCCTTTTGCCAGGACAACGAGATCTCTTGGATTGACTGGTCACGCGCCGAGTCGAACGCCGACCTGCTGGACTTCACCCGCCGGATGTTGCGGCTCCGCAAGGACAACCGGGTCTTCCGCCGCCGTCGGTGGTTTGAGGGGGTCACCCTGCACGGCCAGGGGGTTTCGGACATTGGGTGGTTCACCCCTCATGGCGATGAGATGACAGATGAGGAGTGGGGCCAGGGCTTCGTCAAGTCGTTCGCAGTCTTTCTAAACGGCGGTGCCATCAGGTCTCCCGACCTGAGAGGAGAGGCGGTCCAGAGCGCCAGCTTCTGCGTTCTGTTCAACGCCCACAGCGAGACGGTGGAGTTCAAACTCCCGAGTATCGAGTGGGGAGATGGATGGCACTTGGTCGAGGATACCGCCGCAAAACAGAGGCAGGATCCGCCTGCCCACTATCGGTCCGGGGAGACCATCCCGATCGCAGCCCGATCTCTGGCAATCCTGACCAGGCGTGCCTGAGTCGCCTCCCCGTCTATCGCTGGTGGTGCATTTCCATCAGCCGGTGGGGAACCTAGACGGGGTTGTGGCCCGGGCCACCAGCCGCTGCTACCTACCATTCTTGAAGACGATCGCAGAGCATCCCGAGGTTCCCTGGACCCTCCACTACTCCGGCTGCCTCTTGAGGTGGCTTGTGACGAACGCCCCGGAGGTACCAGAACGGCTAGCTGCCCTGGTGGACGCAGGGGTGGTTGAACTGCTCACAGGGGGTTTGGAGGAACCCATCTTGGCGTCCATCCCGGAGCGGGATGGACTAAGCCAGATAGCGCGCATGTCGGAGATGCTGCGCGAACGCTTCGGGGCGACTCCCACTGGGCTGTGGCTTACCGAGCGGGTTTGGGAGCCCAATCTTGCCCGGACGCTGGCCAGGGCGGGGGTGTCGTACACGGTCGTCGATGACACCAGCCTGAAAGCGGTGGGCGTCGAGGAGTCGGTCAAGGCTGGTCCGTGGAGGGCTGACTTCGAGAGCGAGCAAGTCATGATCGTCGGCTCCAGTCGACAACTCCGCTATCTCATCCCCTACGCCCGCCCGGACCGGGTGATGTCCGAGATCGCCGCAGTCGGTCCGGACGGCCTAATTGTCTATGCGGACGACGGCGAGAAGTTCGGGGAGTGGCCCCGCACTCACCGGCAGGTTTATGGGCGGCGATGGCTGTCCCGCTTCCTGGACTTTGTGACCGTCGCCGCGGCAGACGATCGGGTCCGGTTGGTGAAGCTGGCTGAGGCGGTGGAGGGCGGGTCGAAGGGCCGGGTTTACCTGCCGTCCGGCTCCTACGACGAGATGATGACATGGGCGCTTCCGACCCCCGCACGACACCGCTTGGAGGCCGCTACCGCTGGGCTGGCGGCGTCATCTGATCCCGCAGGGGTCGGTGACTTTGTGCGCGGTGCTCCGTGGCACGGGTTCCTCGCGAAATATCCCGAGGTGGCGCGGCTCCACCAAGCCATGCTCAGGGTCAGTGCCAAGGTGGAGCGGGCCGGCAACCCGCCCGAGGCGATCGCACATTTGCATATGGCGCAGTGCAACTGTGCGTACTGGCATGGGACCTTCGGGGGCGCCTACCTGAGCTTTCTGAGGCTCGCTCTTTGGCACCACTTGGTCGTGGCCGAGCACCACGCGGACCAGGCCCTCGGGGGGCCGACCGGCGCCGGGCCCGACCTGGTGGAACTGGACGCTGACGGAGGAGCCGAAGTCAGGCTTCGGGGTCCCTGGGGATACGCCAGCGTTGCCCCTGGGCTGGGTGGCCAAGTGACCGAACTCGTGAGCTGGAAAGGGGCGGCGAACCTGGTCGCTGTTATGGGCCGACACCGGGAGTCCTACCACCTCCCCTCTGAGCCTAACGGGTCCGGCGAAGCGCAGATGGAGCTCGGTATCCTGGAGGCTCCGAGCGCAGCATCCGTGCAGGGCCTGGAGTTCGACCTCCTGGAGGTGGGGGCGCTGCGGGACTCTCTGGACGGGATCGCGTTGGATTACCCATACCGGTGGGAGCCGGTTGCGGGAGGCATGGTGCTCCGCTGGGAATCCCAGCAGGTCACACTCGAAAAAGTTCTGCGGGTGGTTCCGACAGGCCTTGAGGCGACGTATCTGGTCACCGCGCGCCAGGGGAGATGGTCGGGCGACCTGGGGGTGGAGGTGCGGAGCTGCCCGTTGGCTCTGGGTAGGACCGCGGACGCCGTGCGAGCCCGTCCACACAACGGTCGCTGGGTGGTGGACCAGCCCGGATCCGTTAGCGCTCTGGCAGTTTCGACCGATGACTTGAGGGCGCCTGACACCAGCCGCCTGATTGCCCTGGGGGCCACCCTGAACGGATTGGAGGAGATGGCCCAGGGGATGAGGCTGGAATTCCGCTGGGCGGTGGATGCCACGTCTGAACATCCCTGGGAGCGTCGGATTCTGTTGGAGCCGGTGGCCACCAACGGGTCGGGCGCACCAGGCGACCGTAGTGTCTGACGGTCGGGCAGTCGGCCCGTCAGGCCAGGACCGTAGCGGCAGACTGCCCTATCAGCCGCGCCAGCCCCACTCCACCCACCGGTGGCTCCGGCTCCCAGGGAAGTACTGCGAGACTGCCGCCGGCTCTCCCAGCCTCCTGAATCCATCGGACTTCGTGGGCGGCGATGGCTCCCAGCAGCTGGTCCGCGGTCCCCGCCGCGTGGAAGCTCTGATTGACAACCCAGGCTCGGGGCCGAATCCCAGCTCGGAGCAGATCTACCTGAAGAGCGGTGGCCTCGTGAACGGCGGTGGCCGCTGGGATCGTCACGACTAGGACGCTTGTGAAGTCGGGGTCCGCCAGGTGGCGCAGCAAGCTCTCCACCTCTGGAGGTGCTGCCGTGGCCTGACGCCGTACCTCTCGTTCGTAGCTGCGTGCCGCGTCCAGGAGCAGCAGGGTATGCCCGCTCGGGGCGGTGTCGAGAACGACCACTCCGGCCTCTGCCCGACCGACCACCGACGCAAACGCTCGGAAGACGGCGATCTCCTCCGTGCACGGAGAGCGCAGGTCCTCGAGCAGGACCGCCCGGCCCGCGGCGTCCAGGTTCGCACCGGCTGTAGCCAGGACTTCATCGGTATAGGCGCGGGTTGCCGCCATCGGGTCGATGCGCTCGACGGTGAGCGCATCGAGACGACCCTGATCGCCACCCAGGGCGTTGACGAGGTGGGCTGCCGGATCGGTGGTGGTCAGGGTGACAGGCACTCCGCGGGAGGCCAGGGCCACGGCCACAGCTGCCGCCACCGTGGTCTTGCCCACCCCGCCCTTCCCGACGGTCATGACCAGTCCCCGTCGGCTGGTGGCCAGTTCAGCGATCAGCTGGTCCAGCGCTAAGGTCTGAGGTTCGCCTCTGGCCATCACTGGGGACGATTCCTCTCCTCCCGCCACGGCCGGGTGAAGTAGGCTCCTCAGGCGTTGGACCCCGATCGGTGGAACCGGTGTGAGCGGCAGCTCCTCCCTAGGCAGCGGCGCCAACTCCTCGCCGATCCCACTCATCGCGAGCGCCTGTCGCTCAGCCATCGCTCGGCCGAGTGGATCGTGAGTGTTGGCCGTCGGATATACCCCGTTGACGACGACGACTTGGTTCGCGATGCCCACAGCCTTTAACTCCCGGCTCGCCCTTCTCGCTTCGTCCAGCGCGGTACGTTCTGGCCGCGTCACCATCACCAGGGTCGTGGAGGCCGGGTCCCCCAGCGCACGCAGCGCTTGGCGATATCGGCCGCGTTGCTGCGTGAGGCCTGAGAGTGGTCCGACGCAGGTGACGCCCACCTGATTGGCGTCGAGGTACTCAGTCCATGCGCCAGGCAGGGAGAGGAGACGCAGGGTGTGGCCCGTCGGAGCGGTGTCGAAGACGATGTGATCGAAATCGCTGGCCTGGGTAAGCAGTCCCGTGAACTGGTCGAACGCGGCGATCTCGACTGTGCATGAACCCGACAGTTGCTCCTCGATCCCGCCGACGACGGCATCCGGCAAAACCCCACGGTACGGTCCGACGACCCGCTCTCGATAGGTGGCGGCGGCGGCGATCGGGTCGATGTCCATAGCGAAGAGAGACTTGGTGCCGGGGACCTGCGTGGGAGCTGATCCCACGCCAACTCCCAAAACCTCACTAAGGTTTGAGGCGGGGTCGGTACTGACGAGCAGCACCCGGGCACCCGCATCGGCCAGGGCAATCGCCACCGCCGAAGAGACAGATGTCTTGCCCACGCCGCCCTTTCCGGTGAAGAAGAGGTACCGCGGGGCTGACGCGATCAGAGCATCCAGCACCTCCCGATCCTCAGCAGCAGCCAGAATTTGGACCGGCCCCGCCGCAACAAGGGGCCGTCTCGCGGGCATCCCCAGTGGCGGGATCCGTTGGTTGGAGGGCCCAGCCTTCGAGTTCAGACCGGGAGGGATAGTGGCCGGTCGCCTTCACCTCGGATCCGACCATCACCACCGGCAGGACGGCACCGCCAGCAACCTGAAGGAGCGCGCTCACGCGAGGCGACGAGGCGAAAGCGCCCGGCTCCTGGCTCAAGTTAAAACGCTTTACCGATACGCCGCGTCCTGCCAGCCACTCGAGATCGGACGCGAACTGAGCGAGAGCCGGGTCCACACTGGGGCCACAGACCCCGGTGGAGCAGCACATAGCGGGATCGTAGACCTCAACTTCCACAACAGCCTCCTGAACACGAGACGGATTAATGGAGACGAGTATATCGTAGATCGACGATACCCGATGTACCGCCGCGACCCACTAGAGGCTTGAGATCCCAGCCTTCAGCTGGGCCAAGCCCAGAGGGGAGATACAGTAAGAGGTGCGCGGTCCTTCGATTTCGCCCTGAATGAGACCGGCGGCGCGCAGGACGCGCAGGTGTTCGGAGACCGTCGATTGGGCAAGTGGCAGCTCGGCGACCATCTCCCCAGTGACACAGGTGGTTCGCTCCAACAGCAGGCGGATTATCCGAAGGCGGGTCGGATGCCCAAGGGCCTTGGCCATGGCAGCTAGGGTGAGGTCATCGGGAGTGGGCCCGAGAGCGATCGGCCCGGAGTCAACGGCGCCGCAGGAGACCGGCGGTATTCCGGGCGCAGTTGCCGTGGGCAATCGGCTCACATCGCAAAGTTACCACGCCGGCCCTGGGGTCTAGGAGAATCCTGGCGGGCTCCGTAAAAGTGCGGGGTGCGCCGGCTCACCAGCTCCGGGCCAAAGGGGCTGGTGGAGATGCTTCGGGCCAACCGGTGGCGGTCTCCAACTCCTGGCATAGACCGAGCAGTGTCGCCTCGTCGTAAAGCCTGCCGATCAGCTGGACACCGACAGGGATCTCGTGGTGCCAGTGCATGGGGATAGAGGCCGCCGGCTGACCGGTCACATTTACCAGCGGTGTGAACGGAGTGAACCTGTCGGCTTCGGTCATCGGCGCTAGGGGGTCGGAGCCGGCATCCTGGAACAGTTGGCCCACGCGCAGGGGCAACCTCGCCAAGGTCGGCGTCATCACCACATCCCAGCGAGTCCAAAGCCCAGCCACCTCGCGGTTATGGAGTTGCAGACGGGCCTCGGCCTGCAGTAGCTCGCCGCTGTTCACGGTGCGGCCGAAGTCTGCCAGAGCGCGAATGTGCGGCTCGACCCGAACCTCGCCGTCCGGCCCTGGCTCGGCTCCCAGAACATTGGCAAGCATTCCGGCGGCCCAAAGCTTGCGGAACTCCAAGGCAAGCCACGGCCGCGTCCAGTTCGGCTGGATTTGCTCAACGATGTGACCCAGTCCTCCGAGAACGTCGGCCGTGTGCAGCACCGCCTCCGTGCAGGCGGCGTCAACGGGCGCCTCTACCGGGGGAACGCAGGTCCAGCCTACACGCAGCCTTCGGCCGGGATGGGCGAGGGTGGCGGAGAAGGAAACCCGCGGCGCAGGGGCGGCGTAGGGATCACCGGTGGCTGGGCCGGACACAATGTCGAGCAAGAGCGCCATGTCGGAAACCCGAGTCGTCAGGAAGCCGGGGACGACCAGGCCCGCTCCAGCATCACCCGGCCCCGGAGCCGCGGAGATGCGGCCGCGCGACGGCTTGAGTCCGAAGATCCCACAGCAGGAGGCTGGAATCCGCAGGCTTCCCCCTCCATCATTACCCTGAGCGGCGGGCACCATTCCAGCGGCGACGGCCGCCGCCGAACCTCCGCTCGAGCCCCCCGGGGTGAGGCTGGGATCCCACGGGTTCCTGCATGCGCTCAGGCGCTCGCTTTCGGTGACCGGAATGGCCCCGAACTCGGGGAGATTGGTCTTGCCGACCACGATAGCCCCCGCGAGCCTCAGGCGCGCGACCAACTCAGCGTCCTCCCCGGCCGGGACCAACGAGGAGCTGTAGGACCCTCTGGTGACGGGCAGTCCAGCGACGGCGGTGTTGTCCTTGATCGCGATCGGGACACCCTCCAGCGGGCGCCCCTCGCCCCGGCGGATCCTGGTCTCCGACGCGCGCGCCTCCACCATGGCGTCCTCTTCACGGCAGGCGACGAAGGCGTTCAGAACCGGGTCGAGTCGGGCGATACGGCCGAAGCTCTCGTGCACCATCTCCGTCGGCGACATGGTGCCGGCGCGGGCGCGCTGAGCCAGCTCGGAGAGTGCTGGCCATCGCGGCACACGGACCCCAGGACTGTGCGACATCTCTGGGCAGTTTCGCAGGTATCCGGCTGCCAGTCCCGGAGATCGTCGCCAGCGGTCGTTCGCAGTTATACTAGAACGCATGTTTGCTACTCGTCATCTGCAGCTGCGATTGGCGCTCGGCGACAGCAGCCGGACTGCGACACAGTTGCGGCGTCCGGTAGCCGATCAATCTGGAGGGCCGAGGTGATTTGGGCGCTGCGGGTACGCTAGGAAGATGGCTCAGGCTTACGTAGCGGTGCGGGGCGCTCGCGAACACAACCTTCGCAACGTGGACATCGATATTCCCCGCGACAAGCTCACTGTGATCACTGGCCTCAGCGGGTCGGGAAAGTCTTCGCTTGCCTTCGACACCATCTATGCGGAGGGGCAGCGCCGCTACGTCGAGTCCTTGTCGGCCTACGCGCGCCAGTTCCTCGGCCAGATGGAGAAGCCGGACGTGGATCACATCGACGGCCTCTCGCCGGCCATCTCGATCGATCAGAAGGGAGCAGGCCGGAATCCCCGTTCAACCGTGGGGACGGTCACCGAGGTCTACGACTACCTACGCCTCCTCTATGCCCGGGTCGGACACCCGCACTGTCCCAAATGCGGCCGCGAGATCTCCCGCCAGACGGTGGAACAGATAGCGGATCAGGTTGCGCTGCTTCCGCCCGGCACTCGGATCCTCATCCTCGCACCGATTGTTCAGGGAAGGAAGGGGGAGCATCAGGCGATCGTCGAGTCTGCCCGGCGACAGGGGTACGTCCGGGTCCGGGCCGACGGAGTCGTGTACGAATTGGACGAGGTGCCAGCGCTGGACAAGCGCTACAAACACGATGTGGAGGTGGTGGTCGATAGGTTGGTGGTGGATCCCGAGCAGATCTCCCGCCTTCGGGAGTCCTGCGAGCAGGCGGCCAACCTGAGCAATGGCACGGTGGTTGTTGCCGGCGCCGACCCGGAGGCGCGCTTGGACGACCTCCTGTTCTCCCAGCGCTTTGCCTGCGTCTACGACGGAATCTCGATGGAGGAGCCCCAACCGCGCAATTTCTCCTTCAACAACCCGCACGGCGCGTGTCCAGCCTGCACCGGGCTCGGAGCCAAGCTGGAGGTTGATCCCGAGACCCTCATCGCGGATCCGGAGCGGTCCATCTCTGAGGGGGCCATTTCCGGTTGGAGTTGGGGCCCGGCGCAGCAGTGGATGGACGAGCTCATCCAGGCCGTCTGTCGCGAGCAGAAGATTCCGGTAGGCAAGCCGTGGTCAGCCCTCACCCGGCCGCAGCAGCACCTCCTGCTGTATGGGCTGAAACCGGGTCAGACGACCCCTATGACCATGCGCTCCGCCAGCGGGCGGACGCACAACTTCCGGGCCAAATTCGAAGGGGTGATCCCCAACCTGGAGCGGCGCTACCGGGAGACCGAGTCCGCCTCGGTGAAGGAGTCGATCGAAAAGCTGATGTTGCAAAGGCCCTGCCCCACCTGCCAGGGGCAGAGGCTGCGCCCGGAGTTCTTAGCGGTGACCGTGGCCGGGGTGGGGATCATGGAGTTCTGCGCGCTGCCAGTTGAGCGCGCGCTGCTCGAGGTGGAGGGATGGGAGCTTCCCGAGCGGGAACAGGAGATTGCCCGGAGGATACTCAAGGAGATCCGCGAGCGGCTCGGATTCCTGGCCGACGTGGGCCTCCAATACCTGACTCTCGACCGGGGAGCGGCCACCTTATCCGGTGGAGAGGCGCAGCGGATTCGCCTGGCGACGCAGATCGGCAGTCGGCTGACCGGGGTCCTGTACATCCTCGACGAGCCGAGTATCGGACTTCATCAGCGTGACAACGCCAAGCTCCTTGCGACCCTCTTCCGCCTGCGGGACCTCGGGAACACGGTGGTCGTCGTGGAGCACGACGAGGAGACGATTAGAAGTGCTGACTTCGTGGTGGACATGGGGCCTGGGGCTGGAGAGCATGGAGGCCAAGTGGTCGCGGCCGGGACGGTCTCCGAAGTGATGGCGGTAGAGGGGTCGATAACCGGGCAGTACCTGACCGGACGGGCCTCGATCCCCGTACCCGGGGAGCGCCGGCGGCCGCGGGGCGAGCTGGTGGTCAGAGGGGCACGAGCCAACAACCTGAAGCAGTTGGACGTGCGGTTCCCGCTCGGCTGTCTGGTTGGGGTGGCCGGCGTCAGCGGATCAGGGAAGAGCACCCTGGTGAACGACATCCTGTACCGGCGCCTCGCCCAGCACTTCTACTCGGCCAAGCAACGCCCATCCGCCCACGACCGCATTGAGGGGCTCCAACAGCTGGACAAGGTGGTGGATGTTGACCAGGCTCCCATCGGCAGAACGCCGCGGAGCAACCCCGCAACCTACACCGGCCTGTTCACCCCCATCAGAGAGCTCTTCGCTCAGCTGCCCGCGGCACGCGTCAGGGGGTACCGACCGGGCCGGTTCTCCTTCAACGTGCGGGGGGGGAGATGCGAGGCCTGTGAAGGGGACGGACTCATAAAGATCGAGATGCACTTCCTCCCCGACATCTATGTCACCTGTGAGGTGTGCAAGGGCCAGCGCTACACCCAGGAGGTGTTGGAGGTGCGCTTCAAAGGGCACTCCATCGCGGACGTGCTCGGGCTGTCCGTGAGTGAGGCGCTGGAGGTGTTTCGCAATCAGCCGGGGATCGCTAGGAAGTTGCAGACGCTGAGCGACGTGGGCCTCGGCTACGTGCACCTCGGGCAGCCGGCGACCCAGCTGAGTGGAGGAGAGGCTCAGCGCGTCAAGCTCGCGACCGAGCTATCAAGACGCAGTACCGGAAGCACCCTCTACATACTTGACGAGCCGACGACCGGCCTCCACTTCGCCGACGTAGGACGGCTCCTGGAAGTCCTGCACCGCCTGGTCGACCAGGGCAACAGCGTGGTGGTCATAGAGCACAATCTGGATGTGCTGAAGTCGGCCGATTGGATCGTTGAGCTGGGTCCCGAGGGCGGTGACAAGGGGGGGCTGCTGGTCGCCGAAGGAACCCCGGAGGTTGTTGCCCGGGTGCGACGGTCTCCCACTGGACAGTTCCTACGCCCGCTGCTGCGGCGCTCGCAAGCAAGCCATCTGCGGTACCAAGCCGAGGTCGCGGTGTGAGCGCCACCCGACCGGACCCTGGCGATCCGCGACCCGCCACCTTTCAGGGGTGGCAGCGCGGTGCCTGCATCAGCGGTGTCATTCTACTGGTGGTCTTCGCGATCCTGCTCATGGTGGGCATGACGGTAGGGGTCCTTGGTATTCACTAATTGGGCAGAAAGCTGAAGGAGATCAAACCGTTGGAGCCAGTGGCGAGTTCAGCGGCCAGAGACCTGCCTGCGGGCGCCATCCGACAGGTGCCTCTCATTCAGCGCAAGGATCTTCTCAAGGCGCGGCTGCGGGCCGCTCCCGCCAGTCCCGGTGTCTATCTGTTCCGCAACGCCCTCGGCCAAGTGATCTACGTCGGCAAGTCGGCCGTCCTGCGTCACCGTCTCCGCAGTTACTTCGCCGCTCCCGCAGCCCACCCGATGAGGACTCGCCGCCTTGTGGAGATGGTCCACGACTTCGAGGTGGTGGCGACCGGGACGGAACAGGAGGCGCTGATTCTGGAGAACACCCTCATAAAGCGCCACCATCCCAGGTTCAACGTTCGACTGCGAGATGACAAGAACTACCTGTACGTCAGAATCCCACACCCGGCGGGAGCGCCGACGAATTCCGCCGGCTCCCCGCCTGTCCCGGCAGAATTCCCCCGACCCGCCTTTACGAGGCGGATCGTAGTCGACGGAGCGAGGTACTTCGGGCCGTACACCGACGCCAAAACGATCCGCGGCTCTCTTCGCGAGCTGCGCGCCGCCGCTCCATTCAGGGCGTGCTCGGACTCAGTATTCCGGCAGGGCAGGGTTTGTCTCGACTACCACTTGGGCATTTGCGCCGGCCCCTGCGAGGGGAGGATAGCTGCAGGGGAGTACAGCGAGCTGCTGAACGACGCGGCAGCTTTCCTGTCGGGTCACACCGATCGGGTCCTCTGCAGGCTCGAGGCTTCGATGCACAGCGCCAGCGAGGCTATGGAATTCGAGCTTGCAGGCGCTCTGCGCGACCGCGTCAAGGTCGTGCGCCGCCTCTCTGAGGAACAGGTGACCGCCCCCCGGACGGGCGCGGCCGTCGACGTGATCGGGCTGGCAGTTCACGGGGCTCAGGGAGTGGCGGCCGTGCTGACCATTCGTGAAGGGCGCCTCCATGGCGTTGAACGTCATCTGTTGGAAGGGGTGGGTGGCCTGGCGACTCAAGAGGTTCTTGCTAGTTTCGTCGGTCAGTTTTACGGCAAGGCGACGGCCGTTCCCGCAGCCGTTGTTGTCCCCTCGCTGCCGGAGGAAGCGGCCGCCCTCGCTAGGTACCTGGAGGGGCTCCGGGGCGGCCCGGTAGGGTTCCGAGTACCGCGACGGGGGTTCTTCGTGGCCATGCTCGAGCGGGCCTCGGAGACGGCCGAGGCAGCCTTGGCTCAATCGATCATCTCTCAGGACTTCGACGAACAACGGGGAAGTGCAGCGCTTGCGGACCTGCAGCACCAGCTTGGCCTGGCCGTGCTCCCGCAGCGGATGGAGTGCTACGACATCAGTAATACCATGGGTCAGCAGAGCGTTGGCTCGATGGTCGTATTCGAAGGGGGCATCCCCAGGGTTTCGGACTATCGGATCTTTGGAATCCGGACAGTCGATGGCCCCAATGACTTCGCGAGCATGGAGGAGGTGATCATGCGGCGGTTTGCTCACGTGACCGCGTCCGCCGGCTCGGGGGAGCCGAGTCTAGGGGTCGTCCCCGACCTGGTCATTGTGGATGGCGGGGCGGGACAGCTGGCCTCCGCTGACCGCGCCATGGTTGCCTTGGGCATGGAGCATATCCCCCACTTCGGCCTGGCCAAAAGGTTCGAGGAGATGCATCAGGTGGGCGGAGAGCCGCTTCATCTGCTCCCGGGGTCTCCGGCGCTCTTTCTCGTCCAAAGGGTCAGAGACGAGGCTCATCGCTTTGCGATCACGCGGCACCGGGCGCGTCGTCGAAAGGCAGGCTTGAAGAGCCGCCTGGACGCGGTCACGGGGCTCGGCCCCAAGCGCAAGCGGGTCCTCCTCCTGGCCTTCGGATCCGTCGGCGGCATCAGGGAGGCATCTTTGGAAGAGCTGGTCGCCGTCCCCGGAGTCACCAGGGCGGTCGCGGCAGCGATCAAGGAGCTGCTGTGACGGCACGACCCACCGTTCTGATCTTCGGACCTCCTGGCTCCGGGGTTGAGACGGTCGCGGAAGAGGTGCGGGCAGCTGGCATGGTGGCGGAGAGTTGGGACGGCACCACCGGCTGGGGTCCGGCGGAAGATCCTGCCGAGCTCGGCTCCAACCGGTGGAGCTTGCTGCTTCGGCTCGAATGCCGGACGGAGTGGTGCCTTGGTCCTGTCGGCTGCTCCGGAACTCTGGTCCCGGCGCGGTCGGTTGCCGAAGCGATGGAGCTCTTAAGGACGAGCCGTGAGCGTCAGCGTTCAGCCCGGATTCGAACCCGGGCAGTACTTGACACGACCGGTCTGAATGCTGCCGCGCTGCGAGGGTTGGTGAGACGGCTCTTGGGTGCTGGCCTCGGTCAGGAGGTCGGGCCGCTCTTCGCGGTCAGCTCCTTTGCGTTCCCCGAAGGCATCCCGCTGGACCTGGACTGGTGCGTGGATGCCCGGGCGTTGAGAAACCCGTATTGGGATGAGGCCCTTCGGCCACTCTCGGGGCTGGACCCCGAGGTGAGGCGCTTCGTCCTCAAGCAGCCGCTAGCCAGCCAGCTCTTGGAGGGGATGGAGCGGACCGTCGGAGACCAGCTGTCGGCGTGGACCGGCCAGCATCGGCCCCTGGTCAGGATCGGGGTGGGATGCACCGGTGGCTTCCATCGCTCAGTTGCCATCGTCGAGGAATTTCGGCGTCGGTCGGAACAAAGCGGGATTCGAGCGGTCCAGTGGCATCGGGAACTTCGGGACTGATAGCCGCCGCCAAAAAGTGAGCGATGTCCCTCCGTCGCCAGTGAGGGCTCCCTCCCTGTCGCCCTGCTCTGCGGTTAGCCCCAGGTGGTGGGTGACAAGGTGATCACCAGCTTCCCCCTCCTATACTCGGCGACGGGGCTAGCGGGACAGTGGGAAACACGGCCCGAGGAATTGTCACAGGAGTAATGCCATGACCGTGAGGGTTGGTATCAACGGGTTCGGCCGGATCGGTCGCAACGTGCTCCGGGCACTGCGGGATGTAGATGGCCTTGAGGTGGTGGCTGTCAACGACATCACCAGCCCCGAGGTGCTGGCTCACCTCTTGCGGCACGACTCGATCATTGGCCCCTATCCAGGAACGGTGGCGATAGACGGTGGGGACCTTCTGGTGGACGGCCGCGCGGTTGTCGTCCTGTCGGAGCGCAGCCCAGAGTCATTGCCCTGGGCGCGGCTCGGAGTGGAACTGGTGATTGAGGCTTCGGGACTGTTCACCGCGGCAGAGCGAGCCCGCCTTCATCTGAGCGCTGGCGGAGCACGCAAGGTCATCATCACCGCTCCGGCCAAAGGGGAGGACATCACCATCGTCATGGGGGTGAACGACACCAGCTACCAGCCCGCCAGCCACAACGTAATCTCGAATGCATCCTGCACCACCAATTGTCTGGCCCCCGTGGCAAAAGTCCTCAGCGACTCCTTCGGAATCGACAGCGGACTGATGACCACCATCCACTCCTATACCTCCGACCAGCGACTCCTCGACGCGCCCCACAAAGACCTGCGGCGCGCACGCGCCGCCGCCCTCTCCATGATCCCGACCTCGACCGGAGCGGCCCAGGCGGCGGCGCTGGTCCTACCTGAACTGAAGGGTAAATTCCAGGGGATGGCGATCCGGGTCCCAACTCCAAATGTGTCGCTTGTCGACCTGACGGTGAACCTCAGTAGGAGCGCTGGGGTTGAGGAGGTCGGGTCGGCCCTGCGCGCGGCGGCTGCCGGCCCTTTGAAAGGGATCCTGGCTGTGGAGGACGAACCCCTGGTATCAATCGATTTTGCGGGTAATTCGAACTCATCCATCGTCGACGGGCCCTCGACCATGATGTCGGGGGACCGCCTGCTCAAGATCCTCGCCTGGTACGACAACGAGTGGGGATATTCGTGTCGGGTGGCGGATCTGGCTTCCATGATTGCGACTCACCTGAGCTAGGCCACCCATGGGCTACCAGAAGAAGGCGGGCTTGGACGAAGCGCGGGTGGAGGGGCGACGCGTCCTGCTCAGGGTCGACTTCAATGTCCCGGTCACCAAGGATCGGGAGATCCGGGACGACAGTCGAATCCGCGCCTGCCTCCCCACTATCAGGGAGCTGACCGGAAGAGGAGCAGCGGTCGTGTTGGTCACCCATTGGGGGCGCCCCAAAGGGGTTGTGGTCGAGGCACTCAGCACGGCTCCTCTGGCCGAACGCCTCAGCAGGCTGCTCGGACAGCCTGTGACTCACTGTCCCGAGGTGGTGGGGGAGCGAGCCCAGCAGATGGCCCTCGCTCTCAAGCCGGGACAGCTGCTGATGTTGGAGAACGTACGGTTCCGACCGGAGGAGGAGGCCAACGACCCCGCCTTCACCGCTCAGTTGGCGGCACTCGCAGAAATCTACGTCAATGACGCATTCGGCACCGCCCACCGGGCCCACGCGTCCACCGAGGGAGTCGCCCACCTCCTTCCGGCCTACGCCGGTCGTCTCATGCAGAAGGAGTTGGAGCAGCTGGGCCAGATCCTCGACAACCCCGCCCGACCACTCCTGGCAATCATGGGCGGGAGCAAGCTGAGCACCAAGCTCAGCCTCCTCCGCCACCTGCTGGCCCGAGTGGACACGCTCTGCCTGGGAGGGGCGATGGCCGCCACCTTCCTGCGAGCCCGCGGACTGCAGGTGGGAAGGTCAGTGATTGAGGAGGACTTCCTGTCCCAGGCGGTTGCGGTAGCGGCCGAAGCTGACGCGATGGGCGTAGCTCTCGAGCTGCCTACCGATGTTGTCGTTGCCCCGGGGGTAAATGCCACGGCAGGGCAGGTGCGCGTGTGCGGGGTGGACCACATTCCCGATTCGGCGATGCTGTTGGATATCGGCCCCCAGGCGGTGGCTCGTTGGTCTCGCCTGGTGGCTGAAGCAGCCACAGTAGTCTGGAACGGACCCCTCGGTGTATACGAAAACCCGCTGTTTGCCCGTGGGACCAGGGGGGTGGCAGAAGCCATCGCTGCCAGCAACGCCGTCAGTGTTACCGGCGGTGGCGACCTACAGGCGGCGCTCCAGACCTTTGGGGTCGCCTCGGCATTCACCCATATCAGCACTGGTGGCGGAGCGACTTTGGAGTTCATGGAAGGGCGGGAGCTGCCGGGCGTGGCTGCCCTCCTGGACGCCGCAACCGCCGCGGGACAGTAGGCCGTGACCACGTCCCGACCCTTGGTCGCCGGCAACTGGAAGATGCACCTGACCCCTTCTGAAGGGTCGAGCCTCGCGACGGAGATCCTCGCCCGGCTGCCGAGGCACTCCGCAGCTGAGGTGCTGCTGCTGCCTCCATTCACCTGCTTGTCAGCGGTCGGAGGTGTGCTGGCCGGCGACACCCGAGTCGGCTTGGGAGCGCAAAACTGCCACTGGGAACCAGCCGGAGCCGTCACTGGGGAGATATCAGCTCCGATGCTGGCGGGCCTTTGCCAGTACGTGCTGGTAGGGCACAGCGAACGGCGCCAGCTCTTCCACGAGACGGACTCCATCGTCAGGGCCAAGCTCGAGTCGGTGCTCCGGGCTGGGATGAGCCCGATCCTGGCCGTGGGAGAGACCGGCGAAGAGCGGCAGGCAGGGCTGACCAGAGCGGTCCTCCTCCGCCAGGCGAAGGCTGGTCTGGTGGGATTGGAGCGGGCGGAGGTTCTGCGCTGCACCGTCGCCTACGAGCCGGTATGGGCAATAGGCGCAGGCGCGGCGGCGGAGGCTGCCGAGATCACGGAGGCCGCTATTATCCTTCGCTCGGTGATCGAGGAGGCAGCTCACGGAGGGGCCGGGGGCGTGCGCATCCTTTACGGTGGGAGCGTGACATCTCAATCCGCCGCGCAGCTCCTGGGCGCCCCGGGTATCGCCGGAGCCCTGGTAGGGGGGGCGAGCTTGCGCGCAGCTGACTTCTGCGGAATCGTGGCTGCGACCGGCCGGTGACGTGCGGCAAGGACGGCAGGACCTTCGGTAACTGGGCGCTCCGGCGGGCATGCCCGGACTTATCCCTAACTGGACGGACGAAGGAGTGAGCAGGGACCCTGCGCTGCGGCGCGCGGTGATGTGTGTTCTGGATGGTTGGGGAGATGCCCCCGATGGCCCCGGAAACGCGGTTGCGCAGGCCCTGACACCCGCGATGGACCGCTTGTTCAACCGCTATCCGCACACGCTGTTGGACGCCAGTGGCTTGTCGGTCGGACTCCCAGCCGGGCAGCAGGGGAATTCAGAGGTCGGGCATCTGACCATCGGTGCCGGGCGGGTGGTTCTCCAAGACCTCACCCGTATCGATGCGGCCTTAGCCGACGGCTCCTTCTTTGAAAATCCTGTGCTGGTCCGGGCCTTGCAGGACTGTCTCCGCCGAGGGTCCAGCCTCCACGTGATGGGCCTGATGTCGCCAGGTGGAGTGCACAGCCACCAGGACCATCTCTTGGCGGTCTGTGAGCTGGCACAGAGGATGGGCCTCTTGCGGGTCAATGTCCACGCCTTCACGGACGGACGCGACACGCCACCCACGGCGGGGGCGGGATACTTGCAGGAGGTCCAGGACAGGCTGGCGTCTCTGGTTGGCCGGATAGCGTCCGTGTCTGGTCGGTACTTCGCCATGGACCGGGATCAACGGTGGGATCGGGTGCAGCTCGCATATCAGGTTCTGCTCGGGTCGGGTAGAGCCGCTGTTCCCAACCCGATCGCTTACCTCCGGGACTCGTACGCCGAGGGCACGACGGATGAATTCATCGTCCCCACCTCAGTGGTCGGACCCGACGGACAAGGTGGCGGGATCAGGCCTGGCGACGTGATTGTCCATTGCAATTTTCGTCCGGACAGGGCCCGGGAGCTGTGCCACACCTTGGTCGACCCCAACTTCTCGGGCTTCGATCGGGGGCCGGCATTGGCGGACCTGGAGCTGGTCACCTTCACCAAGTTCGACGATGCCCTGCCGGTCGCGATCGCCTTCCCCAAGCCCCTTGTTCGGGAGACCGTGGGTGCGGTGGTGGGGGGAGCGGGACTTGCCCAGTTCCACGTGGCGGAGACGGAGAAATACGCGCACGTGACCTATTTCATCGACGGTGGGCAGGAGGAGCCACTCCCGGGGGAGGAGCGCCTGCTGGTGCCCTCGCAGAGGGTGGCAACCTACGATCTCTGCCCGGAGATGTCGGCTCAGGGGATCACCAACGCCGTCCTCGGGGCCATGGAGCGTGGGGACGCCGCCTTGATCGTGGTGAATTACGCCAATGCGGACATGGTGGGCCACACCGGCAAGCTAGCAGCCACCATCAAAGCGGTGGAGTTCCTGGACGCTTGCGTCGATCGGGTGGCTCGACTGGCGGAGAAG
>Ga0307372_10002054_pt1 | contig 33975 bp, 29 predicted proteins | sample OX1MG_FD_202533 | JGI IMG/M metagenome (GOLD analysis project Ga0307372, IMG submission 202533) | Soil microbial communities from Risofladan, Vaasa, Finland - OX-1 | ecosystem: Environmental > Terrestrial > Soil > Coastal area > Acid sulfate soil | place: Finland: Risofladan, Vaasa | collected... | reverse complement strand
ATTCTTTTTTTTTCGTTGAAGGTGACGCGGGCCGCCGCTTCCCGACCGCCGATCCGCTCGCGGAGCGAGCGGGCTACGTAGCCCGCTTGCTCCGCAAGCGGGAGGGTGACCGGGAAGCGGCGGCCCGCTGCCGGAAGCGGTTGTTGGGCGCCTCGTTCTGTAGACTGCCAACGTACACCTCCGCCGGGCAAGCCGGCGGCATCCGATCGGAACCAAAACTGGCGTCAGGTACACGCTCGTCGTCCCGCGTTCATTCTTTGTTCTATCTCGCGACTGGCTTGGGTTGGACCGGTTGCAGGCGCCCGCCTGCCTGGCGCCCTCGCAAGGTCGTCGGTAGCCAGGCGTTTGCCGACCTGGAGCGGACCAAGGCCGGATTGATCGAAAAGCTCCGCCTGCGCATTGACGCGCAGGAAATCGTACGCCCGGACGGCCGCGTGTTGGTGTTCACGGCGCCGTCGCGGCCCATCGGCGTACCTATCGCCGTCGATGGAGCGTATTGGATGCGTGCCGGCGAAGACCTGGCGCCGATGACGCCCGACATGCTGCGCCGCATCTTCGATGAAGCCGGCCCAGACTTCTCGGCCGAAATCTGCCCGAAAGCCGCGATGGCCGACCTCGATCCCGCGGCGATCGAATCGCTTCGTCGCCGTTGGACCAAGCATTCCGGCAACAACGCCTTGTCGAAGCGGCCGGCCGACAAACTGCTGAGAGACGCCGAGTTGGTCCTGCCCGGCGGCGTCACCTATGCCGCGCTCATTCTGCTGGGCAGCCGTGCGGCGCTCGGACGATTTCTGGCGCAGGCCGAAGTCGTCTTCGAGTATCGCTCGACGCCGCGACCTGGCCCCGCCAATCAACGCGAGGAATTCCGCCAGGCTTTCTTGTCGTTCTACGACCGCGTTTGGGAACTCGTGGACCTGCGGAACGACAAGCAACACTTCCAGGAACGCCTCGTGATGCATCCTGTGCGCACCTTCAGCGAGATCGCAGTCCGCGAGGCACTTTTGAATGCGGTCAGTCACCGAGACTACCGTCATCCGGGGTCGGTGTTCGTGCGGCAGTTTCCGCGACGCATTGAAATCGTCAGCCCCGGCGGCTTTCCGCCGGGCATCACGCCCGACAACATCCTCGACCAGGGTCGGAGAATTAGCCATGAACCCAAAATATGGCCCAAATCATCAAACGTTTGCATCGCGTAACTATTTGGACAATAGACACTTGCGCCGGTCAGATTTGGGTCGAAGAATCGAAGCGAAAGCCGAAATCTGAGCCAATAGGGCGAATGCGGCTGGTGGCCCATTGGCCAGATGTTGCATGGGGTGGCGATCGGCCCCTTGTCACGCACGAACGTGGCGTCCGCCGAGGGGCGCTATTGTGCTGACCAGTGCGGTGGAAGCGAGCGACCGAAACAAGCCAGCCTGTCGAGCCATGTCTCCGCGTCGATCACCAGCCGCTCGAGAATCGGTCGCAACTCCGCGGGAACCACGCCGCGCGGGTCGCGGAACCACCGGGCGGCTCAGCCTCGGTCAGGCCCCCGACTGCGGGGCACCGCGGAACCGGGCCAACCGCTCTCCGCAGCCGGATTTCTCACCACGTTTGCTCGGTCCCCGTTCGCGTGCGTAAATCATGGGTTTGGGTATCTTGCCGTCTTCTATCCCTCAGATGCGACTTGACTTTTACGCAGTTTGCGTTCATATTTACGCAGTATGCGTAACAACCGCGCCATCGATGCCCTGCTGCCGAAGACCCGTCAGGGAATCCTTGCGGCCATGCTGATCCGACCGGAGAAGGCGTGGTACGTGTCGGAGTTGGCGCGCCGCATGGGTGTTCCCTCATCGAGCCTCCAACGCGAACTACACGACCTGGAAAAAGCGGGGGTATTGAAAACGCGCCGGCAGGGGCGAATGGCCTACTATCAGGCCAACACCAATTCACCGGTGTTTCCCGAGCTTCGCGGCCTGATGCTGAAGACGGCCGGCCTGGTCGATGTGCTGGCCGATGCCATCGAGCCGCTTGCCCGCAAACTGCGGATCGTGTTCGTTTATGGCTCCATCGCCGCGGGTGGTGAGCGGAGCGACAGCGACATCGACCTGATGGTCATCGGCAACGTTTCGCCGCTGGACCTTGCGGTGCCGCTACGAAATGCCAGAGAATTGCTCGGCCGCGAGATCAATCCGACCGTTTACACGCCGGCGGAATTCGCCAAGAAGCGGGCGGCCAGGGACCACTTCCTGACGCGAGTGTTGGAGAAGCCGAAGCTGTTCGTGCGAGGCGATAAGGATGAGCTGGAAAAAACTGCTCGCTAATAAGAACGTCACGCATGAAGCGCCGAGCAAAGCCGAGCTCGACAATCTGCGCTCGATTGTCGCCCGCAGCATGAAGGATGTCGCGGCACCGGGGTTGTCGGCCGACGCGCGGTTCGTCATGGCCTACGACGCTGCTCGCACCCTTTCGCTGATGGTCGTGCGCGCGGCGGGCTATCGCCCCCGCGCTATCGGCGGCCACTACAATACCTTCCTGGCGCTGGAAGCGGCCGATGCCGCGTTTGCAAGGCTGTCGGCGTATTTTGATGGTTGCCGGCTCAAGCGGAATGGCTGCGAGTACGATTTCGCCGGCGGAGTAACCGACACGGACGCCGAAGGATTGCTCAAGACGGTGAAGCAATTCGCGGTCGACGCGGAAGCGTGGATAAAAGCCAATCACCCTGGGCTGGCTTGAAAGTCGATGAACGGAGCAAAGCGCGCGTTAACGGCCATTCGAACGTGGCATCCGCCGAGGGGTGCTTTTGTGCTGACGAGCCCGTCTGCCGCGCCGGACAGGGCGGCCAACACGCGCCGTCGTGAAACCGTTTCGGCAATCATGGAGAAACCCCGCCGGTGCGTTGGCGCCCCGTTGGCCGCAATCAGGAAAAAAAGCGAATAATTGGGCATGTCCCCGGCAAGAGAGGGTCACAAAAGCTCACGCAGTTCTTCAAGCCGCGCCATAACGTCGGCCCAAGCCGGAAAATGCCCGTAGCAGAGGATGCGGCATTGCGTCTCATACTCGGCAGCCAACTCCGCCGCCAAGTCGGCTGGCGGGAACAGTGCATCGCTCACAGCAAAACGCATGTCGTCAGGATGGAAGTAGCTCTTGGGAAAATGCTCGCGGCTAACCCGATCGTAATCGACTTTGATCGCGGCGTACTCGGAACTTCGCAGCATGGCCAAGACTTCGGCCTCCGCCGCGAGTTGATACAGATCGTAGTAATGGCGGGCGTAGCCGCCGAGCGGTTGCCTGTCGCGCTTGAAAAGCTCGACCTTGCTATGGATGGCGAACATCTTTTCGACGAACGTGCGCCGAAAGTGCAACAGCCGCATCGAAAACGCGTCTCCGTCGTCGATTGCCAGCGTGGTGCCGGAGTCGGCCAAGAACTGGGCGAGATACGAGCGTAGCTCGACGATGCTCGTAGGCTCGCGGCCGCTCGCCGTACCGGCTTCCAACAGCACGCGGTTGGTCACTTCGCCTGGGCCGCCGAAACGCTGCGGGTAGGAGAAGCGGTCGCTGCGGCCGAAACCGCCGATGGTCCGGCTTTCCTCGGGAACGAAGCTTAGCGCCGGATGCGAGGCGACGATTTCGCGGAGTTTCTTAAGCTCGCGGTCGATGGCCTTTTTGCCTAACGGCGGGTCGAAGGCGAGCGGGTCGAGGAAGATGTCGATGTCTTCGGAAAACCGCTGGATAAGATTCCAGCCTTTCGACAGGCTGGTGCCGCCTTTGAAAATGATCGTGTCGCGGGCCGCGCCGGCGATGAGGCGAAGCGCCTCGGTGACATAGTAATCCTTTTCGATGATCGCCGGCCGCAGGCCCTGGTCGCCGAAATAGTCGGCGGCGCGGATGATCGCCTGCTCAAAGTCGGGATGTTCAAACAATCGCACGGCGGTGGCGCTCCTTTGCCTGCCATTTACGGGCATAGGTCAGCCCGGCCAGGCGGCCGAAGTCAAACCGGGAGAGTGGATTCAGCGATGCCCGCAGGCGGCCGAGGACGTTGGTTCTCTTGCCGAGTTGTTCGCCGAGCGCGCCGAGGATTGCCCGAACACGCGGCGGTTCGGAGTGCGCCGCTTTGAGCAGCCGCTCGAAGCGCCCCCCTTCGTCGATCAGCGTCAGCGTTCGGCGGACGGTGTCATCCGGTGATAATTCGCTCGGCTCGGCTTTGCGGCGAAGAAAGTCGAGCATGGCCGCGTCGGTCTTGGAGAGGTTGGCCCATGCTGCAGGGCGGCGAAAATGGATCACCGTCTTGTCGCCCACGAGTTTGCGCGGCAAGCTCAGCGCGGTGGTCGCGACTTCGCCGCGCTTCGGTTGTTGGGTGGTGAACCCAAGCAGACTTGCCGCCGCGATTCCCGACGGGAAGATGGCTTTGCGGGGGCTGGCAAGCTTCTGGATGGCGGCGGGGTTGGGCCGACTTTCGCCAAAAGCGGTCTGACGGGGCCGGTAGTAGATGCCTTTGCTGAGGCGTTGAATTTCGCCGGCGCGTGCCAGGCGGGAAAGCGCCTGGGCGACGGACGCGAATGGCAGTTCGTGAAAATCCGCGTAGCGCCATAGGCGTTCGCCTCCGCGTTCGATCCGCTGGCGGACCAAACCCGTGACACGACGCGAGGCTGCTGCGGTGCGAATGGTTTTCATGCTGCAAGTATCGGCCTTTGCCGGCCGCATGTCAAGTTTTTGTGATGTAAAACTTGACATGCGGCGGGAAAAGGGCGGCAAGGCGGAGCCAGACACCGTGGCTTATCTAGGCCCCGACGGAGCGGGCAATCCTGGCGAACCAGCGGCTGGCCAGACCCGTAGGTCGCTTGGCATGCGGTCGAAGCGTTCGGATGTGCTCGATGCGGCTGGTGTAGCCCGTTGGCCACAGGTTGCGTTGGGGTGGCGACCGCCGCTTGGTCACGCACGAACGTGGCATCCGCCGAGGGGCGCGTTTGTGCTGACAAGCCAGTCTGCCGCGCCCGACAGGGCTGCCAACACACGCCATCGTGAAACGGTTGCCGCAATCATGGAGAAACCCCGTTGGTGGGTTGGCGCCCGGTTGGCGGCAATCAGGAAAAAAGCGAATCATTGGATCCGGTTTAGTCGCCCCGGCCACCGAAACAGTGGCCGCAGGCCGCCGACCCCGAAGTGGGTCGTATTCGATAGCCCAGGGTGCAGCGCAGCGGAACCCTGGGTGTAACGGCCCCACGAGATCATCGTAAGCCCCAACGGGGCGTCATCCCGCGAGAAGTTCTACCTCGGGAATGACGCCCATTCAGGGCTACGGAATCGTTGGTGTCTTCGACAACCTGGGGTTTCACCCCAGGCTATCGAATAACGCCCGTTCCGGGCTACGCACGGTGTGGAAGCCGTCCGGCAAGTTTGGGCGAAGCGTTAATCGCCATGCTCGACACGCGGTCCAACCGTGCGGTGCAAGCGAGCGACCAAAGCAAGCCAGTCTGTCGAGCCAGGTCTCCGCGTCGATCGCCAGCCGCTGGAGAATCGGTCGCCACTCCGTGGGAACCACGCCGCGCGGGTCGCGGAACCACCGCGCGGCTCAGCCTTCGTCACGACCTATCTACGCTGCCGGGCGTAGCGGAGCCGGGCCAACCGCGCGCCGCAGCCGGATCGCTCACCACGTTTGCTCGGTCCCCGTTCGCGCCCGTAAGCTAAGGCAGGGCCTTTGCTTTTTTTAGCACACTTGCGCGACAAACGGCTGCTTGACAGGTCTGCCATCCCAGGATACGAGTTGCATCAAGTCCCGCAGTGCAGCCGTCAACCGAAAGGCAGGGAGACGCGCTGCCTTCAGCGAACCCAAACGACGACATTACGGTGCTTCTGCACGCGCCCAGGAACCAGCATGAGCAGCCCGCAAATCGAGGAATGGCTGAGAACAAAAGAAGGCGAACACCTTGAATTCAAGGAAGCCAAGAGCAACTTCCACTTCGAGAAGCTCGTCAAATACTGCGCCGCGCTCGCCAACGAGGGAGGCGGTTCCATCGTTCTCGGCGTGACTGACCGACGCCCGCGCAAGGTCGTTGGTAGCCAGGCGTTTGCCGACCTGGAGCGGACCAAGGCCGGATTGATCGAAAAACTCCGCCTTCGCATTGACGCCCAAGAAATCGTACGCCCGGACGGCCGCGTGCTGGTGTTCACGGCGCCGTCGCGGCCCATCGGCGTGCCTGTCGCCGTCGACGGAGCATATTGGATGCGCGCCGGCGAAGACCTGGCGCCGATGACGCCCGACATGCTGCGCCGCATCTTCGACGAGGCCGGCCCGGACTTCTCGGCCGAAATCTGCGCGAAAGCCGCGATGGCCGACCTCGATCCCGCCGCGATCGAATCGCTTCGTCGCCGTTGGGCCAAGCATTCCGGCAACAAGGCCTTGTCGAAGCGGCCGGCCGACAAACTGCTGCGAGACGCCGAGTTGGTCCTGCCCGGCGGCGTCACCTATGCCGCGCTCATTCTGCTAGGCAGCCGTGCGGCGCTCGGACGATTTCTGGCGCAGGCCGAAGTCGTCTTCGAGTATCGCTCGACGCCACGACCTGGCCCCGCCAATCAACGCGAGGAATTCCGCCAGGCTTTCTTCTCGTTCGACGACCGCGTTTGGGAACTCGTCGATCTGCGGAACGACAAGCAACACTTCCAGGAACGCCTCGTGATGCATCCTGTGCCCACCTTCAGCGAGATCGCAGTCCGCGAGGCACTTTTGAATGCGGTCAGTCACCGAGACTACCGTCATCCGGGGTCGGTGTTCGTGCGACAGTTTCCACGGCGCATTGAAATCGTCAGCCCCGGCGGCTTTCCGCCGGGCATCACGCCCGACAACATCCTCGACCAGCAGTCGCCGCGCAACCGCCGTATCGCCGAGACTTTTGCGCGTTGCGGCCTGATCGAGCGCTCGGGCCAAGGGGCCGATCGTATCGTGGAACAGTGCGTCCGCCACGGTCAGCCGTTGCCGGACTATTCACGGTCCGACGCTCATCAAGTTTGGCTCACGCTCGACGGCGAAATTCGCGACGAGAACTTCCTCAAGTTCTTGGAACGTGTCGGCGACGAAACGCTGGCAACGCTCGATCCGCACGACTTCCTGATACTGGGATTGATCGCATCGGGCAAGCGCCTGCCGGTCGAGTTGCAGCCGCAGGTGCCCAAACTGCTGGAACTCGGTATTCTGGATCGAACGGGCCGGGGAAAGCCGCTACTCTCTCGTAAGCTGAGCGGAGCCACCAAGGGGCGATCGCCCGACGCTCAAAGAAGGCTCGATGCGCGCGCACAGAATAGGGCTCGATTGCTTGACCACCTAGAGTCGCATGCCGAGGACGGCCGTGCGATGGACGACTTGCTTGCCGAGTTCCCGGCGGTCAGTCGCAGCACAATTAAGCGGCTCCTCGACGAGCTACGGGCCGAAGGTCTGATTCATGCCGTTGGAGCAAAACGCTTGGCACGCTGGTTTCCCGGTGCGAGCGAACCGATTGGCCCAGAGAATTCAATGACGGAGCCAAAAACGGGCCATAGAAAGGCGAAGCGGCGATGACGAAATCAAGGAGATACAGGGAGTTACGATCCTCTGCATTGGCCCAGAGAATCGAAGCGAAAGCCGAAATCTGAGCCAATAGGGCGAATGCGGCTGGTAGCCCGTTGACCAGATGTTGCATGAGGTGGCGATCGCCGCTTGGTCACGCACGACGCGGCATCCGCCGCGGGATGCCTTTGTGGGAACCACGTCGGGCGGGTCGCGGAACCACCGCGCGGCTCAGCCTTGGTCAGGCCCTCGGCTGCGGGGCGTAGCGGAGCCGGACGAAGAAGGCTGTGGGCGGTCTTGCGACCGAGCCACCGTGCGCGTCGCGGACAGGCGCCAAGCCCGTGCGGAGGGCGAAGACGCGCAACTGCTGAACCCTGAACCCTGAACCCTGAACCCTTGCCAGGTGGTGATCGCCGCTCGGTCGCGCACGAACGTGGCAGCCGCCGAGGGGTGCTTTTGTGCTCACGAGCCGGTCTGCCGCGCCGCAAAGGGCTGCGCAGACGCGCCGTCGTGAAACGGTTGCGGCAATCACGCACCGCGCTCTGGCGATCACTTCGCGATGATGCGCGCCTCCCGCAGCGCGCGGCGCACGACGCGAAAGACTTCGCCAAACTCCGGCAACTCCGCCATCTGTGCCGACAGGCGCACCTCCCACAGCTTCTTGTAGCGTGCCTCCTTCGCTGCGTACAGCTTGCGGGCATCCGGCGCCGGCCTGTTGCGGAACCTCCATTTCTTTTCGATGGCGTGCGTCGCGTCGACAAGCTGGACGTGCCCGAACGACGTGAGGAACCACAGGTCATAAAGATCGCGGGGTTCGTTCCTCGCTGAATCAAGCAGCGCCACCACTTTCTCGGCGGCGATTTCTTCCAGCGAATATGTCGTGGAGGTCCATGGCCGAGGCGTGCGAGAGGAAGTACGGCTTGCCGCCGGCCAGCTCCCGCGCCACGACGTAGGAGTTGCCGAGATAGTCACGTTCGCGGCCGAGTTCGAGCGGCACCATCTGGAACATGCCCGGCCTGAGCCGGGTCGCCATGCCGCGCGCCACCAGCTTATGCACCAGCGTTCTCGCCGAACCCGGCTTCAGGCCGGTGATGTCCTCGACATCAGCCAACGTGAAAATCGGCCGGCCGCGCGCATATAAAGAGGTCACGAGCCACGCCGACCGCTTGCCCAGTGTTTTGCTCGGAGGATTGGATTCAGCCATCATTGCGTCCCGTTTTTTGGGAACGAATAGCACTCAAAACGCAATTCGGTCAAGGCAATTATAGCACTTCATCGGCTGTTTGTTCCCTAATTGGGAACGAATTACACTCAGAATACAAGTTCCACCGAAGGAAGAACCCCAGGGATGATCCAGGCTCCGTCGAACCGGGCAATTCTGGCGAATCACCGGCTGGCCAGGCCCGTCCAGACCCGTACGGTCGCTTGACATGCGGTCGAAGTGTTCGGATGTGCTCGCTGCGGCTGGCGTAGCCCGTTGGCCAGAGGTTGCCCTGGGGGTGGTGATCGCCGCTTTTTGACGCACGAAGTTGGCATCCGCCGAGGGCCGCTTTTGTGCTGACCAGCGCGGTGCAGGCGAGCGACCAAAGCAAGCCAGCCTGTCGAGCCAAGCCTCCGCGTCGATCGCCGGACGCTGGAGAACGGGTCGCAAGTGGGAGCCACGCCGGGCGGGCCGCGGAACCACCGGGCGGCTCAGCCTTGGTCAGGGCCTAGACTGCGGGGCGCAGCGGAGCCGGGCCAACCGCGCGCCGCAGCCGGATCTCTCACCACGTTTGCTCGGTCCCCGTTCGCGCGAGTAAACTAGCGGCGTCTTGCTCTGCTTTCGGCAGCGGCGCACCGCGGAACGGTTGCGCCCTGACAATTGGACCTGTCCCCGTTGGCTTCCTGGCTTCCCCGGTGCCGGGGTGCCAGAATCTTCGACCTGCGGGAGACCGGCCACCGGATCGTGACCATCAAGGAAGCGATTGATTGAGGGTCGCAGGACGCGGGCGAGGTACGTCCTGCAATAAAAATGTCGCGGCGGCTATTGCCCGGCTCATGGGACGCGCGTAGACTTGTCGCTGGTGGGTGGCACCGGCCGCCCGCGGCCTTAACCCCGGAGACCAATATATATCGCGATAACTACGGCGCTAAATAAACATTATAATCTAACTCGCCCGTACAATTTAATTTCCACGTACAAAGTGATTGCTTTTTGGAGCCTACGATGCAAATCGTCGGCTTTCATCGTTTTTGGGTCCGTATTTTTGCGTTTTTGCTGTCGCCCGGAGTTTTTATGCACGAAGAAATATCCGAATTGCTCAAAAATCGAACTGCAATGATCTCAGAGAAAACCGAATTTGGCACACTCGTTCACCATGAAATTGAAATGCTTGAAGAATTACTTGCCGGACACGATGCAAAGTGCGATTTGCAAGTATCAGAGATCGACAATAAAATTAAATTACGGCTGCGGCATTTTTACGGCAGAGGTGCGGTGAGAATACTGCTGACGTTCAAAGACGGAGTGACTGCTCGTGAATTGTGGAAATTCATTCCGCGGTATGAAGAGTCGTCCATCGTTACCTGGTGCTACACGGTCGGCGCGTTCATGGTGAACGGCAGGTTTTACTTGAGAAGGTAGCCCCTAGTAGCTGAGTGGCACGTGGGCGGCTGGAGGATCTATGCGATCCCCTGCCGCCCACTGCTCAGGGGGCACCCTGCTTGCGGGTTTTAGACGGGAGGCGCCTTCAGCCTTAGCGCCTCCTTCAGTTGCCCGAGAAAGTTCTTGCGCTTTGCGGCGGTTGATATTGCATCCTCGACCGCAGCTTTTTTCCAGTCGCCGAGAATTGCCGCGTCGGCAAGTGGAGCAATCTGTCGCTCGAACGTATCAGCGGTATAACTGAAGCTCTCATAAAAGTCACATCGCTGCATGGCATCGGGGACTAAACTCAGCGCTAATTGCAGCCCGCTGGTCTGCAAGAGCGAATAGGATTTTGCTTTGTCGTCGGCCCAAGCGTTCGGAAAGGTCGTCTTCACGGCATCAAGATATGCGATTAGGATGCGCTTTCGCTCCGCCTGGGTCTTATCGTGAAGGCAGCCGCCGGGGGACAGCAGCCCGAGAATCACCGGCTGTAACTGATTGGTCTTGATCCACTTACCGCGTTCCTGTGGGTAGCGAAGAATCCGACCCTGGAGGGGTGAAGAAGGATCTTCATCGAGCGAATGAATCAGTTCGATAGACGTTTTTTCAATGTCGCTGTCGAGAAGGCCGAGAATGGCTTTCATTTGCGTGAGCAAGTCACGATTCACAGGTTTCTGGTTGCAGTTGATCGCGACGAAGGTGGCGCCGACGACTTCCTCAGTGGCATTGTGCAGGGCGACAACAGGCAATTCAAATATCTCGTCATCGGGTAATTGCCGGTAGGTGTCGTCAAACGAGAAGAGTCGGTGTTGTCCATCGACTATGAATGCATACTCCCCTTCGTCGGATGGAAAGGTGATCGTGACAATGCCAGTGTCGCCCTCCGGTGAGATAGTGACATCCGGCTTAAGGTTGAGGATAATGTTGTTTGGCAGCAGAGCATTCACGCCGCTGGCGAGATACTCGCCAATTTCTCGAAGACGGGACGCCTCGGTGACTCGTTGCAAGCCGCGCTTTTTGTCGCGAGTGGCGGCTTCCACATAGCAGAGAGGCTCCAGTTCCATCGCGCTCATAGCAAAGCAGTATAGGGTGGTCTCTTTTTGCTTCAGGGTTAAGGCCCTAACGGTTTTCATATGTGGTTCCTCATGGGGATTAGGTAACTATTCGCCAAACGTCGGCCCAGCGGAAACGGTTCCCGCGGCTAATGTTGTGGAATTGGCAAAGGAATCGAAGATTGAAGTGAGCGTCCGTCCCGCCGCGCGAAACTGGAAGAATATGGTCGATGTGCAAAGCGACCTCTGGTGGCCGCCGGTTGCAAATATAACATTTCTGGTCGGCTCTCACGGCGATGATCAAATAATCTTGAAACGTGAATGCCCTTCGCACCCTTTTCGTGAGTGTTAGATCAATGCAATCCCAAATGTCATGGACCTCATCGGCGCTCAGCGGGACGGCGAGTTTGGAGTTCGCGTATCCCCAGAACTTGAATAGGCCGTCTTTTTGCCGGCGCCATTCGTGGAATTGGGTCGGCTCTGGCGTTACACGATTAATTCTCTCCTCGCCTAGCGCCCAGTAGAGTTCTAGCGTAACGGACGAAACATCCATCTTTAGTTGAGCGGCTAGCGCCTCAATTTGTTGAAGGTCCGCCAATGCTATGATTCCGCAACCAGTGAAGGATTGGGCTACCTGGGGGCCTCACGATTCAGCCGACATGCTGGCGACAACTCGCGCAATGAATCAATGAATTAGGCGGCCTGTTCCGCATCGTGCGGATTCGGGAGGCCGATTCGAGACAGGAACGCTGCAAACCGTTGCGAGATGTCCTCGCGGTAAAGTGCGTCAACCTTGCACACGAAATGCTTCTCCTTGTGGCGTGTCAGTCGTTCGATGTTCACCGAGAAGTAATGCTTGAAGTCGATGACGCTATTGACGATTTCGACCCCCGCATCGAATTCAAGAAAATGATAACGTGGGGTGCTGTTTTGAACGAGTGTCTTTCCCGGATGCTTGCCTTTGTTGATGGTTTGCATGGTCATTTTCAGCTCGCTCAGATGCTCGCCGGCGAAAACATGCTCGGCGTTATACAACGGCGCGAGGAGGGCCGAGATGAGTTTTTTGTCTTGAGTGGTGGGAGCTTTCCCAGCGGGCCATCGTGTGCCGTGGTCTTGCTGTAGATCGCAATCCTGGGTCAAGACGATGACGTAGGGAAATAATATCCGCTTCACGTCGATCCATTCTCCGTCGGTAGTGACATCTTCGATGTAATGAACATCGGAGAGGATATCACCCTGACAGATGCGGGGTTCGTGTTGTTTGGTTGTGCCTATCATGGGTTAGAAAAAGTCGCGCCCTGATGTTGTCGTAGCGCGGCTTACCGGCGGGATACGCGGACAAGTCGAGAGGGGGTTCTTCTTGCGGAATAAGTTCAGCAAAGCGGCTAGGAACTGTTACTGCTTTTGTAAGCTCATCAAATAGGCTGTCTGGGAAATGACCGACGCTAATAGGTTCACTGGCTTCGCGGATGGCTTTGGCGACATCGAATCCTGGGGGAGTTTCTTGGGCTGGCTGAGGGGTAAAAATGTTGGGGTCGGGCAGATCGGTCATGGCTTGTTCATGAGGTCGCGGAGGTCGTCCTTAATCAATGACTCGAACAATGTCTTTGCTGCGGAATGCAGATCGGGGAGGGCTTGCCGCACCTCATTAGGGGTGAGCAAATTGAGGTTGACGTGGTCGGTGTCAATGATGAACGACTTCTTTTTGATGATGGCGGGATAATTGGGGTTTACCATCCCGTATTGAAGTTTTGATCGGAAATCGCCGTGATTGCGTTCGACGACGTGAAAGCTTCGGGTGAGGTTGCTCGGATCGCCGAGGGTGAAGGTTGTCGTTAATGGCTCGACGAAATAATTGGTCCAGTCGTAAAGTTGGGCGTTGTCTTTGTCGGGTTCGATGGTGTTGACATACCGTAGGCCCAGGCGCTTGGACTGGAGTTGCTTGAATCGTCCACTAAGCGGAGTCAACAGAGCATTGAAGTCGCCCATGAGGGCGATGAATGAGTGATACTTTTTGTATTCGACGGAGAAATTATCACGGGCAATAGTGGCAACTTTCTGGCGGTCTTTCGACCAAAACTTGAAAACTTTCCGCGGTTGGCCGGTCGATGCTGAAGCCCCGGCACCGGTGACGGCAAAGGTGGCATCAACCTCTGCTTCCTCCTCGTAGATGGGGAAGGTGGGGGTGATGTGCTTCAAGATACCCGGTGGTGGCCCTCCCTCGGGGAGATTAATGGGCGATGCGAAGTCAACGCGAGCAACAACCATCGTGAGGAAGCTAGACGGATATCGGTGGGCCGTTGGCTCAGCTGGAGTGCTTCGGGTCGGTTTGGTGGCTGTGTGGGGGTTCGCCATGCGATTCTCGTGAGACTAAGGGGAAGCGGCACCAGAGCCGGTACGCGACTGGAATTCAGGATAGCAACGCGGTGGCCAGAATCAATGGGCGCGAAGCGTTTTCATGTACCGCTCGACGGCCGCCTGCCGCCGCTCCCTCGCTGCCTTGAGCCGGTCGTCGCGGTCATCGGGCGGCAGGCTGGGATAATCGCGTAGAGCCTGCTGGTAATGCCGCCGGGCGAGCCGCAATTCCTGCCGGGCCGCCGCTAAACCCGCCATGACTCCGGCCCGATCTGGTCGATGTCGTTGGCTTTGAGCCGCTCTATGTCGGGAGCTTGATCGGCTTGCTGTGGTGGGTCATGGTCAGCCGGTCGAACCCCTCCACCCATTTCTGGGCGACCGCGAGCGGGTCGGGCTTGGCGTGCTGCTCTGTGGGTCGCTCCCGCAACCGTGGCGTCATGCGGGGATTGGCTTTCAGGCCGAGGCGTTTGCGCGCTTTGGCCACCTCAGCAGGCGGGAAGTTCATCCGGCCGCCGATCTCGTGGTCGCTCAGGCGCAGGTGATATCGTGAGATAAACGCCCACGCGCTCGCTTTCGGCCAGCGGCACGCCGGCCGATTGCAGCGTCAGGCCAAGCTGCAGGTGCGAGACGACGAACGGGGCGGGCATGATCTCGAAGCCGAACACGCGGTTCATGGCCGCCTCTTTCAGATCGGAGGCCACCAGCGCGTCGCCGCCCTTGTCGCGCAGCGTGGCCGCGATTGATCGCAAGACTTCGACCAGATACGCCCCGGTGCCGCAACAAGGATCGAGCACCACCACGTTCGGATCGGCCAGCCCGTCGGCCAGGTCGAGCTCCTCGCGCAGCACGGTATCGACCCGCGCCACCTGGTACTTTACGATCTCGCGCGGCGTATACCACACGCCCAGCTCCTTGCGCAGGTCGGGATCGTAGGCTTCCAGGAACGGCTCGTAAAAGTATTGCACGGCATGTTCGTCTTCGAACGACTGAAAGAACTCGCCGCGCGACACGCGGTTGAGCGCGGCGGCCGTCCAGTCGAGCAGCTCGACCAGGCCCAGCGGCCCCAAGCGGCTGGGCTTGGCCACTTCTTCGTACAGCACGCGGATGAACGGCACGTGCAGCGACCACTCGGCCTTTTGCCAATCGAATTTCAAGGCAGGCGGAGGGCCGCCCGTGCCGGCGGAAGTGCCGCCGGCCGTAGAGTCAAACAGACTGGCGGAGTATTGGCCCGTGCCCGGATTGTCGCGGTGCCAACGGACCCAGGCGGAGAACACGCCATAGAACAGCGTCTGCACCAGCGTCGAGCGAAAGAAGTGCTCGCCCTTTTCGTCGGTGAACTTCATGCCCAGCGCTTCTTCGAGCGCCGCGCGCACCGCTTGCAAGGCGGGCAACTCCTTTTGCCGTTCGACACGGGCCAAGGCGTCGCGCGCATAAGAGGCGACGAACCAGGCCAGGTCCTTGGGCTTGGCCAGCGGCGCCGCGTGCAGGCAGGCCCGTTTGACGAACTCCAGAAACTGCGGACCCAGCTCGTCGGCCGCGACCCGCGGGTGCGCGGCCTTCTGCCGCCAAAACTCCTGCTCGTTGGCCGCCAGGTGGAATGCTTCACGCGGCGTCGGCTTTCCGCCGGGACCGCGATCGACGATCACGAAGCTGCGCAGGTTGGTGACCAGCACGATGCCGTAGGTCTTCAGGTATCCGGCCACTTGCGGGCTGTCGGCCACGGCCATCACGTCGGGCTTCGTTCCCTTGACCTCGATGGCGCCGCGGCTGGGGAGTTGGCCGGGCTTCGGCTCGCCGGCCGATTGCCGTTGAAACTGATCGGCGGTATAAAGTCCGCCGTCGGGGATGCCGGCGCCCTGATTGCGCGGATGAAGGTTGCAGCGGACCTTCGGTTTTAGCGTTCGGCCGACGGCGTTGAAGAGATTGATCAGGGCGGGGTAGTACGACGTTTCTTCCACGGCGGCGCCGGTGGCGCGAATCTGGTTCAGCTCGGTGAGATACTCCTGGAGCACGCGCTGGACGGCCGTCGAGCCGTCGCCTAGATGCGCGGCATCATCGGCGCTTTTCGCCCGCTTGGCCATGACCGTCCCCCAATTCGCTGGTTTGTTTGGGGGTTAAGATAGCACAGCGCGGGGCGAGCGACCAGCGGCCCATTGATCCACCGCGACTTGCGTTAGTGTCGCTCGGCGCGATCCGGCCTGGGCAGGATGCCGTGGTCGCCGTTGGCCGCGGTGAGATTCGCTTCGATCCATTGTCGCGCGGCGGCAACCTGGTCGGGGGCGGGCGGAAGCCCGTAGTTCGTTCTCATGGCCCCCGGTCGGTAGCTCTCGGCATAAGCGAGCATCCGCTCGAGAACACCTTGCGGTAAGGCCGCCAGCACGAGGGCCGGGGCCGCGGGATTGAGCTTGTGCAACGATTCAACCACCAGATGGTCGGCGGTGATCGCACCGTTCTCGTACATGTCGACTAGTTCTTGCATCATTCTCGCCCTCCCTTCCGCATTTGCTCCACTAAGCGATCCGCGAATTCCCAAGCCTGATCGTGCAAGTTGCCGGGATTGCCCGGACAGGTCATCGCAATGAACTCGCCGATCGTGGTTTTTCCGCTCTTGAGCAACGGCCGTAGCCGCTGCAACTCGTACATTTCATGCCCCAAGACGGCGACGATCGCTTCGTCGCTCTTGAGGATGCCCTCCCACACACGAAATGGTACTTTCCCGGTCCTATCATGCACCAAATCGGCCCAATAAACGATCGCCTCATCGGGTTTATCGACCCGCGGCCCGCAAGCCGTTCGGTCGGGCCCCAGCTCGCCAAGCTCGTCGACCCAAAATGAAACGTCTTCCGGTATGTCGACACCGCCGTCTCTTGCGATGGCAACGGCTTCGTCAATGGTGCGCGCTTGCGCGGCCGGATTCTCCCGCCAGTGAAAACTCGATGATTGACCCGCGATCATTTCCCATTCGCCGACCGCATCCTGTGCCCCACAACCATTGTACTGGGTGGCGTCAATTACGGCGATATGTCACAGACGTCGCGGGCGTAAGAGGCGACGAACCAGGCCAGGTCCTTGGGCTTGGCCAGCGGCGCCGCGTGCAGGCAGGCCCGTTTGACGAACTCCAGAAACTGCGGACCCCGCTCGTCGGCCGCGACGCGCGGGTGCGCGGCCTTCTGCCGCCAGAACTCCTGCTCGTTGGCCGCCAGGTGAAACGCTTCACGCGGCGTGGGCTTTCCGCCCGGACCGCGATCGACGATCACGAAGCTGCGCAGGTTCGTGACCAGCACGATGCCGTAGGTCTTCAGGTATCCGGCCACTTGTGGGCTGTCGGCGACGGCCATCGCGTCGGGCTTCGTTCCCTTGATCTCGATGGCGCCGCGGCTGGGGAGCTGCCCGGGCTTCGGCTGGCCGGCCGATTGCCGCTGAAACTGGTCGGCGGTATAGAGTCCGCCGTCGGGGATGCCGGCACCCAGGTTGCGCGGATGAAGGTTGCAGCGGACCTTGGGTTTCAGGGTGCGGCCGACGGCGTTGAAGAGATTGGCCAGGGCGGGGTAGTACGAGGTTTCTTCCACGGCCGCGCCGGTGGCGCGAATCTGGTTCAACTCGGTGAGATACTCCTGGAGCACACGCTGGACGGCGGTCGCCCCCTCGCCCGCCTGCGCGGCATCGTCGGCGCGCTTCGCCCGCTTGGCCATGATCTTCCCCGATGTGGTCGCGTGGTTATGGGATGAAGATAGCAGAGCGCGGGGCGGGTGGCCAGCAGGTGTGCGCATCGCTCTACCGCGCGCCGACTCAGGAGCCGTGCGTTCGTTGATAGGCCGAACGTGGGCCAGTTTGATGAGCGTCCGGCCAATCATTCTGGGCAGCGCCGCAGCCATCTCGATTGCGGCCACGACTACTGGCTCGCGCAGTTGGCCGCCGGCGAAACGGGCTTTGACATCGCCTTGGGCTTCGCGGCCAGCAAAAAACGCGAAGGTCTGCGGGCAAAGCAACCGCGCCCGCTGGGTCGAGTTGGTTCGCGGCGAGTTGCGGAATGCCGATCGACGACAGCGGCCAGGCGGCGGCGACGCACAACAATTCCGCCACGAGCACGTCTTGCTCGGCCACGGTGCGGGCCATGGTCAGCAGGTCGCGCAAATAGTGCAAAGCCAAGTCGGCCGAATAGATGGCGCCCGGTGAAAGCGGCGCCGGGCAGGCAATGCCCAACGCCTGCTTGACCGCCTGGCCGTCGAGCTTTCGATAGACGAGAAGCTGGCAACCTCGATACATGAGCGTCGCCGCCCAACGTGCAGCGTCGGGAACATATTCCGGGGCGGTGAGGGCCAACTCCTTACGTGCCCGTGCGTCGAAAACCAGCAGCAACTCATCGGCTTCGCCGGCATGGGTTTCCAGCGGCGCTTCTGGGTCGTCGACCGGTACGCGGCCGGTTTCATAGAGCGCATTGAGAAATGAAGGCAGGGCCAACGAAATCCCCTCCACCGGGCACGTGGCGCCGGGCGCCACCTGGCCCTGGCGATTTGATCTACCGATTGGCGGGCCTGGGGGGCCGGCGGGCGGCGCTCGTCTCGCCGGCTTCAGCCCATCGCTGCAACACTGCAAGCTGCTGCTGGGTGCGTTTTTGCCGCCATCGCCAGGCCCCGATCATGATGGACAAGATCACCAGCGTGGCCGCGCCTTTGGCCCACCAGCCAAGGCCGCTCGGTCCGAAAAAGATATAGGTCCAAACGACCCCCAAGCCAACGATGGCCGAGACCACGATCAGCCCGGCATAGGATTGTTGATTTTCGGGCGGTGCGCCCCGGTTTGCGTCGTTGGTTGACATGGACGGGCTCTACGAGGCCACGGGCGGAAAGAAATCAATCGCACGCCCATCCTTATCGTCGCAGACCCGGCGGCAAATCGCAAGCCGGGGCATCTACCGCCGCGACATGACGAACCGCCCCCGATCGTCCTGGGAGGTGTAATGGGCCACAAAGTCGGTCGGCGTGGCATGGCCCTGAAAGCGATACACGCCCAGCAGGCGGCCCAGGTCTTTTTGCCCGTGCAGGTCGAAATGATCGTCGTGCCGCACGGCGGTGAGCGTCATTTTGTATTGGAAGGGAATGACCTTGAAGAAGGTGCCGCGGAAACGGGCCTCGTAATGGCACGGGTCCTGGCGGCAGATGATGGCCTTCAAGTTGCCTTGGTGCCCGGTGCATTGGCTGTCCCAGCAACCTTGCCAACAGCCGCCCAGGTTGTCGCCGTGCGGCGCACACGCGCAGCATTGCCAATCGCGATGAAAGCCCGACACGATCGAGCAACCGCTCGACGAAACGAGCGCCACGCCAAGCATCAGTGCGGCCATCCTCATATCACGATTGATCGGAGGGCGGAACGACGCGGCTTGAATGAGGGGACCCGCGGGGCCGGTTGTATGGGCGGAGCGGTGGCGCTACCTGGGCATCGCCGCGACGTCAGCGGCGCGCTTGACAAGTTTGTCATAGCAGCTACTCCACCAGTGGCACCATGATTGACAGTCGCCGCCAAGTGGCCAACAATCAGATTATCTTGGCGATGGCGCATCGGCCGCCCTCAAAAGAAGGCAAAAATCCGCATCCGCCCCGCCATCAGGAGCGCGATACTATGCACCTTACCTCGTTGCCGCGGCCGCCCGACGTCGATGCGGACAACTTCTATCCCACTGGAGACGGTCGTCCCATGGCCGAAACCCCGGTCCATCGCCGCAACTTGACGACCATGATCGACGTCTTGGAACGCTGGTTCGCCGAAGACCCCCTGGCCTATGTGTCGGGCAACATGTTCATCTACTACGAGCCCGGCAACCGGCTGAAACACGTTTCGCCCGACGTCTTTGTGGTACTGGGCGTGCCCAAAGACAAAGAACGCGACGCGTACTTCGTCTGGTTGGAAGGCCGCGGCCCGGACTTGGTCATCGAGCTGACCAGCGCCACTACTCGCGGGGAAGACACCGGCGAGAAGAAGCGGATCTATCAGGACATTCTAGGGGTTCCGGAGTACATCTTGTTCGATCCCTACGGCGAATACCTCAAGCCGGCCCTGCAGGGCTTTCGGCTACAGCAGGGCAAATACGTCGAGATCGAAGCTGTCGACGGTCGGCTGCCCAGCGAAGTGCTAGGTTTGCAGTTCGAAGGCCACGGCAAGGAACTTCGGCTTTACGATCCGGCTGCGGGCCGCTGGCTTGCCACAGCGCCGGAGCGCGAGTTCCAGATCGAAGCCAAACTGGGCCAGACCGAAGCCAAACTGGGCCAGACCGAAGCCAGATTGGGCCAGACTGAAGCCAAATTGGGCCAGACCGAAGCCAAATTGGGCCAGAGCGAAGCCAAATTGGGCCAGACCGCGGCGGAGCTGGGCCAGACCGAAGTGAGACTTCGACAGACCGCCGCCGAGCGCGACCGCGCCACCGCCGAGAGAGAGAAACTGGAGAAAGAACTGGCTGAACTTCGACGGCGCGTGGGGGAGACGGAAACGTAAACGACCGTCGCGGCCAGCAACGGGTCGTTCGTAAGACATCGGCGACCGACTCGGCACAAACCTGGACACGTGTCGCTCTCTGCTTCGCCACCTACCGGCACGCTCACGCCTCGCCTGCCTCATTGTCGGCCGCCGAATTCTGCCGGTCTGACGTCGTCGCCGAGCAGCGGCCAACGGCTCTCGCGATCTCGCGGGCTGCCTTGCTTGGCTCGTCGTCCGACAGCACGGCACCGCTCACGGCGATGCGGGTAAAACCAGTCGCGAGAACGTCTCGCACATTGCTTTGATCGACGCCGCCAATGGCAAAGGCCGGCAAGCGGACCTCGGCTTGCACCGCACGCAGCAACTCGAGGCCGCGCAAATCGGCATCGGTGAAATGCTTGGTGCGCGATGCGAAGGTCGGGCCGACGCCGATATAGTTCGCGCCGTCGAGCACGGCCCGGCGAGCTTGTTCGAGCGAATGCGTCGAAACGCCCACCAGCATTCGCGGGCCGACAATCGCCCGGCATTCACGCACCGATAGTTCGTCTTGCCCGACGTGAACGCCGTCGGCATCGGCCAAGACCGCCAGGTCGGGGCGGTCGTTCATGACAAACAGCGTGGCCGTAGGGAGCGTCAACTCGCGCAGCCGACGAGCGCGGGCCAGCAGCTCCGCGTCGGCGAGCCGCTTGTCGCGAAGCTGCAACACATCGACCCCGGCTGCCACCAGTTCCCGCGCCAACTCGGTGTACGCGGCGAGGTCGCTGCGGCCGTCGATGAGGACATACAGCCGCGCGTCGGCCAGCCGGTCGAGGCCGAATGACGTTGTTGCCACGGCACGTTCGAGCGTGTAGCTGCGGTAGCGAAGCTGCTCGATCGATTGGGCCATCGCCGGGTCGAGCAGTTTGCCAAACTCCTCGATGCTGCGAAGCGATTCTTGCAAGCGTTTGAAATTCGCCGTGACGACGCTGGCCATGTCGGGCCGCTCGTGTTCGGCATCGGTCGAAACCGTCGTGCCCACGTCGCCCGTGGTGTCGCGCGAGGCCAGTAGCTCCGGCACTGCGAATCTCGACAGCGCGGCCGCCAAATCGTGCCGCAACTGCTTACAGTGGCGCATCAGGTGGCGGTCGTCCCAAATAAAGCGGACGAAATCCTCCACCACGCGCAGCCCCTCACGAGCACGATTCGCCGCCGCGTCGATGAGACGTAGTAGTCCGTGGTCCGTGGTCCGTTGTTTGTGGTCCGTGGTCCGTGGTCCATGGTCCGTGGCCAGCGGTCTATCGTCTGGCGTTAATTCGTCACCGGCTGCCGGCGCCACCTCATCGCAACTGACTACGGACCACGGACCACGGACCACGGACTGATACCCGTACAACCGGCAGATGTCAGCCGTCAGCCCGGCGGCGGTAAAACCTCGCTCCGCCAACCAATCGGCAGATTCGTTCTCCGCGGCAACCAGCCCCAACAGGAGATGCTCGGTGGCGAACTCAAGCGGACGCGAGAATTCGGCCAGGTGGCTGGCGGCCGCGGCCAAGGCAGCTTCGAGTTCGAACGATAAGCCCGCCTTGCTACCCGCGACATCGTGCGGCGTCAAAGACGGCCAGCGGGCCAAGACCGCGGCCGTGTCGATGCCGCGGGCGGCCAGCATTTCGGCCGCGCGCGACTCGGCCTCGGCCAGCAGGCCCAACAGCAGCTTGGGCGGCGAAATAACCTCGGATTCCGCGCCGTTGGCCCATCCGGCGGCCGCCGCCAGCGCGCGTTCGGCCGCTGCCGTAAACGGATAGTAGCTCCGCTGAATTTCCGCGTGCTGTTCTACGCTCCGACGATCCGCCACCATTTTACTCCCGCTGGTCTGAGATTGCCCTCATTGTGCTTTCGCATTTCCATCAGAGCAAATTCAGACGCCCAGAATCGCGACCGAGTCGGGCGGAAGCTCGATGCCCGTCTCGCGGATCTCGATCTGCGGCTCCGAAGCCAGCCGCAACGACCTGGGCCGATGCGAGCCGATCGGCACAAGCTGGCGGCGGTCGGCCAGGTTGCAAGCCACCGTGATGCCGCCTCGCTCGACGACCAGCCAGCGGGCCTGCTCGTCGAAGTCGACGCCCACCTCTTCCAGCCGGCCGTCGGTCAGACACGATTCGCGGCGGCGCAGGGCGATCAACTTCGTGTGCCAGTCGAGCAACTCCGCGTGCGGTGGGGAGTTCAACTCGTCCCATTTGAGCTTGGAATTCTCAAACGTCCCCGGATCTTGCGGATCGGGAATCTCTTCGGGCGACCAGCCAAAGGCCACGAACTCGCGTCGCCTCCCTTCGCGCACCGCTTGGGCCAGTTCCGGCTCCTCAAAGTCGGTGAAAAACTGGAAAGGCGAGGTCGTTCCCCATTCTTCGCCCTGAAACAGCATCGGCACGAAGGGCGACGTGAGCACCAGCGCGGCGCCGACCTTCAGCCGGCCACGGCTCATCAAGTGGCTGCTGCGGTCGCCGCGTGCCCGGTTGCCCGACTGGTCGTGGTTCTGCAAATAGCCGAGAAAGCGGTGACCGCTCAGTCCCCGTATCGCTTGGCCGTGCTGTCGTCGGCGAAACGCCGAATAACGGCCGGCATACACAAAACTCTGCCGCAGGGCGGTCGCCAGGTCTGAGATCGTGCCAAAGTCGGCGTAGTATCCGTCCCTTTCGCCGGTGAGCGCCGTGTGCAGCGCGTGGTGAAAATCGTCGCTCCATTGGGCGTCGTAACCGAAGCCGCCCGCCTCCCGGTTTCGCACCACGCGGGGATCGTTGAGGTCGCTTTCGGCGATCAGAACCAGGTGTCGGCCGAGATGGGCCGACAACGCCGACACCTCGGTGGCGAGCTGTTGCAAGAACGGAATCGCCGAGGTATCGACGATGGCATGGATGGCGTCGAGCCGCAACCCGTCGGCGTGATAGTCGCGAAGCCACATCAGGGCATTGTCGATGAAGAACCGCCGCACATCGTCGCTCCGCGGGCCGTCGAAGTTGACGGCTTTTCCCCAAGGCGTGAAGTGACGCTCGCTGAAATATGGGCCGAACTCCTCCAGGTAGTTTCCCGCGGGGCCCAGATGGTTGTAAACCACGTCGATCAGCACGGCCAGGCCCGCGCGGTGGCAGGCGGCCACCAGACGCTTCAGGCCTTCGGGACCGCCGTATCCGTGGTGGGCCGCGTAGATATCGACGCTGTCGTAGCCCCAGCCTCGCTTGCCCGGAAACTCGTGTACCGGCATCAACTCGACGTGCGTGACGCCCAGCCGCACCAGGTGCGGCAGCTTGTCGATGACCGCCTCAAAGGTCGCTTCGGACGTATAAGTGCCCACGTGCAATTCATAAACGACGGCGGACGGCAGCGGCGGCGATTGCCAGCGGGCGTCGTCCCACTTGAAGCTCGATTGGTCGATGATCCGCGACGGGCCGTGGATGCCCCGCGGCTGAGAGTGCGAGCGCGGATCGGGCCGCGGCGGGCCGCCGTCGAGGCAAAAGGCGTAGTCGGTGCCTACAGGCAACTCGGCCTGGGCCTGCCACCATCCGCCGCCGGTTTCCGTCATGGCAGAGCGTTTTCCGCCGGTTTCCAGCTCCACCTGTTTGGCGTCGGGCGCCCAAACGCGCAAGGCCATGATTACCTCTCTTTCGGTGCTGTATTGTTCGATCAAACTTCGGCAGGCCAGCACTTGTCGTACCTAGTTGGCGATAGAGGTGTAAATCGAGGTAAGATTGGTGGATGCACCTGCGCCTCCTGAACTTAACGGCCGTGTTGGCGATTGTCAGCACCCTTGCCGCACCACGCACGCTTGTGGCCGCCGACGAGCAGTCCAGCGAGGTTGTGACGACCGCGGGCGGACTCGTGGTCTCCGATTCGGCGCCGGCTTCCGACGTGGGCGCGGCGATTCTCGCTCAGGGCGGCAATGCGGTCGATGCGGCCGTGGCCACAGCCCTGGCGTTGGCCGTGACGTTGCCGGAAGCGGGCAACCTGGGCGGCGGCGGTTTCATGTTGATTTGCCCCGGCGACGGACGCGAGCCGGTGTGCATCGACTATCGCGAGACCGCGCCGGCCAAGGCCACGCCCGACATGTTCTCGCTTGCGGAAAGCCGCCTGGGACACAAGGTGGTCGGCGTGCCGGGCACGCTGCGCGGCCTGGAGCTGGCCCACCGTCGCTTTGGCAAGCTTGCGTGGCAGACGCTCGTCGGGCCCGCGGTCCATCTGGCCGAAGAAGGCTTTACGCTCGGCCCGCGGCTGGCGAAGGACCTCAACAATCTGCTCAAATCGTCGGCCGAGTTCGCCGAGCTGCGCCGCGTATTCGGCAAGCAGGGAGGCGCCGACGAATGGACGGCCGACGACCGGCTGCTGCAGCCCGAACTGGCTGCGACGCTGCGCCTGTTAGCCGGCCAAGGTCCACCGGCCTTCTATGAGGGACGGATCGCCGAACAGATTGTGGCCGAGATGGAGTCCGGCGGCGGGCTGATCGCGCGGGCCGATCTCGCCGCCTATCAGGCCAAAGAGCGCCGTCCGGTGCGCGGCAAATATCGCGGCTACGAGATTCTCGGCGCTCCGCCGCCCAGTTCCGGGGGCATGGCCACCATCGAGGCGCTCCAAATCCTCGAACCATTCGAGCTTCGTCAATACGACCGCGGCTCGTCGCGCGCCCAGCACCTGATCGTAGAAGCGCTGCGTCGCGCCTTCTGCGACCGGGCACGATGGCTGGGCGACCCCGACTTCGTCGAAGTGCCGGCCAATCTCATCACCAAAGAGCATGCCCGACAACGCGGCTCTGACATCGACCTGGCCCATGCCACGCCGAGCGCGCGGCTCGCGCCGGAGATCGAGCCGGCGGCGGAGGGAAACGACACGACGCATTTCTCGGTCATCGACGCCGACGGTATGGCGGTGGCCAACACTTACACGTTGGAACACAGCTATGGCTCGCGGGTGGTGGTGCATGGAGCGGGGTTTTTGTTGAACAACGAGATGACCGATTTCAACTGGCAGCCCGGCCGCACCGACCGCCTGGGACACATCGGCACGCCGCCCAACACCATCGCACCGGGCAAGCGGATGCTCAGCTCGCAATCGCCCACGATCGTGCTGCGCGACGGCCGCCCGGTGCTCGTCACCGGCAGTCCGGGCGGGCGGACGATCATCAGCACGGTCGTTTGCTTGCTCGTCAACTCGCTGGAATATGAAATGGACCTGCGGCAGGCCGTCGATGCCCCGCGGCTGCACCACGGCTGGTTTCCCGACGTGGTGCTCATTGAGGGTGCCGACAACCCGGCGTCGGTGCCCTTCTTGACCGAGCTTGCGGAACTCGGTCATCGCATCGAGCGCAAGCCTCATCGACAGGGCTCGGCCAATTCGATCCGGATCGACCTTGCCAGCGGCACGCGATATGGCGTCGCCGATCGCCGCCGCGGCGGAAAAGCGTCGGGCCAGTAATAAGGCGAACAACATTACAAAGCCGTCAAGTTGGTTGAAGCCCGCCGCGCAAAACGTTAAGATCGCGCGGCGGCTTGCACGGAAGACGCCCCTGGTGTGAGCGTGTCGCGCGACATTCGTCCGGGCGAATGGTTGCCGGGAGTTTTTTCATTCGGGAGTTTCGTGAGATGCCAGAAGGCAAAGTGAAGAAGATCGTGGCGGAAAAAGGGTTCGGTTTCATTGAAGCGGCGGACGGGCAGGACGTGTTCTTCCATCACTCCACCGTGACCGGCAAAGGTTTCGACAACCTGGCGCCGGGGCAGCGCGTGGAGTACGAGTTGGAAGCCGGCGGCGGCAAAGGCGGCAAAGGCCCGCGGGCCAGCTCCGTCAAGCCCATTCAGTAAGCGGTATCGCCGTAAGGATTATCCAGCCACGGATGAAACACCGATGAAACACGGATTAGAAACGACGAAAGTCAGTATTGAACAGGCACAACGACGATCGACGCCGCCCGAAAACGGAAGGTTGGCTGGCTTTGCGGCGGTGGCCAGAATCCGCCGGGCAGGCCACTTTCATTCTTTATCCGTGTTTCATCAGTGTTTCATCCGTGGCTAATTAGGTAAAAGGCCATGGAACTTCCACATCAAGATGTCACCGAAGCGATTATCGGGGCGGCGTTCGAGGTCTATAATGTGCTTGGATATGGCTTCTTGGAGGGAGTCTATTAGCGCGCGATGCAGGTGGAGTTGATACGGCGCGGGTTCGAGGCGCAAATCGAGGCCGAGATTCGCGTGATGTATAAGGGCGTTGAAGTCGGCTTCTACAAAGCCGATCTGTGGGTCAACCACTGCGTGATGGTCGAACTGAAAGCCGCCAAAGCCTACACCCAGGAAAATGAGCCCCAGCTCCTGAACGAACTGAAAGCGACCGGCGTCAAGGTCGGCTTGCTGATCAACTTTGGCAGAACCAAGGTCGAGTTCAAACGCTTTGTCTTTTAGCAGCCATCGACGAAACACCGCTCATTCTTTCAAGCCACGGATAAAACACAGATGAAACACGGATTGATCCTTGGCGAACGTCTACCCGCAGATCGTCGCCTTTGATTCTTTATTTATTTATCCGTGTTGCATCGGTGTTTCATCCGTGGCTGAGATCCGTCAGCGCCCGTGCCTCACGGTGTCGACGTTCAACAGCACGATCACCGCGCCTTCGATGCGGTTGTCGATCGTGCAATAGGGCCGCACGCGCAGCAAGTACCAAGTTCCCCGCACGTCGCGGATCTCCTCCTCGAGCGGCGCCACCTTCTCGATCACCTGCTGAATGCGCTGTTCCAGCTCGGGGTAGACGATGTTCGGCTTGATGTGCTGCATCGGCCGGCCCACGTCGCCGGGAATGAGATTGAACAGCTTCTCCGCGGCGGGCGTGAAACGGCGGATGCAGAGGCCGCGATCGACCATGATCACGGCCAGATCGACGCTGCTCAGCAGGTTGATCAGGTCGCTGTTCAGCAGGCTCAGTTCTTCGTTGCGGCTGTGCAGTTCGGCGTTCAGGGTGTTGAGCTCTTCATTGGTGCTTTGCAACTCTTCCTTGGCGGTGTCGAGCTCTTCGTTGGTGCTTTGCAGCTCCTCGTTGCTGGAAAGCACCTCTTCGTTGGCCGACTGCAGCTCCTCGTTGGTGATCTCCAGGTCCTGGATGGCCGACTGCAAGTATTTGCGCGTGGTCTCCAACTCGCGGCGAAGCTGTTCCAGATCGGCCGACGGTTTGACCGCGCTCGTGGCCTTGCGAGGCGCCGCGCGCGTCCGGCGGCCAGACGCGTCCGGCCGCCCGTCGGCGGTCATGTCCTCGAACAAGATCAGATAGTGGAGCGGTTCGTCGGGCATCGACACCGGCATGACTTGCAAATTGACGTCGCGGCCGTGGCCGTTGAAGTCGACGTGCAGGCCCTCTTTGCGGACCGACGATTGCGATTTGCGGGCCTCGGCCAGCGCTTCCTGCAACTCGTACAACAGGCCCGGCCGGACCATCTTCAGCACGTGCAAATCGGCCTCGCCCGGCGCGGGCTCGATAAAGTAGCCGGTTTGTCCGCGGAACTGCACGATCTCGAAGCGGTCGTTCACCAGCACGCCCGGCGGAGCGTACTTGTTCAACAAAAGCTGGCTCACTTCCTGCTGCACGCTGCGGCGCAGCAGGTGCTCGCCGGCCGGCGCGGGGGCGATGGAAGTCAGGCGGGGCGCGTGTTTGCCGTCGGTGAAGCTCAGCTCCAAGGGCGCCGGGGAAGCGGCCCGCTTGCTGTACAGTCTGTGTTTTTTATCGACCACCGCGAACAGGTCGCTGTGCAGCCCGACCGACTCGGCGCTGCCCAACATCAAAAAGCCGGTCGATTTGAGAGCGTAGTGAAAGGCCGCGAACAGCCGCTTCTGCAACGCCAGGTCGAGATAGATCAGCACGTTGCGGCAGACGATCAGGTCGAGCCGCGAAAACGGCGGATCGCGCGTCAGATCGTGCCGCGCGAAGACGCACATGTCGCGAATCTTCTTGTTGATGCGATACTTGCCGTCGACTTGCGTGAAATACCGCCGCAGCCGCTCCGGCGACACCGGCCGCACCACGGGCTCCGGATAAAGCCCGCCGCGGGCCAGCTCGATCTCCTGTTCGCCGACGTCGGTGGCGAAAATCTGCACCGACACGTCGTCGGCCTTGTCGGTCAAGAACTCCGAGAGCGCAATGGCGATGGAATAGGGTTCCTCGCCCGACGAACACCCCGGCACCCAAATGCGCACCGCATCGTCCGGCCGCCGCCCCTCGAACAGCTTGGGAAACGCCTTGTCGCTGAGCGTGGTGAACGAAGCCGGCTCGCGGAAGAAGAAGGTCACGTGAATCAGAATGTCGCGGTAAAGCTCGTTCACCTCCTGAGGCTGCTTCTGGAGACGCTCCAGGTAGTCGGCGGCGCTGGTCGTTTTTTGCAAGGCCATCCGCCGCAACAGCCGGCGTTCGATGGTGGGACGTTTGTAGTGCGCAAAGTCGATGCCGCTGGAGGTGCGCAACAGCGAGAAGATGCGCTGAAACTGCTCTTCACTGGGCCGCAGATCGGGGGTGGCCGCGCGCTCGTCGCTGAGCGCGATGTAGGGATGCTGCGCCAGTTCGACCAGGGAGCGGCCGATTTCCGCCGGCGAGAGCATGAAGTCGGCGTCGCCCGTGGCCATCGCCGCTCGGGGCATTTCATCGCGCTCGGCCGAACCTGGCAACTGACAAAAAGTGACGCCGCCCGCCTCCTTGATCTGCCTCAGGCCGATGGCGCCGTCGCTGCCCATGCCGGAGAGCACCACCCCGATGGCCCGTTCGCCCACGTCGGTGGCCAGCGAGATGAAGAAGCGGTCGATGGGCAAGAAGGCGCCTTCGCCGCCGCGCGGCGCCAGTGTGAAGCGGCCGTCGCGGACTTCGATGTACACGTCGGGCGGAATGATGTAGACGTGGCCGGTCTCGAGCGGCATGCCGTCCTCGGCCTGCGAGACTTGCATGGCCGTGGTCTTCGAGAGCAGCTCGGTGAGCATGCTCTTGTGGGTCGGCAACAGGTGCTGGATGAAGACGATGGCCAGCGGCGAGCCGGCCGGCAGGTTTTCGATCAGGCGTTGAAAGGCCTCGAATCCGCCCGCCGAGGCGCCGACCCCGACGATCGGCAGCGGATTGTTTTTTGGCTTGTCGGGCGGCGGCGATGTTTTTTTGGCCATGTGTCGGAAGGCTGTGGGCTTTGATGTAGGGTGGGACCAGCGAGCTTGCGAGCGCCGGCCCACCATCGTTCGGCGTCCCCTGACTAAATCTCTCCCCACTCTGGATCGTCCCAGCCCGGCGTTGGATCCGTCCCGCCCCAATCCAAATCATACTCGCCGGCGCCCGCAAACCGATGAAACGACGACCATTGCCAATCTCTGACGCGCGACGTGGCCGTGCTTGCGAGGGTTCCAATGAATATAATCCACGCACCGCTTCAGGTCGTGCTCATCGTCGACATCCCAACGCGGCGTCGGATCTCTGCGCGAGCCGCACGATCAGCGGGGCCATTTCCGAGGCCGGTATGATATGGTCAATTTGCGTGCCGCGCAGCGCACTGAGTGGCATATTGGGTATGGTGGCCTCTTCCGGATCTTGCACGATCGTGATGCCGCCCGACTGTTTGATGGCGGCCAGACCGTGACTCCCGTCGCCCAGGCTGCCGGAGAGTACTATGCCGGCCAGCCGCGGACCGTAGCAGCGGGCCGCGCTGCGAAACAGAGGGTCGAGCGCCGGTCGAAAGCCGTTTTCTCTCGGCCCCTGGCTCACGCGCAGCTTGCCGTCGTCGATCAACAGGTGCCGGTCGACGAGAGCGAAATAAATGCGACCGGGCAGGATCGCCTGTTCGTCGTCGGCGAACAGGCACGGCAAGGGTGTACGGCGCCCCACGATTTGCGGCAGTTTGCCGGGGCTGTCAGGCGACATGTGAATGGCGACGCATAGGGCGGCCGGCAGGTCCGCGGGCAAATCGCGCACCACTTTCAACAGCGCGGGCAGGCCCCCCGCCGAGCCGCCGATCACGATAAGGTCGATTTCTGGCAACGAACATGCTCCGGGCAAGGTTCTGGCTGTGCCCGAGAGGTCCTCGGTACTGCATCAAGGCATTGGGCAAATTCTACACCGTTGATGCCTTTTTCACCAGCAGCGCGCCGGCTCGCGAAGTCACTAAAGTCACGAACGCGAAGCTTGCACGTTTTAGTCGGCACGGTATACTGAACCTTGTTTGTCAACCTTGCCTCTTTTCTTTTTTATTCTGCCTCTCCTAGGTGACGGTTTGGCACAAGTAGCACAAGATGGAGCAGCAGCGATGGCGGTCGCCCCCATGCGAGTTCTTGTCGTCGACGACGATCGAGACACCACGGAATGTATGCGGCTGTTGATCCGACACTGGGGTCACGACGTCCACGTGGCCAACCAGGGAAGCACGGCCATCGAGCAAGCGCCCCTGATCAAACCCGACGTCATGCTCGTCGACCTGGGCATGCCGCAAATCGACGGATTGACCGTCGCCCGCAACGTTCGACTGGTGCCCGATCTGGCAACGACTTCGCTGGTGGCGTTGACCGGCTACGCCGATGAAGGTCATCGCCAACAGGCCCTGAAGGCGGGCTTCGACGAATTCCTGGTCAAGCCGTTGCGCGTCGAAGCGCTGCAGGCGCTGCTGGAACGCGTCCGTGCCCGCGTCGCCGACAGCCAGGAGAGAACGGCGCAAGCCCAAGAAGCCGCGGCCAAGAGCCGCCGGCTCACGGCCAAGTCGTCGCACTCAGCGGCCGAGCTGCCGGGCGACCCGGTTCCGGTACACATCCAGAAGTCGGGCATCAGCGACCTGATTTTGCTGGCCGACCGCGGCGCCGCCGAGTATCTGCGGCAATGGTTGCGGGAGCAATCCTGCCGCGTCGGTCCTGTGTTTGAGCCCCAGCCCGGCCAAGTCGCCTTCTACACGTATTCTCGCCGCCAAACGCGGTCTCTGCTGAGCGAACATCCCAAGGTCCGGCTCGATATTTGACTTCGCCGCAGGGTCCCTTATGATAGCAACTTGGGGATGCTATCGGCAATTCGAGCTTAGTGAAGAGGCACGTCCCATGATGCGGCACATCCAAGCATGTTCGGCGGCGGTACAATGCGGTAAACCGGGGCGCCTGGTTCTGCTCTGCGCGGCGGCCCTCGCCGCCGCCTGGGTCGCTTCCGTCCGCTATCAGGCCGCGACGGCTGCTGAAAAAAAGTCGACCGGGCGAGTCGCGGCGGCCGACGCCAAGAAAGAACTCGGCGGCAAGTCGTTGGGCGATAAGGGCGGCGGCGAGTTGAGCGACGCCGTTTCGACGAGCGGCACCAGCGACGCCGACATTATCGCCTACATCAACGAACAAATCCGCAAGGGCTGGAACGACGCGGAAGTCACCGCCTCGCCCGAGGCCACCGAGAACGAATGGTGCCGCCGCCTCTTTCTGGACGTGCTGGGCCGCATCCCGTCGGTCTCGGAACTGCAAGGCTTTCTGGCCGACAAGTCGAAGAATAAAAAGCAGGCCCTGGTCGACCGTCTGCTCGACAGCGACGAGTATGTGGAAGAGTACGCCCGAAACTGGATGACCCTCTGGACCAACATCCTCATCGGCCGCCCCAAGAACGCCCGTGACGAAGCCCGCGACTTGGTCGACCGCGACGGCATGCAGCAATATCTCCGCCGCAACTTTTTGACCAACAAGCCCTACGACAAAATGGTGTTTGAGCTGATCAGCGCCACCGGCTCGAACAAGCCGGGCGAAGACGGTTACAACGGCGCGGTCAACTTCGTGCTCGACAACCTGCAAGAGAACGCCACCACCGCCACCGCCAAGACCGCCCGATATTTCCTCGGCCTGCAGGTGCAATGCACGCAGTGCCACAATCATCCCTTCAACGACTGGAAGCAGGACCAGTTTTGGGGCATGAACGCCTTCTTCCGCCAGACCAAGGCCCTGCGCACCTTCCAAGGGCGCGAAATCGTGGCCGTCCGGTTGGAAAACGAAGATTTTCCCGGCGAGGGGGGCGACCCGCGGGAAGCCGAGATTTACTATGAACTGCGAAACGGCATCTTGCAGGTGGCCTATCCGACGTTCGTCGACGGCACCAAGATCAACCCCAGCGGTTACGCCGACGAGGTCAATCGCCGCCTGGAGCTGGCCAAGTTGGTGGTCAAATCGGAGTACCTGGGCAAGTCGATCGTCAACCGCATGTGGGCGCACTTCCTGGGCTATGGCTTTACCAAGCCGATCGACGACCTGGGGCCGCACAATGCGGCTTCACACCCTGATTTGCTGGAATATCTCGGCAAGCAATTCAGCGGGCACGGGCACGACCTGCGCCGGCTGATTCGCTGGATCGTGCTCAGCGAGCCTTACGCGTTATCGAGCAAGTACGGAGCGAGAATCGCCAAGAACAAGCAGGACGACCCGACGCTGGGCAACAAGCCGCTGTTCAGTCATTTTTATGTGCGGCAGATGCAGGCCGAAGAACTTTACGAATCGTTGCTGGTCGCCACCGAGGCGCACAAGACCAAGGGCAGCTTCCAGGAGCAAGAGAAGACCAAGGGCGACTGGCTGCGGCAGTTCACGATCGCGTTCGGCACCGACGAAGGCGACGAGACGACGACCTTCAACGGTACGATCCCGCAGACGTTGATGATGATGAACGGCGATCTGATCAAGAAGGCCACCAGCCTGGAGAAGGGCGGCTTCTTGCACAAGATGATCGCGGGCAGCATGAAGCCGCACTCACGAATCGACTATCTGTATGAAGCGGCCTTGGCCCGCAAGCCGTCGAAGCAAGAGATGACGATTGCCAACCAGTTGTTGGCATTGCGCGGCGGCGATCCGGCCGCGGCGATGCAGGATGTCTGGTGGGCGGTGCTGAATAGCAACGAGTTTATTCTGAACCACTAGCCCGTAGCCCCGTAGCCCGCTTGCTCCGCAAGCGGAAAGGCCTAGCGTTGCTAATTGGTTTACATTTGGGGCGATCGTTGCAGTTTCGTCGGTAGGGTGGGACCAGCGAGCTTGCGAGCGCCGGCCCACCGGGATCGCGGTCTATGATGGTGGGCCGGCGCTCGCAAGCTCGCTGGTCCCACCCTACGCCCAAATCCTACCAGCCCGCCTTGATCGCCAGTCCGCACGACAAAACCACCAGCCCGGCCAGCGCGTGGCTGTAGCGGTCGAGCTTGGCGAACTTGAGCGCACCGACCCCGCTCGAAAGCGCGACGACCATGCCGGTCATCGTGGCCAAGGTGGTCAGCGCGAAGAGCGCGGTCACGCAGGCCACGCTGAACAGGTCGGCTTTGGCCGCCGGATAGATCAAGAGCGGAATCAGCGGCTCGCAGGGACCGAAGGCGAAAATCGCAAACAGCACCCACGGCGTCAGCGAGGGGGAGGCGGCATGCGCGTGCAGGTGCTCGGCTGAATGGGCGTGCTCATGGTCATGCACGGTCCCGTCGAGATGGGCGTGCAAGTGCGCGTGAGACCGGCTGCGGACCGCTTGCACCAGGCCCCACACCGAGTAAGCCACTCCGAATCCGATCAGCAGCCAGCCCGCCACGTTGCCGCGGCGGCCTTCAATCTCTTCCAACTGAAACACGATCAGCCCCAGGGCCAGTCCGATAAAACCGAGCAGCACCGAGCTGCCGACGTGTGCCAGGCCGCAGAGCAAGGTGACGACCAGCGTTTTGCGCCGGCTCCAGCCGCCGAGGCGCGACATGGCCACAAACGGCACGTAATGGTCGGGTCCCAGCAGCGTGTGGAAAAACCCGATCGATACGGCGGCGACGCTCAAGGCGCCCAGGTCGGCGTTCATAAGTGGGAGGTTCGTCTGGCGGGCGTGGTTCAAGGCACTTGCCAAGCGTAGCACGAAGGGGGAAAGACCGCTACCGTTGACACGCGCCACTGGCCCACCTAGCCTGGAGCGGGCAAAATGATTTTGGATTTTGGATTTTGGATTTTGGATTCCGCACAATCCAAAATCCAAAA
>Ga0307372_10002053_pt1 | contig 34020 bp, 26 predicted proteins | sample OX1MG_FD_202533 | JGI IMG/M metagenome (GOLD analysis project Ga0307372, IMG submission 202533) | Soil microbial communities from Risofladan, Vaasa, Finland - OX-1 | ecosystem: Environmental > Terrestrial > Soil > Coastal area > Acid sulfate soil | place: Finland: Risofladan, Vaasa | collected... | reverse complement strand
ATCATGGTCGATCCCAGCTACCTGCTCAGACTCATACCCCGTTGGAATCACACCCCCCTCTTCAGACTCATACCCCATTGGAAAAGGCTCGGGCTTGCCTTCCCCGGCTCGCCGCGACAGCATGCCGCGAGCCTTTCAGTCCCGTGAAATCCACCGAAACCGGACATCTTTACAAGGCGCCACGTCAGGAGGTCTGAATTTGGCGCAGAGGGTGAGATTCGAACTCACGGTCGCCGTGAAGCGACGCCGGTTTTCAAGTCTATGGGGTCGCACGTCAGCGGCACGCACTCGCACGTCCAAGCCAACATTTCCCATCTCATCAACGTGTCGCCGAAGCTACGTTTATCGCGGTTTCAGCATCAAGTGCAACTTGAGTGCAACTTGGAAACCGGGTTTGTCATGCAGTTCTTGCGCCGGAATTCGCTGTGGATTACAATGTGGACTTCAATAGCCAGTATTATAGCTATCCATGAAAACCATACAGATGACGATTGACCCGCACTTGCTCAAGGCGGTGGACAAGCTGACAAGGGTGCGCAAGACGACTCGCTCCGCGTTGATTCGCGACGCCCTGGAGGCAGAGCTTCGCCGCGAGCGTGTAGGTGATCTCGAAGCGCGTCACGCCGCTGGTTACGCCGAACACCCGCCGCTTCCGGACGAACTCTCCCCGTGGCTCGATCAGCAGGACTGGGGCAACCGGTGAAACGCGGCGACGTTTGTTGGTATACCTTCCCCGCGCCAAACAATCGACGACCGGTGCTTATCCTGACACGTGATTCGGCGATCCCCGTACTAAACAGCGTCACCGTTGCGCCGATTACCTCGACGATCCGCAGCATTCCGACTGAAGTGGTCCTTACGAGCGAAGATGGTCTGCCCGAAACCTGCGCTGCAAATTTCGATAATATCCAGACGGTCCCGAAAGCAAACATCAGCGCACCGATAACTCATCTGTCCGCGTCCAAAATGAGGGCTGCAGCGGGCGCGATTGGTTTCGCCCTTGGGTGCGCGATCCCGTAGCGATGTTGGCGGAGAGGGTGAGATTCGAACTCACGAGACCCGTGAAGGTCCTCCGGTTTTCAAGACCGGTGCATTCAACCGCTCTGCCACCTCTCCGTGCGCGGCATTTTACCCGAGATGCTAACTTACCCAAGGGGCGCCGGTGCGACGCGTTGCTGCATGAACTCGTCCAGCCGGTCACACACCGCATCCACCTCGATCAAATCCATGACGCCCGGACGCTCGATCTTGGTCCACCAAGGGAGTTCCTCGGGCGTCCGGCCGAGGAACCGCCGGGCCGCCTCGGGGTAGCGGTCGATGCACCACGGCCGGCTGAAGTACGGACCGCTGCGCTGCGGGTTGGTCGCCGCGTACAGGCCGATGACGGGCGTGCCGACCGCGGTCGCCATGTGCACCGGACCGCTGTCCGGGGCGAGCAGCACGGTCGTCCGCCAGAGCAGCGCGAGCATCTGCGGCAGCGTGTCGCGGCCGATCTGATCGATAATGGGTACATGCGCGGCTGCGCGAATCGCGGCGCCCAGCGTGCGCTCGAGCGGGCTCGGACCGCCGCAGAGGATCACCCGCATCCCGTGCCGTCGCGCGGCGTGATCGGCAAGCGCCGCGTAACGCTCGGCGGCCCAGTTGCGCAGTGCGTGGCTGGACGCCGGACTGATGACGAGGGTCGGCTGCGAATCCGGAATCAGCCCTGCGGCATATGACATAGCGTCCGCGGGGACCGGCAGGTTCCACTCGAGCGGGTGATCGCGATCGCCGGCGCCGAGGGCATCGGCAAACCCGAGGAAGCTGTCGAGCACGTGCTCGCGCACACGGGCCGGCACCCGTGCATTCGTGAACAGCCATTGCAGTTCGCGCGCGCGGGCCCGGTCGAAGCCGAGTTTCACGGTTGCGCGCACCACCGTGCTCAGGAGGTTTGCGCGCAGCGAGACCTGTAGATCCAGCAGCAGATCGAATCGGCGGCCGGAAAGCGCCCGGCGCAGGCGGAACCATTCGCTGCGGAATCGGCTCTTGTCTACGGCCAGGAGCTCGACGCCGGGAAGCAGGCGCAGAAGCTTCGCCTCGACGCGGCCGATGATCCATGTGATCCGGCAGTCCGGCCATGCACGCCGCAGCCTGTTGATCAGCGGTACGACGTGGCAGGTATCGCCGATCGCCGACAGACGCAGCACGCACAGGCTCCGGGGCGCGGCCGAGATGACCGGGGTGCGGCCGCCCCGCTCGGCGCCGGCGGCGGGCAGGATGGCAATGGCGGCGGACCCTCCGGTAGGCTGGATGGGCGGGTCTCACGCGAACTTTGACCGTGCGCCCCGCTCTAAATCCCGTGCGGCCATTATGTCACGGCTCGGCGCACGGCCGGGCGCGTTGCCGGCCGCAGTGGTAGAATTTACGGGCGATGAGTCTCAGCCAAGGAGCAATGAGGATCATGAACCAATTTCCGATGAACAATCCGGCCTACCCGGGCGCCGCAATGGACGGCCGAAGCCTGTTCATATCCCGCGTCTATACCCACGTGGTCGGCGGAATCCTGGGATTCGTGCTGGTCGAGATGGTGTTGTTCGAGTCCGGGCTGGCCGGCGCGATCGCGCGCTACATGTTCGGCCTGCCGTGGCTGCTGATTCTCGGCGCGTTCATGGTCACGGGTTGGCTCGCGACCCGCACCGCCCAGTCGAGCGCCTCGATCGGCATGCAATACTTCTCGTACGCCGTCTACGTGGTCGCCGAAGCGCTGATCTTCGTGCCGCTCCTGTACATCGCGAACGCGAAGGCCCCGGGCACGATCGACAGTGCGACGCTCATCACCTTCCTGGGCGCCGGCGGCCTGATGTTCGTCGCCCACCACACACGCAAGGATTTCTCCTTCCTGCGCGCAATCCTGCTGTGGGGCGGCGTGCTCGCGCTGGTTGCGATCATCGGCGGCGCGATCTTCGGCTTTCAGCTCGGCACCTGGTTCTCGGTCGCGATGATCGGCTTCGCCGGAGCGGCGGTGCTGTACGACACGTCGAACATCATCCACGCCTATCCGGAGGACCGGTACGTGTCGGCCGCGATGCAGCTGTTCGCGTCGATTGCACTGATGTTCTGGTACGTGTTGCGCCTGACGATGGGCGGCGGCCGCCGGTAGGCTCCGCGGCATCGCCGGACGATACCGGCCGGTCGGGCGAGCGGCCTTGCACGGCGGCCGACGAACCAAACCTCGCTGCTGGCGATCGCTGGCGGCGGCTACTGGTGTGCTCGCCCGTCGATTGAACCGTCCGCAATGCCAGTTGCGGCTGGCGAGGGTCTTGCGCAACGATGTCGCCGGGCCGGCGGCGGTCGTGACGGATCCTCGCGATCAGCGTACGGGGATCGCCTCGAAGGCGACCGTCGCGTTCGTCGTGGGATCCTTCGCCTGCCCGGTGATCACTCCGCGGTCGTTGATGTCCTGGGCATCGGTGAGGACCAAGGCCGTGCCCGGGGCGACCAGCGCGTTGAGGTCGGTCATCTTCCCGTCCTGCCAGAGGAAGGCATGCCCCGAGGGGTAGGACACGCCGACCACTTGATTGCGATCATTCACTGCGAGAGCTTCGCTCACGGCATCGCCGCTGAGTGTGCCTAGGTCGCAGGTGCTGCCTCGCGGGGTCATCTTGCCGTTGCAGGTGAAAGAGCGCGCAGACCAGAAGAACGCCTGGAAATTCGCCTGGCCGCCGGTCGGTCCGTCCCCGGGCTGGTCCGAGAATCCGACCACGTCTCCCTGGTTGTTGATGTCCATCGGCGTATTCCAGTATGCCCCGCCGAGTGTGGGCAGCTGGCGTACCACCCTGCCGTGGCGCCACATCACCATGTGCTCCGCGGTGGCGCCCCCGATCGCCCCATCGCAGATGCCGGAAATGCCGACGACCTGGCCCCTTTGATTGATGGCGGTCGCGGCACCGTCGAGATCGCCCGGATACGGAGCCAGCTCGATCGGCCGGTAGTGGTCGCCGTCCCGGGCATGATCACCGTCCCGCACCCACATCACCGCCTCGAACTGCAGCGTCTGGCTGTTGTTCGTAAATTCGCCGCAGGTTGGATCGTGCACGGTGTTCTCGGCCCAGCCCACGATCTGCCCGCGGTTGTTGACGCCGGTCGCGAAGCCGTTGTCGCCGCCCAAGGTGGGGAGCGCGGACATCACGCCATCGCGCCAGACGAACCCCCGGCATACGCGGCCGTCACCCACGTAAAAGACGGCCAGATAACAGCTCCACTGCTCGCCGAGCGGCTGCATTTTCGCGGTTTCCGCGATGCCGACGATCACTCCGTGATCGTTGCGGTTGGGCCACGCAACGGCGCTGTTCGGGCCGCCCAGCGTTCCGAGACTCTTCGCCCCACCGCCGCTCCACAGCTCGGCGTGCATCGTGAAGTCCGGCAGCGTCGAGAAGCCGGCGGTCCATCCTGGCTGGTTGTTGCTGGTTCCCTGGCTGATCGCACCTCCCCCCGGATCGCCGAGGTTGATCACACGAAACAAGGTTCTTCCCGAATCGCCTGCATAGGCACACAGGGAAAACGCGAGAGATGCGATTGCGCTGATCAGCCCGAGGTCCAGTTTTATTCTCATGACGGACTCCTCATGTCGACACCATGCCCCGTTGACACCACGCCCCACCCTGCGCGAATCCCGGAGTGCCAAATCGTTGGATTCGTGGATCGGACTCGTCGCGACTCCCGCCGTGCGCAAGTCGTTCAGTCGACGCACGAGTTAATATAGGCCACGGCTGCGGATCTTCTGGCTGTAATCGGACCTCGAAGTGTCGTGATCAAATTACGTTCAATGGCATTACCATCCGCACATCCGTTCTCCTGCACGGGCCACGAAGTGCAATTCGACGAGCAAACCTGCGAACAGGCGCGTCTGAACCGCGACGCACGCTTCGACGGACGCATCTTCATCGGTGTGATCTCCACCGGCGTGTATTGCCGGCCCGTGTGTCCTGCGCCTCATGCGAAACGGGCGCACGTGCAATATTTCCCCACGGCCGCCGCCGCTGCGACGGCCGGATTCCGCCCCTGTCTGCGTTGCCGGCCCGAGGTGGCGCCGGGCACGCCCGCCTGGAACGGAACAGCGACTACCGTGAGCCGCGGATTGCGGCTGATTGCAGAAGGGGCGCTGGATGAAGACGGCGTCGAGGCTCTCGCGGAACGCCTGGGCGTCACCTCGAGGCATCTCTCCCGGCTTTTTCTGCGGCATCTGGGAGCGCTGCCGACGACGGTCGCCCGCATCAGGCGGCTGCACTTCGCCAAGCAACTCATCAGCGATACGACTCTGTCCATGGCGCAGATCGCCACGGGCTCGGGATTTGGCAGCATTCGCCGTTTCAACGACGTCTTCCGCGAGCTCTATGGGCGTGCACCCTCCGAGCTCAGACGCCTGGGCAGGCGGCCAGGCATCCGCGACCACGAGTACGTATTTCATCTGGCCTACCGCCCGCCCTACGATTGGGATTCGCTGCTCGTCTTTCTCGCCGCGCGCTCGACGCCAGGCGTGGAAGCGATATGCGACGGGATCTATCGCCGGGCGATCATGGTGCGCGATGTACAGGGGATACTAGAGGTCGGCAGGATTGCGGAACGTCACACGCTGCGCATCCACATTCATCTGACGCAACCGGTACACCTGCTGCAGGTCATATCGCGAGTGCGCACGATGTTCGATCTGGCGGCCGATCCCGAGGTCATCCACCGGCATTTGAGCCGCGATCATCTGCTCGCACCGCTGTTGGATCGCCACCCGGGGCTGCGGCTGGTTGGCGCTTGGGATCCTTTCGAGGCCGTGGTTCAGGCGCTGCTCGGCCAAAGTTTCGCTCCGGATGAGGTCGGGAGCCTCATGGACCGGCTGGTCCGTCGTCACGGAGAGCCGCTGACTGTCACGACGGCTGCCGCCGACCTGCGTTGCACCTTCCCGCGGCCGGCCGCCCTAGCCGCGGGCGCCCTTTCATTCATGCCGCAATCCGCCGCGCGCATGATCCGGGCCGCTGCGCAGGTCATGTGCGCGATGGGACATGACGGTTCGCTCGATGAGCTTCTTTCCAGGCTCAGAGGCATCGAGGGCATCGATGAGTCCGCGATTCAATACGTCGCACTGCGCGTGCTCAACGACCCGGACGCATTTCCGGCCGGCGACGAGGCTGTCATGCGTGCAGTCGTCCCGATATTTCCTTCGCAGGGCTTGCCACAGCATGTCGATGGTTGGAGGCCGTGGCGGGGGTACGCCGCCATGGTTCTCATGTGCGCGGCAGGTGAGCTGCAAACCGCTGGCCGCCGGCGCGCAGCCGGATCCCTCGAAGGGAGGCCGCCGTTGCTGAAGTTCGCTGCCCGTAGAGGCGGTTCACGGCTGGCGGTAGTCGGTCAACCCCGTGGTTCCGGTTGACGGCAGCGGGCTCGATCGACTTACCTACGCACGTTATCGTATGGTCATCGATGCCTTGCGCCGGCCTCCAGGCGCTCGATACCGCCCATGTAGGGTCTGAGCGCGCCCGGGATCGAGATGCCACCGTCGGCTTGTTGGTAGTTCTCGAGAATCGCCACCAGTGCGCGCCCCACCGCGACCCCGGAGCCGTTCAAGGTGTGCACCAATTCGGGCTTGCCGGTGACCGGGTTGCGCCAGCGAGCTTGCATGCGCCGCGCCTGGAACGCCTCGCAGTTGCTGCACGAACTGATCTCCCGGTATCGCCCCTGACTCGGCAGCCAGACTTCGAGATCGTAGGACTTGGCGCTCGCAAAGCCGATGTCGCCGGCGCAGAGCGCGACGACCCGGTACGGCAGTTCGAGGGCACGCAACACGGCCTCCGCATGCCCCGTCAGTTCCTCGAGCGCCCGGTAGGAGTGCTCCGGCGCGACGATCTGTACGAGCTCCACCTTGTCAAACTGATGCTGGCGGATCATTCCGCGCGTGTCCTTGCCGGCGGCGCCCGCCTCCGAGCGGAAGCACGGTGTGTGCGCGACGTAGCGCAGGGGCAGTTCCTGCGGCGAAAGGATCCGCCCGCCGGCGAGATTGGTCAGCGGCACCTCGGCGGTCGGAATCAGGTAGTACCCGGGATCGCCGCGAACCGCGAATAAGTCCTGCTCGAACTTCGGCAGCTGGCCCGTGCCCATGAGCGCGGCGCCGTGGACGAGGTACGGTACGTAGGCCTCGCGATAGCCGTGCTCTTGCGTGTGCAGGTCGAGCATGAGCTGCACGAGGGAGCGATGCAGCCGTGCGAGCGGACCTGTCATGACGACGAAGCGGGTGCCCGAGATGCGTCCGGCGGCCTCGAAGTCCATGCCGAGCCGCTCGCCGAGCGCGACATGGTCCCTGGGCGCGAAGGTCAGCGTGCGGGGCTCGCCCCAGCGCCGCAGCTCGACGTTCGCGCTCTCGTCGCGACCATCCGGCACGCTCGCGTGCAGCAGGTTCGGCAGCCCGAGCTGCAGGGCCGCGAGTTCCGCCTGCAGCCGTTCGAGGTCGGCGTCGACGGCTTGCAGACGCGCGCCGAGCGCCTCGCCGGCCGTGAGCAAGGCGGCGCTGTCGGCGCCCTGCACCTTCGCCGCGCCGATCGCCCTCGCGGTCGCGTTGCGTTCGGCGCGCAATCGATCCGCCTCGATCTGCGCGGTCTTGCGCCGCTCCTCGATGCCCGAGAAGCGTGCAACGTCGAGCACGACGCCGCGGCGCGCAAGTTGCGCAGCGACGCCCGCCGGGTCGTTGCGCAGGAGCTTGGGGTCGAGCACGATCGATTCCTCCGCGGTTGCAAACATGGGGTCCGAGCCGCCATTGTAGGCGATGCCCGCGCGCCGTCACGCGGCCGGACCGGCGCCTTTCTTTTGCCGGTCGCGGGCGCGGCGTGCCTCGAGCGCCTCGCCGATCTTGATTTCCAGGCCCCGCGGCGCCGGCTGGTAATAGCGCCTCTGCGGCATGCCGTCGGGCAGATAGCGCTCGCCGGCGGCGTACGCATCCGGCTCGTCGTGCGCGTAGCGGTAGTCCTTGCCGAAGCCCAGTTCCTTCATCAGCCGCGTCGGCGCATTGCGCAGGTGCAGGGGGACCTCGAGCGAACCATGGCTCGTCGCATCCTCGGTCGCCGCCTGGAACGCGGCATAGACCGCGTTGCTCTTCGCGGCGCAGGCCATGAAGACGATCGCCTGCGCGATCGCGAGTTCTCCTTCCGGGCTCCCCAGGCGCTCGTACACCGCGCAGGCCTCGAGCGCGAGCGACAGCGCGCGCGGATCCGCGTTGCCGATGTCCTCGCTCGCCATCCGCAACGCGCGCCGGGCGATGTACAGTGGATCGCAACCGCCGGCGAGCATCCGGCACAGCCAGTACAGCGCGGCGTCCGGATCGCTGCCGCGCACCGACTTGTGCAGTGCCGAGATCTGGTCGTAGAAGTTCTCGCCGCCCTTGTCGAAGCGCAGGTAATTGCCGCCGATCACCGCGCGCGTCGATGCGCCGGTGAGGACACGCATGCCGTTCTCGACTTCGGCGAGGTCGGCGGCAGTCTCCAGCAAGTTCAGCATCCGCCGCGCGTCGCCGTCGGCCGCGGCGATCAGCAATTCGCGGGCGGCGGGCTCGAGCGTGACCTGCAGGCTGCCGAGTCCGCGTTGCGCATCGGCGAGCGCCCGGTCGAGCAGCGCGCCGAGATCGGCCGCATCCAGGGATTTCAGCAAATACACGCGGGCGCGCGACAACAGCGCGTTGTTCACCTCGAACGAGGGATTCTCGGTCGTCGCGCCGATGAAGATCAGGGTGCCGTCCTCGACGTACGGCAGGAACGTGTCCTGTTGCGCCTTGTTGAAGCGATGCACCTCGTCGAGGAACAGCACCGTATCGCGCGTGCCGCGCAGAGCGCACGCCCGTTCGACCGTGGCGCGGATCTCCTTGATGCCCGCGAGCACTGCGGAGAGCGCGACGAACTGCGCATCGGCCGCGCCCGCCACCAGGCGCGCGAGCGTGGTCTTGCCCGTGCCCGGAGGACCCCAGAGGATCATCGAGTGCGGTTTGCCGGCCTCGAGCGCCCGCCGCAGCGGCGCGCCGGCGCCGAGCAGGTGCCTCTGGCCGACGGTCTCGTCGAGACTGCGCGGCCGGAGGCGATCGGCGAGCGGCCGATACGCGCCTCCCCGGCCGTCGTTCACGGCGAGACGCGCCCGATCACGTCGACGCCGGGCGGCGGCGTGAAGACGAACAGCGATGCGGCGAGCGGAATGTTGCGCTTCGGGTTCGAGAAAGCGAGCCGCGTGACCTGGTCGAGTTTGTCGGCGAACAGCATCCGCACCAGTTCGCCGTGCGAGAACGCGATGCGGATCGCCTGGAAATCGCTGGTCGGATGCTTCGGGATCAGTTGATACCACTCGAAGCCGTCGCCGCTCTTCGGCAGCGCGGTGATGTCGAACTGGCTGCCGACCGTCACACCGCCGGCGAGCAGGACGGCCGGCGTGCTCGCGAGCGTCGAATCGAGATCGCGGACGTTGGCCTGCGCGAGGTCCTTGTCGTAGAACCACAGCAGCTTGCCGTCGGCGAGCACCAGCTGTTGCGAGGGCTTGAGGTAGTCCCAGCGGAACTTCCCGGGCCGCTCGAGGTACAGGTGGCCCGATGCGCTGCGCAGCAGCTTGCCGTTCGCATCGTCGATCTCCTGTGTGAAATCCGCGGACCAGGTCTTCAGGCCGGCCAGATGATGCTCGACGCGCGCCGCCGCGGAGGCATTCGTCTTCTGCGCATGGACCGGGTGCAGGAACAAGAACGCGCAGCCCGCAATACCGGCCAGGCGAAGCAACTTGGTCATCGACTCACTCCTCGGGCGGCGGCGCGCCGTATATCTCGCGATTGCCGTTCGATTGCAGGGGACCCACCAAGCCGGCGGCTTCCATCGCCTCGACGAGTCTCGCCGCGCGGTTGTAGCCGATCTTCAGCCGGCGCTGGACGCCGGATATCGAAGCCTTGCGCGACTCGGTGACGATCCGCACCGCCTCATCGTACAGCGGATCCTGTTCCGCGTCCGCGCCGCCGTCGCCGGCCTCGTCGTCATCTGACGCAAATCCGGGAATCTGATTCCGTGGACCCTCGAGGATCTCGTCGATGTAGACCGGCGGCGCGGCCGCCTTCAGGCCGCCGACGACCCGATGGACCTCCTGGTCCGAGACGAACGCGCCGTGCACACGCGTCGGAATCGACGTGCCCGGCGGCAGGTACAGCATGTCGCCGTGCCCGAGGAGCGACTCGGCGCCGCTCTGGTCGAGAATCGTCCGCGAGTCGACCTTCGCCGAGACCTGGAAGGCGATACGCGTGGGAATGTTCGCCTTGATCAGGCCCGTGATCACGTCGACCGAGGGTCGCTGCGTCGCCAGGATCAGGTGGATCCCCGAGGCGCGCGCCTTCTGCGCGAGGCGCGCGATCAGCTCCTCGACCTTCTTGCCGACGATCATCATCAGGTCCGCGAGCTCGTCGATGATCACGACGATGAACGGCAGGGTCGTCAGTTCCGGCACGTCCCCTGCGACGATGCCCGGAACGCCCTGCGCGATCTTTTGCATCCGGATGGGGTCCTTGATCGGCTTGCCCGCGTCCGCGGCATCCCGGACCTTGCGGTTGAAGCCGCCGATGTTGCGCACGCCGAGAGCGGACATCAGCTGGTAACGCCGCTCCATTTCGGCGACGCACCAGCGCAGGGCATTCGCCGCCTGTTTCATGTCGGTGACGACCGGCGCGAGCAGGTGTGCAATCCCCTCGTACACGGACAGTTCGAGCATCTTCGGATCGATCATGATCATGCGCACTTGTTCGGGGCCCGCCTTGTAGACGAGGCTCAAGACCATCGCGTTGATGCCCACCGACTTGCCCGAGCCGGTCGTGCCGGCGATCAACAAATGCGGCATGCGCGCCAGGTCCGCGACGACCGGCGCGCCGCCGATGTCCTTGCCGAGCGCGAGCGCGAGCGGCGAGGCAAGATCGTCGTAGGGCTTGGATTTGATGATCTCGCCGAGCGTGACGATCTCGCGCTTCTCGTTCGGGATCTCGAGGCCGACGACCGACTTGCCGGGGATGACCTCGACCACGCGCACGCTGATCGCCGATAACGCGCGGGCGAGATCCTTCGCCAGATTGCTGATCTGGTTGACCTTGACCCCCGGCGCGGGGCGCAGCTCGAAGCGCGTGACCACGGGTCCCGGCTGCACCGCGACGACCTCGGCGTCGACGCCGAAGTCCTTGAGCTTCAGCTCGACCAGCCGCGACATCGCCTCGAGGGCCTCATCGGAATACGTCGGCTCGCGCGCCGGCGGCTCGTCGAGCAACGACAGCGCGGGCAGTTCGCTCGATTTCGGCGTGTCGAACAGCGGCACCTGGCGCTCCCGCTCGACGCGATCGGACCGCGGCACGGCCGGCATCGACGGCTCGATCCGCGGCGGCAGCCGCGGCGGCGCCTTCCTTTGCTCCTCGCGAACCACATCCTGGCGCGCCTGCTTGCGCTGCTGCCCGCCCGCGAGTTCCCGGCGCCGCGCGAGCCGCTCGCCCAGCCAGTCGATCGAGTGCAAGGTCGCCGCGCCGAGCCGGTCCATGACCGTGAACCAGGAGACGCCGAGAAACAGGGCGACGCCCGCGAACCACAGGCCGAGCAGCAGCAGGGTCGCGCCGAGCGGCTGCAGGCCACGCGCGCCGCCCTTGCCGACGAGCTCGCCGAGCACGCCGCCGGCGCTGTTCGGCAGACCCGCGGCGCTCCAGTGGAGCGAGGCGAGGCCGCAACTCGTGAGCAGCGTCAGGGCGAAGCCCCCGGCGCGCACCAGCGTGTTCATGCGCGAACGACCGGTGCCGGGCACCGCGTTGTCATGCACGAGCCAGCCCGCGTAGCCCAGCATGAGCGGGAACAGATACGCCGGCCGGCCGAACAAAAAGAAGAAAAAGGCGGCGAGCCACGCGCCGACCGGCCCGATCCAATTGCCGACCGCACCGGGCACGCCGGTGTCGGCGAAGCCCGGATCGAGTCGATGGTAGGACCAGAGCGCGAGCAACAGGATCAAACCGAGCGCGCCGAGCACCCACAGTGTACCCTCGCGCAGCGAGCGCGCGACCGCAGCAGACAGCGCCGGTTTTGGCCTCAGCCGCTTGCCGTCCGCCGAATTCCCTGCTTCGAGGTCCCTGATGGTCGTTTACCCAACTATTTGAACAACTTAGACTATCGAGCGGATGGCCGCCCGCCCGCGGCGCGCCGCCTGGGCCACCCTCGGAGGAAAATTGTACATGAGCGAAGTCACCCATAGCCGCCTGATCATCCTGGGATCCGGGCCCGCGGGTTATACGGCCGCGGTGTACGCGGCGCGGGCGAACCGCAGCCCGCTGCTGATCACCGGGCTCGAACAAGGTGGCCAGTTGATGACGACGACCGACGTCGACAACTGGCCGGGGGACATCGAGGGGTTGCAGGGTCCGGCGCTGATGGAGCGGATGCGCGCGCATGCAGAGCGCTTTGCGACGCGGATCGTCGTCGATCATGTCAACCGCGTCGACCTGCGCCGCCGGCCGTTCGCACTCGCCGGCGACGGCGGCGAGTACAGCTGCGACGCCCTGATCGTCGCGACCGGCGCGTCGGCGCAATATCTCGGCTTGCCGTCGGAGGAGCGCTTCCGCGGCCAGGGCGTCTCGGCGTGCGCGACCTGCGACGGCTTTTTCTACCGCGGCAAGCGCGTCGCCGTGATCGGCGGCGGCAACACCGCCGTCGAAGAAGCCCTGTACCTCGCGAACATCGCCGCGCACGTGACGCTCGTGCACCGGCGCGATACCCTGCGCGCCGAGCGGATCCTGCAGGACCGCCTGTTCGCCCTCGAGAACGCCGGCAAGCTCACGCTCCTCTGGAACCACCTCGTCGAGGAGATCCTCGGCGACGCGACCGGCGTCACCGGCCTGCGCCTGCGCTCGAGCACGGGCCCAGCGACCCGCGAGCTGCGCGTCGATGGGGTGTTCATCGCCGTCGGTCACCGTCCCAACACGCAGTTGTTCGAGGGCCAGATCGAGATGCGCGGCGGCTACATCGTCGTGCAGGGCGGCACGGCCGGCGATGCGACCGCGGCGAGCGTCGCCGGAGTGTTCGCCGCCGGCGACGTCGCCGACCATGTCTACCGCCAGGCCGTGACCTCGGCAGGCACCGGTTGCATGGCGGCACTCGATGCGGACCGTTACCTCGAACAGCTCGGCGCAGCGGCGGATCTGCCACGGCGCTGCGCGGTCTCGTGAAACCCGGCACTGCGCGCGGCTCCCCGGCCGCGCCGCACCGCGCGCGCATGCTGCGCGCGATCGACGAGGTCGACGCGGCGGCCTGGAACGGGCTCGCCGGCACTGCCCAGCCCTTCCTGCGGCACGAATTTCTCGCCGCCCTCGAGCAGACCGGCTGCGTCGCCCCGAAGCTCGGCTGGGCGCCGCGCCATCTGCTCATCGACGACGCCCAGGGGCGCCTCGTCGGCGCGATGCCGCTGTACCTGAAAGGTCACTCCCGCGGCGAGTTCGTCTTCGATTTCGCGTGGGCCAACGCCTACCACGAGCACGGTCTGCGCTACTACCCGAAGCTCGTCGCCGCGGTGCCGTTCACGCCGGTGACCGGCGCGCGGCTGCTGACGGCGGCCGACTGCGATGCGGCGGCGGTGCGCGGCGCGCTGCTCGCCGCCGCACGCGAGCACGTGCGCGCCGAGGGTCTGTCCTCGTGGCACGTACTGTTTCCGCTCGACGCCGAACTCGCATCGCTCGAGCGCGCGCAGCTGATCGCGCGGCGCGATTGCCAGTTCCACTGGCACAACCGCGGCTACGGCTCGTTCGAGGCGTTCCTCGCGACCTTCACGGCGGAAAAGCGCAAGAAGGCGAAGCGCGAGCGGCGGCGGGTCGCCGAGGCCGGAATCACCTTCGATACCCGCCACGGCGGCGAGATCGACGGCGCGCTGTGGGCGAGGCTCTACGAGTTCTACGCCGACACGTTCCACAGGCACGGTCATGAACCGTACCTGAACCTCGCCTTCTTCCGGCGGATCGCGGCGGCGCTCCCCGCGAGCCTGATGCTGAAGATCGCGCGGCTCGGCGGGGAACCGATCGCGGTGGCGATCTTCTTCGTCGGCACCGATGCCCTCTATGGCCGCTACTGGGGTGCCGGTGGCAATTATCACAGCCTGCACTTCGAGGCCTGCTACTACCAGGGCATCGACTATTGCATCGAGCGCGGGCTCGCACGTTTCGAGCCGGGCACGCAGGGCGAGCACAAGGTGCCGCGCGGTTTCGTGCCGGCGCGGACGGCTTCCGCGCACCTGATCGAGGATCCGCGCTTCGCCGCCGCGATCCGCGATTTCGCCGCGCGCGAGGCGTGCAGCATCGATGCGTACATGGCCGCGGTCGACGAACACGTTCCCTACCACCGGCATACCGAGGAGTTGCGGCTCTGACGAGGCTCCCGTGGCTCGGCGTCGAGGCCGACGGCGAGTGGTTCCCGCCGCTCGACGAGGCCTTGAGCGATCCGCCCGGCCTGCTCGCGGCCGGCGGCGATCTGCGACCGGCGCGCGTGCTCGCGGCGTACGAGCGCGGCATCTTCCCCTGGTACTCGGACCGGCAGCCGATCCTGTGGTGGTCGCCAGATCCACGGATGGTCCTGTATCCGGGGGAATTCAAATGCTCGCGGAGCCTCGCGAAGACGCTGCGTTCGGGGCGCTTCGAGACGCGCCTCGACACGGCGTTCGGCGAGACGATCCGCGCCTGCGCGGCGCCGCGGCGCTGCGGCACCGATACCTGGCTGAATCCGCAGATGATCGCCGCCTACGAGCAGCTGCACGCCGGCGGCTATGCGCACTCGATCGAGACGATGCACGCCGGCCGGCTCGTCGGCGGCTTGTACGGGCTGCAGCTCGGCGGCGTGTTCTTCGGCGAATCGATGTTCAGTCGCATCGCCGATGCCTCCAAAGCGGCGCTGGCGCGACTCGTCGAGGAGTGCCGCCGGCGCGACATCGACGTGATCGACTGCCAGGTCGCAAGCGAACACCTCGCCAGTCTCGGCGCGCGGGAAATCCCGCGCCGCAAGTTCGCCGCCCTGCTGCACGCACGCGCGCGCCGCGAGCCCACCGGTCCCTGGGGCGAGGCGCCGGAGCGGTAAATTGCTTTAGTCGGAGGCTTTAATGCACAATGCGCGCGGTTTCCGGCAGACGATCAGGACGCATGTCAAAAGAAGAAGCCATACAGTTCGAGGGCGAGGTCGTCGAGACCCTGCCCAACACGACGTTCCGCGTCAAATTGAAGACCGGACACGTCGTCACGGCACACATCTCGGGGAAGATGCGCAAAAACTACATTCGCATCCTGACCGGCGACCAGGTCACCGTCGAAATGACGCCCTATGACCTGACGAAGGGGCGGATCGTCTACCGCGGCCGCTGATCGTCGGCTTCGCGCGCCGCCGGCGCGGCTCAGTTCTCCTGCGGCACCAAGGCGGGTTCGTTCGTGCCACGCGGCTGCAACTCCAGCTTCTCCCCGTCCTTGCTCAGGGTGACTTCGACGTGTCCGCCGTCGACCAGCCTGCCGAACAGCAGTTCCTCGGCGAGGGGCCGCTTGATGAACTCCTGGATCACGCGCGCCATCGGCCGTGCACCCATCTTCGGATCGTAGCCGCGCTTGGCGATCCAGCGGCGCGCCGCCTCGTCGACCGAGATCGATACGTGCTTCTGTTCGAGCTGCGCCTCGGCCTCGACGAGCAATTTGTCGACCACGCGCTCGATCGTGTCCTGGTCGAGCGCGGCGAACTGGATCACCGCATCGAGACGGTTGCGAAACTCCGGCGAGAACAGCCGCCGGATCGCCTCCAGCCCGTCGGTCGCCGCGTCCGACTGCGTGAAGCCGATGCTCGGCCGATTCATCTCGAACGCGCCGGCATTCGTCGTCATGACGATGATGACGTGGCGGAAGTCGGCCTTGCGGCCGTTGTTGTCGGTGAGCGTGCCGTGGTCCATCACCTGCAGCAGCAGGTTGAACACGTCCGGGTGCGCCTTCTCGATCTCGTCGAGCAGCAGCACGCAGTGCGGATGTTTGGCGATCGCCTCGGTCAGCAAGCCGCCCTGGTCGAATCCGACGTAGCCGGGCGGCGCGCCGATCAGCCGCGACACCGTGTGGCGCTCCATGTACTCGGACATGTCGAAGCGCACGAACTCGACGCCCATCACCAGCGAGAGCTGGCGCGTGACCTCGGTCTTGCCGACGCCCGTGGGGCCCGCGAACAGGAACGAACCGACCGGCTTGCGCTGGTCGCCGAGCCCGGAGCGGGACATCTTGATCGCCGCGGCGAGCGCCTCGATCGCCTTGTCCTGGCCGAAGATCGTGAGCTTCAGGTTGCGCTCGAGGTTGCGCAGCACGTCGCGGTCGGACACCGACACGTTCTTCGGCGGGATGCGCGCGATCCGCGCGACGACGTGCTCGATGTGGCTGACCGTGACGGCGGATTCGCGCTTCTCGACCGGCTTCAGGCGCAGGTTCGCGCCCGCCTCGTCCACCACGTCGATCGCCTTGTCCGGCATGTGCCGGTCGTTGATGTGCCGCGCCGCGAGCTCGGCGGCGGCGCGCAGCGCATCGTCGTCGTAGGTGATGCCGTGATGTTCCTCGAACTTCGATTTCAGGCCGCGCAGGATGTCGATCGTGTCCTGCACCGAGGGCTCGGTGACGTCGATCTTCTGGAATCGTCGCGCGAGCGCATGGTCCTTCTCGAAGATGCCGCGATACTCGTTGTAGGTCGTCGAGCCGATGCAGCGTAGGTCGCCGTTGGCGAGCGCGGGCTTGATCAGATTCGAGGCGTCCATGACGCCGCCGGAGGCCGCGCCCGCGCCGATCACGGTGTGAATCTCGTCGACGAACAGGATCGCGCCCGGCTGCTTCTTGACCTCGGCGAGCACCGCCTTCAAGCGCTTCTCGAAGTCGCCGCGGTATTTGGTTCCGGCGACCAGCGAGCCCATGTCGAGCGAATAGATGGTCGCGTCCGCGAGGACGTCGGGCACCTGGCTCTCGACGATCATCCGCGCGAGCCCTTCGGCGATCGCGGTCTTGCCGACGCCCGCCTCGCCGACGTACAGCGGATTGTTCTTGCGCCGGCGGCACAGGATCTCGATCGTACGCTCGATCTCGAGCCGGCGGCCGATCAGCGGATCGATCTTGCCGCGGCGGGCCGATTCGTTGAGATTCGTCGCGTACTTCTCGAGAGCGCTGCCGCCGCCCTCGCCGTCGCGCTCGGGTTCGGCGGATGCGCCGGTGTCGTCGCGCTCGCTGCGTTCCTCGCCGCCGGCCTTCGACAGGCCGTGCGCGATGAAATTGACGACGTCGAGCCGCGACACGTCCTGCATCGACAGCAGGTAGGCGGCATGCGATTGTTTCTCGCTGAAGATCGCCACCAGCACGTTGGAGACCGTGACCTCCTTCTTGCCGCTCGATTGCACGTGGAACACGGCGCGCTGCAGCACGCGCTGGAAGCCGAGCGTCGGTTGCACATCGCGGTCCTCGCCGTCGGGCAGCCGCGGGGTGGTCTGCTCGATGAACTGCTTCAGTTCGTTCTTCAATTTTGCGGTTTCCGCGCCGCAGGACTTGAGGATCTCGCGGATCTTCGGCGTGTCCATGATCGCGAGCAGCAGGTGCTCGACGGTCATGAATTCATGGCGCGCCTCGCGGGCGCCGGCGAAGGCATCGTTCAGGCAAAACTCGAGTTCTTGACTTAGCACGTTCTACGCCTCTTCTAGCGTTGCCATCAGCGGATGCTGATGTTGGCGCGCGTATGCAACCACCTGGGCCACCTTGGTCTCCGCGATCTCGTAGGTGAACACCCCGCACACCCCCTTGCCCTTCGTATGCACCTCCAGCATAACGCGGGTCGCCTTCGTGCGGTCCATCGCGAAGTATCGCTCCAGGATGTCGATGACGAACTCCATCGGCGTGTAATCGTCGTTGATCAGGAGCACCTGGTACAGGGGCGGGCGTTTCAGCCGCGGCGCGGCCTCCTCGACGACCAGGCCGGTGGCGCCCCGTCCACGTTCATCGTCGTGCCGATCTCGTTCGCTCATGGTCCTGCAGTTTATAGGGTGCCGGGGCGCCCTTTACAAGCCGCGCCGCCGGTGGCCGGAGTGCGGTCGGGGCAGTGTCGCCAAATGGTGTCACTTCACTTTAACAAGTAAAAACAAATGCTTGAGAGTTCAGGCCGATAAAACGTATCATGACCACCACACACAGCCTCGAGCGGCACGCTGGACAATGCTTGACGCACGCTTCAACGAATGGTGGTCGCGCCTGCCGGCGAACGGGCCCTGGCTGGTATCGGCGCTGTTCGTCGTGCTGATCGCGGTCGAAGCGGCGCGGATCGCGATCACGCTGCTCGGCGGAGGTCCGACCGCCGCGCTCGGCGCCGCCGTCCCGCTCGCACCGGCGCCGCCGCCCGTCGATGCGCAATATATCGCGGCGGCGCATTTGTTCGGCATCGCCCGCCTCGATTCCGGCGCGCAGAATCCGGCCGACGCGCCGCCAACGACCGCCAACCTGACGCTCGCCGGCACCATCGCTACGCAAGATCCGAAGCACGGCCTCGCGATCATCGTCGCGGGCGGCCCGTCGAAGGTCTATTCGGTCAGCGACGCGGTTGGCGGCGCCTCGCTGTATGGAGTCTATCCAGACCGCGTCGTGCTCGACCGCGGCGGCGTGCTCGAGACGCTGAAGATGCCGCAGCGGCTGCCGGCCGGGCAGGGAACTCTCCCCTATCCGATGCGCAACACCGCGACCGTACGGACTTTGAACAACCTCCGGCAGATGGTCCAGACCAACCCGGGGATCCTGAATACGGTACTGCGAGCGGTACCCTCCTATGACACCCAAGCGGGCCGCCTGCGCGGCTTTCGAATCTACCCGGGCATAAATCGCCGGGCGTTCGCCGGCCTCGGCCTGCAACCCGGGGACCTCGTGACCGCGATCGACGGCACGCCGCTCGACGACCCGCAGCGAGGCCGGGCGATCTTCGATACGATCGAGTCGTCGGACCAGGCGGTCGTAACGGTCGAGCGCAACGGCCAGACTCTGACCTTGACCCTGAACATCGCCCAGGTCGCCGCGCAGGCGGGGCGCGAGCTCGCGCCGCCGGCGGGCCGCCTGCCGCGGCCGTACGCGCCGCCGAATCTAAATGAATAAGCCACGCGACTGTCCAACGCGTTCACACCACGAGAAGCCCCGATGTCGCAGCGCATGACCCTCCCCCGCCGGCCGCACCGCCCAGGCCTCCACGCCGCGGCGCTCGCGGTCGCACTCGCGGTGTCCACGACCGCCATGCTGTGGGTCGCGGTGCCGGGCCGCGCGCTTGCGCAGGTGCGCCCGGCCGCGGGGCCGACGATCACGCCGAACTACAAGGATGCCGACCTCAGCCAGATCATCCAGGCGGTGAGCGAGGTCACCGGCAAGAACTTCATCGTCGATCCGCGGGTGAACGCCAAGGTCACGATGCTCTCCTCGACGCCGATGTCGCCGGCGGCGTTCTACCAGGCGTTCCTCTCGGTGCTGCAGGTCTATGGCTACGTCGCCGTGCCGGCCGGCAACGTCATCAAGATCATCCCGAACATCGATGAGCGCGAGTATCCGTCCGAGGACCTGCCGCGCAACGTCAATTCGACCTCGGATGAACTCGTCACGCAGGTCATCACGGTCAAGAACATCAGCGCCGCGCAGCTCGTGCCGCTGCTGCGTCCGCTGATCCCGCAATACGGGCAGCTCGCCGCCTATCCGGGCGGCAACATGCTGATCATCTCGGACCGGGCGAGCAACGTCGCGCGCATCATCCGCATCGTGCGGCGCATGGACGAGGACAGCAACGAGCCGTTCGAGCTGATCCCGCTGCACAACGCGAGCGCCAATGACGTCGTGCGTACCGTGAACCAGCTGAGCCAGGGCGCCGTCGCGCAGGGCGCTGCGGCGGTGCACATCGTCGCCGACGAGCGCACCAACAGCGTGCTGCTGAGCGGCGACAAGGCGATGCGCCTGCGGATGAAGGCGCTGATCCTGACGCTCGATTTGCCGATGAAGTCCGGCGGCGACACGCGCGTGCGCTATTTGCACTATGCCGATGCGGAGAAACTCGCCGCCAAACTGCGCGGCCAGGCGTCGGCGTCGGAAAAGGCGTCGGCCGGGAGCCCCCTCGTGGGCGCAGCGGCCGCCGCCGGCGGCGGCGCGAATTTTGGCCACGACGTGACGATCTGGGCGGACGAGCCGACCAACGCGCTGGTGATCACCGCGCCGCCGAAGACGATGAAGTCGCTGATGAAGGTGATCGACAAGCTCGACATCCGCCGCGCCCAGGTGCAGGTGCGGGCGATCATCGTCGAGATCGACATCACCAAGAACTCGAATCTCGGCGTGCAGTGGATCATCGACGGTGTGAACAGCAACACGCTCGCCGGCGTGTCGAACCTGCCGACCACCGGCGGCGTGAGCATCGTCGATCTCGCCGCGGCGGCCGCGGGCAAGACCTTGAGCGCGATCAGCGGCTCGGCACTCGGCACCGGCGTCTCCCTGGCGGTCGGGCGCTACAACAAGAATTCGGGGACGAACTTCGCGGCACTGCTGCAGGCGCTGCGCAGCGACGGCGCGAGCAACATCATCTCCACGCCGTCCGTGATCACGATGAACAACGAGGCAGCCGAGGTCAAAGTCACCCAGGAGATCCCGATCGTCACCGGCAGCTACGCGACGTCGACCCAGAGCGTCAACGGCACGACGAGCCCCTTCCAGACGATTCAGCAGGAACAGGTCGGCACGATCCTGAAAGTCACGCCGCACATCAACGAAGGCAACTCGGTGCAGCTGAAGATCTCGCAGGAGGACTCCTCGCCGGGAGCGGTGCTGCCCGGCACGACGGAAATCTCGACCAACAAGCGCGCGATCAAGACCACCGTGCTGGTGCAAAACGGCGGCATCGTCGTGCTCGGCGGCCTGATCTCCGACACCGTCAACGAAAGCGAGGACCGGATTCCGCTGCTCGGCCGCATCCCGTTGATCGGCGCGCTGTTTCGCTCGCGCGGCGGATCGCACGAGAAGAAGGAACTGATGGTGTTCATCCAGCCGACGATCCTGCGCAACCAGGCGGAGCTCGAGACGACGAGCCGCGCGCAGTACCGCAACATCCGCCACCAGCAGATGCGGTTGCACCACGGCAAGGTCACCTTGCTGCCCGGGGTGCGCCAGCCGGTGATCCCGCAGATGGCGCCGCCGCAAGCGGCCCCGGCCGCGCCGCCGCCGCAAGCTCCGCCGCAGGCAACGCCGTCGCAGGCGGCGCCGGCCGCCGCGCCCCCCGCCGGCGGCGGCCGCGGCCCGTGAGCGCCGAGTTCGAACTGCCGACCGATGAACGCAAGCTCGCGTTCCCGTTCGCGAAGCGCCACGGCATCCTCGTGCGCGGCATCGCCGGCGGCGTCGCCGACACGGTCTACCGGCAGGGCGTTTCGCCGCTCGCGATCGCCGAGGCGCGACGCTTCGTCGGCGCCCCGCTCAAGCTGAGCAAGGTCTCGGAGGAAGCCTTCGACGCGATGCTGCGAATCGCGTACGAGGCCGGTTCCGGCGCGGCGATGCAGATGCTCGAGGGACTCGACGACGACACGGACCTCGCGCACCTCGCCGAGGACATCCCGGAGTCCTCGGACCTGCTGGAAAGCGACGACGAGGCGCCGATCATCCGCCTGATCAACGCGCTGCTCACCCAGGCGGTCAAGGAGAACGGGTCCGACATCCACATCGAACCCTATGAGAACCGCCTGGTGATCCGCTTCCGGGTCGACGGCGTGCTGCGCGAGGTTCTGCAGACCAAGCGCGCGGTGGCGCCGCTCGTGGTCTCGCGGATCAAGGTGATGTCGAAGCTCGACATCGCCGAGCGCCGCCTGCCGCAAGACGGGCGCATCTCGCTCAGGATCGCCGGCCGCGCGGTCGACGTGCGCGTCTCGACGCTGCCCTCGGGGCACGGTGAGCGGGTCGTGCTGCGGCTCCTCGACAAGCAGGCCGGACGCATCGAACTCACCTCGCTCGGCATGGACCGGCGCACTCAGGATGCGATGGATGGGATCATCCGCAAGCCGCATGGCATCATTCTCGTGACGGGACCCACCGGCTCCGGCAAGACGACGACCCTGTACGCCTCCCTCGAACAGATCAACGACAACACCCGCAACGTGATGACGGTCGAGGACCCGATCGAGTACTACATCGACGGGATCGGCCAGACCCAGGTAAACACCAAGGTCGAGATGACCTTCGCCCGCGGATTGCGCGCGATCCTGCGCCAGGACCCCGACGTCGTGATGGTCGGCGAGATCCGCGATCTCGAGACCGCGCAGATCGCGGTGCAGGCGAGCTTGACCGGCCACCTCGTGCTCTCGACGCTGCACACGAACACGGCGGTCGGCGCCGTAACGCGCCTGCGCGACATGGGAATCGAGCCGTTCCTGCTGTCCTCGAGCCTGATCGGGGTCCTCGCCCAGCGCCTGGTGCGCGTGCTCAACCCGGAGACGAAGGAGCGGTTCACGGCCGGCGAATACGAACGGCGCTTGCTCAACATCGGCCCGCACGGCGCCCCCGTCGAGCTGTACCGGCCGAGCAGCGAACCCGGCAGCGGCTATCGCGGCCGCACCGGGATCTACGAACTGATCGCGGTCGACGATCACATGCGCACGATGATCCACGACGGCGCCTCCGAACAGGAGCTCGAACGCTACGCCCGCTCGATGAGCCCCGGCATCCGCGACGACGGCCGCCGCAAGGTGCTCGCCGGCGAGACGACGCTCGAAGAAGTGCTGCGCGTGACGCGCGAGGACTGATGGGGGCATTCGAGTACACGGCACTCGATGCCGGGGGCAAGGAGCGCCACGGACTGATCGAAGGCGACACCGCCAAGCACGTGCGCCAGCTGCTGCGCGAGAGGCAGCTGCTGCCGATCGAGATCCAGGAAGCCGCACAAAGCGAACAGAAGCGCGGCCGCGCGCGCGGCCTGCTGGTGCGCCGCGGGATCTCCTCGCTCGACCTCGCCATGGTGACGCGACAGCTCGCGACGCTGGTGCGGGCGGGCCTGCCGCTCGACGAATCCCTCCAGGCGGTCGCCGAGCAGACCGAGAAGCCGCGGGTGCAGCGGATCGTGCTCGGCGTGCGCAGCCGCGTCGTCGAGGGACATCCGCTCGCCGAGGGCTTTCGCGACTTCCCGCAGGCCTTCCCCGAGATCTACCGCGCGACGGTGTCGGCCGGCGAACAGTCCGGTCGGCTCGATCACGTGCTCGACCGGCTCGCCGATTTCACCGAGTCGCGCCAGGCCATGGGCCAGGAGGTGAGCAACGCGCTCGTCTACCCGATCGTGCTGCTGGTGCTGTCGTTCGCGATCGTCTCGTTCCTGCTCGCCTACGTGGTGCCGCAGGTCGTCGCGGTGTTCGAGGCGGGGCACGAGCAGCTGCCGCTCGCGACGCGGATCCTGATCGGCACGAGCCATGCGCTGCGCCGCTACTGGATCTACGGCGCGGTCGTGGTCGCGCTCGCCGTCTGGGGCTTCTCGCGCTGGCTGAAGCGGACCGAATCGCGCCTGCGCTTCGACCGCTTCCTGCTGCGCGTACCGCTCGCCGGCAAGTTGATCCGCGGTCTGAACACCGCCCGCTTCGCCCGCACTTTCAGCATCCTCACCGCGAGCGCCGTGCCGGTGCTCGAGGCGCTGCGCATATCCGCCGACGTCATCAATAACCAGCCGATGAAGCAGGCGGTGCTCGAGGCCGCGCTGCGCGTGCGCGAGGGTGCGCCGATCGGCAAGTCGCTCGCGGCGCGCAAGCTCTACCCGCCGATGATGATCCACTTGATCTCGAGCGGCGAGGCGAGCGGCGAGCTGGAAAAGATGCTCGAGCGCGCGGCAGCGAATCAGGAGCGGGAGATGGACGGCCTGATCGCAACGATGACCAATCTCCTCGGCCCGTTCATGGTCGTGTTCATGGGCGGCGTGGTGATGTTCATCGTGATCGCCCTGTTGCTGCCCATCTTCCGGCTCAACGACCTGGTCAAATAGCGCGCCCGCACGCGGCCCTTGCGGCCCGTGGCCCGGCGCAATGCGCGCGCTGCGCCGGGACCGCGTCCCGGGTATTGCGTACCCGCCCCATTTCCGATAAAAACCGCGCGAGAAGGTCGATCAGGCCGGGGCTCCGATGACATGAGCGAAAAGCCGGAATCCGACGAGTTCGAGGAGGAGGACGCCGAGGAACCGGCGGCCGGTGCCGAAGACGTCGACGTCGACCACATCATGCGCGACGTCGAGTCGCTGCGCCGGCGGACGCCAAAGGGCGCCGAACCCGCCTGGCGACGCCTCGAGCGGGTGATGGAGGAGCGGCGCACAGCGGACCTGCTCAGCGATTTCGAGGATTACGAAATCGGCGCGGACGGCGCCGCGCCGAAGACACCAAAAAAAAAGAAAAAAGCCCGCTGACGCCCCCGGCACCTTGTCACGCTACTCCTGTACGGGCACGATGGCGCTCATCGTCGCCGCGGCCGCGCTCCGGCGCCTCGGCGGCGCCCAGGGGTGTCGACGGGGGAAGTCTCGAGCATGACGAACGCTGAACGCGCCGCGGCCGGCGTCGATGGCGCGGCTGCCGGCCGCGCCGCCGCGGCCGCCGTGGTGGCCGCGCGCCTCGACCGGCTGCCCTCCTCCCGCGCGATCTGGTCGATCGTGATGCTGATCTCCGCCGGCGGGATCTTCGAGTATTACGACCTCTTCTTCACCGCCTACGTGGCGCCCGGCATGATCCACAGCGGCCTGTTCACGGCGCAGAGCCTCGGGATCTTCGGGGTGCTCTCGGCGATCGGCGTCGCGGGTTTCGGCACGTTCGTCTTCGCCACGTTCGCCGGCCTGTGGTTCGGCGTGGTGTTCCTCGGCGCGGCGGCCGACCGCCTCGGCCGCAAGCGCGCCTTCACCGGCGCCCTGCTCTGGTACGTCGCCTGCACGGTGATCATGGCCTTGCAGCGCAGTGGCGAGATGCTGGACGTGTGGCGATTCATCGCCGGCATCGGCTTCGGCGTGCAGCTCGTCACGATCGATGCGTATATCTCCGAATTCGTGCCCGCCGCGATCCGCGGCCGTGCCTTCTCGCTGAATCAGGTGATCAGCTTCGCGGTCGTGCCGCTGGTCGCGCTGTTCGCCTGGCTGCTCGTGCCGCGGGAGGTCCTCGGCCTCGACGGCTGGCGCGTCGTCGTGCTGATCGGCTCGATCGGCGCGATCGTCGTCTGGTTCCTCGCCGCGGCGCTGCCGGAGAGTCCGCGCTGGCTCGCCGAGCGCGGCCGGATCGCCGAGGCCGAAGCGATCGTCACCGCGCTCGAGCAACGCGTCGTCGCGGAGCACGGCGGCCCGCTGCCACCGCCCGTCACGCCGACCGCGCCCGCGCCGGACGCGGCTTTGCACCACGCGCGGCTGTTCGACCGGCGCCATCGAGCGCGCACGATCATGCTGTCGGTGTTCAACGCCGCGCAGGTGATCGGCTTCTACGGCTTCAACGCCTGGGTGCCGGCGCTGCTGATCGCGCGCGGCATCACGATCACGCACAGTCTCGAATTTTCCTTCATCATCGCGATCGCCCAACCGGTGGGCCCGGCGCTCGGCGCACTGTTCGCCGACCGGATCGAGCGCCGCACCCAGATCATCGCCGCACTGGTCGTGATGGGCGCAGCGATGCCGGTGTTCGCCCGCCTCTCGAGCGCGGCGGCGCTGATCGCGGTCGGCGTCGCCTTCACGCTGGCCGCGAACGTCATGTCCTACGCGTATCACAACTACCAGGCCGAGCTGTTCCCGACCGAGATCCGCGCCCGTGCGGTCGGTTTCGTCTATTCCTGGAGCCGGCTCGCGGCGGCGTTCGGCGGCCTCGCAGTCGGCTACTTTCTGCACAGCGGCGGCGTGCCGGCGGTCGCGGCGTTCATCGCCGGCGCGATGCTGATCGCCATCGCCGCGATCGCCCTGTTCGGCCCGCGCACCAAGGGGCTGACACTCGAGCAGATCGAACACTGAGCAGGGACTGCGCCCGAGCGTCGAACCGTGCGCGCGCGAACGCGCGGATCGCCGCGCCTCAGTGGAAATCCCGCGACACCACCGGCAGCTCACCGAGCAACGCCGACAGATCGCCGAGTGCATCGGCGATGAGATGCTGCACGTCCCCCTGGCGCTGCAGGCGGCCGCACACCTCCAGAAGCCGCGCCTCGATGAGCGCGGCGTGATGCGCCGCCGCGACCCGCTGCCAGACGATCAGGTTCACGTGCCCGGTCTCGTCCTCGAGCGTGACGAAGGTGACGCCGCCGGCGCTGCCGGGCCGCTGGCGCGTGATCACCAGGCCCGCCGTGCGCACGCGCGCGCCGGCCCGCAGATCCCACAGCGCCGCGGCCGGCGTGACGCTGCGCGCGGCGAGACGCTCGCGCAGCAGGGCGAGCGGGTGGCGGCGCAGCGTCAGGCCGACACTCGCGTAGTCGGCGACGATCTCGCCGCCCTCGCGCGGCGCGCGCAGCAGCGCGAGCCCCTCGCCGGCCGCGCTGCCGGCCGGCAGTAGCGGCAGCGCCCGCTCGACGCCGCCGACCTCCCAGGCCGCGCGGTGCCGATGGCCGCCGAGCGATGCCAGCGCGTCGGCCGCCGCGAGCGCCTCCAGGTCGCCGCGATGCAGCGCCGCTCGTTCGGCAAGATCGGCGATCCCCTCGAACGGTCGCGCGGCGCGCGCCTCGAGGAGCCGCGATGCGCCGGCCTGCGACAGCCGTCTGACGAGCCGCAGCCCCAGGCGCAGCGCCGCACGTCCGTCGGCGCGCCGCTCGAGCGTCGAGTCCCAATCGCTCTGCGCGGCGCTCACGGGTCGGACCTCGACGCCGTGCGCGCGCACGTCGCGCACGAGTTGCGCCGGTGCATAGAAGCCCATCGGCTGGCTGTTCAAGAGTGCGGCGCAAAACGCCGCCGGCTCATGGCGCTTGAGCCATGCGGACGTGTAGACGAGCAGCGCAAAACTCGCCGCGTGCGATTCCGGAAAGCCGTATTCGCCGAAGCCCAGGATCTGCTGGAAGATCTGCCGCGCGAAGCCCTCGGCATAGCCGCGCTCGCGCATGCCGCCGATCAGGCGGCGTTCGAACGGCTCGAGGCCGCCCTTGCGCCGCCAGGCCGCCATCGAACGGCGCAGCCGGTCCGCCTCGCCGGGCGTGAAGCCGGCGGCGACGATCGCGAGCTGCATGACCTGTTCCTGAAAGATCGGCACGCCGAGCGTGCGGCTCAGCACCGATTCGACCGCGGGGCTCGGGTAGTCGACCGCCTCCTCGCCGTTGCGGCGGCGCAGGTACGGATGCACCATCTCGCCCTGGATCGGGCCCGGCCGGACGATCGCGACCTCGATGACCAGATCGTAGAAATTGCGCGGCCGCAGCCGCGGCAGCATCGCCATCTGGGCGCGCGATTCGATCTGGAACACGCCGGTGGTGTCGGCGCGGCAGATCATCTCGTAGACCTCCGGGTCCTCGGCCGGTACGTTCGCGATCGTGAGCTCGCCCGGGACCCGGGCCGAACCGCCGAAGCCCCCGACCAGGGCGAATGCGCGGCGGATCGCCGACAGCATGCCGAGCCCGAGCACGTCGACCTTGATCAGGCCGAGCGCGTCCAGATCGTCCTTGTCCCACTGGATCACGGTGCGTTCGGGCATCGCGGCGTTCTCGATCGGCACCAGCTCGTCGAGCCGGCCGCGCGATATGACGAAGCCGCCGACGTGCTGCGACAGATGCCGCGGGAAACCGCGGATCTCCTCGATGAGCGCGAGGAGGCGCGCCGCGCGCGGGCCGCCCGGATCGCAGCCGGCCGCGCGCAACCGCCCGGGCTCGATGCCGCACCCATCCCGCCATTGCACGCCCTTCGCGAGTTGCTCGAGCAGCGCCGGCTCCAGGCCGAGCGCCTTGCCGACGTCGCGCAGCGCGCTGCGCCGGCGATAGCGGATCACGGTGGCCGCGAGCGCCGCTCGCTCGCGGCCGTACTTGCGGTAGAGGTACTGGATCACCTCCTCGCGCCGCTCGTGCTCGAAATCGACGTCGATGTCCGGCGGCTCGTCGCGCTCGCGGGATATGAACCGCTCGAACAGCATCGACATCCGCGACGGATCGACCTCGGTGATCCGGAGGCAATAGCAAACCGCGGAGTTCGCCGCCGAGCCGCGTCCCTGGCACAGGATCCCGCGCGAGCGCGCGAAATGCACCACATCGTGCACGGTGAGGAAGAACGGTTCGTAGCGCAGCTCCGCGATCAGCGCGAGTTCGTGCTCGATCGTCGCGCGCACCGGCGACGGCGCGCCGCCGGGCCAGCGCCGCCGCACACCTTCCTCGGTGAGCGCGCGCAGATGGCTCGCCGGCGTCGCGCCGGCGGGCACGATCTCCTGCGGGTATTCGTAACGCAGTTCGCCGAGGTCGAAGCGGCAGCGTTCGGCGATCTCGACCGTCGCCGCGAGCAGCGGCGCCGGATACAGCTCGCGCAGGCGGTGCAGCGGGCGCAGATGCCGCTCGCCGTTGGCGAACAGCGCGAAGCCGGCCTCGGCGAGCGGTGTGTTCAGGCGGATCGCGGTCAACACGTCCTGCAGCGCGCGGCGGCCGCGGCGGTGCATGTGCACGTCGCCCGCGGCGATCCGCGGCACGCCGAGTTCCGCGCCCAGCGCCTCGAGCTCGGCGAGGCGGCGGGCGTCGAGGCCGCCCGTCAACAGCTCGACACCGATCCACAGGCGCCCCGGGAAACGCTCGCGCAGCCAGAGACCCGCCTCGCGCCGCCGCACCGCGGCCGCAGCGGCGGCGGGGAGCCAGATGAGCAGGCAATCCTCGAGCGCGTCCTCGAGGTCCGCGCGCGCGAGCGCGTAGCCGCCCTTCACGCTCGCGCGCCGCGCCCGGCTGATCAGCCGGGCGAGCGCGCCGTAGCCGCGGCGCGAGGTCGCGAGCGCGACGAGCGTGAGGCCGCAGGCGCAGCGCAGCTCGGCGCCGACGATCAACGGCAACGCATGTTCCCTCGCCGCGAGATGCGCGCGCACGACGCCGGCGAAGGAGCACTCGTCGGTCAGCGCGAGCGCGCGATAGCCGAGACGTTTGGCCTGGACGACGAGTTCCTCCGGGCTCGAAGCGCCGCGCAGGAACGTGTAATGACTCAAGGCGTGCAGTTCGGCGTACATCGGCACCCGGCTCAAGCGAAGACGCCGTGCAGGTACCAGTGACCGCTGCGCCGCTCCTGGAAGACCCACAGGCGCGCGCCCTGCGTGCGGCGCGCGATGTAATAATCGCGCGCGATCCCGGCGCCGTCCCACCAGCCGCTCTCGATGCGTTCGGGCCCATGCTCCAGGCGCCAATCGCCGGCCGGTGCGGCGCGCGGCGCGAGGAACGCCGGCTCCGGCAGCAACCAGACGGGCCGCGACACGCCCTCCCCGGCGCCGCCGCCGGCGGCCGCCGGCGCATGGCCGGCCCGTAGCTCGTGCACACGGCGCGACGCGGCTTCGGGACGATGCTCGGCGACCGCCGAGACGCCGTAGACCGCGTTCTCGCCGAACCGGGCGCGCAGGCGCTCGATCAGCTGCGCGGCGCCATCGCGACCGGCCGCACCACCGAACGCGTCGAGGGATCCGGCCGGCAGAGGCGCAAGCGCCGCCGAGCGCAGCAGGGCGGCGCGCACCGGCGCGGCAAGCTCGAGCCGCGACAGGCGTTCGGCGAGCACCTCGCGCAGGCGCCGCGGATCGCCGGTCACGTCCGCGAAGCCGAGGGTGAGCCGCGTCGCCGGCGCCGCGCGGTGCCGCAGGCACAGTTGCAGGCGCTGCACGCCCGCCTGCCGCTCGCGCAGGAATCGGGCGCAACGCCCGACCAAGGGCTCGAGCGCCCTCACGAGCGTCGCGACCCGGTCGATCTCGGCGTCGAAATCGCATCGTTCGTGGAAGCGCTCGCGCGGCACGAACGCCCGGCGCGGCGCCGGCGCGCGCGCGAGCGCCGCGTCGAGGTCGGTCAGGATCCCGGTGCCGAACCGCCGCGCGAGCCCCGCCCGCGGCAGGCGCAGCAGATCGCCGAGACGCGTGACGCCGATCGCGCGCAGCCGTGCGAGCCGCTGCGGTTCCCACGCCGTGCAGGCGATCGGCAATTGCGCCAGACAGCCCGCGAGCGCCGCCGGATCCTCGATCGGCGTCCGTCCGCCCGAGCGCGCGAACCACAGCGCCGCGAGCGGCGAAGGTGCGGCGGCGCTCTGTACGGGCACGCCGATGTCCGCCCAGCCCGCGTCGATGCGGGCCTGCAGGGCTGCGGCCGTGCCGAACAGGCGCAGACTGCCGCGAATCTCGAGCAACAACGCCGCGGGTGGCTCGAGACTGACGAACGAGGTGAAACGCTGTGCGTGGCGCGCGAGGCGGCACAAGCATTCGGTCGACGGCTCAGTAGTGGGCAGTTGTGGAAATACCGCGGCATACCAAAGCGGCCGGTTGCGTGCGCGCACCGGCACCTGTGGCGTCGCGGGCGCGCGCGGCACGGTGGCTGCGCGCGACGGCGACAAGGCAGGCGCCGCGGCGAACAGATCCGCGGTTCGCGATTCCTTCGCGCGCGCGATCATCGCAGCTCGAGGTCGACGGATCCTGGACAGCCGCCGCGAACCTTCAACAGTTCCAGGTGCAGCGCGCGCTCGTCGCGGGTCATCGACAATCGCAGGCACGCCGGCGAGGACTCGAACCGGTGGCGCTCGGGACGCACCAGCACGCCGAGCGCGCCACCCTCTTCGGCGGCGAGCTTCAGGCGCCGCAGCCAGCGTTCATCGGTGCCCTTCAGCCACAGGAAAACGGCGGCGCAGGCACCTGAACCGAGGGCCTGCTCGGCGGCCCACAGGGCCTCGATCGCCGACGGCGGACGCACGACCAGAAAGCGGCGCAGATCGAGTCCCTGCTGCGCGAGCGCCGGCGCATACGGCTCGTGAGGCGGTGCGATCCAGACCAGCCAGGGCGCCTCGCCGGCCGCTTCGCGCTGGCAGGCGACGAGGGCCGGCAGGAACAGTTGCACCTCGCCGAGGCCATGCTCGGCGATCAGCACCTCGATCAGCGAGGCGGTGGGCCAGCCGCCACCCGGCAAGCGCGCATCCAGCGCTTGCCGGCCGGTCGGCCAGACCGGCCGCGGCAGCGCGGCCGAAGCGTCCTTTAATTTCCAGACGCGCGCATCTGCGAGGAGCTCCGCCAGCGAGGCACTTTCCACGCGGCATCCGTCTTCACGCGGCATCCAGGGCTTTACCGCGGCGCAGGACGCCGACGACGACACCTTCGATGATCATCGCCTGTTCCTGCAGATCGACCCGGATCGGTTCGAAGTCGGCGTTCTCCGGCAACAGCCAGACGATCCGGCCTTCCTGCCGGTAGCGCTTGACCGTGACCTCGTTCTCCAGGCGTGCAACGACGATCTGGCGGTTGCGCACCTCGGGAGTGCGATGCACGGCGACCAGGTCGCCGTCGAGGATGCCGGCGTTTTTCATGCTCATGCCGTGCACCTGCAACAGATAATGCGGTTGCGGCTGAAACAGCTGCGGGTCGATCTGGTAGCGCGCCTCGATGTGCTCCTCGGCGAGGATCGGCCGGCCGGCGGCGACGCGGCCGATCAGCGGCAGCCCGAGCTGCTCGCGCAGCACGTCTTTCAGCTGGATGCCGCGCGAAGCGCCGGGGATGAGGTCGATCACGCCCTTGCGTTGCAGTGCGCGCAGGTGCTCTTCGGCCGCATTCGGCGATTTGAAGCCGAGGGTGCGCGCGATCTCCGCGCGCGTCGGCGGCATCCCGCTCTCGACGATGCTCTCCTGGATGAGCCTGAGAATCTGCGTCTGCCGGGGGGTGAGATCGGACATGCGGCACCTGTATATCTAGACAGTATTGGCATTATATACAGCCAGAAGTGTCTGGCAAGTGCGGCGGCGGCGCGCTAATTTGCCGGTCGACCCGCTGCGCCCCCACCCGATGAGGAGATGCGATGACCGACGACCCCAAGGATCCCGCGAACGACCAGGCCCTCGGCATGCGCTGCCCGATCACGCGCCGCGATTTCCTCAACGGCATCGCGGTCGGCGCCACCGCAATGGCCTCGCAGCCGCTGTTCGCCGCCGCGCCGGGCGAACCGCAGGGCACCATCGCCACGCCTTCCCAGGACATGCCCGGCTACTACCCGCCGGCCCTCACCGGCCTGCGCGGCGACGCTCCCGGCAGCTTCGAGAACGCGCACGCGCTGCGCGACGGACATCACTGGAGCAGCGCGGCCGACACCGGCGAGCACTACGACCTGATCGTCGTCGGCGGCGGTATCAGCGGACTCGCCGCCGCACACTTCTACCGCGCGAACGCCGGTGCGAACAGCCGCATCCTGATTCTCGACAATCACGACGACTTCGGCGGCCACGCCAAGCGCAACGAGTTTCATCTCGACGGCCGCCTGGAGCTGATGAACGGCGGCACCGAGGACATCGACAGCCCGCGGCCCTACAGCCGGATCGCGATGGACCTGATCAAGACTCTCGGGATCGACGTCCCTGCATTGCAACAGACCACTCAGCACCACAAGTTCTACGAGGAGATCGGCCTGCAAAATGCCGCGTTCTTCGACCGCGAGACCTTCGGCGCCGACAAACTCTGCGTCGGGCTCGGCAAGCGCCCCATTGCCGAGGTCCTCGCCGACGCGCCGCTGTCGCCGCGCGCGCGCGCGAAGATCGCCGAGATCGAGGAAGGAGACGTCGATTACCTGCCGGGCCTGTCCTCCGATGAGAAGAAACAGCGCTTGTCGCGGATCAGTTACGAGGCGTTCCTGCGGGACGACGCGCACGCGGAACCCGCGGTGCTGCACTATTACCATGCACGCACGATGGGCGAATGGGGCGTCGGCACCGACGCAGTCTCGGCACTCGACTGCTGGGGCTTTCACCACCGCATACGCGGATTCCAGGGAATGCACCTCGCCAAGGGCTCGATCGAGCGGATGGGACCGACGCCGGCCGGCTACGAAGACACCGGCGGCTCGCCGTTCCTGCACTTCCCGGACGGCAATGCGACCATCGCCCGCTCCCTGGTCCGCGACCTGATCCCGGCCGCGCTGCCCGGCGCCGGCGTCGAGAACATCGTCACGGCGCGGGCCGACTACGGCAAGCTGGATCGCGACGGCGAGCCCGTGCGGCTGCGCCTGAACAGCACGGTGATCCGTGCGCGCAATCTCGGCGAACCGCAGACCGCGCGTGAAGTCGAGATCAGCTACGTGCGCCACGGTCGTGCCTACAAGGCGCGCGCGCGCGGCGCCGTGCTCGCCGGCTACAACATGATGATCCCGTACCTCGTTCCGGAACTGCCCGCGGTGCAGCGCGCGGCGCTGCACGCGCTGGTGAAGACGCCGCTGGTCTACGCGAGCGTGGCGCTGCGCGACTGGCGCGCGTTCGCCGCGCTGAAGGTTGGCGACGTGTATTCGCCCGGCAGTTACTTCCCGCACTTCTACCTCAATCCGCGCGTCGACATCGGCGCGTACCGCGCGCCGACCTCGCCCGGCGAGCCGATCCTGGTGCACATGGTGCGCACGCCGTGCAAGCCGGGCCTGTCCGAGCACGACCAGAACAAGGTCGGCCGCAGCGAGCTGTTGATCACGCCGTTCGCGACCTTCGAGCGCAGGATCCGCGATCAGCTCGGCCGCTCGCTCGGCGGCGGCGGATTCGATCCGGCGCGCGACATCACCGCGATCACGGTGAACCGCCACGCCCACGGCTATGCGCCGGAGTTCAACCCGTTGTGGGATCCGGACGTACCGCCCGCCGAGCGCGCGAACGTCGTCGGCCGCGCACAATTCGGCCGCCTCACGATCGCCAACTCGGACGCGGGCGGCGAGGCATACACCGATTCGGCCATCAATCAGGGATTTCGCGCCGTGATGGAACTGTTGAGCAGTTGATCGTGTCCAACCGCGCGAGTGCTCGATTTCGCCGGTTGCGGCCGGTCATCGTGACGTCGAATTAATTCGCGGGCGGTGAGTTTGCGCCGAAATTT